>Ga0078894_10001178_pt1 | contig 19231 bp, 8 predicted proteins | sample LauGreSu1BDMLBSD_2_FD_67506 | JGI IMG/M metagenome (GOLD analysis project Ga0078894, IMG submission 67506) | Freshwater lake microbial communities from Lake Michigan, USA - Su13.BD.MLB.SD (version 4) (version 4) | ecosystem: Environmental > Aquatic > Freshwater > Lake | place: Lake Michigan, USA... | reverse complement strand
GTTTGGAAATATGGCTTTACGAGCGGCTTTCATTCCCGAGTGGTCATCACTCACAATGAGCTCTACTCCGTGAAGCCCGCGCTGAATAAGCGACTGCAAGAACGCCCGCCAATGAACCTCCGCTTCCGAAAATGAGGTGGAGACGCCGAGAACCTCCCGCTGCCCTTTGAGATTCACTCCTATGGCGATAAGAACCGCGTGATCGATTACCTCGTCATTATGACGAACCTTCTCGTAGCGAGCATCCAGGAGGATGTACGGGAAGCACCCAAGCTTGCGAGTCCGAAACTTCTCAAGCTCCTCATCTAATATTTTAGAGAACCTGGATACCTGGGTAGATGAGATGTCGAGCCCGCACAGAACCTCGGTTATCTCGGTAACTCGGCGAGTTGAGACGCCGTTTACATACATCTCGGCGATAGCTAGCTTCAACGCCCGCTCAGACCGAATCCCCTTCTCAAGGCTCTGAGGATAGAATGATATCCCCCGAGCCTGGGGAATCTCAACCGTAATAGCTCCCATTCGGGTTTGTAGCGTCTTAGGCTTAAAGCCGTTAGCGTATCCGGTCCGCTCAGGGGTGCGCTCGTACGGATCGGCTCCAAGCGCCTCAGCCCGCTCTACCTTCATCGCTTCATTGAGAAGCCTTTGGAACACTTCCCGCATCGATCCTATACCGTTCGATGTTACGAGTTTCAAAAGCCAGGCATCAGCGTATCGTTTCCTTTAGTCGAGGTCATCGTCAGCTCCTTTATCAGAGTTGATTTGTTGCAAAATCAACGATGACCTCGACTTACTTTTCGGACCGGAAATCCTCAGTCAGCGCAAAACATACGCTCCCCGAGCACCGCCGCGCTTCGCTTCGCGGGGGCCTTTGGTTGCCCCCCGCTCAGCGCGGCTCCTTACTAATTCCAGAATTTACAGAACAGATGGTGCACTATCTTGTGCTTCTTAGGAAACCAATCGCCCAAGGGGAGAGACGCTTTCAACTCGAGTGACTTCGCCTATCCGACATTCGGAGAGCTCAATGAGTTGAAGATCTGGCGAGACCTGAAACGGTGACACTTTGCAGTGGGACGCTGTGAGGAAGGGAAAATATTTGAACTTAAGGACGATTCGCTGAGAAATTGGTGTGAGGGTTACAGAACTTGAGTCTTGAGAGAGTTCGCGAGCCTCACCCTCTACAATGTATGAGGATGTATATCCAAGGCGCTCGAATATCATGAAGTCCTTGTGATGTTCCTTGAGAGTGTAATACTGAGGACGGTCTAAGAGATACTTTCTCCACTGCGGCTCGTGAGCCATGACTACGGTGACATTCATCAGATCAAAGAAGCGAGTGATTCCAGAATCACCCTGCTCTAAAAAGCTCGCGGGAATAGGTTGCTCATAGCGCCAGATATTATGCGCATAGCTTGATGCGATCAGAGGCGTCTTCGACCATATTGGGAGTGGCGCGAGGTGTCCGTTGCTAAGTTCGTGAAGAACGCATCCCGTGAAGAGTCCTCGTCCACCCTTCGAGGTATTCTCGAGGGTGCCGCTAAGTTTTTCAACTTCGGGTTCCGCGAAGCTATATTTGTCGTATAACTTATTGGTAAGCGCGGCGTGGATAGCTAAGGGAGAGGCGAGAAGAAATCCTCCCACAATACTCGCTGATATCCTGTGGAGTTGCCCCCACGAGCTTCGCTCGAACATCGTGACGATATAGTTGGCGATCGGGAACGAAGCGATAACGCCCGCGATTATCAACATGCGATCGAGTTCGAGTTGTGGTTTGAGAGAAACACCGACCGTTCCCAATCCCACAAGCCACACGCTCACCATTCCAAAGATCAGACGATACGGGCGCGCTAGGGAAAGGATAGCGGGAATAGCTAGCACGACGACAAGCGGGTTAGCAGAGCACGCGGCCTCCTGCCAATTCTTCAAGCTTTTCTTGAGATTGATACCCTCGGATCTGTGTCTGTAGGTTTGAGCGCTCTTTGCCTCTGCTGTCTCGTCGCTTGGAGTGGTGTGCGTTACCTGATTAACGGACTCGGAGTTGAGGAACCGATGTACCCCTGAAACCTTCCACATCATCGCCATCCACGGGAGATTGATTGCGATGATGAGAAGGACGGTGAGCACGTGTCGTCGGGAACGTAGGATCGCTCGCAGTCTCGGGATTACGATCAATCCCAGGGGAAGGAGCGCTATTCCCGATGGGGACCACAGCACGGTGAGTGTTGTGATAAGAGTGAAGAGCGCCATATCGCGGAGAGAGAGGGTGGTTCTTGTTAGGAATCGAAGGAGATAGGCGACAGTGAGAGGCATAAGACCCGTGCTGACGACAAACCCAACCGTGCCGTATTTAAGAGCCCACCGGTACCAGAAGAGGCTCGAGCTCATCGCGATAACAGCGCTCACGGCCGCTACGACCCGTTCCGCGTTCATGAGGCGCGCGGCGGCGTAGGTCGCGCCCGGAACTAGAGCGAAGAGGATGCCAGCGATGATGAGGTTGTACACCGACTCGATAGGAAAGAGATGCACGAGCGGGCTTGCGATGAGGAACGCGTTGAGGGCCCCAGTAGCGAAGAAATCCCGAGCGTCGAAACCTCCGTTCCATAGTGGAGACCAGAATGGAATGAAGGGGAAGTTCTCCTTGAGGAGCTTAAGGCGAAAGATGAACATGGCGTGATCATCGCTGAAGAGGAGTCGTCCCGCTGACTCGGTGAAGAAGGTCACTACACTCAAAAGAGAGGTTATAAGAGGAAGCGCCACGAAGAATCGTCTCCACGAGGTGTACGTCATGGCGTACGCCACCACGGCGGCGAGGGCGATCTCCTTTCTGAACCAAGGGGCCTGAAAGAAGCTATATGGCCGACAGAGCCAGGCCGAGAGAAAGATGAGGACCAGCCCAAAGTTCCAAACGAAAGGGGACGCGAAATCCGCGAGGCGCGGGCGTTGGCGTCGAATGAAGAGGGAATACACGAATCCTACGACCAGAAGCCCCACCGCGCAGGCACCGATGTACTTACCCGAGGGAATGAGAGCGGGAGGGGTCAGCGACCACAGGTACCACGAGCCCCCAGAGAGGCCGAGGAGGGCGAGGAGCGCAGCCGATGAAAGAGCTAAGTTCATGATATTATGTGTTTTTGTCGGGTGGTGTTTCTCTCCGGCCCGGGCCGCGTTCGTATAGTAGAATTGTTCGGCACGGCCGTCAAAAGGGTCAGAGGGGCCTCACTGGGGCTCTCTAGCGCCGGGCCCCGTTCTCAACATAGGCCAATTCCAGATGGCGCACTCGAAGGGGCCAGACTTTGAAGCCTCGACGTGACAACGCCTCTAGTGTGGGAGTCATCACGTGGTAGGGACCTACAATGAGTGGTCTATGATTGGTGAGGTCCTCTACAAGTTTTTCGAATGCTTTCTCTCGCTCCTCTGAGGGTTCGCTACTCACCAGCTCTTGATACGTTTTTTCGGGCATGATGATTCGTGGATTGATCCAACCCTGCTGTTCTCTCTGTAACAGGAGGACATTCGTGAGAGCTTGGGTTCTGAATCCAATGGCCTCGACTCCTACGGTGGCGTTATGAAGGATTCGCGGTGGGACTTTGCGGATAACGAGGTCGGTAGCTGAAGGGGAAACCGCGGCGAAATGAAGTGAGTCGGTACGATGTAGGGTAATTGCGAGTGCTGCCGCGAGTGGAACGCAGGTGACAAGAACAGGAGGGATCCGAGCGCGTCGCGCCTCATTGAGCGCCTCCGCGATTCCCACCGCCAGCCAGATCGAGAGGGGAATAAGAAACATACTTGTTCGATAGGAGTCGACTCGACTTGTAAGGAGCACAGGTACGACCCCTACCACCAGCCAAAGGAGTAAGGTGGCATGAATCCATCGGGTTGTGTAGCGCGAGGCCATCAGCAATCCCAAAAGCAAAAAAGGATAGAGTGGCTTGGCGTAGAGTTCGAGGCTCAACGGATCGTAGGAGAATCGGCGGGCTCGGGGAGGAGCCTGGTCAAATGGAGAGAGTAGCTGTTGTAGCTCGGGGATCGTGATTGTTGTGACAAGTTCAGTCGCGAAGGATATGTAGTCGAGGGTATCAGGTGGTCTATCCTCCGCTTTAAAAGAATTCCATTTTTCCAGTAAGGGCGCCGGCCAGAAGCCGTTGCTCATCATCGTGGGGAGTTGTTCGCCTCGGGCGAACGCGAACGAGTGAAAGTGGCCGCCTCGAAGTTGCGCCGCGCACACAATCAATACTCCAGCGCAGATCACAAGCGAACCATAACGGCGAGAGGACCTCCTTTTGGCCTCGTTCCACATGATTCCGAGAACGGTCATACCGAGAAGAATAAGCACCGTAATCCTACCAGGCGCGTACCCAAGGGTCGCGATGTAGAGGAGGAGGATCGCTCCAAGGGCTTTACTTGCCGACGGTTTCGCGATCAGCGCCGCGCACGCGTACCATGCCGCCGCCACGCTGAAGAGGGTGGCGGCGATAGAGCTGGCGTAACGGCCAAATATGAGCCCTGCCTCATTAAGACCAAAGGTGAAGAGCACAACCAATCCGATAGTCGGATGAAAGAACCGCTTGCAGAAGGCGGCGAGAAAGAGAGTTGTCCCCAGAAAGTAGAGTGCGGACATAACTCGTAGGCTGATGAATGAGCTTTTGAACTTCAGCAGATAAAGGGTCGGGTAGCCATAGAGGAGGGAACGATCTCCCTCGCTGAGCAATCCTTGAGCCCATAGAAGGCGTGTCTTAAAGGCGTTCCAAACAGTCGCTTCCGAAAGTTCGGCGAACAGGTTGTTGATTGTCGTTGCTTCCCAGACAAGAGGCGGAAGGAAATTTGAGTCAAGGCGATACAGAAGGATCCATACTATCAAGATCATGGCAATGGCGCGGATGAAGAGAGGAGCGGATGGGAAATTCAGGGCGGCAACTTCATGTTGATGTCGTCGCCACCGCTGATGAGCGATAGCGCAGACCACTCCTATGGACACGCAGATCCAACGAAGATTATCGATTGTGATAAGCGCGAGGGAACTAAAGGCGATTGAGAACCAAATGCTGAGCGAGGTTGAGGTATCACCGCGGCGGGAGATAAGGGCCGCCAATAGACACATGAGCGCTACGGAGAGGCTTAAGACTGAAGAAATCGTCGCCAGGTCGTTATAAGCAACAAGAGAGACCATCAAACCCATTCTGTAACGCTACGTCTGTGGTTGTACACCACATGAAGAGGGTCTCAAAAGAATAAAATCTGATACATGTTATCGCCTCGCTTGAGCGGGCCGCCGGAGGGACGAGAGGGGAGAGGACAAAGCGAAAGCCCGATGTTCGCTGGGGGCGAATATCGGGCCTTCGCTGTTTTAGAGATACGCTCTACTACCTCTGAGTTTCCTCAGATTAGCGGGTCTTCCCAGAAGGAAGGACTCCGTGCTCCGCGTAGAACGGGTCAAAATTGAACACCGCCTCTGAGAAGTAGTTCAGGGCGCTGTCATTGTCCCGCTTGTTGAGAGCGTTCAAACCATCAACCAATCGAGAGTTAATAACCTCAAGATTGCTCGGCTTGAAGGTGATATAGTGTTTGCCAGTATCAACCTTGCGAGCCTCGTAGCACTGAAGGCTTGATACGAAACTTGCTACCGCTCCGAGTGTCTCACCCTTCTGTTTGTGAATAAGACCCTGAAGAGCGAAGTAGCGTGGGCTCTCCTCAAGACGCTCGCTGCAGTCGAGGCACTCCGCGGCAGACTCTGCGTCTCCGAATCGGAGGAACAGAGCGGCGATGGAGTGGTACGAAGCCGCCGCGCTCTCTTGGCTGTACGAAATCCAGTTGTGGTTCGGGAAGAGCTCCTCGATGTTGAAAGCGTCAACCGCAGCTTTCACGATTCGGGCGCGAGCGCCATCCGACAGTTTGCTGGTGTCTGTGAGGTCGGCCCCCGAGATTACCGTGTCAATCAATGTTGAGTGACGAATGGTATCTCCATCCGCGATTGAGCGAACCAACGCTTGCGCGAGGAACTCAGTGGCGGACGTAGCGTCCTCCTCTCCGATCATGCCAAGAGCGAAGCGGCTCGTAGCTACAACGACGAGAGGCCAGACATCTGTTTTGCTGATAGAGTTAAGAACTTGCTCAGCGCTAAGGTCAGGGATCTGCGCGACGCCAGATTCGGTGCGAGCGGTCACGATGGTGTGCTCACGAATCTGCCGAGTGTCAAGCTCCGCGACAAGTCGCGCAAGGTCAGCTGGCTCAAAGGCGACCGCTGAGCTCATCACGATGATGCGCTTGCTTGCCGCTAATTGAGAGGCCTTAACCATGCCGGCAACGATCGTTGGAGCTTGAATCCAGATGCCAGTTGTCCACTCGGCAGGCTGGGCGTCGGCGCTCACGACGATGATGTCGGTCGTTGCGTTAATGTCATTTAGACATTTAACCTTTTCCAGGACCGCTAACTTTGATCCAGTATCATCTGTTACGATTGTACTAAACATAAATACCCCAGAGAATTTTCAATTATCTCTAAAACCAGCCCGAGTAAGTTCACTTGATAGTCTAGGGACCAAAAGTCCATCGCTAACGAATGCGCTACCTCGAAACGTATTTGGTATGATGCAGGGGATCTGAGAAGGTTTTCACTATTTTTAAAAAGTCTCTCTCTATTCCACGACAGGGGGCGAATTAAGTGTTGCTTTTTTCAGCCAAATCAAGCGCTTAGGGCGCTTTCTCGATAGGTGGCTGTACGGGGACGTGAGACCCTTCAAGTTTACAATAATTGAGGATAACCGGGGCTAAAATCATCCCCGGGATGCCAGCCAGACGCTCTCCAATAAGGAGACTGAGGAGGGTAAGCCACATCGGGTTTTTGATCCTTCCTCCGATAATCCTACTGTTAAGGAAGTACTCAAACTTATGCAGAATGATGAGATAGGAGAGGGAGATGATTCCAAGCTGAATAGATTGCGTCAGTCCGACGCAGAAGATCACAGTGTTGCTTATGAGGTTACCGATAATCGGCAAGAGACCGCAGAGAAAAGTGATAGTAATAAGGACAAATGGATAGGGCATCGGGGAGTCAAAGAGGGAGAGACTGAGGATGAACAAGCCTGTGAAAAGAGTGTTCACGAGCGAGATAACAACCTGAGCTCCCATAACGGTGTGGAAGCTCTTAAAGAAGTTCGCGAACCTAACCTCCAGCTTTTCCGTAAAATCCGAGTAGACGTTGTGTCTGATCGTGTAGGTTTCTCGGGCGAGATCGAGTTTTCGGGTCATAAATATCCCAGTGGTCGCCACTAAAGCGATGATCACGTAGACGAACTCTTTGGTAAACACCTGAGCGAACCGAGCTAGGAAGTGAAGTTGAGATTCGAGGCCATCTCGAACAAATGATTTAAGTCCCTCAGGATCCTCAAAGGGAGCCGCGATGCCGTAGCTCTTGGCGAGGGAAACGATGGTTGGGATGGCCTTGCTTGCGACGAGGGGGAGCGCTCGAATAGCCTCTTGAACGAAGTGAACGAACAGATAGAAGAGAACGAGGACGAGAATAGAAAAGGTAAAAACGGCGAGCCGCTTGGGCATGCGGGTGCCGATATAGTGGAGAATCAGATATCCGAAGAGGATAGTAATAAACGGAGTACCGAGCCCGAATACGAAACATCCGGTCAGGATCGCGAAGAACGCGAGGAAGGACACTCGATTCAAAGTTTTTTGGGAGATGGTGTTCTCGTTAGGCATGCGACGGTACTCGATGACTCATAGAAAAGATGCCGCCACAGCGGCAAACGGTCCGTTAACCATACGTCCAATTAGGAAAGGGCGCAAATAGCCCAAAGCGAGTTGATTACTAGAAAGTGCTACCAACTGAGAAATGAATCCTATACACGTCTTCGTTTGGTTTTCTGTCTAGAGGATAGCCCACATCAAAACCGATAGGTCCAATAGGGGATATGTACTGAAACCCAAACCCCGTGCTTGATCGGAGGTCCGCCAAGTCAAAACTCTCGTGGCGGAGATATACGTTACCGATGTCGACAAAGGTGTGGGTGCTAAATGAGTCAGTGACAAGATATTGAAATTGATTCTTCTCCATGAGCAGGGTGTCTCCACCGATGACCGCTCCGTTATATCCTAAGGGACCGAGGGAGTTCTCTTTGAATCCGCGAACGGTTGTGCGCCCTCCCAGGTAGAATCGTTGCGTGATAGGAATGCCTACGGTGTCGCCCCACGGTTGAGCGACACCACCTGAGAGACCTAATCCGAGAGAGAATCGAGGTGAGAGAACCCTCTCCAATGGGACGATCCCGGTCACTTTAGAGAGGATTCCGGCGAAGTTGCCTTCAGAGCCGATCTGTTCAAATGAGAGCTTTGGTTCGACCGTGAAGGTGTAGCCATTATGCGGTGTGAGGGGATCGTCTCGGGTGTCAAACTTCAACAAGCCTGAGAGGAAGCTCAAGCGAACATGCCCCGTGTCGAGCGGTGTGATGACCGCGCCAGGATTCACATCATTTAAATTATCGAGAGTGAGGGAGTGACCTCCCGTAAACGTGACTCGAGATTCAAACTGCCTGAAGAGGTAGGACGCGAAGGTCATGCGGTCCAAATTGAATTCTTGCGTCGAAAGCTCCTGGCGTTGAAAACGCAACTCCTCGGTGAGAGCGTATTGCGAGTCGAGGAAGAATGGATCCATGTACCGTATATTGGCGAATCCCTGACTGATAGCGCTGGAACCGTTCGGATTAATCTGCGCTTGATCAAAGTAGGTATCGATTCGTGTCGAAAGCGTTCGGCCATCGGCGAAGAAGGACTTGTCGACCGCTTCCCCGAAAACGTGGAGACCAAACTCCGAATTCGCGCCGGTTCCGACCTCTAACGTCTCAAGCGCCCGTTCGGCGAGCCGCACGGTTATGGCTTCCTGTGGATGGTCGAAAGATCCGTCACTCGGAACCACCTCAACGCGGGAGAAGAGGCCTGAACGAAGGAGCTCGCGTTTAGAAGCGTTCACATCCTCTGTGCGGAAAGGCTTGCCCGGCTCAAGAAGGATGTAGTTACGGGCGACCGACTCATTGATGAGCGAGAGGCCCTCGACCGTTACCGATGAGATGATCGAGCGAGGCCCTGGATCTATTACGAGCTCGACGTGCGCGGTGTCAGGTGAGGGGTCAACATCGATTGATGGAGTCATGAAGCCCTCCTCCTCGAGTTGGGCGACAAGGTGCTCGATGTACTGGTTGACCGCGGGCAAGGAGGCTGGCGTCGGAGGCGCCTCTCGAATCGTAATGTCGCCTGGAAAGCCTTTGACGGAAAGGCTCTGAATGCGTAGGGGTTCTCCCTCCACGATGTGGTACGTGATGTCGAGCGCTGTGCCATTATCTACCGGCTCGATGGTGTAGGTTACTTGCGCGTTGGGAAATCCCTCCTGTTGATAGACCGTCTCTAGGATTGTCTTGAGCGTTTCGAGTTGAGCCGGGATCGCGTAGGTCGGTTTCAAGAGCTCAATTTGTTCGGTCAGGCCGAGCGCTCGCATCTCTTTCTTGATCTTCTTCTCCGAGATAGAGGCATTACCTACGAGCTGCAACTCTCGAACCTGAGTTTGAGCCTCCTCAGAGATGGTGATGGTATACACAAGCCGGTTAGTGTCCGTGCGATCCTCGGTGAAGGAAACTTGCGCGAAAAGGTATCCAGCGGCTTGGTACATCTGTTCGATATTTTGAACCAACAATTTGACCGTATTGTTTCCAAACGGACGCTTTCGCGAGAAGAGCTCAATAGAGTCGAGGAATTGCTCGTCGGTGAACGCTGTGTTCCCGGAGAACTTGAATGATATCGGTTCCCGTAGGTCGCTCTTCACAATCAGGTCAACCGTGTTCGCTCTATCAGAAGGAATATAGACGGGGGTTATCCGTGCCGCTATGTACCCCTCATTTCGTAAAGCGAGCACGAGCTTTCTCTCCAGCCGCTGAATGACTGACCCAAGCGCGGGGCTTCCGGGAGTGGCGACAGAGCTCATGATAGCGGAAAGAGCCTCTGGCATGACATCACCCTCTACCCGAACTTCTCCGATCATGAAGGGTTGCCCCTCGTCAATCTTGATGAGGAGCTGTTTGCAGAAATGATCGGCTTGATGACACGAAACATCTACCGTCGCTCCAATAAGTGCCTGCTCGTGAAGATAACTAATGATGTTTCGTTGGATGGTCGCGAGGCTCTCCGGATTGTTCTGTATTCGAGACTCCGGGCCAATACGAGCGGCGCTTAGAATGTCCTGGTCATCAGTCTGAACGGTGCCTTCCACCGTTATATCGACCAAGACCGCATGCTCCGCGAGAATGGTGAAAGTAAGGTCTGAGCTTAGAATCAGGTTTTGTTGTGTGCTCACGGATTGAATGAATCCGTTGACGTCGAGATTTGGTGTTAGGTTATACACGGCGCCGACTTTGGAGTTGCTGACGCTACTGAATAGGCTGTTTCCGACGAACGCGAACCGTGGAGTGAGGGTTTTTTTCGCCACGACAGCTGGCTCGACCAGACCGGTGTAGGGGTTATAGGTCGGTTCGAACGAGAGGGTATCAATCTTCGTAAGATTTCTGAAAAAAGCTTCCACGCTACTGAAGGAATCCTCTGAAAGGAAATATCGCTGGTCCTGCGCGAATTGATTTCCCACCCGATTCGCCATCGTTCTTCCCGTAAGAGAACGAGAGGAGGTGATTAACAGAAGGAGATCTTCCTGAGAGAGTCCACGATCTGATGAGAGCGCGATGCGGGGAGCGGTGAGGGGGCCTGAGGCCTCAAGGATAACGAGAACGCTCTCTCCAGTTGGCGCCCGAAGATTTCCCTCGCTCGCGATCTCAATGTGAGGGGTTAATGAACCGGGCTTGAACGTTAGACTCCCTGACGTGACGTCGAAACGATTTCCCTTCAGTCCAACCCAACCGCTCAACAGTTGCATGGAGCCATTAAGGGCGGGATCCGCCGTGGTGCCACCCGCATGGATGTTAGCGTTGAGCTCCGCGCTGAAGAAGGGAGTAAGAACAAAGATGTTTCGAGGCGCGGAGAATTTTACGTCGAGATCGAGCGAGACCGGCTTCTTACTGATCTGTGGCTGGACGCGCGCGGGAATGAAGTATCCTTTGATGGTTTGAACGAGGATCTTGTTAAGGTCGAAATCCTTAGAGATCTCGGCGAAGTCGATCCCGATATCACCAGAGAGTGTCTGGTGCTTATTCTGATTCGGGCCGAGGGTGAGATTTCCTGAGAAGGTGATAGAGGCGTCCGCGGCGGGCTCGATTGTGACCTCCTTTAGTTCGGCGCTCATCCGGGAGTTTGGCCAGTTGAAGGGTACAAGATTCCCTTTTACGGCAAAGGTGCCGGAGTTTATCGAACCCGTAAGACTATCAATCTTAATAGTATCCTCGGCGAGGACAAAACGCCCTTTAACGTCATGGGCTCCGATGTCGGGTGATGGAACCGCGAGTTCTCCATCAGTGAGGGCTGCCGTTCCCGAGAAGCGGGGCGCGGCCAGCGGGCCTTTGATTGCGACCTTAGTGGAGAGGAGGCCCCGTAAATTATCAACAGAAGGGAGGAGGGGAAGGAGGGAGCTCAGATGGAGATCCCCGCTTAAAGAGAGATCGAAACCTGGCTCGAAACCAAGAGAGCCGTCAAGAACAAGCGCCGTGTCTCCACTTGAGAGGCGTGTATTCCTAAACCTGAGCGCTCCCACCGATATAGGAAGTGTCGTGTTCTTCGGAACGCGAAGAACGTATGGCTCGCACCCTACATAAAAGTCCCCCAGAATCAGGTTGCCCGACCCTCCGAGCGGCGTGGACATGTTGAAGTTGTAATCGAGAGAACCGTCGATCACGCCACAGTCCGCCTCTTGGACGAAGCTGGAGAGGGGAGATGATGGGAGCGCTATCTGTAGCTTCCCGTTAAACGTGCGCGCCACGTCAACCTTCAGATTTATCGAGGCGCGCTGCGCGGAAGTCGGAAGGTTCACCAGAAGGTTCCCATCCTTGAGCGTGGTTTTGCCGCTCACGGAGAGACCGAGACCAAAATCCGGCACGGACACGGTTGTAGGGCCCTCTCCTGAGAGCTTGGCTAGATCAAGAGGGCCGGAGAGTGCTAGTGAGGTTGTAAGTTGAATCGGACTGAGATGAGAGGGATCCGGCGGGTTTGTTTGGGGATACCGATAGTTCTCCAGAAGCAGCTTCCCATCTTTCAGGAACGGCTCCGCGCCGAGGGTGTCAATGAATCCATCCCACCTGAGAGAGCCGTAGCGAGAATCTGTAGAATCGACCTTTACTGATATGCCACGCGGTTCGAGGGCGAGGTTGATCTTGACCGGCCCCAGGGATGTGCCTTGCACTTTAAGATCGGAGGCTTGAACGACGAAAGTTGTTACGGTGTCATTGCCACTTGGCCGCACTGCGATGTTGGCTGAAGCGTCATGCACTGAAAACGGACCGTAAGTAAATGACGGAAGTGTTACATCAAACCCAGCGGATAGCCCGTCGTCAGAGAAAACGAGGGGTCGAGTGCCGGTCAATGTTGAGTTGTCCCCGGTTCCCGCGATGTTTCGGAGGGTGACAACTGGATCACCGTGATTGACGTCAACGGAGAGGTCCCCCTTGATGGATGACAATTTTACGGGCGAAGCGTGGGGGAACGCCAGTGTGAGCGGAGCGGATTCCGCGTGGGTCAGCGAGCCTTCGATGATCGGGCTTCCGAGCGTTCCTTTGAGAGTTCCTGCTCCTGTCAGGAGTCCTTGGAGCCAGGAAGGAATTCCAACGTATTGAGCGTCGATTGTGTAGGCCGCGCTCCCTGACAGGGCGTCTCCGTGCGCGGTGTCCGCCGCGCCTTTGAGATCGACGGTAGAGATATCGCGTCCAAGCTTCAATCCATTGAAGACAGCCTGGTTCTCTTTAATGACGACTGAGCCCGTTAGTTGACCAAGGGGAAGCTCTTGAACCTCCGTTTTGGCCTCATTGAGGAACGAACGGTACCTAAGGTCTTTCAGTTCAGGAAGAATAACGAACTCCTCGTCGATCCGTTTCACAAAGAGGGAGAGGTTGTGACCATACAGCTCGCTCGTGCCGAACGATTCCCGAAGCGAGGTCGTGCGGATCTCAAGGTTATTCAGGATCGCGCGCCATCGGGGTTTGTTCTCGAGTTCTGGTGGTAGCGGTGAAGTTATCTGTTCAATGAAGCGGAAGGTAGGGGAGTCTGGGCCCACGCCATCAGCGTGTCCATCTGATAGGGTGAGCGTTTCAAGATACACCTTTTGATCGAGGATCTCGTTGACGCTGAAGGTCGCGGTGATCTTGTCAAAGGTGAGTTTTGGTGTTCCGTTGTCGAGGAGTTTAACACCGGTAACTTTGCCGGAGAGGGTTAAGAACGAGAGCGAAAACGAGTCATACGAGAGCGAGCACGTTTTGCAGGACGTTGTCACTTCCTCGTTGAGAGCCTGAACGATCTCTCCGATGATGTAATGTTTGAGTGTCACGACACCCAGTCCGCTCACCAGTCCAAGGATAAGCCCGAACAGAGCGAGTATGTTTCCAGATAGGCGCTTCATGCGGTTCGTCGTTCAAGGTTTGGGCGATACCGCGAATAGGTGGAAGATACGAAAAAACGCGAGAACGATAGATATCGGGATAGAAGATATCTCCGTGAGAGCATGGCCAGAGTTTGAGAAGGCGCGATAGACGACATGTATCGATACCCTACGGCTACGTCACTTCGTTCCGGTGGTAACGCGTCGCCAACGATGCGCCATGAGAATCCACCTAAGGTGTTTTACTACCTCTGGAAGCAAGTTGGAACCCTGCCGTGGACAAGAAACGGTGGGTAAGGTGCTTATTTTTCTGGGATCCTCGACGGCTCTAGAGGGTAATTTTTAGTGCGCCTAAAATCAAAGTGTTGAGGTCTCTCGCCGTTCGGCGCGACCATTAATTTCTTCTTGGCGACTATAGACCGAGCAGGAAAATGGCTGGGGATTTGGGCACGGTGACTCCCGCGCGCCGCCACTCTTGTACCGAGCGAACCGCTATCGATTCCCGCTCGGTTGTGAGGGCGGACGCTATGCAGATGCGGGTCTCGGGTTTGCATGTCGCGAGGAGCTCATCAAAGAGCTTCTGATTGCGATACGGTGTGTCCATCACGATCTGAGTTTCTTGATGGTCATAGAGATCCTTCTCAAGAGCGCGGATCGTGTCCCGACGAGCTCCCCCTTCAATGGGTAGATAGCCTACGAACCGCCACCGTTGCCCGTTGAAGCCTGACGCCATAAGAGCAAGGGTCATTGAGCAGGGGCCCACGAGGGGATGAACCGTAATCCCTAGTTCGTGCGCGCGACGGACGAGTTCGGCGCCAGGGTCGGCGATACCGGGGCATCCCGCCTCAGAGATAATACCGACGCTATGGCCTTGGAGGAGAGGTTCTGTCAGTGCCTCGATCTCATGAGGCTTCGTGTGCTCGTTAAGCACCTGGAGGGAGAGCTCTCGAATGACACGATCTGGACAGAGAAGTTTAATAAAGCGTCGCGCGGATTTCTCCTCTTCGACGACGAAGTGAGAGATCGAAGCAGTGATGGCAGCTATGACTGGCGGAAGAGATGAGTCGATAGACGTTTCGCCGAGGAGGTTCGGGATGAGGTAGAGTTCGCCACGACGGTCGCTTGGAGTAACGCTCATGGCGAGTCTTTAATTCTTATTCTCGTACCGCGATATCGGCGGTGTGCTTCCACGCGTGATACGAGCTACGAACGAAAGGTCCTGACTCGACAAACTTGAAGCCTCGCTTGATCCCTTCCTCTTCATAGTCCTTAAACTCATCAGGAGTGATAAAGGCACGGACCGGAAGTTGTCGCTCCGTTGGACGGAGGTACTGTCCGATCGTCATGACGTCGATGTCGATGGCTCGAAGATCGTCCATCAAGCGTAACACCTCATCCTTCGTCTCGCCGAGCCCGACCATGATGCCGGTCTTGGTGACTACGGATGAATCGATCTCTTTCGCCCAACGATGGATCGAGAGGGACCGAATGTAGCCCGCGCCTGGTCGAACCTTTTTGTAGAGACGAGGAACGGTTTCGACGTTGTGATTAAGCACGTCGATCTTGGCGCTCAAGATCGTCTCGAGATCGTCACGAGAGCCCTTGAGATCGGGGATGAGTAATTCGATCTTGCACCCAGGAGCGTGCGCGCGAACCGACTTTACGGTTTTAAGGAAGTGTTGAGCGCCGTTATCCGCTACATCGTCTCGATCAACTGAGGTGATAACCGCGTGCTTAAGACCAAGCTCCTTCACCGCGATGCCGACACGCTCTGGCTCGAATGGATCGAGGGGTTGGAGGGTGTCTGTGGATCCCTTCTTCACGGAGCAGAAGTGGCACTTCCGTGTGCACAGCTCTCCCATAATCATGAAGGTCGCGGTGTGATGAGACCAGCACTCTCCGATATTGGGGCACTGAGCCTCCTCGCACACCGTATGAAGATTGAGGGTCTTCACGATTTTGCGGGTCTCAAGATATTCAGGTGAGCCAGGAGCTCGAACCTTCAACCACGATGGCTTCACGATCTTCTCTGTATTTCTTGGAACTTCAACTGCCATACAAAAGACCCGCTGTTAGGTTTTTAACTACGCCATGAGGAGCGCAGGGGTCTCAAGCGCTTCCTTGAAGTGCTTGAGGAACGTTGCTGACATCACGCCGTCGATAATTCGGTGGTCGACCGATACGGTTGCCTTCATGATCGAGCCAACCACGATCTGACCGTTGTGAACGATCGGCTGTTTCTGAACAGCGCTTATGGCGAGGATTCCTCCCTGTCCAGGGTTGATGATCGCCGTGAAGTTTTCAACGTCAAACATTCCCATGTTGGAGATACTGAACGTTCCACCCGACAGGTCGGTTGAGCTTGGGCGACCTGCGCGAGCTCGTTCGATCGCGGCGCGGGCCTCGAACACAACATCCTTGAGGCTCATGGTATCAACTTCCTTCAAGACCGGTATGAGGAGTCCATCCGGAATCGCGGTGATGATGCCGATGTTGATCTGAGCTGGCTGGTAGAGCTGATCATTCTTCATCGCGGCGTTTACCTTAGGCTCGCGCTTAAGCGCGTATGCCGCTGCCTTGATTACCAGGTGGTTAACGCTGATCCCCTTGTACTCAGGAAGCTCTTTAAGAACTTCTCGAAGCCGGAGCGTCTCTCCCATATTGATAGAGGTGGTGCAGTAGAAGTGTGGTGATGTGTTAACGCTCTCCTGCATACGACGAGCGATAGTCTCGCGCATCTTGGATAGGGGAGTGTAGGTTCCGGCGCCAGGTTGCGTTAAAGCCGCTGGAGCCCCTGTGGCTGCTGGAGCCGCTTGATACTGAGGCGCTGGCGCTTGTTGATACGCCGGAGCGGCAGAGCCACCGGCCGCGGCCTCTACATCGCGTCGAATGATTCGACCGTTCGGTCCTGACCCTTGAACAGAAGAGAGGTTTACGTGGAGTTGCTCAGCGACTCGCTTCGCGAGAGGGCTTGCCTTCACACGATCGCCGCCCGACACCACGCTTAATGGAGCTGCTGGAGCTACGGGAGCTGGCATGGCTGGAGTAGGCGCTGGGGCTGCCGCTTTCGGAGCTGGAGTCGGAGTCGGAGTTGAAGCAGCTGGCGCGGAGCCGGCAGAAACTGCTTCTCCGGCGGCACCGATAACCGCGATGATCTCTCCGACCTTAGCGGTCGAATTGGCGGGGGTGAGGATCTTCAAAAGAACGCCGTTAAAGAATGACTCGATCTCAAGGTTCGCTTTATCGGTCTCAACTTCAGCAAGGATGTCGCCGCGGGTTACCTGATCACCTTCATTCTTTTTCCAGGTAAGGATCTTACCAGAACTCATCGTATCGCTCAGTTGCGGCATCTTTATCTCGGTTGCCATGGCCTTCCTCTTTTTGATGTACAATCGTCCCGGCAGTTTAGTGACTCAAATCACCTGCCAGAGCACTGCTTTATATTCCAAGTAGGGGGATTTGTACAAACCACCGGAAATTGGTCGAGAAGTTCACAACATGGGTTGAAAGTTTCGCTAAAAGTGAGGTAGAAATCCGGCCTGCGCCAGATGGGACTTCATCTTCCCAGCGGCCGCGGATTGATCGAAGGATTGATCGAAAAAATAGCCCAAAGCAATAGGGAACTATCTGAAAATATTCACGAAGTTGACCTCATGCGTCCCCGGAGTAGTTCGGGGAGGCGAAGGTGCGGTGTTTTTTGGTCGATCGGGCGATCTGATGCTGTCGTAAGAGGACAGGCGGACGCAGCGATTTGGTAACGTATGTACCCTAGTAGCCTACCGGAAGACATGAGCGTAGTTGAGAAAGAGATTCCCCAGCGAGATGCAGCTGAACACGCCAACGGAGATGGAACATCTCCACTCAAAGTCGCCAAGTCGGGGGTCGTTTCCCCTCAAACGAAATTAACGCGTGCGGTAGCTGTTCGAGAACCTCGTCCCATGAACGGATATGAGGTTCGGAAGGTCATTAACGAGCGTTCGGAATCGCTTCAATCCTTCGTTGCGCCCCTTGAGCAGGAGATTCGAAGATCCGCCAAATACCGTGGGCGCTCTCGGCGCGCCAGCGCTGTCGCCGTTTCAAAGGTCGCTGAGCTTGTATTGAAAATAGTGCGTCAAATCACGCATCGCGAAACAGGTCTCTTCGCGCTCGATCCTAATGTACCGCTCCTTTTGAGCGCGCTCTATGCGGGCTCCGTTGAAACATCGATCGTGAGTGGACTTGCCCGTCGCGCACAGGCCGCTCTTGCCGCTATCTCGACGAACGAGCGTGATGTTATGTCTCGTGGGAAGAATTCTAGCGCGACCCCTAGCACCTCCTTCGATTACGACATCGGTCGTGAGATCGATGAGCTGACCATGTTGCTGAAGTGGTACGTGCGTCGGAAGATGAGCTTGGCTGGTCTTGAGATAGACCAGATATCGAAGGGTGCCCTCGCGGATGGTTACTCTGAACAAACCTTTGACGAGGAGGACGCTCTATTTGGATTTGAGGTTCTTCACGATCACCAAGTTTTCGGCACGAAGGGTTGCTTTGTGATGTGTGGCCTCAGGCTCGTTGGGCATGATGGGCAACCGTTATGGCTGCGGGTCTCCGCTCGGTGGAACGGGCGCCCTGTGTCCGCGCGGGCCGATTGGTCAAGCTGGACCGATCCGGGTGGATCTGAGCTGTGTGAGGTAGTGCCTGAGCAGACGGAGTTCTGCTCGTTGGTGCCGATTCGCCCACAAGCGCAGCGCCTTGTAATTGACGAAATCCGCGCGTTCATTCCGTATGCCGCCCTCGATCTTCCGTCCGGCCGATGTGATCTGGAGTTCGTTATCTCGGTCGTTGATAGCGATGGGCGTGAAGTTCTGGTCGCTTCTCGTCCCGATAGTATCTGCGTTCCGCGGCGAGAGCTCGTTGGAGCCCATGTGCCCGCGCCACACTCAGTTGGAATGTGGCCGCACGACGTGGTCTCAGGGGATAAGATCTCCGATCTTCGTGTGAGTTCTGGATATAAAGTGGTCGCTGGCTGGGAGCGTCGAACGGTATCGGTACAATTCGATCTTTCTCTCTTTATGCACGCCGGAGAGAGCGTTCTCCTTGAGTGTCGTTTCATCGACGAGAAGGGGGAGATCGTGGAGCTGTCCTCACTCGGCATTCCGTATGTGGCTTCCGAGCTCAACGTTCCTGTTGAGTCCGTTTCATCGTATCGATATCGGCGAGTGCTTCATCCGCGTGGCGCGTGGTCCCACTATCGTGGTTTGCAGATCGATATCCCGGTCGAATTCTTGTTGTTGTCATCGGGCACGCGCTCATTGACGTGTGAGGTTGTGATTGTTTCGGCCGATGAGCGTATCTTGTGCGGCGACATGGGGAGCGTATCCGTTCATGTGGCGGAAGACAAAGCGCCTCTTGTCGCGAATGCCGATGATGGCGTTGCCGCGACCGTAGGGGCTCTTGCCCTTTCCCCCGCCGCGAGTGTGATCGAGCTTGAGTCTATTGATATCGATCCTGCGTGGGTGTTCGGTGGTGAAGAGGGAGTTCGAGTGCAGGCGACCTTCTCCCCAAAAAACTCCTCGAAACAGCTGGCGGATCTCGCCGCTGGACGGGTAGGGGAGCTTTTCTCTCCGTATCGGGTCGAAGTTTCGATTGAGCGAGAGGATGGACACCTTCTCTTGCAAGCGTTCACGGATTCGCTCGGAATGAGTTTCAAGCCGGTCACTCGTGGTG
>Ga0078894_10001177_pt1 | contig 19239 bp, 12 predicted proteins | sample LauGreSu1BDMLBSD_2_FD_67506 | JGI IMG/M metagenome (GOLD analysis project Ga0078894, IMG submission 67506) | Freshwater lake microbial communities from Lake Michigan, USA - Su13.BD.MLB.SD (version 4) (version 4) | ecosystem: Environmental > Aquatic > Freshwater > Lake | place: Lake Michigan... | reverse complement strand
TAATACTTGTGAAAAATTCATTATAAAATGTAGAAAATTTTTTGTCGAAATAATAGGATTTTGTTATAAAATCGATTTTGTTAATTGTAACATTTTCTGAATTGTAATAACTAAATAAAATTTTAACGATTTTTTTTATTGTTTCGTTGTTGCTGTAATTTTGTGATATTACCTTATTCATTGTATTACTTATTTGTATGAACTTCTCTTCACCGGTGTTTACTGGAATTTGCTGGGTACCCACCAAGCCTACAGTCAAATTTAAATCAGCCATTACATAAAACTCATAATTATCTTTTTCACCGTTAACATTATTTTCTGTATAATTACTACTTGTGTTGCTAGTAACTGCTGTGTTCGATTTGTTAATGTTAATAATATTGTACATTCCGGATATATAGTTCTTATACTCGTCAATTATTGTACGGATACTTGAACTATATGAATTTTTTAAAATTGTATACTTGTTATCAACCCAATCTTTTACGGGGGTTTGTTGTGATTGCTGTATGTTTTGTATAGATGTATATACATCGGTTAAGTTTTGTATTATTGTGTTTTTAAGGTTTCCATTATTGTAGTTGGTAAATAACTTGTTATAATATTCGTTTAGTTTATTGTCGTTATTAAAAAATGGTTTTACAAAAGAAATCCAACAGTACATATAGTTTATATATTTGATAATTTCTTGCGGAATTTGAAAGTTTTGTTCATTTGAATTCTTTTGTATATCTATATTTATTGCTTTTGTAAACGAACTGCTTATATAGTATATATTATATTCGGTATCAAATGGGTTGGTTTTACTAACGTCTGGGCTATTATCGGCTAATCCCATTATAACGCTATTCGTTTTATTCGAAAACACATTATTGGATATGGATATAAACTGATTATTTATGAAACCGGTTAATTTTGAATCGTTTGGATTTATAATGCCTGGTGTATGCTCTATAATTAATTGCATGTTTACGTAGAACGCAATAAAATTGTATAAATTACTATACATCGTTTTAATTTCCGATATGTAGTTGTCAGATTGTTGTTTATCGTTATTTTGTTGGGGGTTTGTTTGAATATTTTTCGAGGCAATCATTGCGTGTGGCGGTAGTTTTGTAAAAATTATAAATTTTTGTGAATTATTGACATTTTGTTTGACGTTTTCCTTTATTTTGTTGATTATCTCAAATAAATTATACGGTGTAGAATCTAGTTTTAATTGTGATAACTTACATATGGTAAGCAAATTATTATAAATACCATTATATGTTTTAAAAATACTAATGTCATTTATCCCTGAGATAGACTTTAATTTGGTATCGATGTCTGTAATATACGCTTGTATATTGCTAATTTTTTCAGTTTTATCAGGTGTGTTGTTGTCTGGTTGAACATTCGTATTATTCTTAAATTTATTATCAACAATAACACTATCGCGCAATAACTGATCGTTTTCATCTATATCTGGCGCATATAATGGTAAATAATTCGAAATATTTTTTATTATATTGTTTAATATTACTGTATTATTTGCGGGTTGTTCCATTATAAAAATGTGTGATTATATAATATTCACACATTTTTATAAATAAGATATTGTCAACTTTTGTTAATATACAATTATACTACCGATATACCTAGTATGTGTGAAACATTAACTATGGTATCTACGAATACTCCCATCCAACCCATCCCTTCTAAAAGTCAGCAACAAAATCAAAACAATCTTTATCTACGGATTTATTTGCCAACGCGTATTCCGAATTCGTGCGTTCGAAAAAGTTCACTTTGGTTTCGATACTAATCAATTCCATGAAATCAAATGGATTCGATGATTTGTATATTTTATCGTATCCTAACTGAAGAGACAAACGGTCAGCAACAAACTCAATATATTGACACATCAAGTTGGCATTCATACCAATCAATCGGCAAGGCAACGCTTCGGTAATAAACTCCTTTTCGATTTCAGCAGCCTCGTGAATGATTTCGTAGACGCGTTTTTTTGCCAATTTCTTGGTTAATTTGGAATACAACAAGATGGCAAATTCGGTATGTAATGCTTCGTCTCTCGAAATAAACTCATTCGACAAAGTTAATCCCGGCATCAATCCCCGTTTCTTAATCCAATAAATGGACGCAAACGAACTACTAAAGAAAATACCCTCGACACAAGCAAACGCCAACAAACGCGAAGCAAATGAACTGCGATTGTCGTTAATCCATCGTTTTGCCCAATCGGATTTCTTGGAAATACACGGGAAATTCTGAATGCCACTAAACAGTCTCGATTTTTCCGCGGAATCTTGGATATAGGTGTCTATTAATAAACTATACATTTCGGAATGAATGTTTTCCATCGCAATTTGGAATCCATAAAACGCTCGTGCTTCTGATAACTGGACATCTCCCATAAAACGCATCGCCAAATTCTCCATTACAATTCCGTCCGACGCGGCAAAAAACGCCAACACCATCGAAATAAAATGCTTTTCGTCCGCGTTTAATTTCCCCCAATCGGTCAAATCCTTGGACAAATCGACCTCCTCGGCGCGCCAAAAACAATCGATTTGTTTTTTATACATTTTCCAGATGGTATCGTCCTGAATAGGAAACATAACATAACGACTTTCGTCGGAATGGAGCAGAGGTTCGGCGATTTCAGACATTCTTCCTAAATAATATACTAACCAGATTTAATAGAGTAGTATTTCAGTCGATAACCGTTTAAGTTATTTTGCGGAGTTTATTTTCTATATATAGACCTCAAACGACAATTTGACGATTCTTTAGGAATACTTCATACTCTCGAAAAATAGACAAACCATGTCTATAAGACTCCGCAATAGCGTATGCAGAGTTCTTCACAATATGTAGGTGTAAAGTATAAAATGATGGGTTTGTGTAAATACAAGGATATATTCGGAAAACCAGGCCAAGGCATTCATCGACATCGCGTCTTGGATATTGCTATATTCGATGTTCTATCCACGATACTAGTAGGTGGAATAATTGGATACGCAATTCGATGGTTTGTTCCATGGTGGAATATTCAGGCGACCATTGGTGGGGCATTTTTATTGGGTATTGTATTACATCGCGCGTTTTGTGTGAGAACGACGGTAGACAAATGGTTATTTCCCAACGTAGTGGATTCATAAACGTAGTGAACTTATAAACACAAATATCCGAGAGTATTGCAATAACATTTAGAACATTATATATCGACTCTCGAATTACAAAAAGAACATAGAAAAGAAGGGGAAAAAGTGAAAGATATGTTGGAAATATTTTTATACAACAAATATATACTTCGTGAATAATAATGAAAGAGAAAATGGCTGAATTAATACGCAAATTAAAGTTTCGTATGCCGAAACCCCGCGCAAATTCATTGTTATATAACCGTTGGGTGTTGTACGCGATGTTTGTGATTGCGCTCGTGAATTTGTATTTATTGGCGATGAGTGGTGACTACAAATACGTTGCGGTGTTCATCTTGGTCGGATTCCTCGCGTCGTTTTTTAGCAAGAATATGATGGTGATTTTGTTTATTGCTGTCGCCATTACCAATCTATTGAAGGTCGGTATGTCGGCTGGACGTATGGAGGGAATGGAAGGCAAAGAATCGTCCGAAGAGGAAGAAGAAGATTCTGACAAGAAAAAAGCATCTTCAGAAGAGGAGGGAATGGAATCCGATTCAAAGATAAAGGACTCGAAGAACAAAGATTCCGTGATTCAGGAGAAAAAGAGTCAAATCATTGAAGATGGAAAGGAGTTGTTGGATGTTCAGGCAAAAATCGTCGATGGATTTCAAGAAATTCAACCCTATATGGACAAAGCCGGAACTTTAGCAACCAAGATTGAAGAGAGCGCAAATTATATCAATGAGTTAAACAAATAAACGCCATATAGGTGTGGTGTTTTCGTTTTCGATTATTTCGAGAGTATTTGTATTTACAGAAATACTCTCGAAAAAGGAGAAGAAATATAGACGCCAGAATCTTGAAATAGGTTTCAGAGATCGTGAGAACTCTGTTCGAAAGAGTTTGGCGTATCGTATCTCGACGGAATATATAAAGAATTATATAATCAATCATCCGAAAAAATGTCGATTAATATCGGGAATTTAAATAGACGAGAACAAATACCGAAAGAATCTCCGACAACGTATTTATCGAATCTTGCGGGTTCGTTATCGGACGCAGCCAAATCGGCATCCGACTCGGCGAAAACGTATACTACCGATACATTGAAAAATGTCTCGAATAAAACGGAAGAACAAAAGAAACGAGCACAATCCGAAGCGGATGAAGAACGTGCTTTGAGGGATGCCGAGGACGAGAGTAGCGATCCCAACGACGCCGAATCAAAAGAAAATATTGCCAACGCAAAACGATTGAAAAAAGGGTTTGATTTGATGGAAATCTTCAAGATTGTCCCGATTGGGATGAACGTTATCGCGAAAGGCCCAAATCTGGCTGCCGGTGCGGCGGATTTGATGGTGGGGTTACAGAAAGCATTGATAAATACAGGAATCAATCTATTCGATTTTTTCAGAAGTTTCTTTAGTTTTAGCGTAGAGGGATTCAAGTTTGCGTTTATCTTGTTGGTATGTTTCCTCGAAAATATGTCGAATTTTAATTCGTGTGTTATTTTTTACGTCATTGATATTGTTTTTATTATTTGTTTTTTATTGTTGTTTTCATTTTTGAATTTATTAGATGCTTTGTTTTTCGAGAAAACGTTTGGAATCGGGTTGGTCCAAATTATCATGAAAGTATACGATATGATCATCCAGATTGAAGAAATGATTTATGAATTTACTGGATTTCATTTATTACAATATCCAAAATGTATTCAGAAAATGTGTTATACATGCTCTGTAAAGACCAATAAACGAGAAGTAACCGATACGGGTATAAATATGATGAATGCCGTCACTAGTCGAATTCCGCGAAGATTCATGGAACCAATCCATAAATTCATATCGGCTGGAAAGAATTTTGCAAGTATATTCAAGATTTAGGTGTTGTTATTTCATTGTAAAATCGCAATAGTGTTTTCTCTTTACACTATAATAACAACACGCGATGAGTATACCAGAATCGAATACGACCCAAGTGTCGCGTACGCTTATAGATGCTACCGACAATACAAATAACGGGCGATTTGTATCCTCGTCGTCTCTATCTTCAGACCCCGTCGGTACGTTTGCCGCAAGTATGCCTCTTGGAAGTCTCAATGTTACTTCTCTACAACTGCCAACGCAACAAATGGAGAAGGTTCTTTCCAATTTGAATTCCGGTATGTCCTTTCAAGCGAATGGGGGGTTCGGAAAAGGTAGTATGAATTTGGGAGGGGGTAGCGCGATACAAACAAAACGGTCGAAAGATAGTATGTGGGATGGATTGATAAAAATGTTCGTCATGATGACCCAATTGCCCGGGAAATTCAAACTAATCACCAACGCGATTGATGGGGCGGGTAAATCCGTAGCGACTGGATTAGACGGGATGATTCTCAGTACATATTTAGTAGTAAAGGACATTGCCACGATACTATTTTCCATCATCATTTTTGTTGTGAAATACTTGGGATGTATAATCACCTTTTTTATGACATTACCGTTTTGTTTCGTGTCGCATATTATATGGTGTGTTTGGAAAGTCGTGTATTTAATCTTCCCATTCACATCGTGTATGTGTTGGTATATGACCGGATACGAATTGATGCCAATCTATGACAAATTCTTTGAATTTTTAGACCACGCCGACGATACCGTTATTTATCCGATGTTGGGGTTTTATCTCACCAAATTTCCACCGTCGATTATCAAATTATGTTATACATGTAATAACAAGGTATTGCGTTTGAGTCAAGTCACCAAAGATACCAATCCTATTGTGAGTGCGGGCAAACAATTCGGTTACGATATGGGTGTGAAAGTGCCTCGATATATGCGTCCGGCAAAACCACATCTATATAAGGTCGCCGTGAATATGGACCGTTTATTCAAATAAACACCCCCTACGAAATAAATAACCGTATAACATATATTTATTTTGTCTTACTGAAAAATGGGAAAAAAATGTGTTCCTGGTTTGTTTTGTGTTGAAAATATGACGTTGTTTTTAGTCGTTGTCATTGGTATTATGGTGGTGTATTTGTATTATGTTTGTATCTTGAAACAGCCCCGACATACGCCGGCGCAATATCCATCGAATAGTATGCCTACTATTATTGTCGCCAATACTTCTCCACCATCGATAAGCGATCCTTATAATCCGCCCTATAAACAAGACCTTATAGTAAGACCACAAGTCGATCTAAGACCGCAGGTCGACGTAAGAACTCCCATGAGTATTCCCGTGAACATCAAGACCAATTCGGCAAACTTGCCCTACACCCAAGTAGGCATTTTAACGAAAAACGACAAGGGAACGATGATTCTCCCGTTGATGGGGCGTAATTTATGGAATGGTCGCGATAAATGGCAATATTATACGATGTCGAACACGGCCGGAGCATTAAACACTAAACTCCCGATTAGTGTGAATGGACGTAGTTGTACGGGCGAATATGGATGTGATAGTATTTCCAACGGCGATACGGTATATGTAGAAGGCTATAACGATACATTTCGCGCAACTATTTACGAGAATTCCGTTTTACAATATTTGCCCGTATAAACAAAAACACAAAAATATATAAACACGTGTTTCCAAATAAAGAATACATATTTATTTGGAAATGTCAAAACAAATTCTAGTTGTGAAAGGATGGGAAGGATTCGCGGATCGATTACAAATACTCTCGCATAGTCTACAATACTGTTTAATAAATGACGCAATTTTGTGTGTAGACTGGCGCGACGAAATGTGGGGACATGGAGATACCGATTTCCACGATTATTTCGATATTTTGGGTATAGAAACTACCACGATCGATGTAGTTGCTGAACGCATACAATCGGGGGCAACGTATTATCCGCCGTCGTGGACGGTTGCAGATTTGGTTTCTCCGATGACGAAATATATTAGTATGAAACATACGGCAAGTAAAACGGAAGATATGTTGACCGATTACCAAAAACGAGAGTATGATATTTTGATCATCAAAAACGGATTCCGAAAATACCACATTACCAATTTGTTACGAAATATCCGATGTACGAAGGTGGTGTCTGACGCAATACAGACCAATCTCGCCAATGTAGTATTGCCATTTACCGCGGTTCATTTGCGTGGAACGGATCGTATTGCGGAACCGATGGAAACGTCGGTGGATAAAACGATGACGAAGTTTTCCATACTCCCGAAATATCAAACTTCGAGAGTCTATGTGGTCAGTGATATGAAAACGATGGTAGATAGATGGATATCACAACATCCGGCATCGATTCATACCAATCCGGAGAATTGTATATCGAAAATCGATATGGGAACGGAAAAATGTAGTGGGTCGCATATGTTACCGAAAGAAGTATACGAATTCTATGGTGTATCGAAACGCGAAATGAATATAGATACACTAACGGATTTTGTGGTATTGGCAATGGCGGATTGGTGTATCGGAAACATGGAAACCGAATCGTGTTTTACGAAAATGGCGCGGTTTATTTATAACAATTCTGGGAGCGACGGAGTGTCTGCTTGGTTAGGTGATTCGTATATTCCAGTTCGCGCGTCTCTTTCTAAAACGCGGGCATAGAATTCTTTTGCAGTAATGTCTTCGACTTCGTTTATATCATACTGACGAAAATTGCTATCAATATCTTCATATTCCTGTATCACCACGTCGGCTCTTCCTCTTTGACGAATGAATCGGAATTCGGGCAACGTTTTCGATTTATAATGGTTTATTTGGATAACGCTAAAGTCAATATCTTCGTTGTATGGCCCGTCGATAACGTGTCCTTTTGTTGAATAAATATGCCCGCTATTCACAACAATATCGTGAACCGTCCTATATCGAACGTATTTGTCTTTTTGGAAGATTGTCTTTATATTTTTACTCCCGTTTTCTCCACACATCGTAAATCGTTGTGTAACCGGTTCAGCCGATTTTTCCGTATGATTCGATGACCCGAAAAACCGCCAGTTTATACCAATACCAGCACAATCCCCGACAATATACTCTCGAATAAAATCACAAATGTTGGCGTGTTTCTTGAGAACAATAAATTCATCGATGTCAATATGGGCAATATGTGTTATCTCCGGTATATTCATGACATTCGACATAAAATGATGTAGAGCAACGTTTTGGATCGGTATATTCGGATGTTTTCCAGGTAAATGTAGGACGGTGATTTGTTCATGTCCAGCACATTTTTGTAATATAGTAGCATATGTTGGCTGGTCTTCGTTGTCATAAATAAAGATGTGTGAAAACCCAATTGCTAAATGATATTTTACAAATTCTTCAATATAATCGTGTTCTTTTTTGGCAATACATACAATTACGGGATACATGTTTGAATAAAAATACAAACGATATGATATATAATAATATACCACACTATGATTACTGGTATTCAAACGTATTCGTATTATAGAATATATAATATACAAAATAGAATATAAAAATACCGGCCTGTATTTTTATATTACGAAACAAACGCAGGATGAATGAAGCAAACAACGTATTGACTATAAAAACTGTCCAGATTCAGCCGATTCGGAATATGATTACGGCAATCAAGGACATTTTGACCGACGCGACCATCACGTTCACTAAAAACGGGATGAAAATCATCAATTTCGATAAAACCCATACTATTTTGGTGAATGTCGTATTACGTGCGCATAAATTCGAACAATATGTGTGCCATCCCGACAAAATCATCGTTTGTGCCAATACTCTCCATTTATTCAAAGTGATATCTACGATGTCCAACGATGATACCTTGACGATGTTTATTGAAAAGGGCGATTATCACGACGGAATTGTATCCCATTTAGGTTTACAATACGACAATGGCGATATCAAACAATGTTATAGTCAGAAATTGCGATTGATTGAACCCGATACGGAAGAATTTGTCGTTCCCGATGTGGAATATTCTACCGTTATCAATCTACCTACTGCCGATTTCCAGAAAATTATCCGCGATTTGAATGGTATTTCAGACCGAATCGAAATCAAGTCGGTTGGTAATGAGTTGATTTTTTCATGTGAAGGTAATTTCGCAAGTTCACGGATTCAACGTTGCGAATCGGATGGATACATGGAGTTTATTCAAAAACCCGGCGCATCGGTGGTTATCCAGGGTGAGTTTTCGCTAAAATCTCTCAGCCATTTCATCAAATGTACACCTTTATGTAGTCATTTGGAAATGTATCTCGGAAACGATTTGCCCTTGATTATGAAATACGATGTTGCTTCTCTCGGTGAAATCAAATTGTGTTTGGCACCTTTACCTCCTTCATAAATGTAAACCTTCATATATGTAGTGGTGTGTTGTGTTTTTGTTTTATGTAGTATCATTGTATATTACATAAAGCGTGTCGGATTTCTTCGCAAAGGTATCGTTGATTACACACTCGGGAAACTGGGGTCCATCGAAATACCACAAATACCAGGGTCATTACGACTATCACTACGTGCGATTTTCACGTATCCTTTTTCCCCCCATGTGGTTCCCCAACTGTTTTTCACCAACCAATATTTTTGGCCATTTTCAGAACCGTATCCAACAATCAAGACTCCGTGGTCCAAATTGGTTCCACAACTGGTGCTGGTCAACACTCCCGATGAATAGGATTGGAAATATCGTGTATCGGCTTCAATCGCAATAGAAACGGGTTGTTGGGCAACGGCACCTTTTAAAGAAACTTGGTCGTTGGGTACAACATCCGAACACGACGAAAGGTGAACTGTGGGAGCACAACTATGACATGTTCCATCCTTGGATGTATATGGATACGACGCAAGCGAACATTGTCCGTTTTCAATCACATACTTGAACGCCCCTTCCATCTGACCACCAGAACATCCACGACTTCCATACGGAATACCACTAGCACAATCCACCAATTGTTGTTCGGATAAATCGACCAATTGGGATTTCGAAATAGCCCAGGCACCTTCAATTGCCCCGGTAGAAGAAAACGTCCAGCAACTGCCACATTGTCCTTGGTCTTTCACACTAGTAACCGCGTTTTTAAGACGCCAATCGACGGTATCGGGAACACCAGAAGCACTACTCGAATACGATTTACATCCATAACTACCAACGCGGGATTGTAATCCTTGAATGTATTGGAGTTTGAATTCTTCGGGAGTCAAATCGGTGAATTGGTTGATTCCCATCGTGAAATTTTGGACAGGGTTTGCATTATGGGCAAAAATAGTACGTATGTTTTTGCTAAATATGGCGAATCGTTTTTCCAATTCCATGATCGATTCGTATTTTTTGCCAAATGATTCTTGAAAATGAACAAAGTGTTGCCATTCCGTGTCAACTGAAACCACCGTTCCAGTAAAAGACAATAATAAAGTAAAACCCAAAAGAAACAACATGATGGATATAGGTAGTTTATATAGTATACAACGGTATTTCCATTCCTTTATCTTGTTTTCAATAACTTATATTTGGGTTCAAGATTCCGAATATTACAAAATATATATGTTTCCAAATAACATATAAACAAAATCTGTTTTTATAACCTATAAACGAAAAAGATGGGTATTTGTATTAATTGCGAAGGTGTAATGTATACTTGTGGATATACTCGTTGGGAGAATTTTCGAGAGGAAGTTGCCAAAGCATCCATTGCATATTTACAAAACGAATACGATGCGTTGTTGGCAAATGGGGCCAACGATTCCTATTTAGAAACCCAACTCTCGAGATTGATGGAATATTTAAACATACACAATTGTCATACCCTTCCCGATTTTATGATGTTGTTTTCGAATATGGATATGTTGAATCTGTTTATTCATTACAATATGAGTGGAGTGTATGCGCTATTAAACAAATCCGATGATGATGGGTATTATACCATCGGAAATTCGACAGACATTTTGGAAACGTTTCAGCGTATTGAAAAATATATTGCGCATGAGGATGACGATACAAAGATGTTTTCCGATATTCAAAAAGTATTCCAAACCAGCGTACAAAAACAAAAACTAGTCTCGATTTATTAGACTGATGACGTGATGTTATACGGATTTCTTCACAAAAAGTATTCGATATCTCCACGCGAAAATTCATAAGATTCTCCTTTCGGAATCATATGAATATTTTTTATTTTTTGATAAGAAAATTATAGAACATATACAATCTACCTAGATACATCAAGACGGGATTTTTCAAAATTCAGGCGCGTGTTTCTTAAACAAACAACCTTGTTTTGTTAAATTAAAAATGGGAATAATAATATTGGGGTCTTGTACACTACAGTCTTTCAACCAGATTTTCACAATACAGAAATTTTTTTTGGGAGAAATGGTAATACCATTAATCAAATGATTGTATTTTGGATTCACACACAACGTTTCGCCACACATTGCATACATCAACGTTTTCCATACATCGACAACTTGTTTATTGATGACTTTGTATGAAAAACAACCACCATTACGGTTCTGGGGGTCTTCCCACATAGGCGCGATACCTTTACGCATCGCAAACAACATACAAAAACGTATAATATTCTCAGGTAATGTTTCATTCAAGGCGACCAATTGGTCCGCACGTTCGATGTTTCCCATAATGGGCTTATAACTTGACAAATCCCAGCTTTTATCCTGTGGTAAATGGTAATACAAATTCCATTTACCAAGCAAATCGTATTGGTGTTCAGGAGTACTCATCGTATCCATTTATGATGTTTCTATAGTAAAAAACGCACATTATCTTTATATTCTTTTGGTGCGTATTATTTTTATATAGTTTGTATTTTGCGAAGTATTCCGGAGACGGAGTCGAAGGAATACAAGGAAACTCCGGAGAACGAAGTTCGTAGGAGTTTGGGGATTTTCTTTTGGAAGATTCCTATCTTTAGGTGTTTTCCATATACATCTCTTTATATTCTTGTATCATCGAAACCGTTCGCGTATCGGGTGTAAATTGTATTGTATATGGAATCTGTGTATTATACACAATATTGTGTTTGAATTGGATATCCTTTCGGCAATATATATGATTCAGTTCCTTCGCACAATGAACATTCAAGAGTAGAAATTGCTTTCGGGGAGATAGAAACGAATATCGGGAACGTATTCCGTCAGGTGTTGATGAAGGGGCGCGCGTAGAGAATGGAGGGTGGAAATCTGACGGGGATTGTTCCTGAATACTTTTTTGTAGATTCGAAACAATCGATTTACATTCTTCGGACCAATCCTGCGTTTCCATTCGTTTGTTTGGCGATGTCGTTTCTTGAATATCATAGATACACTCTCGTTTTTATACGTTTTTCGAGAGTATTATCGAAAATTTTACAAAAACCACATTTGTATTTTTTGTGTTTTCAATAATGTTTGACTATAGTATAATATGGCACGTCTCATATTAATCGATTCACGCGTCCCTGATGTGTCGAGCATCATCGAAACACTCACTCCTGAAACAGACAACATCGTGTTTGATTATTTCCGCGATTCATTCGCTACCTTACAAGGGTATATAACCAAATCGTATACATCCGTAGCCATTGTCCAGCACAAATACGGATTGCCCACTTTCCAATTGGTTGACGCGATGTCGCCTGCCATCTTGGAACAACTCTCGAATGTCGATCCCGAGATGAATTCTTGGTCGGAATTCTTGGCGTTTGTGCGTTGGTTGAAAACCAATGGGGTGGAAAATGTCGATTTATTGGCATGCGATTTATGGTCCGATGTGAACTGGAGATACGCTATTGCCAAAATGGAAGAAACGATTGTCCCTGTTCGTGCTTCGATTGACATTACTGGTATGGATGGTAATTTCGTGTTGGAAAGTCATAACGTAGATACAATTGGTTTGTATTTTACTCCCGAAATTCTACAATATAAACACAATTTCTTTTCCACTGTTCCTCCAACAAACACCAACGGATACCCAAACTACACGCCTTTTGTTTTACCAGCCGCAAGCGCGGGTGTTGTTTCGGATAGCAAATATTCCGCGTTTTTAGGATCAACTGCCAACGGTCAAGTCCCCGGAGGTCAATGGATTTCCAACCCATTAATTGCGGATATTTCGAATGTTGTCTCGGTTGTAATGTCTGGAACCGTTACCAATACTGCCGTTGCTGTTCTAAGATCGAACGGAACGGTTGTTACTTATGGCACCTATAAATATGGAACAGATACCGTAACCAATTATGGTGGAGATTCGTCGTCGGTTCAATCCCAACTATACAATATCACCAAAATCGTCGGCACAAACAACTCATTTGCAGCATTACGTTCGGATGGTGTTGTTATTTCATGGGGGTTAATCGCAACCACAACAGATACAGCCGGATTCCTCCGATATTCGGATGTTAGCAGCACATTAACAAACGTTGTGAATATTTATTCATCGACTGAGTCTGTGTTTGCTTTAACCAATACCGGTAAGGTCATAGCGTTTGGTCAAAAATCATTTGGTGGTCAGATTCCCGGAAACGCAATCGCCTATTTGAGTTCGGGAGTAGTCAAAATAGCAACGGATCGCGCAAACCAGTTGTTTATTAAAAACGATGGTAGTGCATTTGTCTTAATGGGAACATACGGTGTATTCTCAAACACGAGCATTAACACGAATCCAATTGTAGATGGGTATGTATGTAATGGGTCTGATTTCTGTATTCGTTCAGTCGCGAATAAAACCAAACAAATCACCAACATTGCTGGTTCATCATTTCACTACACGATGCCCGAAGGTGTGAGTGTCGTTAAACCACCCCAAACGTACTCGTCCGGCAAGATTTATATGTTGCTCAGCAACAACGTATTGTTGTCTTACACGAATTCATCTGGCGCACCCACCATCATCAACAACGTTACGGATTTCGTCATTAACGACGGAGCGTTTGCCTATATCCAAAATGGGACAGTTGTAGTGGGAGGAGGTGCCCATTACGGTGGTAGTCTAACACATGCCGAATGGGGTCTTCCCGCAGGCGCAAATCTCAACAACGTATGTCGGTTGTATAGTACGCAAAACTCTATTGGTGCGTTAAAAACAGACAACACGTTTGTTTGGTGGGGATATGTTTCTGAACCATATGCGTCCTATTATCCATCCGCTACTTTTCCAACTGCCTCAGCAAAAACTACCCAAATTCACAATCTCATGTCATCCAATATCGCGTCTGTATATGCTTGTCCACAGGGATACCTCCTTACTCGTTATGACTCATCGATGGTGATTCTTGGAGCAACTGGCTACCAACAAGGGAACGCAACCGCCAATTTCGCCACCAAACCAGCGAACAAACACTTGTATTTCTACCCAAATAATACCGGATTTATTTCTGTAGAATACCCCATTACTCCCGATACATCCTCAGCATCTCCTGGAACACAATATTCCCGAAACACCGTGACATACACCACCACCAATCCTGACCGAATGGCCATCCGCGGACGAAAATACGCCTTGTATAGTGGAAACACCCTTGTATCCACTTGGACGTGTCCCGAGGATTCATTCACCTACACCTTTTTGAACGCGGTCATGTTTCAATCCGGCTCAGCCTCACTCGAAATATATGATGCTCCTGATTTCATCACTACGAAACGCCTCATTACTTCGTTTAATGTAAATGTCACTCCTAATCCATCGGTTTCTGAACCAGATGCTCCCACTATCACCAGCGTCGTTGTTGGTAATAAAAAATTGACCATCAATTTCACCGCCCCTGACTGGAACGGTGGAACGGAAATCGTTGGATACAAATACTCGATTGATGGAGGTGCTTCCTATACAAATTTACCAGTAACACCCGCGCCCATCGTATTAACGAATTTGACTGCGCCAAGTTATACCATTTGGTTAAAAACTATCAGTTGGGTGGGCGAATCGTACTATGCTCAGAGTATTGCGCAAATGTATACTACACCAACTGCTCCTACTGTCGTTAGTTCTGTTATTGGAAACCAGAAATTGACCATCACCGCAAAGACGCCAAGTAATGGAGGAGGTGACCTCAGCGTATTCAAATACAAATTGGCCACTGATACAAACTATACCTCAGTTCCATTAAATCCACTATACAACGCGTTGTGTTATTATAGATTTGATATCGGCGATTTATCGGGTACATCGATTTTAAATTACGCCTCTCCCACACCAACCTATGACGCCAAATTGATGGCTGGAGCACAACTCAGTACCGCTTCATACGCGCGCGGCACGTCTGCTGTCTATATGAATGGCGGTCGTCAATATGTGCAATTGCCCCCCATCACTCTCGGTTCGGAAGGAATTACGATCGCGTTTTGGCATTTCCCGTTGAATGCTATGTCCGGATTTCCTGGAAACTCGTATGATAATAAATCGAACACTGGCCCCATCCGTCTAGGAGGATACAACAATCCGAACGGCGAAAGCAACGGCGAAAATATTACGTTGAATGATGGAACATTCACCGTCGTGAAAGGAGGTGTTTCGTATTCACATGGTCTTACCAGTGCTGGGTTTTCTACGCCACCGTCCAATCTTACCACACCCCTTGCGTTCGGTTGGTTACATTATACTATTGTCATTCATCCACAATACTGGAAGTTTTATCTAAATGGTGCTCTCGCTAAAACCGCGACAACCGGAATCGCATATCCAAACGTTCAATATCCAAGATATCGTTCCTATTTGGGCACATATTATGGTTCCACCGATAGTTTCGATCGCTCCCTAAACGGATTAATGGACGAGTTTGCTTTATTCAACCGCCCTTTAGAAGATTATGAAGTATCCGATTTATTCAACAATTCGTTTACCAGCACACGATTCGATATTCCAAACTTGTTGAACGGTTCCACCTATAGCATCAATCTTCGCGCAACCAACGGCGCCGGAGATTCTGCCACCACTACACACGGCCCCATTACTCTCGGAAAAGTCGTTCCATTTGCCCCGGTCATTACCTCGGTTGTTTCCGGAGATACCACCGCGAAAATCGTCTTCACACCACCTTACAACGGAGGCGAAGTCATTACCGGATACAAATATTCCATTAACAATTCTGTTTCTGACTCGTCGTATGTTTCCATCGGATTAGTCGACGGGTCATTCAACATAACCGGATTGACAAACGGCACAACCTATACCGTGAAAATGAAGGCAACCAATTCTCTCGGTGATTCTCTCGATTCTGCTGCTTCTGCTTCGTTTGTTCCCAAAACATTACCCAGCGCACCAACCATCCAATCGGTTACTGCTGGAAACCAAACCGCAATCGTTGAATTTGCCGAACCAACTGTTACTGGCGGTTCCCCTATTACACAATACAAATACCGTCTAAACGGCGGGTCGGCTGTCGCCCTACCCACACTCGATGCCTCGTTTGTTCTTACCGGTCTTACCAACGGAACGAACTATACATTAACCATGACGGCAATTACTATTGCGGGTGAATCGGTGAGTTCGGCAGCATCTTCCGAGTTTATTCCCAGCACCACTCCCTCCGCACCCGTCATCACCGGAGTTTCTATCCGAAACCTAGGTGCTTCTGTTTCTTTCACAGTAAACAACGGTGGAAACGCACTCACCGATTTACAATACTCTCTCAATGATGCTTCGTATGTTTCTGTCGAGAGTATTTCATCTCCTTTGGTATTAAACGGATTAACCAATGGCGAAGTCTATTCCGTGAAACTTTTGGTATCCAATAGTATTGGCTCCTCTCCCGAATCCGAAGTATCACCCAACTTTATTCCGATGACTGTTCCCGATGCTCCCTCCATTACATCGATTCAACCCGGAAACGCGCGTTTGGTGGTCGAATTCGCGGATGCTTCCTATAATGGCAGTTCCCCCGTTACTGGATATAAATACTCCATCAATGGTGGCGCCTATGTATCTGTTGGTTTGGTTCAATCCCCTTACACCATCCAAAACGGAATCGTGAATGGAACATCCTATTACGTGAAATTCAAGTCAGTGAATAGTATGGGGGATTCTCTCGAATCGGTTGCTTCCGAATCAGTGATTCCTTTCACTGCTCCCAGCGCACCCGTGATTGGCGTAATTACCAACGGTGATAAACAAGCATCGATTGCTTTGTCCAATGGTAGCAACGGTGGATACCCGTTTGTTTCCTATACCTATTCCATTAACGATGGTGAACCGGTCGTGATTACTTCGTTGTCGACTCTCGTTTTTTCGGATTTGGTTATTGGAAACGAATACAATTTCAAAATCAAATCGGCAACAAGTGTCGGCGAATCTGGATATTCTACCGCACGTTTTGTCGGTATGTCTGTCCCCGAGAAACCCGTCATTGATAGTATCGTTGCGCGAAACAACTCCGCGATGGTCTATTTCACTGCTCCAGTAGCAAACCAATCCGCCATTACTGGATACACGTATTCCATCGGAAATGGTTCAGTGCCCGTCGTATTATACGATGCTTCGTCCTTTTTAATCAACGGACTCACTGCAAATACCGAATATACGGTTGTAATGAATGCCGTGAACGCGATTGGTACATCTCTTGTGTCGGATAGTGACGTCGTTGTTCCATACACTTACCCGGTTGCTCCTACAATTGACCTAGTTGAAGTCGATAATGGAAGTGCCACGATTGCCTACACTGCCCAAAGTAGCAATAGTTCGGTCATCACCGGATTCACCTACTCTCTAAACAATGGAGCATACCAACCCGTTCCTGAACCATTTGTACTCTCGGATCTTTCCAACGGTGTAGCCTATACCATCCGAATGAAAGCCGTGAACGCCGCGGGTGCTTCACAAACCGCCTCCAGTTCACAATTCATGCCTCGCACCGTGCCCGAAGCACCCACGATTTCCAGTGTCACTGCTGGAAACCATTCGTGCGAAGTCGAATTCAAAGCCGGGTTTTTCAACGGTTCTGTCATTACCAAATACCGATATTCCTTCAACGGAACCGATTTCCAAGATGCTGTTGGAACGATGTCACCAATCACCATCTCCGGATTAACCAACGGAACTACCTATATGGTCTATTTGTTGGCAGTAAACGGAGTGGGTGAATCCAATATTTCTGCCCCATCCAGCGCATTTGTCCCTTTCGTCACACAATCTTCCCCCAACCCACCTACCATCACCTCGGTGGTTCCCGGAGATCGTAGTGTCGAAATCACATTCGAAGAGGGTATCAATACGGGTTCGGCAATCAAAGGATATTTGTATTCCGACAATAGTGGAGTCGCGTATAAATGGGCACAACAAACCGAATCCCCGCTAACCATCACCGGATTGACCAACGGAACTTCGTATTCTTTCCGTTTAGAGGCGGTGAACAATAGTGGTCCATCTGAACCATCTGAACCAAGTTCCGCGGTGGTTCCTTGCGCACCACCCAGTAAACCATACATTACGGGTGTTCAGGGCGGAAACCAATCGATTACCGTATCGTTTCTTCCATCGGAATCCAACGGGTCAGAAATCACCGGATACATGTATTCGGTGAATGGTGGAGAGTATGTTGCCTTTTCGGATGAAACCGCAACTATATATGGATTGACCAACGGAACATCCTATGTTGTTCGTATTCGTGCGGTGAATAGTGTTGGAATGTCTGGACCATCGATTCCGTCAGCATCCGTTGTTCCATTTAGTGTTCCAGATGCTCCTGTTATTAACGTAGTCGAGAGTCTTGATGAAAAAATAAAGGTATACTTCACTGCTGGAAATGCCAACGGTTCTTCTATTTCCTATTACGAATACGCTTTGAAGCAAGACGGTGTATTGTCGGCATTTGCCAACGCGCCCTCTCTCGTATCCCCGTTTGAAATCGCTGGTGTTGTCAATGGTGTTTCTTACAGTGTGGTATTGCGTGCGGTAACTAGTTTGGGTGCTCGTTCTGCTTCATCGGAAGAATCCATGCCCGTGGTTCCTTGCGGTGTTCCTTCGACTCCCGTTATTGTCGATGTGATTCCATCCAACAGTTCTTTAGCGGTTCATTACGTATCTTCCGCCAACGGATCGAACATCACAAACATCCAATATAGTTTGAATTCGGGAGTATTTATGGAATTGAGTGGAAATGTGTCGCCTTTTGTTGTATCGGATTTAGTCAACGGAAGTGTCTATAGTGTGAAAATGAAAGC
>Ga0078894_10001176_pt1 | contig 19243 bp, 6 predicted proteins | sample LauGreSu1BDMLBSD_2_FD_67506 | JGI IMG/M metagenome (GOLD analysis project Ga0078894, IMG submission 67506) | Freshwater lake microbial communities from Lake Michigan, USA - Su13.BD.MLB.SD (version 4) (version 4) | ecosystem: Environmental > Aquatic > Freshwater > Lake | place: Lake Michigan, USA... | reverse complement strand
GTTACCTATGAGTCTTTGCAGACTATTAGAATTAAACCTTCAAGTGCTGTAAGTGGTGATTGCCCTAATACACGTTGGAGTTCTTCATATCAAGCAGACATCCGTGGAGGATTCATCTATACCAGTTTCCAAACCGGTAAGCTTTATGTAAACTACCAAGGAGCTCTTGAAGATGAGAATGGTGAGCTTCAGGTTATGGATCACCCTATGATTAATGAATACTATGAATATGCAATTAAGCAGCGTATTCTTGAGAACATGTACATTAATGGTGAAGATGTAGTTCAGAAGCTTACGCTTGTAGAACAACGTCTCAGAGGTGCTAGAAACAACGCTTTGTCTATTGTTAATACTCCGGACTTTGCAGAGATGAAGAAGCTTTGGGAAGTTAACCGTAAAGCGCAATACCACAAGTATGTAGATATGTTTAAGTCTTACCCGACTGTACAGTACTAAAGAAATAAGAAATGGCTAAACAGAATCAAGAAGGAACATCACCCATTGCCTTTAACAAGGGGATGGTAAAAGATAATGCTGATCTGTTTCACCCTGATGGTTCTTGGTCACATGCACGTAATGCTGTGAACTCTTCATTTCAGGGTGACGTAGGTGTATTATCTAATGAACCTTCTAACAAGTTCTGTGCACAAGCCCCATATACGGTTATCGGTACAATCCACATCACTGATGATGAGTGGGTAATATTTTCTACAGATAATAACAATAGTGAGATTGGCTACTTTAAAGAAGCCACTTGCACTTACACTAAAATTGTCAACGCCCCGTGCTTAGCATTTGATAAGAATCATCTTATTACAGGAGCCTCTAGAGAGAACTTTGACTGCAGTAGGCAGATCTATTGGGATGATGGAAAAAACCCATCACGTACACTAAATATTAATAACCCTCCGTACATAACTACAAGAACTGTAGTTAATGACTGTGTGGTAAATACCCCAACAGATGAACTCAATTGTGAAGCCCTACGTTTGGCTCCTCTCTTTAAAGTACCATGTATTTCAATGGGAAGAGGAGACAATGCTGGCACTTTATATAATGGCTCATATCAAGCAGCAATCGCCTACTCAATCAACGGACAACGAGTAACAGATTACATTGCTCTGTCTAATGTTGTATCATTGTTTGATCACGATAATGCAAATGGTTCTCTTGAAATTAAGATTACTGGTTTAGAGACAGAAGCTTTTGAAGAATACGAACTTGTAATTATTAGTAATACTAAGACCTTACAAGCTGATGCAAAGATTCTGGGTTACTACAGTACTAATCAGAATATTATTAGTATTGACAATGTTGCAATCTCTCTTGTAACAGTTGAGCTATCTAGAATTCCTATTCTTAATTCTGTATATGAGAAGTCTGATGCAATGTTTCCAACTGGAGACTACCTTATCAGAACAGGAGTATACGAGCGTTTTAACTTTAACTACCAGCCACAAGCAAACAAGATTAAGAGCAGATGGGTTGCTGTAGAGTATCCAGCAGATTACTATCTAAACGGTAGTAACCGTGGTTACATGCGTGATGAGCAGTATGCTTTCTTTATCCGCTGGGTTTACAATACTGGTGAAAGATCACTTGCATACCACATTCCTGGAAGAGCAGCATTACCCTCTGATTTACAGAATGTTGCAGGCAATGATGTAATTTATTCTAGTAAGAGTAAGCGTTGGCAGAACTATAACACTGCTACAATTACTTCTGCACAGACAGAATTACTTCCTGATGGTGGTAAGATTATCGGAAGAGGTGAAATGGGTTACTGGGAATCTACAGAAAGATATCCTGATAACAAGCCGGAACGTTGGGCTGAATTGTGTGGTAAACCTATTAGACACCACAAGTTTCCAGATGATGGATTGATTCCTAGACATAATGCTGACGGAACTAAGATTGTAGTTCTTGGTGTTGACTTTACCAATATTACCGTTCCTGTAGATAATGACGGTAATCGGATTACTTCTATTGTAGGGTATGAGATTCTTAGAGGATCAAGACTTGGTAATAAAACGATTCTTGCTAAGGGTCTTATTAACAACATGGGTACTTACCAGTTGCCTGGTGAGAGAGAAGCAGATGATCAAACTATTCTCTTTACAAACTATCCATTTAATGACTTAAGAAAAGATCCGTTCCTTTCTACAAACTTTGTAAAGGGTGGGACCGCACTTAACAACCTACAGGTTGACGAGCTGGATACCTATAAGGATAACAAGAGATACTTCTCTTTTCACTCACCTGAGTTTGGTTTTAACAAGACTTTCTTGTCTGCCACAGAACTTAAGGTTTATGGTGAAGCATATGGTAAAGCAAAAGGTAAGTTCATTGAGCCTAGTGAGCATCCCAAGCATGTAATTATTAGAAACCTTACAGCTTTGGTTTCTTTGCTTTTGGGTCTTGGTAAGTTGGATAAACACTTAAGAGGTCAAAGAACTTATACTCTTCCTTCACCTCCTCTTATTGGTAGCGTTTCAGCAGGAACTTTACCAAGATGGGCTACAACTCTTACAACTTTAGGTGATCCTTTTGGAATTGTACAAAATAGTGGTGTTTTTTTATACCTGACACAAAATATTGAAAGTTCTGATCTTAATGATTTACCCCAACCGCTAAGAGCTGCAGCAGCTATTCCTGCCATTATTAGGGGACTGACCGAGGGTACAAATGATTACCTTGATAAGTTTTATGATTTCCTTCAGTACAGACAGCATGCCTTACAACATGTTGCTTATGGATTTTATAATCAGTTTAAGAAAGCACCGGTAGGTAATACTCGTAGATTGATTTCAGAATCTGCCTATGTGTATCCTCAACTTCAACAGTTTGAAAACAGAATTTCTATAAATAATCTCTATAGAAGTAGAACTGTAGTATTTAAAACTGGCAGTGATTTACAGCATCCTACTATTGTAGATGATTCTCGCTACACTGTTGGAGAATCACGTTCTTGGAAGAACCCTTTTGATGAAAAGGTTCGTAATATTTCTTCTCACTATGGTGCAATGAAGATTGATTACGAGAATCAATATGGTCAGATTGATAGTAGTATTATCCTTCCAACTGGTTGCAGATTTGTAATTCCTGGATTTGTACAAAATGGACAGAAGTTTACTTCTCCATTAGTATTTGGTGGTGATATCTACATCAACCGTTATACGGAGAAGAATACAATGTTCTTCTTTAATAACTGGATGACTGATCAGCCGGACGGAACTGTATTTGACTATACAAAATATATTAACGTTCCATTCCCAACATACTGGATGAATACAGAAAGATGGGAGCTTGAAGAGTTTTTTACTGGAATTGGTGATAATATATCTAACTGGGTTTCAGGATTGTTTAATAGTAGCATTGCACAACAGAATAGAGAAACTATTCCTGATGCCGCAACTCTTCCTTCCAATCTTCATAACCTAGACATGAATAGAAGTCTGGTTAATAGTATAGGTTTTGGAATTAGATACGGTTACATCTATTTGTTTAGCTCTGGTATTAAAGACTTTTTTGTAGAGTCTGAGTTTAATACTGCGCATAGAGATCATGATGATAGACCTGAAACTCGTCACTATGATCATAAAGAATACACAAGACTAGAAGATCTGTTTGATATTAAGATTATTACTACTGGTAACTACTACAAGTACGATCTTACTCTTAATATCTCTAACTTTCCAACTCAAAAGTATACTCACTCTATTCTTCAAGCTCGTTACTACAATCCGGTAACCGCAGAAGATTGTGAGATCTACTATCCCACAAGAGCTATTTACTCTTTACCATCTACAAGTAGTACGCAGATTAAAGATCCTTGGAAGGTTTTCTTAACTAATAACGTTTATGATTTTAATAGCCGTGTTGCTAATATTAAGATTAACGTTGATGGAACGTTTTTAATTCTACAGGAGAACCATCCTCCTTTGAGATTCTTAGCTCAGGATACTCTTCAGTTGGATCTTGGTACTAAGATCTCTGTGGGTGATGCTGAAGTATTTGAAAGAGCACCACAGGCTTTGCTTGCTACTGATTCAGGATATGAATATGGTACATGTCAGAGCACGTTTGGATCAACGTCTACACCTTACGGTGTATTCTGGATGTCATCTAAGCAAGGTAAGATTTTCCAGTATTCTGAAGGATTAAAAGAAATTTCAAGAACCGGTATGAAGTGGTGGTTGTCACGTTACATGCCCTTTATGATTCTTGAAGACTTTCCGGATTTTCCGCTTACTGATAATTCTGTAAATGGTGTTGGAACATCGGTAATCTTTGATAGCACCGAAGAGCTTGTATACTTCAGTAAGAAGGACTACATGCTTCGTCCAGAGTTTAAAGGACAACTTGTGCATGTTAGAGATAATCAGTTTGCTCTTGCTAATAACCGCCTTGTAACAATTACTCTGCAGGATCCAAATTATTTTGCTGAAGCTTCTTGGACTTTGAGTTATGACTTGAAGACTAACTCTTGGGTATCTCTACACGACTGGCATCCGAATCTTATGATTCCTTCACAGTCACACTTCTTTTCAATTAAGGATGACAAACTGTGGTTGCATAATGATACTTGTCAAAGCTTCTGTAACTACTACGGAACGGATTACCCATTTGAAGTAGAGATTCTATCTAATACAGGAGTAACGGTAACCACACTTCGTAGTGTAGAATACCAGGTAGAAGCTTATCAATACAGAGAGAACTGTTCTGACGCACACCATGTGCTAGACTTCAACTTTGATAGAGCTGTTGTGCATAACTCTGAACAGGTTTCTGGTATGCTAAAACTGAATCTTACTCCTAAGAATAACTCTGCTGCAATTCTTACTTACCCTAGAATAAACGTTTCTGATATTGATATTCTTTACAGTAAGGAAGAGAATAAGTATAGATTCAATCAGTTCTGGGATATTACCCGTGACCGTGGTGAGTTTAGCACTGTACGTAGAACTATTTGGAATACTGAACCCAATGGTTATATCAGAAATCTTAATACTGTAAACCTAGACTATACTAAGGATCCGCATCAGCGTAAGAAGTTTAGACACTATCATAACCACATTATGTTTAGAAAGAACTTTAGTGGTAACAATCATATTCTTTTGAACCTAGCTACTGTTAAAGTACAATACTCACCACGATGAAGAAGTCAAAGCTTGGATATAAGAGATATTCTCCGGATGTAAAGAAGCCGTATAATGTCATTCCTTCTGGTAGAATTACTATGAAGGATGTAGACTTTCCGGTATATGGAGTAGATAATATTGGCTATGCTCAGATAATGTATCCTGGAGGAGAATATCAATTCCCTGGTAATCAGGTATTTGAAATACCTATGGCTCAAGTTGGTCTTAATTTACCAAAACCATATATACGTCCGGATTTCTTTAGTCCTCAGCAAATTCAAGCTGCAGAACAACGTTTACAGCAAGATAGAATTGCTGCTTTACGTGCTTATAGTACACCTGCTTCTGGAAGAGTAGAGGGTGAAGGTGTTATAGATGCATTATTACCTGTTGTAGCAGCTCCGGTGTTAAAACCTGTAGCAAAGACTATATCTGCAGTGGCTGATGAATTTTTAAAACCTGCAGTTAAAAGTGCATTAAGACCTATTGGGAATGCTCTTCTTGATTTAAAATACGGAAAAGCTACACCCGCAGCTCAATTTCCAAGACAAATGGGTAGAACTGCTGATTTAAGTGATATTGCAGTCCGTAGACAAATGACAGCTGCTCAAGCTAATAAAAATCCCACTAGATTTATTAAAAATTTAGCTGAAGGAGCAGATCAATTTGATAATGTTATTCGTTCAAGAGTTGATGACTTATCTTCTCCAGAAGGTATGGCTAGACTTGCAAATCAGGAAAAAGAATATTTAAAGTCAATAAACTACGAGCCGGGTAATGAGTTAGCTCTTGACATGCAGGCTAGACAAAATGCACTTTCTAGATATGTTGAGTTAAAAAAAATAAATACGGTTAACCGTGATGCCTCCAACTTATTAAATAATAATTTTATAACAAGATCTAACGCAGAACCTTTTTTAAAGGATGAACTTCTTTATGGAAATGCTTATTATAGTAAGCCAGCAGGAGTAGATATCTTAGATGCCTATAGTATAAATAGTAATTTATCCCCAGTTACTTCTGGTCTTAATATACAAAAGACCACTCAACTTGGTGGAAGAAGTGTACCTGGTGGAAAACTTGCAATGGGTCAATCATATATTGATAATGTTCCCATCATGCACCATGAAATAGCACACGCTTTGCAAAGAGGGAGAAGACTTCCAATTGATAATGAGCTTAGACAAATTGCGGGAAAAGCACAATTAAATCCTACAGAGAAACGAGCTTATGATTATTTTAAGACGGGGAGTAAAGGATTAGAATCATCAGCTTTTGCAAATGAACTAAGAGCATCTATGCTCCAACGAGGTTTGATTAATAATACTTATGATCCTATTGATCCAGCGTTATTAAAAAATGCTTATTCTAGTTTTACTCAAAAACCTATGGGTGTTTTTACACCTAATGAAGGGGTAAGAGGAAAATTTATGAGTAACCATAGAATCTTTGATTTTATGGAACCTACAGATAACAATTTTCAGATATTATCTAATGCTTTAAATAAACTACCTGCACTTGCACCTGTAGGTGTAGGTCTAGGTGCAGCTGCTTCTTTACCTGAACAATCTTATGGTGGAGATCTTGAAGAATTTGGTTCTGGTGGATTAAAGCAATGGTTTGCTGAAAAATGGGTTGATATAAAAACAGGTGAAGAATGTGGACGTTCCGGTAAAGACAAGAATGGCAGACCTTATCCTGCTTGTAGACCTAGTAAAAGAGTAAACTCTACTACACCTAAGACTACTTCTGAAATGTCATCTGCTGAGAAAGCTAAGTTTAAAAGTGTAAAGACTTCAGGACAAAGAATTAATTATAATCATAAGAGAGCACAAGTTGGTGGGTTTATGATGCCGGAAGGATTATCACCAGCATTCTTTACTGGTATGAAAGATGCAGTAGTGGATGCTTTTAAATCTTTTATGGCTTCTCCGGATGAACCAGTGGCTAAACCTAAACCTACAGACTGGAGAAAACTTTCTAGACCTGAGCAGATTGATTATGGTATCAATCAGATCGTTGCCCTAGAAGATCCTAAGAATAGAAAAGCTGTTGAGAATCTATTACAGGCTACTGCTTATATGGAGAATACATATGGTACAAATCCAAAAGCTTACGGTAGAAACTATACATCTTCATTCATGTCTATTGATCCTATTGCCTTAACTGATATGTTTACAGGTAGAGGTAATCAGGGTGCTTATAATGCTGCACAGCAAAGACAGTTTGAAAACTTTAAGAGATTGAATCTTCCCACGGATAAGAACAAGTTTAATCAACTTCTTAGAGAAGATAATCCTGTTGCTGCAATGGCTGCGGCTAGATATAGATATGCTTTGTCACCACAAGCATTACCGGATCCAAATAACTCACGTCAGTTATTTGACTATTGGTTGAAGAACTATAATGGTAATGGGGTATTGAAGTACAAATCAAGAGAAGAAGCATTCAAAGATTTTCAAAAGGCTTACCAAAAAGCTATTAGTAACGATTAACATTTGGAAATCTCCCATAAAATAACGAAATTATATAGAGGACTTATTGTATTTTATCATGGCTAATAAACCTACTAACCCCGCACTCTACTCTAGAGTTAAAGCAGAAGCAAAAAGAAAATTTGACCGTTGGCCTAGTGCTTACGGTTCAGCTTGGCTTGTAAAAGAATACAAGCGTAGGGGTGGTGGCTACCGTAAAGCAGAAGACGGCATGGAAGTACAAGACTCAGTTAACCAAATGATGGCAGACTTGAGCATGATGGCTAATGGTGGTATCATGTATGGTGACTATAAGTTTCCTATGATGGATGAAGGTGGTGAGATGGCATTAGGTCAGATTGCTGCTGTTACTGATAAGATGTCTAAGCTTCAACAGTTTCTTAATCCAAACTCAGATGTTGAACCATGGGTAGCGTCTAAGCTTGCTGTAATGGATGATAGTGCTGGTGCTATTTATGATTACATGATGTACAATCCTGAAGCTCAAGAGTCAGAAGAAGAAATGGAAGAAATGCGTGAGGGTGGTATTCCTCAACGTTATAAGAATAAAGGATTTACCAAAGTTGGTGTTAAAAGACAATCTACTCGTCCAGGTAAGAAGTGGATGGTGCTTGCTAAGAAAGGTGATAAGTACAAAGTAGTACATGGTGGCTACAAGGGTATGAGTGATTTTACTCAGCACCGTAATGAAAAACGTAGAGACCGTTTTTGGGATAGAATGGGTGGACGTAACTCAGTTAAAGCCACTGATCCGTTTAGCCCACTTTACTGGCATAGAAGATTCCGTACTTGGGCTGATGGTGGTGAACCGCAGAATGCTGGATTTCAAGCACTACCAAAAGAAGTACAAGCTAAGATCATGGCTAACATGATGTACGGTGGTGATATGTATGCTGTTGGTGGTATGCCTTGCTACGAGTGTGGTGGTACTAAATATGCTAAAGGTGGTACACCCTTTATTGCAATGGCTTACTTTAAGGATGGTGGTATTGAACTAGATCCTGCTAAGAAGGGTACTTTTAAAGCACAAGCTACACGTATGGGTCTTAGTGTACAGGAAGCTGCCAAAAAGATTTTGGATGCACCAGAGGGCAGATATTCACCTGAGATGAGACGTAAAGCAAACTTTGCTAGAAACTTTGCTAAAGCTTACGGTGGTATGATGGACTACCAAATGGGTGGTTCTGGAATGGGTGACATGTACTTGGATGAAGCAGATTTTAATTCTAGAATGGCAGGGTTATCTGATGCACCACTTAGTCCAGATGTTGCTGGAATGAAAGAATACTCTCTTGATGAGCAAGCAGCTCCTGCTGGATTTGTTTCAGATATTTCTGCACCGACTAGAAGAGGTGCTGGATCAGGTATGGGTCAAATGGCTTTAGATGAGTTTGCTTTTAATCAAGCTATGACATCTATGGAAGATGCACCTGAGCAAGAACCAGAGTTGGATTTTTCTGCATTTGAAAACTTGGGACCTCAAATGGAGATTCCAAGTGATGAAAAAGTTGAGTTCATTCCCGGTAGAAGCAAGAACATGTATGCTACTAAAAACTTTGTAGCCGGACTTAAAGGACCTAAAGGAGGATTTAATCCTTTTATTGCTGGTAATATTGGTGATCAATCATTCATGGTACAAGCAAGTGACTTTGCTAAACCTGCAGCAATTGCCAGTGGTATAGTTGATGCTGGTGCATGGCTTGGTAGAAATAGAAAAGAGCGTCAGGCTGCAAGAGATATTCAGCGTAGAACGTTTACAGATAACCTTTATGAAGCTGCACCTATGGGTGTAACTGGTCAAAGAGGTGATTACGATGTATTTGGTAACTTTAGACCCGATGAAACTCTTGCTTCAAGAACTTATATGGGTGAAGCCTATGCACAAATGGGTGGTCAGATTGAAATGACTGAAGACCAAATTAGACAACTTGTAGCTCTTGGAGCTGAAATTGAAATCCTTGACTAATGAAAAGAAAAGTAAGAATCAAGAGTTTGCCAAAAGGGTATCACATGATGCCTGATGGTACTGTTATGAAAGACAGTGCTCACATGGCAGAAGGTGGATCGGTTAATAAAAGTCTTTCACCTATTCCTAGAGGTATGGCAAATCTTGAAGCTGAAAAGGGTGAGATTGCTATGACTGATCTCGGTAATACCGGTCAGATGGGTTTATATGAGATTGGCGGTCAGCGTCATTCTAATGGTGGCACACCTCTTAATCTTGATCCAGGATCTTTTATCTATTCTGATACAAAGAAGATGAAGATTAAAGATCCTCAGTTTCTTGCTAAGTATGGTAAAGAGAAGCCCACTACACCCGCCAAGCTTGTAAAACCTTTTCTAAAGGTAAATGATTTTACTAATTCTTTATATGATCAAAGTGCAGATCCTATTCAAAAGAGAACTGCTCAAACTATGATCGACAAGTACAAGAATAAGGCTGGTGAGATTGCATTCTACCAAGAAGGAATGAAAGGATTTCCGCAGGGTATTCCCGCAGTAGCTGCTGATTATGCAGAAGGTATTATGGGTGCACCTATGGCTGCTTATGGTGGTTATATTCCTAAAGCTCAAGAGGGTATTACTCTTTACCCTGGTGGTAAAACAAAAGCTGGAACTGTAACTCCTACAGGTAAGCAGAATGTATTTGATAGAGACATTGATTATTTGTCTCAGTGGGAATCTGCTATTCCAGGAGTAACTAAGCTTTCTAACCAACAAGCTCAAGAAAAAATCTACGACTATATGTTGCAGAATGAGCCGGATGGTCCTGATGTTATTAGAAACATGTGGGGAACTTATGGTCTAACCGCCAAAGGTTTGGAAGATCCTTTACTTAAGTCTAAGTATAAAGAGGGTGAGATTGATCCTAAGTCTCTTTCTGATGAGGATCTAAAGAATCTTCGTTCTGCTTACGCTGATAGTTTCTTTGGTGCAAGACAACTTGATCCTATTTATCAAGCACCTGCAGTAGAAAAGCCGGTAGAGAAGCCGGTAGAAAAACCAGCACCACAAGTGACTGCTCCAGGTGCTCCAAGCTTTACACCTGCAGAACCTACTACTGCTTATCCTTTCCAACAGGATGTAAATAATATGTACACTAATCTTAGAAATAGATTTAGTGAAACAAGAAGATATCCATACGCTCCAAGAGTTCCGCTTACACCGTTTGATCCTACTTACTTAGATGACACTCGTCAGCAGCAACAAATTGCTGGACGTGCTAGAGGTACTGTAGAAGCTCTTGGTGCATTTGCTGGTCCTGCAAGACAAGCTGCAATGGCTTCTAAAATTTCTGGAGAAGCTGCTGATCAAGCTGCTAATGTTGCTGCTACAATTGGTAATCAGAATGTTGGTATTGCTAACTGGGCTAATCAGTACAACTCACAGATTGGTAATCAGTCTAGAATGATGAATGCTCAGCTTGCTAAAAATCTCTACGATGAGACTGTTAAGGTGGATGAGGTTTATGATGAGAAGATGAGAGGTTATCGTACAATGGGTAACAGACTCAGAAATACTCTTGAGACTAATAGAGCCAAAGCACAGTTGCTTAATCAGCTTTACCCTGACTTTCAGATTAATACTATGCCTGGAATGTATGGTGAGATTACAGCTAATCCTGAAGTTTTGAGAGCAATGCAGGATCCTGAGAAATTTAAGGGTATGAGTGATGCTCAGAAAAAAGCTCGTCAAGAATCAATTAATGAAGTGTTTACTTTGTTCCCTGTAACCTATGACAAGGAAGGTAAAGACATGTACGCACAACAAAGAGCAGCTTTGCTTGCTCCTATCATGAAAGGTTCTGCATCTGCTGCTTCAAATCCTATGGCTGATTACTTAGCAATGTTCAGTCAGATGTTCCCACAACAGTACGGATCAAATCAATAAACCTCTCAGGTTTAAAAACTTACAAGATTTTTCCGTATCTTTTAATGTAGATCTACACGTACATGGCATCATACATTGATAATATTTTTCAGAATGCTCGCATACAAGATGTGCAAGCATTTACTCCTGACTGGAACTTTCTAGCTCAGGGGCAAGCACAACTATCTGCTACTCAGAAGAAAAACTTTGCAGATTTTGCTCAGCGTTACAATTCTATTATTGATGGTGATCTAACTAGAGAGGACAATGTTGCTCTTAGAGATCAATACAAAAAGAATGCTGATGAGTTTGTTAAGCAGGTTGCCGGTGCTGATCTAACAGATCCAAGAAACGTAAAAGCTGCTGAGGCTGTATTTAATCCTTTAGTGGATAATAAGATGTACATCCGTGACATCTTGAATACCCGTGCTGTGAGAGATGCTCAGATGAAAGCACAACAGCAGGCAACATCATTGAATCCCGCAGAAAGAGATCTTTATAATGAGAACTCTTTAAAGCAACTTAATTACTTCTTGCAAGATTTTAGAACTGCTAGTCCTAGTGAAGCAGTAAACATGCAAGCACCCAGCTATCTTCCAGGTATTAATCTTGAGAAGATGGCTCTTGACTTTTTCAATCGTCAGAACTATGATGTAGAAATTGAACAGAATACTGGTCAATGGATTGTAAAGACAAAAGGTGGTAAGCTTGTAGAGGGAAATCTTAGAGCCGGTCTGCTTTCTGAATTTTATGGTGATCCTTTAGTTAGACAAAACATTGCTCTTGAAAATCAGATGCAAAAGAGAGACTTTGTTGAGGCTAATCTGATGAACTATAACGGTGATAAAATTGCCGCAGAAGCTGCATTTTACCAGCAGAAGTATTCTGGAGAAATTAATTTCCTTGAAGCTGAGAGCAAAAAGGTAATTGATCAGATTAATGAAGAGGTAGAAGTTGCCGAAACTGTTACAAGAGAATTGGCAAAGGGTGAAAACACTGATAATGTACCCCTTACAGATGACGCTCTAAGCGTAAGAGACCGTTTGCAAAAAACTGCAGAGCAGTTGAAGAAGCTTCAGCAAGGTATTAAGCAAGAAACAAATAGTGTTATTGCCACAACAACTACAAAGTCTAAAGCTACAGCTCCTTACACTTTAAGGATTAACGGTAAGACTTATACTCCAGAACAGCTTGATTCTCTAGCATTTCAAAATAGAGTGGGTACTATTGCTAATAGACTTGCAATGTCTAGATTCTCTCAAACAATGGAGCAGAATCCATATGCGCTGGAGCAGTTTAAAAAGAATCTAGAGCTGAGAAATAAGAAAGAAGAATTACTTCTTAAAGCTCAGCTTGATGCTATGGCTGCAGCAACTACTGCTACATCACAAGAAGTAGATATTCCATTGCCTGCACAAACTCAATTTAGTGAGGATAATCCCGCAACCATTTACAATCTAAAAGAAAGTGAGCTTAATGCTTCTGCTTCCAATGTAAAAGCTGCCGAGAATGGTCTTATTAAGTTTTATGCTAATAGATATCCTCAAGATTTAAAAGGTAAGACTATTGATGAGTTAAGCACACAAGAAAGAAATCTTATTATTAAAAAAGCAAGAGGTCTTAGAGATGCTGCATCACTTTCTGGAGATGCTCATAAACAATTGTCTGCAAAACTTTCAGAACTTGATAACTATACTTCAGTTTATGGTTCGCTATCAAGTCAATACAGAGGAAATCTTAAAGCTGCTATTGTTGCTGGAGTACAAGATGAAGCTGCTAGAAGAACTTTATTGAATCTTATTGATACCACTGGAGCAGATTCTCTTGAAGAATTAAAAGCTGCTTATGCAAAAGCTAGAGGTGTTCAACTGGAAGGTCGTGATGTGGCAGGAACCATGATGAGAAGTTTATCCTCAGCTGTTTCTTTAGCTGGTACTAGACTGGGTTTATTTGATAGTTATGAAGAAGACGCTGGTCAGGAATTTGATAAACTAATTGGTTCTGCTGTTGCTGAAAAGTTTGTTGAGCTTGGTAAACAAACAAATAGTTTAGGTTCTAAGATTGGTGTTGGTGGTATTGTTCCTTATGCAAAGAGTCTTGGACGTGCAACTAATATTGCAAATACAAGTGCCGACGTTGTTTTGTCTACAGCAGCTAATCAACTTGTTGCGGGTAATGCCGAATATGCTACTGGGGAATTTACTACTAATATTAAAGCAGATCAGAAAGACTATAAGAAAGTTGAAGGTGGATTAGCAAATGCTGTACGTATAATGACTGATGCTATTCTTCAAAAGCAAAAAGAAAATACTGGAACGCTTAGAGGTATTGGTGTTAATGTATACCAAGAAGCTCCTGATAAACCACAGTATGTTCATATCATTCCTGATGAGAATACTGCAAAGCTTATTACTGAGACTTCTGATAAGGCTAAGACAAGCATGACAGACGCTGCTACTATCAATGAGATGATGAGTAGTGGTATTACCTTAAAGTTTCCTGCTGGGTCATTTCCTTCTAATGTTATTGGAACTAAGAAGCTTACAGCAGCACAACAAAGATTCCTATTAAACAATAAGATAAGCTTTGGTGGAAATGCAACAGGAGATGGTGGTCAAATGACTATAACATATAATCCTAGTGTTAATCAACTAGAAGTAATTGGTTTTAGAGTCAATGGTGGTAAAACTGTACCCGTTGGTGAAGATGTTGAATCATACCTGAATCAACAATTAAAAGTATTGGAAGCAAGAAGAAATCGCGGAGAAGCTATTGATCCCCTTGCTGAAGTTATTCTACAAGCAGAAAATATCTACCAAGGCTTCTAAGCTATGGATTTAAATTCACTACAAGGTATAAACGCTGATATTGTACCGGATCCTAGGAAGACACCTGGATCTACAGATCCATTATTGCAGAAACTTTTTAAAGAAAATGATGCAAGTTCTGCTAGTTGGACACCGTCTTTTTCTGCAGACGTTAAACCTTTGGTAGAGTTAAAAGCTCCAGAACCTTTTGGTTTACATGAGACAAACTATTATCGTTATGCTCGTAGATCAAACTTTGATGAGCTAGGGTTTACCCCTTATGCTGATAATGAATCTCTTTACAATGCTCACTCAAGTGCTTGGGGAGAAATTGGCAGAGGTCTTCAGGGTATGTTGCTTAATACGGCAACTACTGCTGCTGATATGGCAGAGGGTACATATGATCTTATTACTGGAAACTGGGATACTATGTTTGAAGCAGATCCTGCAGCTGCTGCAAGATTTGAAGAAATAAATAGACTTTACGGTTCTACAGAAGGTGGTGTACAGGGCTTTGTTGCAAACAATGCTATCAACCTTGGTTTTATGGCTGGTATGGTTGTAGAAGGTCTTGGTGAAGGTATTGTTGCATCTGCTCTTCTTGGACCTGAAGCTGGCGTTGGTGTACTTGGTTCAAAAATATTCCAAGGTGCTAGAGGTATATCAAAAGTTGATGACGCTATTAAAGCAGGAAGAGTTGTTAGCGCATTAGATGATATTACTACTCCTTCTAAAGCTGCTTCAGCATTAAATGCAATTTCAGGTAGCACACCAAACTGGATTAAATCTGGAGTTGGAGGTATTGGTAAAGTAGTAATGCCTAACATGACTGAATATGTTAGTGATGCTTTTAAGGCTGCTGCTATTGGAGAAGACCTACCTTCTGCTGCTCGTGGTGCCGGAGCTCTATTTAAAGAAGTACAACTGGTAAAAGCTGCAGCTACTGAAGCTCAATTAGAAGGTGGCTTTGTTCAGAATGAACTTTATCGGGAGGCTCTTAATAATTACTATGATCAGTTTGGTGCAATGCCATCAACTGAAGAGCTTGAGAATATTTCTAAAGCTGCCAAAGAAGCTGGTGATAGAGCTGTAATGGCTAACCTTCCAGTTATCTACCTTACTGATGCTATTGTAATGAAGCCGCTTCTTGGAATGGGTAAGACTGCTTCAAGAGTATTTGGTAAGGCTGGTGATATGACATCTGATCTTTCTAAGTACGGTATTCGTCAGACTGCCGATGGTCTATACGAGACAGTTGGTAAAGGATTTAAAAACGGTTTAAGAAATGCGTTTACTCCTGGATCTATTTCTAGATTTGGTAGAAACGTATTCTTACCTGCAGTATCGGAAGGTCTTCAAGAAAACTTCCAAGAGATTGTATCACAGTCTTACAAAGATTACTATAGTAGCGTACTATCAGATCCCTTGAATATTCCTTTCCAGGATATGAGAGGCACCTTTGATGGTGTTGGGGAAATATTAAATCTTGCAGCAGATCCTGCTCTTAGAAGATATAGTAGTGAAGCACTTGCTGATCAGTTTTCAGCACAAGGTCTTGAAACCTTTATGTCAGGTGCGTTTATTGGTGGACTAACTGGAGTTGGTGGTAATAAGCTATCTAGGCTTATGAAGTCTGCAACTTCTGCGGGTAGAGAAGAAATTAGAACGCTTGATGCGCAACAAGCTGAAAGAACTCAGGAGCTTGTTGATATTCTTAATAATGGGGCTAAAGATGTTTACTCTCTTTTCAATCCTAGAATTAAGAACTACATTGATCAGAGTAGAGCTCTTGCTGAGTGGCAACAAGCTAAGCAACAAGGTGACGAAAAGAAAGCAAAAGATATTCTTGAAGAACTTCGTTTTGGTCACTTGATGACTGTCCTTCAAACTGGTCAGGTAGATAACTTTAAACAGAAGCTTGCTTCTCTACAACAGCTTGATGATCAAGGTGTTATGGAAGCAACTGGTTTGGATGATGCTGCTGAAGCTAGACAAAGAATTACTGAAACTGTAGTATATGCTGATAATCTTCAGAAGAAATTTAAAGAAGTAGAAAAGCAGTATGGTAATCCTTTTGATGCTTCTCAATATGCTGCTGGTAGCGATGCTTACAATAGAGTAAGACTCAATCACTTTGCATACGAGCAAGCTAAAAGAGATCTGATATTCTTGCAAGAGACTCAAGAAAAGACTAAGGAAAGATTTGAGTCACTAAAGTCTGATATCTCTAGACGTAATACTTCTGGTAATACTACATCATCGGACATTGATGTGGTTACCAGTCTTCCGGCACTAACTAATGAACTAGATCTTTTAAGTAGAGAGGTTCTTGCTGAGGCAACTACTCCTGAACAAAAGCAATTGCTTACAGAAAAGAAAGCTAAAAGAAAGGCTCTTGATAAATACAGGATTGCACGTCAGAGATACGAAAAACTCATTACTGGTAAAAACGCATCCGACATATCAGAAGCAGCTCAAGAGAAAAGAGCAAAAGCAATAGAAGGTCTTAGAGAAGCTTATGCTGCTTATGTTGGTCTTACAGCTAAAGGTGCCAGGGTAAATGCACAAAACATTGATAGTGATATCACATCTATTGTGGATTCAATTGCTCTGGGCAGAGATCAGTTTGGTTTGATTGATGCCATTAATGCATTGAATAGTCCAGAAAGACTAACCGAATATGCAAGAAGAAATGCTGCTGCCATTGAAGATGTTATTGTAAATAAGAGAGTATATCTTGGCAAGTCTTTAGATCTCTTTAAAAAGAATGCTCAAAAGAATGAGATCATTAATCAAATCTACAAGAGTGGATACTTTATTGGTTATGATGAATTAAAAGCATACTTTGATGAGGGTAAGATACCTACTAAACTTTATACCGTTAGAGGTAGAAAAGAAGTAGACATTAATTCTGAGCAAGCTGCATCTGTAAGAAATCTTCTTGGTTTGTTTGCACCTGAGTTTGGAGCTAAACCGCAAGAAGAAGTACAGACTGAAGAGGTTGCTTCAGAAACACCGGTTACTCCGACTGAAGAAGTCCCCACTGTTGCAACTGAGTTTGCAGAACCTGTAAGAGTTACTACTGAAGAACCTGGAGAACCGACTCAGAAATACCAGTATTCTGATTTACCACAAGAACTTAAGGACATTATTGATAATATGTTTGAGCGTGAGAATGCTAAGCGTAGAGCCAATGATGAGAACCTTATTAGAAGTGTGGTTCAGTATGCTACGTTCCCAACTCCACAAGCTAGAATCAGAGAGTATTTTGCTGCTAATCCTCAAGTAGAAGAAGCAGGAATTGTTCCTGCAACTGCAGAAGAAGCATTTGCTGAGACACCAGCTACAAACAAATACTCTGGTAGAGTAGAATCAGCCACATCTATTGCTGATCTTAAGAGAATTGAATCAGAGGTATCTCTTGATGGAGATCTTGATGATGCAACCGCAAACGTTGTTATGACTAGAATTGCTGAAAGAAAAGCTGAACTTGGGTCAGATGCCGGAGAAACTATTCCTGCTGTTACAGAAGAGGAGAAGACTCTTGCTGAAGAATCTATTCCTACTAGTGAGGATATGATGAACAAGCAGAATAGAATTATTGATGATGCTGCTTCTAAACCTAAAGAAGATCTTGATGAAGACTTCTTTGACAATATAAACGAGTGTTAAAATGATTTGTGCTGTTTCTGATAAGCTGAAAGAGAAGTTTCTTGCCAAGATGGTGGGAGACGTACTAGCGTCTGCACGTTCAGGTCAACCCTTTTCTTTAGAGAACTACATCAAGGATACGTACAAACAAATCTTTGAGAAGACTGGTGATAGAGCAAAGGCACAGACGTTTGCATCATTTATTCCGAATAATCTAGTAGCAATCTATTCTGTAAACAAAGAAGCTGTTAAGCATCTCAGACCTGCTTTTGCAGAGTTTGATATGCTTAGAGATACGTTTGAAGACTTTGATGCTGTAGGTACTTACTTGGGTATTGGTAATGAGGCAGCACAGCAGAAGAGAGAAGAGATCATTGCCAAGAATGAAGCTAGCTTAGACATACAAGAAGATGAAACACTAGGTGCATCTCCAGAGGTTGTATTGGGTACAGCAGTACCTACAAACAAGTCTGCTATCCCTACAACTTTTAAAGCTGCTGGTAAAAGTGCTTTGACCGCCTTTCTTGTTACACGTGGAGAAAATATTGATCCTATTATACAGGCATCTGAAAAATTTATTATTAAGTATGATCAAGGTCAAAAAGTAGACGATCCCACTTATAATGGTTTACGTATTCAAATAGTTGATGCAAGATCTTTTAAGGATGAATTACCAGTTGCAGAAAAAGATTTTCTTGAAGCTAATCCTGAGTATTTTGGAATAAAAGCTATTATTGTTAATGCTGAAGGTAATCCTGTCAAAGTAGATTCTTCTGGTAATGTTGCTGAAGAAGGTGTAGTTGCACAGTATACAATAAACAATCCTTTTTTAGTTGATGGTGTATTTAAAAGAAATAAAGAAGAACCGATATCAGAAGTTGCGTTTGCAGCGGGTATAGATATTGAGACAGCTCAAGAAATTAGACAAAAAGAATATCGCACTCTGTATAATATTAGACAAGCTTTGCAAACTAATCCTAAGCAGAAGATTTATGCAGATATTACTGTTGCTGGATCTTTTGTAGTTTCTGATTCTAGTATTCCTATAAAGCTTTCCGAAATTGACTTTAAATCTTTTGGAGAAGATTTTATTTATGACGTTGAAAATGGACTTCCAAGGTTTAGTGTTTCTTCTTATAATAAATGGATTGGAATTGATGCGCCAGGAATTACAGAAGTTATACCTGCTGAGACTTTGGCAAAATATCTTTTTGATGGTTCTGTGCCTCTTGAAACAAAAAAAGAAGTTTTTTTTAGATTATTATACGATAGAGAAAAA
>Ga0078894_10001175_pt1 | contig 19247 bp, 18 predicted proteins | sample LauGreSu1BDMLBSD_2_FD_67506 | JGI IMG/M metagenome (GOLD analysis project Ga0078894, IMG submission 67506) | Freshwater lake microbial communities from Lake Michigan, USA - Su13.BD.MLB.SD (version 4) (version 4) | ecosystem: Environmental > Aquatic > Freshwater > Lake | place: Lake Michigan... | reverse complement strand
ACGCACTGCGGCAAGGGCGACAAGATGCGCTACTTCGACCAGGAGCGGAACGAACGCTACTTCCCGCATGTCATCGAGCCGTCCGCGGGCGCCGACCGTGGAACGCTCGCGCTGCTCTGCGAGGCCTACACGCCCGATCCGTCGCGCGCGTCGGGCGTCTACATGGCCTTCACGCCCCGCATGGCGCCCGTGAAGGCGGCCGTGTTCCCGCTCGTCAACAAGGACGGCCTGCCCGAGATCGCGGAGCGACTCTACCGCGACCTGCGACGGAAGCACGCGGTCGAGTTCGACGAGAAGCAGTCGATCGGCAAGCGCTACGCGCGCATGGACGAGGCGGGCACGCCGTTCTGCATCACGATCGATCACGACGGCGCCTCGAGCGGCACCGCGACGATCCGGCACCGTGACACGCAGGCCCAGGACCGCGTCGCGCTCGACCAGATCCCCGGCTGGCTCGACGAGCGCGTGGGCTGACGGCGCCGCGCCGAAAAGTGGCACGGCGCCGCGTGTCTTTCCGCAACACGCGACGCCGGCCGTTGGCTGGATACGCACGCAGCCCCCTTCGGGATCTGCGTTCCTGTCCACATCGGCTATCACGGCCTCCGGAGACTCGGAATTGACCGATTTTGTCAAATTCCGAATGGGACGATGTTCCGTTCCCGCCCCGGACGGACCCAGGCACCCGACCATGCCGATCCGACCATGCGAAAAAGCCCCACGCCGCCTTGCGGCGGCGTGGGACTCGTCCCTAACAGGGAGCAGCGCCTCTTTCGAGGGGGCCCGTCGTGAGGAGTCGCGGGCCACGGCTCCCGATGGATGTCCTGGCGCTTGCGCGCTACGGGGCACCCCGGATCGGCCCCGTGCGGACTTCCAACACGAAGGAGTATCGGTGGAAGGTCCGCCCTTGGATATCAGGCAAAACCCCCAAGTCGTCCGGAATCTGAACGCCGTGGGGCAGGCCGGCCGCCGCGAGGTCAACCGGATCCGAACATCCGGTCCTCGACCCGCATCCCCTGCGGGATGACGAGTTCGGCCGTATCCACCATTGTGGCAACGGGATATGCACAGGCGTCCACCGCGAAGGCCCCGGCGGGTCGATGATTGCCGCTTCGCCCCACACCGCCGAACGGCAGCTTGCTGCTGGCGCCCGCCGTGCCGGTGTTCCAGTTGATGCAGCCCGCGCGGCAGCCGGCGAAGAACGCCCGCCACTCGGACTCGTCATCGCTGAAGAGGCTTGCGGCAAGCCCGAAGTTGGTGGCATTCGCCTGCGCGATCGCATCGTCAAGCGACCGTGCGCGCGCGAACTGGACGAGCGGGCCGAAGATCTCCTCCTCCTGCGGCGCGCGCTCGAATCGCTCGAGCTCGACGGCGCCCGGCGAGAGGAAGTACCCCGCGCGATCAAGCGCCGTGGCCTCGAGCAGCAGACGCCCGCGCGCCGCAAGCGCCGCCTGCGCGCGGATCACCGCTTCGCGCGCCTCCGCGGTCACGAGCGGACCCATGAACGCGGGAATCCCGTCGTCGGCCGCCGCGATCACGAGGTTTGACGCGAGCTTCAGCACCGAAGGAATGAAGCGGTCCGCCACGGACTCCTCGACGATGATGCGCCGCGTGCAGGTGCAACGCTGCCCGGTGGTCGCGAACGCCGCGCGGACGCACTCGATCGCCGCGCGCCTCAGGTCGGCCTTCGCTGTCACGACGGCTGGATTCGAGCCACCCATCTCAAGCGCCACGATGCGACCCGGCGTGTCGAGATTCGCCTCGAGAATGCGGCGGCCAACGGGAAACGAGCCGGTGAACAGCACGCCGTCGACGCCCGGATGCACCGCGAGCCGCGACGCGATCGCGCCACCGCCCTGGACGACATTGAACACCCCGGCGGGAAATCCAGCCTCGTGCGCGATCTCGGCGAGCAGCTGCCCCACCGACGCGCCCTTCTCGCTGGGCTTGAAGACCACCGTGTTCCCAAGCAGGAGCGCGGGAACGATGTGCCCGTTCGGAAGATGCGCGGGAAAGTTGTACGGCCCGAGCACCGCCATCACGCCATGCGGCCGGAAGGTGCAGATGCCGGTCTTGCCGGCGCCTGCAGCCACCTCGAACCCTGCGACACGGGCGAGCACTCGGTCCTCGAGCGTGATCGTCACCTTCTCGGCCACGATCTTCGCCTCGAGCTCTGCCTCCCACCGGACCTTTCCGACCTCGCGCGAGATCGCGGCCGCGAGCCGCGCCGCATGCCGGACGCACGCCTCGCGCCAACGCTCGAGATGGGCCCGTCGCTCCGCAAGCGGCATCGCGCTCCAGGCGGGAAGCGCGCGGCGAGCGGCCTCGACCGCCTCCTCCGCGTGCGCCGCGACCGGCGTCCCGCTCCAGACCACCCGGTCGGGACTTGCTGGATCCCGCGTCAGGATGCCGTCTCCGGACAGCGCGCGGAACGCGCCGGCGACATAGTCGCTCGGCGCACGCTCGAGGTACGCGTTCGACGCGAGCATCGGACTAGCCCTTCTTCTTGCGGGACTTCGGCCTGGACTCCGGAAGCGGCGTGAAGCCGACCATCGCGCCATCCGCCGCCGCGAGCGCCTCGAGGGTCTCGGCCGGCAGCACGATTCGATCGCCCGCCGCGTCGTAGGCGCTCCGCGTGGCGCGGAATCCGCTGCGCCCGCGGTGGGACACGAATCCCTCGGCGCCGGACACCGGGTTCCCGGCGGCCGCACGCAGCGTCGCCGTCGCCTTCACGATCGGGACATCGTCGATGCGGACATCGAGGTACGGCCCGCCGTCGAACGGATCGACATGGCCATGGTGCTTGAAGCCCTGCTTCTCGAGCATCCGCTTCGCCGGCTCGGTCTCGTCGCCGACCTTCCCGATGAGTGCCCGGGCCTCCGGGGGGAGCAGCGACGCGTACATCTCGCCCTTCGGCCAGAGCGATAGCAGGAACTCCTTCGAGCGCGAGCTGAAGAGGTCCGCCTCCTTGTACGACAGGTTGATGAACCGGCGCCCGAGGTACTCCCAGAGCAGCGTGCCCGAATCGGGCGTCAGCGGACCCATCATCTCCGCGAGAATGCGCTCGGCGAACAGCTCGCGGTGCAGCCCGATGAAGTGGAAGCGGATCAGCGACAGCAGCGAGCCGAGGCGCTCCGGGCGACCGCGGAATCCAGGCGCGAGGATCAGGCCGCCCACTTCGCTCGGCCCGCTCGTGTCGGTGCCCAGCTCGAGGGTGACATGGGTCTGCCCGAGCTGCAGGTCCTCGCTGTAGAACGAGCGCCTTCCCGTCTTCAGGTAGATGTGCGGGCGTCCGTCCCACGACACGCAGCAGAGGATCGAGCAGGTCCCGACGACCTCGTTCGATTCTCCGTCCTCGAGGACGAACATGAACTCGCGATCGCGGATGTCCTCGACATCCCCCGAGAAGCTGCGCCGGCTGCGCGACACCTTGGCGGCGAGCAGGTCCTTGTCCGCCGGCAGGTTGATGAAGTGGACCATCTTCGCCAGCTTGAGCAGCGTCGGAAGGTCGTCGAGGATGGCCTGTCGGATGACGAACATCGCGCGTCAGGTCGTCCTTGCGAACGACTTCTCCATGATCTCGAAGACGGGATCGAAGTGCTCGGGCTTCATGACGCCGACCGGCGGGAGGAACCGCAGGTGGTACGGGCCGTGCCCGCAGCTGAACGCGATCACGCCGTCCTCGAACATGTTGTTCAGCAGCCGCCCGATCTTCTCGCGGTTTCCGCCGAACGGCGTCAGTCGCATCATCCCGCCATGTCCGCCGACCACGGTCCTGGTCGTGCGGCCAAGCGAGTTCGTCACCGGCGGGAACCACTGCGGGTGCCTCGCCACGAACGCGTCGGCATGCTGCCGGTAGGCGGCGAAGAGCTTCGCGATCCGTCCGTTCGGACCGTAGTAGCCGCCGGACTGCAGGCGGCTCAGGATCGAGAGCCCGGTGGTGAACGCGCTGGTCGACGCCGCGAAGGTGCCGGAGAGAAGCCCGGGCTTCGGGTTGAAGTCGGCCGGATAGAGGCACGCGCAGGCCTGCGTGATCTTGCCGACCGTCACCACATCGATGTACTCGCCGAGCCCCAGCCGCTCGAAGCAGAACATGCTCTCGGTGCGTCCGAAGGTCTGGACCTCGTCGTCCCAGATCGGGATGCCCGCCTTGCGCGCCGCCTCGAAGAGCGCGACGAAGAACTCGCGCGGCGCCGTGTTGAAGCCGCCCTCGCCCTGCACGAGCTCGGCGATCAGGCAGCAGTGCTGGCCGGGATACCGGTGGATCAGCTGCTCGAGATGCCACACGGCCATGTCGATCGAGCGCTGCCCGAGCTCGGGGTCGTAGTACGGCAGGTAGTCGACGAGGATGTTCAGCGCGATGCCCTGCCGGTAGGCGGAGGTGTCGCCGATCTGCGACATCGTGGTCGAGCGACCGAGGAAGCAGTCCGCGAAGGCGATGACGCGGGGCGCACCGCCGGTCTTCTGCTGGCAGAGCTTGAGCGCGCTCTCGTTGGCCATGCAGCCGGAGTTGGTGATGAAGCAGTGCTTCATGCGCGAGCTGCGCGCGGCCTCGCGCACGAGGAGTTCGGCGAACTCGATCGCGTCGTGGTTGTACTGGAGGTTTCCCTGCATCACGAGGTCGGAGAGCGATCCGCGCACGGAGGCCTCGATGAGCTCCGGGTCGCCGTGGCCGAACATGTGGACGCCGATGCCGTTGATGAGGTCCCACTTCACGCTTCCGTCGACGAGCTCGACGAGCGGACCGTTGCCGATGCCCGATCCGAGGTACGGGTAGAGCGGACCCCGGCCCCGGACCTCGGTCGCCCTCCGCAGCCAGCCATCAAGCGTCTCCTTGAGCTCGGCGCGGGGCGGGCGAGCGCCGGTGAGTTCGCGCTGCCTGGCCTCGACCTCCGCGCGGATCGAGCGGATGGCGCCCTCGATCACTGGGCTTGCGTGGAGTGTGGAGCCGGCGGTGGCAGGTGAGGTGAGTGTCGTCGTCATGGAGAAGCCTGTCCGCGGAGTCGCGGGGTGTGCTGTTTTCGTCTCTTCCGCGCGGGGGGCTGTAGCGTAGGCGGCAGGAATTCCGCGGGTTACGGGACCCCTGCGCGACGCGCGAGCAGGATCGCGAGCATCGCCGCACGCGGCGCCAGCGTGTCGAGCTCGATGTACTCGTCCACGCGATGCAGATTGCCGCCGACAGGTCCCATGGTGTCGACCGTCGGAAGCCCCTCTGCCTGCATCAGGTTGCCGTCGGAGACGCCGCCCGACTTGCCGAAGCCCACACGCTGCCCGAGCGCTTCGCCGATCGCGCGAACTTCCTCGGCGATGGCGCGGACCGCCGCAGTCTCGGGCTTCGCGGGGCGATTGGGCTCGTACTCGACACTCGCGCGCGGCAGCGGCGCATCCGCCGAGGTCGCCAGCGCGAGCAGGCCACGCCGAACCTCGTCCTCCGCGTCGGCATCGCGGAACCGCGCGTTGCCCCACGCGCGAGCGCGGTCGGCGACGATGTTCGTCGCCTTGCCGCCCTCGAGCGGCCCGATGTTGAGCACGGTCCCGCGGTCGAGGTCGACGAGCCGTGCCGCATCGAGTATCCGGGCGGCGAGTGCGTTCACCGCGCTCACCCCCTGCGCGAAGTCGCGACCGGCATGGGCGGCACGCCCCTCGCACTCGATGCGGAAGGTCGACGAACCCAGCCGCTCGACCACGAGCGCGCCGTCGGGAAGCGCAGGCTCCATCGCGAGCCCCATTCCACCGGCCCCTGCGCATCCGCGTGCCGCCGCGCGGATGGCCCGCTGGCTGTGCAGGCTTCCGGTCTCCTCGTCGGAGTTGAGGAGCACGGTCCACGCCACCGGAACGCCATGCTCCGCGAGCACCTCGAGCGCGTGGATCATCGCCACGAGCCCGCCCTTCATATCGATCGCGCCCGGCCCGACGGCGCGGTGTCCGGCTTCGCGGGAGAGCGACTGGAACGCGCCGAACGGATCGTGGACCGTATCGAGGTGCCCTGTGACGAGCACGGGGCGCCCGCGGCCAGCCCGTGCCACAGCGGAGAGCGTGACCGGCGGCTGTGCATCGGCGCGCTGTCCGGGCTGCACGATCCATTCGGGCCGTGGTTCGCCCGGCAATTCGCGAAGATCCGCGCCGAGCGCCGCGAGCCGCTCCGCCATCAGCGCGCGGAGGCGCCGCAGCCCCGGTTCATGTCCGGTGCCTGTCGGGATCGCGACGAAGTCCGCGAGATCGCGCTCCATCGCGGCCTGACGCGCCCGAAGCCCGTCTGCCAGCGCACGCTCGAGCGCGACGAGGCCGCTCGGCGACTCATGCATGCTGCACCCCCATGCGATCGACGACGCCGGCCAGCGCACGCAGATCAACCTCGCCCTCGAAGACCTCGGTGGCGGGTCCGGTCATGCGGACTCCCGCGGACTCGTCCTGCTGCGCGCGCGGCCACTCGAGGCGCAGGACGCCTCCCGGAAGCGTGACCTCGAGGTCGCGCGAGCCGCGTCCGAGGAGCACGCCCGCGACGCACACCGCGCTTGCACCGGTTCCGCACGCGAGCGTGATGCCCGAGCCGCGCTCCCAGGTACGCATCGCCGCCCGGCTCCCGTCGAAACGCACGAAGTGCGCGTTGATCCGCGCGGGAAACCACGGATCGCGCTCGATGCGCGGCCCTACGCGCTCGAGCGGGACGAGGTCCGGCTCGGCGCAGCAGAAGACGGCGTGCGGGTTTCCCATCGACACGAGCGTGACATGGGGCTCGACCTTCGCCGCGCGCCACCAGTCGTCCTCGCCCCATCGAGAGAGATCGACCGCATGCGCGATGACACGCGCATCCGCAGCGACGCCGTCAACGCGCGCGGGAATCGCCGCATGCGCGAGGATCGGCGCTCCCATGCCGACGCTCGCCGACGCGACGCGGCCGGACCCGTCGCGGCTCCACGAGACCTCGAGGATCCCGCGGCCGGTCTCGACACGCAGCGGGTTCGCGGCGGCGATCGCGCGATCGACCGCATACTTCGCCACGCAGCGGATGCCGTTGCCGCACATCTCGCCCTCGCTTCCATCCGCGTTGAACATCCGCATGCGCACATCGGCGGCGGCGGTCGATGGCGGGCACACCACGATCAGCCCGTCCGCGCCGATCGCGCGGTGGCGGTCGCTGACCATCCGCGCCGCGCGCGCGAAGTCGAGCCCGGCATGCTGCGCCCCGTCGATGTAGACATAGTCGTTGCCGATGCCGTGCATCTTCGTGAAACGCATGGGGCGAGTGTACCGTTCACAGGGCGAGGAAGCCCATCGCGATGCCTCCCGCCGCGATCACCGCGCTCGTCCAGCACAGTGCGGAGACGAGCCGGTCGATCGGCAGCCGCGAGTGATCCATGCCGCGGATCCCGCGAAGATAGCCTTGGCGCCACGCGATCGATCCGTGCCGCCAGCTCGACCGGTCGGGCGGAACATGATTGAGGAGTGCGACGGATCCGAGCGCGCCGACCATCGCGTCGACGGCTCCCATCGTCGCATCGGCGCGGCCCTCCTTCGAGCTGAGGAGCTGCACCGCGAAGGTGTCGGCCTGTCGCTCGAACCGCCGGCTCGCGTACCCGAAGACCATGAGTCCGACCGCCAGGACCGCCGCGTCGCGGCCAAGCATCGCGATCTGGGCGAGCGCCTGCATGTCGGCGGAGCCCGCGCGCACCGCGACCGATTCGGCCACAGCCTGCACGATCGGCGTGACCAGGACGGTCGCCGCGGTCCAGCACGCGAGCACGACGACGAGCAGCCATGGCAGGTGGCGCCGGGCCACATGCCCGAGTTCGTGGGCCATCACCGCCCGGACCTGCTCGCGCGGCATGCACTCGAGCAGGCAGTCTGACAGCATCACGCACCGGAGCCCGGGCAGCACGCCCATGACGGCGGCGTTGGCGAGGAGCCCGTCCGTCGGCCAGACCCAGATCTCCCGGACCGCAACACCCGCCTCGTGCGCAAGCGACTCGAGGTCCGCGCGGATCGGACCGGGCTCGAGCCGGCGAAGGCCGAGCAGCGCCGGCACGATCAGCGGAACGAGGAGAAACAGGCAGATCGCGCCCGCGACGCCCCCCGCGAGCCGCGCCGCGTCGCCATGCTCGGGCGCAATCCGCGCGGCCAATGCGTGAGCCAGCTCGCTGGTCGCGGCGGGAACCAGGAGGGGCGCGAGCATCGGGACGAGCCCCGCCCGCGCCTGCGCGACCACATACGCCCCACGCGACGGAACGGGGTGAAGGGGCAGCTGCCCGTCGAGTCCGCGCATGTAGGAGGATTCGCGCACGCGGCGCTCCACCGGCCACAGGGTGGCGTAGGCGGCCACGACGCTCGCGACGATCGCGATGAGGAACACCGCGGTCACGGCGAAGCCGCCCAGCGCCTGACCGAATGCAGCGGGAAGTCCGCTCGTCGCCGCGCATCCGAGGAGCACGGCCACCTGCCAGCCGACGAATCCCGACGACGCATAGCACCTCTCGACGCCCCGCCGGCTGCCGCGATCCATGCCGCGCTGCGCGAGGTATCCGAGCAGCGCACCCTGGACAAGCACGAGCGCGGGCGCCGCGGCGAGACACCACGCGCCGTAGGCGGCGCTGTCGGTGAGCAGGCCGGAGAGCTCACCCGCAAGGAGCGCAATGGAGACCTGGACGATGAGGATCAGCTGCATCCGGTTGGTCCGTCGCCGGCGGGTCAGGGCCGGCGCACGACGCCGAGATCGACCACGAAGCGGCCGTGGCGGTAGAAGTCGACATCGATCTCGTCGACCGAGAGGAAGGTGAACACCACGCCGTTGCAGCGCGTGCTGTCGGCGAACGCGAAGTCACCCATGTGGGGGCCGGCGTAGTCGCCGTTCTCGTACTTCTGCGCGTGGTTGTGGAAGTGGAACAGCCCCGTGTAGAGCGCGTCGAACAGCGCCTGCGGGCTCTCGAACCGAAGGTCCCCCGCCTTCATGCGCGGAGGAAACTCGAGGAGCTCTCCCTTGCCCTCTGAATCGAGCGCGACCACGCCGCCGTACTCGGTCGTCCTGTCCTCGCGGTCGCGATCGGCCTGCTCGAAGACATGCCGCAGGATCGCGCGGTCCTCGAGCAGGTCGAGCAGGATCGCCATCGCGGCAAGGTCCGACCAGGCCGCGCGCCCGCGCTGCTCGATGAGGTTCTCGGAGAAACCGCCGCCGAAGCCGGTGAAGTCGGGCGAGACCCGCCTCCGCTCCTTCGTCCGCCGCTCGATCTCGGCGAAGATGGACTCGTCGCCGTCGCTGAGGAGCGCCGGGCGCATGCGCGCTGCCGCGACGGCGATTCCCAGCGAGCGGATCTCGACGGCCTCGCGCCTCGTGGCCGGCATCCGCATGAGGGCCTCCCGCGCGTCCGTGAAGAAAGCCGCTCGCTCCGATCTGCAGAGTTCGCGGGCCCACAGCACCTCCTCACGCGTGGTGGGAAGGATCCCGAGTTCTGCCGCGACCCGCGCGAGGTCGGTCAGCATCGCGTCGCCTCGCAGCGCATCGGCATTCGCGAGGAGCGCGCGGAGCGTCGCAGCGTCGCCGGACTTCATGAGCAGTTCCCAGCACCGCAGCCGCAGGTTCATCGCGGTCGCCGGGTTCGCGTCGCGCATCGTGCGCAGGAGCGTCGCACCGACCTGATCCTCGCCGACGATTCGACCGAGTGCGACACGCTCTGGACGCTCCGCGGTCGTGAACCCAACCGCTGGATTCGCCCATGCGCGGATGAGGGTCGGCACCAGTTCCTCGATCCGCGCGTCGGCGATCAGGCCGCACACCCGCTCGCGCCACGAGACATCCGCCATCGTCGGAAGGCTGCCGGCGAGCGCCTCGACGAGCGCCTTGCGGTCGGTCGCGAGAAGCAGTTCGAACGCGCGCACGCGCGCGTCGATCGCGTACCCGTTCGCAGCGACCACGCGGCGGAGCGCAGCGATGGTCTGCGCATCGACCCCGCGCAGGCGCGCAGCCTCGATCGCATCGAAGTAGGCCTCGCGCGACCGGCCGGGCTTCGAGAGCACTTCCGCCGGGTTCGCGACGCTCTCCGGACCGCCGCTGCATCCGAGGAAGGTCGATGCGACGAGGGCGAGCGCTGCGGCGAGCGCGACGGGCCGGCGAAGGCGCGAGCAAATCGGGGGGAGGGTCTGAAGCGTCATGCGGATCGGTCTCGGATGGGACCGTATCATCCGCGCCGGATGGCTGACCCTGCCCCCAACCTCACGGCCCCGACGGGACCGGACGGCGCCGCCAAGAACCTGGCGGGCGAGGTCGAGCGCCTTCTCGCCCTGATCAGGCCCAGCGTCCAGGCCGACGGCGGTGACCTCGAGCTCGTGGAGGTCGATCCGTCGGGTCCGGTGCGGATCAGGCTTCTCGGAGCGTGCGTCGGTTGCCCATCGTCCCATGTCACGCTGCATCAGGGCATCGAACGGACGCTCCGCTCGCAGCTTGGTCCGCACATCCGGGTCGAAGCGGTCCGCTGAAGGTCCGAGTCGGCGTTTTTTGCCCAGGCGCCCCGACGCCTTCCGGCGATTCTCCCCCCGGCATCCTTCCGTCCCCGGGTTTCCTCGGGTAGTCTGAACCCGTCAGCCATGTGGCAGACGGGCCCACCGGCCCGGGCAGGAGGTCCCCACGATGCTTGTGATCACTCGACGCGAAGGTGAAGAAGTCGTCATCGGAGACCCCTCGAGCCCGATGGGCGTTGTTCGCATCGTGGCGATCAAGGGCGACCGCGTCCGCGTGGCTTTTGACTTCCCGCGCACCGTCGAGGTGCACCGCCGGGAGGTGGCCGACGAGATCCTGCAGAACGCCGCGCCGGAAGACCGTCCGGTCATCGGACAGATCCGCCCCGCCACCGAGGGTGGCTGATTCCGCCGGGTCAGTGCTCGAATCCAGCCCCTCCACCTCGATCCGACGGCGACGCTCGGCATCCGCAACCTGAAAAGAAAGCGGCCCCGACCCTTTCGAGTCGGAGCCGCGAATCCCATCGACCAGCGAGTCCGTGCCGGTCTTGGAGATTGCCTGGCCGTCCCTGGCCAGGCGGAGCGAAGCGAAGGAGCCTGCGCGCACCCGTGGCGCAGGCTGTGCCGGAGACGATCGTTGCCTCAACGATCGTGTATCAGCGCGTCCCTGCGCTTCCACGTTCCAGCCACCGGTTGCCCGGCTTCCTTCGTTTCCACCGGCTCGACGATCCGTGTCGCACCGGTGGAGTTGTTCGTTCCAATCGCGACCGAACCCTGCCGGGCACCATCGCGTCAAGTGTGCTGCGTCGATCTCTCGCGGCTGCCGGCTCAGGCCGGCCGCCTTGCCCGCATCGCCTGGCGCTCCTGCTCGCGCTCCTCGAGCGTGGCGAGCTCAAGGTGATCGCGCACACCCAAGATCACCACCGTTCCGCTCAATCCAAAGTCGTTCAGCAGCCGATCGGGGATGCGCACACGGCCTGCGCTGTCGAACGGCACCCTTGCGGACCGGGGAAACAGATCCCGGTTGAACCTCACCACTTCCTCTTGCGTGACCAGACCACTCTCGATCCGATCCGCCTGCTCCTCGAACTTCCGCTCAGGCCAGAGCCAGAGCGAGCCGTTCTGTCCCGGGGCTGCGACGAACGCCTCGCCATGCCGCTCCGGCTTCCATGCATCACGAATCTCCGCCGGGATCGCCAGGCGCTGCTTCGCGTCGAGAGAATGCTCGTACTCGCCGAGAAACATGACTGACACTCCTGAGGAGTTGATGGGAGAATACTACACCTCGCCCCACCTTTCAACACCTCGACCCACAAGGCGCCATTTTTCTTGAGATTTTTTGGTTCATTCCGCCGGGTCGCCCGTGACTCGGGAGTCGGTTCGACCCATATTTGCCGGGTCTGACGGAGTGAGTTCGGCACGGTCTGTTGGGTGTCGATCCGTCGGGTTGGATGGCCTCTCCGATGAACGCATTGCCGAGCCCCGAGATGTTGCAGGCGCTGGCGAATGTCCCAGCCTCGTCGTTTCTCATGACCACCGCCTACGGGGACCTGCGCGACGGACGAATCGTCGAGCGCGTGCAGCAGTGCGGCACCAACCCACCGATGCTGCTGGTCGCGATGGAGAAGGGACATCCCCTCTCGCCGCTGATCCGAGACAGCCGGACCTTTGCGCTGTCGCTCCTCGATCCGAATGAGCGGCTGCTCCAGCGCGTGTTTGGCCCGGAGCGGCGTGTCGGCGACGATCCATTCCTGACCTACCCGCATCAGGTCGGGACCCTCGGCGCGCCCATCGTCACGCGTGCGATCGCGTGGTTCGACTGCGAGGTCGTGCGCCATCTCGACATGGAGACGAACTTCGAGCTCTTCATCGGCCAGGTCCACGCGGCAGGCGCCGGCTCGTCGCCCGCGCAGCGGCTGAGCGCGGCGCTCAGCCTGACCCGCAGCGCCGACGCGCGGGCGCTGCGTCCGCGCCCGGCACCTGACCGCACGCCGGCTGCCGAGTCGCCGACGGAGCGTCCACGGTCCACCCTGCCGATCCGCTCGGGCTCGCGCGTACGCTAGCGGGATGCTCCGACTCCCCGCCGCTCCGGCGAACCTGCGCGAGGATCCATCGAATCGGCTCGGCCTCGACTACCGCGCCGAGTCCGGTCGCATGCCGCGACTTGGCTTCGGCATCGTCGATATCCACGCGCACATCAATGGCGCGGAGGCAAGCGCGATCTGGGGTCCGATCGCGCGCTCCTACGGCGTGGAGAAGACATTCTCGATGACGAGGCTCGAGGATGTTCCGCTGATGCGAGAGCGCTTCGGCGACGCGATCGAGTTCATCACGATCCCGGACTGGCATCATCCCGACAAGCGCCACGGGCACGGGACTGACTACCTCGCGAGGATCGAACGGTACCGCGAGCTCGGAACGAAGATCGTCAAGTTCTGGAACGCGCCGCGCTTCATCGACTTCGGGATCGAGGCCGGCGACCGGGACCTGCTCGCGCTCGACGGCGCGATGCGGCTCGAGCAGATGCGCCTTGCGGAGCGCCTGGGCATGGTCTGCATGACCCATGTCGCCGATCCCGACACCTGGTTCGCCGCCAAGTACACCGACCGCGCGCGGTACGGGGCGAAGCTCGACCACTACGCGCCGCTCCGCCGCGCGCTCGACAGGTTCGCCATGCCCTGGATCGCGGCGCACATGGGCGGATTCCCCGAGGACCTTGCGTTCCTCGACCGGCTGCTCGAGGCGCACCCGAACCTTCACCTCGACACCAGCGCGACGAAGTGGATGGTGCGCGAGCTCGGCCGGCATCCTCGGGACGAGATCGTCGCGTTCCTCGAGAAGTGGCGCGGACGGATCCTGTTCGGCACCGACACGGTCACGACCGACGAACACCTGCGGGAAGGCGACAAGTCGTCGGAGATGGGCCGAAAGGCGACTTCGCGCGATGGGGCGCACGATCTCTACGCCAGCCGCTACTGGGCGCTCCGAATGATGTGGGAGGGACACGGAGAGGTGGCGTCGCCGATCTCCGATCCGGACCTCGCGATGGTCGATCCCTCGCGTCACGGGCCGCTCGACGGGCCGCCGCTGCGCGGACTCGCGCTTCCGCCCGACCTGCTCCGAGTGCTCTACCGAGACGCCGCGCTCGCGCTCGTGGCGCGTGCGTGAAGCGCGCGCGCGAGCTCCGCGACGCTGCCGTCGTCGAACCGGTCGACGAGCGGGTGCGATGCGTGCGAACCAAGTTCAATCGTCCGATGGACGAGCGCGGGCTTCGCGCACGCGAGCGACCAGAGGGCTGGCAGCGGAGACATCGACGAGGCGCGGTCGATGGGGAGCATCCGCCATCCCGCGCACTCGACCGGCTGGTGCGCCGCACCGTCGGCGTCGTGGATCGAGGCATCGAGGGCGGGCAGCAGCTCCCATGGGCGCTCCGCGCGCGCATCGCGGATGATCTCTCCTCCACCCGATGCCTGCGCGAGGAAGTCGCTGGCCCGTTCGATGCGCGGGACGCGCGGAGAGACGACGAGCCGCAGCGGCGCGCCTGCGACGCGGGCCATCGCCGCGGCTCGGCACGCGAACAACAGATCGATCCACTCGGTGGGATCGGCCGCGAGCAGCACCGCGAAGTCGCCGCGCGCAAGCCCGAGCTCGCGGCGGACCCGGGTCCGCCGTTCGACGCTCCAGCCGGGAGCGACGGGAAGCGACTCCGGCAGCGGCGCGGGGCGCGCGGACGGCACGGCGTCGGCCGCACGCCGGCCGTAGGCGAGGATGGCGTCGGCGCCTGCCGCTCCCGAGCCCAGCCGGGCGGTCCGATACCGTCCCCCGACCGAGCGGCCGATCGACTCGATCCCGACCTGCTCGCGGAGCCCGAGCGCCTTCAGGCGGAGCGCGAACGCCTCAGGCCCGAGCGCGAGCACGGTGTCTCCGTCGGCGGCCTCCCGGGCGATGTGCTCGAGCGTGCAGTCGCCGGCCTCCTCGAAGCAGACGACATGCGTCCGGTGCGTCCGCGCGGCGGCGTCCATCACTGCTTCCGCGTGCCGAGGTTCTCGCCGAGGTCGATGCGCTCGTGCTTGTAGAAGAGCTGCGCGATCTTCACCGAGAGCTTCTTCGCGAGCTCGTCCTCGATGATCGTGCGTCCGGCGCGCGTCGCGAGCGCACCGAGCTCGCTCGAGCGGATCGTCACGACCACCTCGCGGCCGCGCGGCATGATCTCCGGCGCGGGGTAGACGACGGCGCGCTCGTCCATGTCGAGCACACGGACGCGCACCGTCGCGGTCGGGCGGATGCCCTGCGCGTCGCTGCGGCCTTCGAGGTCGAAGATGACCGGCGAGATGTGGACGACCTGGCTTGCGTCGAGGGCGCGGGCGATGGACTCGTTGGAGACCTTCTTGCTCGCGCTCGCTCCGGCCCCGGCGCGCGCGACCGCGATCGCGTCGCGCGTGGCGACGGTGGTCGTGAGGAGCTCGCGCTGCATGAGGTCGAAGCTGACCCCGTCGCCGATCGCGGTCAGGAGCGCGGTCCTTGGAAGGATGTTGTCCGGATCATCGACGAAGACGACCGTCTTCTTGTCCGGGAGCGTGTACTCGGCGTCGATCTGCCCGGGGCCGTCGATCGCATAGGCGACCGGCGTGATGATGTTGCACGACGACATGGCGCACGCGGCAAGCACGGCGAGAAGGCAGGCGGCGAAGGAGCGTGGGGTGTCGGCGTTCATGGGGGGCTCCGGTCGGGCTCAGTTCTTCGGGTACTTGTCCTCGATGTGGTCGTAGAAGATCCACGAGGCCCGGCTGGTGAAGAGCGTCAGCAGCCCGCGCTCGATGTCCTCGCGGCGCGCGGACTCCTTGCCCACGCCCTCCTTGTCGGGGAACTTCGAGACGAGGTTGGTCGAGTACACGAACTCGTCGGGCGCGAGCCCGTCGCGCTCGATGATGCCGATGTTCGCGCCCGCGACGCCGTCCCAGAGGTAGCTGTTGCCGGTCGGATTGAGGCGGAACTCGTAGAGATCGATGAAGACGAGGCGGTCGACGCCGAGCTCCTTGGCGATCTCGCCGTATGGCAGCGCGCGCCACTGCGGCGTCTGGTACTGCCAGGTCAGCACCGTTGCCGGTGGGAGGACCGTCGCGTCCTTGACATGCTTCGCGATGCGCACCGCGACATTCGCCGTGATGTTCTTGACGACCGTCGGGTGCTCGACGAGCGTGCCGTAGTCGGCGTTGACGATGACCGCGCAGGTTTTCCCCTCGAGCCCGTCGTACGCGGCGGGCACCTCGAGCTTCTTGCCGCGCTCGATCTGCTGCCCGATGGCGCCGACCGCGCCGGCGATGCAGCCGGAGGCGAGGCCGAGCGAGAGGATCGCGAGGACTGTCGCCGCGGAGGTCGCGGTGCGGATGGGATTGGAGGTGGCGCGCATCGGGATCATCCTGCCAAGCCGCGCATCGCGGCGATCTTGTAGCCCCAGGCGAGGAGCGCCGCGAGGCAAAGCAGCCAGGCCGTGCGCCCGCTCCAGAATCGCTCGAGCACCGGCCACACCGTGCGGCCGGTCAGGAGCGTCCATGCGGAGGAGACGAGCGCAGCGCCCGCCCCGAGCGCGAGCAGGCAACCCATCGGCTGGGCCGCGAAGCTCGCGAGGAGCCGGCCCTTCGCCGCGAGGGCGAAGGCGGTCGTCATACCGCAGGACGGGCATGGTACCCCGAACCGGCCCGGCCACGAACAGGCGGGCAGTCCGAGGGCCTGGTGCGTCCCGAAACCTTGTTTCGAGGGCTCGAGCCACCACGCGACGCCGAGGAGCGCGGCGGTTGCGACCAGGATGAAGGCTGCGGCGACGCGCCTGCGCGCGACCTCGGCGGGCGCGAGCGCGGGGATTTGCGCGGGGATCGCGGCGGCGGCTTCGATGTCGTTCGGGGGCGCGGCGAGCGGGTCGTTCACGGTGGGAGCGTACCCGCATGAAGTGCGGGTGGCGTACCTTCCGCACCATGCATCCCGCGGGTTCCGCCACATCCTGGATCGACGCGCATCTCGACCTCGCATACCTCGCGGTGAACGGTCGCGAGATGCGCGGCCCGGTCGCCGACGACGCGCCGCATGCGCTGACGCTCGGGTCGCTATCGGAGGGTTGCGTGCGCGTGGCGCTCGGGACGATCTTCACGGAGCTTGGTGGCGATCCGGCGAAGGACCGCGCGGCCTACCGCGGCTCGGACGATCTCGAGGGCGCGCACCGAGCGGGCCTGCTCCAGCTCGAGTGGTACGAGTCGATGGAGCGCGAGGGTGCGCTCGACATCGTGCGGACGCGCGCGGACCTCGCGCGCGCGCTGTCGGGCGAGTCCGGTCGGCTCGGCGTCGTGCTGCTCATGGAGTGCGCGGACCCGATCCGCACGCCCGACGAGGTCGCGTGGTGGCAGGCGCGCGGACTGCGCGCCGTCGGCCTGTCGTGGGGACACGGCAGCCGCTACTCGGGCGGCAATGCACGCCCTGGCGGGATCACGCCGGAAGGACGGCGGTTCGTCGAGGCGCTCGACGCCTGCGCCATCCTGCACGACGCGTCGCATCTGTCTCGCGCGGCGTTCGACGATCTGCTCGCGATCACGACCCGCACCGTGATCGCCTCGCACTCGAACGCGCAGGCGCTGCTCCCGCCGAACGAGCGCCACCTGACCGACGGGCAGATCGCCGCGATCCGCGCGCGCGGCGGTTGGATCGGCCTCAATCTCTACGGCCGGTTCCTCGCCGACGGGCGACGCGCCTCGATCGACGACTGCGTCGCGCACACGATGCATGTCGCCGGGATCGCCGGCTTCGACCGCGTCGGGCTCGGAAGCGACCTCGATGGCGGGTTCGGACGCGAGTCGCTTCCGGCCGAAATCCAGTCGCCGCGGGACTACGGAAGGCTGCTCGACGCGCTCGATACGGCGGGATTCACGCGCGCCGGCGGGACACGCGCGGGCTACGCGCGGGAGAACCTCCTGCGGGTGATCGACGCGAGCGGCTGCCTCTGACTCACGCCGAAAGCGTCTGCACATCGAAGCAGCGGCGCCCGGCGAACTCAAGCTGGCGGATCACGCGGATCGTGGCGCCGTCGATCTGCTCGAGATCGCGCAGGTCCTCGACGAACACATCGACCGCGGGATCCTCGACCGACGCGATCTCCGGGAACGCGCGGCGGAAGAGCCCGCCGTTCTCGCGCAGCCAGGCGCGTGCGCGCTCGAGCATCCGCAGGTCTGCGATCCGGCACACGAGATGCAGGCGCCCGTCCGCTCCGACGGCGAACTCGATGCGCTCGCAGCGCGGCGCGAGGTGATCGATCCGGACAAGCCCATCGACGAACGGCGCGAGGCTCTCGGGAAGCCCCCCCTCGACAATGCGGGCGACCGGCGGAACCACGCTCGGCCCGACGACCGCGCTCGCGGTGTAGGGCGCGCGCGTCGCGCCCGCGGTCGCGGCGCTCGCCTCGCGCAGCGCGGCGCTCGCCTCGGCGAGAACCTCGCGGCTCGCCTCGAGGGTGGCGCGGGTGGGCGGCGCCGTGCGCACGGGCTCGGTGCCGCGACCGCCGCGGGGTGGGGCAGGCGGCATCTCCGCCCGGAACGGGATGGGCGAGGGCGCCTTGCGCTCGACGCGCGGCGTGAATCGGAGCGGCGCGGCCTCGGGCTCGGCGGACGCGCCGCGGGTGGCGGTCGAGACCTCGGCGACCAGCGCCGCGATGTGTGCGAGGCTCGGCGACGGATCATCGAATGTCCCGCGGAACGAGCTCTCCGCCGGAGCGACGCGCTGCAATCCTCCGCGAACCGGGATGTTCACCGCGAGCGAATGCGATGCCGCCTCGCCGATGCGCGCCGCGACATGCGCGGTCTCCGCGTTGTCGGCGCCGAGGACGGCGACCGAGATCGCCGGCTTCGTGCCGCCGAGCCGATCGGCCGCCTCGTGCGCCGCCTTCAGCAGCCGGTAGGCGGCGAGGATCGCGGTCTGGTCCGCACCCGTGAGGACGACGATGTCGTCCGTGCCCTCGGGGATCTCGACCGGATCGCCGGACTTGGGCACGATCATCCATTGCGAGACGACCGGCGCGAGCGTGCGGATCGCCTCCTCGTAGCGTGCCTGAGGCCGCACCGAGGGGCGCCGGCTTCCCGCTCGGAAGAGCTCGATCTGCACATTGTCGGCCGAAAGGCGCACGAGGCAGCTCGGCCCGTTCTCACGCGCCTCGCGGTCGGCGTACTGCGAGAGCCACAGACCGTTCATCACGGGAAGGTTGCCCACGAGCACGAGCGTGCGGCGCGAGGCCAGCCAACCGCCCGGAAGGCCATGCGGGACGCCGTCGGAGACACCGGGGAAGTTCGAGGCCGCGGTCATGGGTTCATTCCTTCCGTCGAGCGCACACCGGGCACGACGACGATGTTCGCGCCGAGCTGCTCGTCGCGGAGGTTGTTGAATTCATCGAGCGACTCCGCGCCCTCGACCGCGATGCGGTAGGCGTGGGTTCCGGGCGGGAGCGCGATGGTCGCCTCGAGTCGGCGATGGTCCGCGCTCTCGACGAAGGGCGTGGCTGCTGCGTCCCAGCCGTTGAAGTCGCCGACGACCGAGGTCGCGCGACGCGAGAGCGGCTGTGTGAACACGACGGTTCCGTCCTGCTGGGCGCGGGGTCCGAAGCCCCCGCCGACGACGCTTCCCTGCCGGGCGCGCTCGTTCAGCGCGCGGAGACGGGATGCGACATCGGCGGCGCGGCCCCCGTCGGCGGACTCGCGCAGCGCCGGCACCGCCGCGAAGGCGGCAGGCGGTTGCTCGGAGGCGCGCGAGGGCGGAGGCGACTCCGGCTC
>Ga0078894_10001172_pt1 | contig 19270 bp, 19 predicted proteins | sample LauGreSu1BDMLBSD_2_FD_67506 | JGI IMG/M metagenome (GOLD analysis project Ga0078894, IMG submission 67506) | Freshwater lake microbial communities from Lake Michigan, USA - Su13.BD.MLB.SD (version 4) (version 4) | ecosystem: Environmental > Aquatic > Freshwater > Lake | place: Lake Michigan... | reverse complement strand
GTAAGGAATTCGCGGGTTAGCCATAGGTCACACCATTATTCGTTTGTACACAATCGATCTTAGAGCGGCCCGCCCGCAGGCAGCCCAGCCCTGTCCAGGGCTGGAGTGCTGCTTGGGGGTATTGCCCGGACCGCAGGACACGACAGACGGGCGCAGGCAGACTACGGCCCGAGCGCGGTCCATACAGGTCAGAGGCCGCGCCGCTTTTTTTCAACATCGCAAGGAGCTTTCCATGTTTTCTACACGTTCCCTGACGACGGCCCTCATCGGCCTGGTCGGGCTGATTCAATCGGCCATGGCCGTTGGCCCCATGCCCGCACCGCTGCCGACCCGGGAAACCATCACCATCGGTTATGTGAAGGTGGGCCATGTGTCCGCGCTGCACCTGGTCGAGGAAGAGCTCAAGAAAATGAACATCGACGTCAAGCGCGCGGAGTTCGTACGCTACGCCGATGCGCGCACCGCACTGCTGTCCAACTCGGTGGACGTCAGCGCTGTGGGCCCGGCCGATCTGGCCATTGCCGCCAGCCAAGGCTCGAGAAACATCATCGGCCTGACCGGCGTGGCCACCTCGCCCAAGTACTTGGTGGTGCGCAAGGGCGTGACCATCAACAACTGGAACGACCTCAAGGGCAAGAAGGTGGCGGTAGCCCCGGGCTCTGCGGTGTGGTTTGCCTGGGCCATGACCCTGGTGGAAAACAACATCCCCTACAACACCTTCCAGGCAGTGAACGTGCAAGGCGGCGGCACCGCCTTCGTGCAGGCCCTCAAGCGCGGCGATGTGGACGCCATCCTGAGCTGGGAGCCGTTTGAGTCGGGCGTGGTTGCCGAAGGCGCCGCCTACTTTGCCACCAGCTTGGTGGACTACAGCAAGTCCAAGGCCGTCGGCTCCGAGCTGGGCCTGCTGGCCGCTTCGGGCGAGGCCTACAACAAGCGCCGTGAAGTCATCCGCCGCTTCCTGTGGGCTTACCTGAACGCCGAGGAAAAAATGGCCAAGGACTCCAACCTCTTCGTCAACACCTACTCGGCTTATACCGGCCTGCCGCTGGAAGTCACCCGCGAGTCGCACAAGCTGATCAAGCTCGGCGGCATCCTGGACCGTGAGCAGGTGGCCCGTCTGGCCGAGGCCTCCTTCAAGCAAGGCGTGATCCAGACCGACGTGACCAAGCAGGCCGCCGAGCTGTACGACGACAGCCTGGCGCGTGAGATCCGCGGCCGTCGTTAAAGCGCGATTGCCCCGAAAAAGCCGGCCTGCGGGCCGGCTTTTTTTTGCCTGTGTCTCAGTGGCCACGGATGGTGTGCAGGATCGAGAGCTTCATGGCGTTGAAGGCCGGGGTCGCGGTCACGTCGATGTTGCGCGGTCTGGCCAGATCGACCTTGATCGTGGTCTCGATGCGGCCCGGCCGCGCCGACATCACATGCACCGTGTCGGCCAGGAACAAGGCCTCGTCGATGTCGTGGGTCACGAAAATCACCGTGGGCTTGAGCTTGTCCCAGACCGAGAGCAAGAGCTCTTGCATCGACAGCCGGGTCTGGGCATCGAGCGCGCCAAAGGGCTCATCCATCAGCAGCACCTTGGAGCCCAAGGTGAGCACCCGGGCGATGCCCACCCGCTGGCGCATGCCGCCTGACAGCTGAATCGGCAAGTGGTTCTTAAAGTCGCTCAGGCCCACCAATTCGAGCATCTGCTCGGCGCGCTCCTTGTATTGGCTTGGGCTTTGCCCCTGGGCCTTGGGGCCAAAGACCACGTTTTCCCAGACACTGAGCCAGGGAAAAAGCGCCGCCTCCTGAAACACCACGCCACGGTCGGGCCCCGGTGCTTCCACCGCCTGACCACCCACGGTGAGGGTGCCCGAGCTCAGGGGCTCGAAGCTGGCCACCAGATTGAGCAAGGTGGACTTGCCGCAGCCCGAAGGGCCCAGCAGCGCCACAAACTCGCCGGGGGCGATGTCCAGGTGTATGTCCTTGAGGGCTTCAACCGGCGGGTTGCCGGGGTAGGTCTTGAAGACCTCTTTGATGTGAATGTGCGACATGGCTAAAAGTCCTGTTGGGCTGTTCAGTGGTTTTGCAGCAGGCGCCAGCGCAGCACCCTTCGTTCGGTTATCACGATCAGCCGGTCGCTCAGATAGCCCATCATGCCGATGGAGGCCATGTCGGCCAGCACGATGTCCATGCGCCCGACGTAGTAAGCGTCCCACAGCACATAGCCCAGGCCGGACTTGACGGCCACCATCTCGGCGGCCACCACCGCCGTCCAGGCGATGCCCATGCCAATACGAATACCGGTGAAGATGTTGGGCAAGGCTGCGGGCAAGACCACCCGGAGCAGCAAGGTCCAGGAGGACGCGCCCATCATGCGTGCGGCGCGCATCAGGTTCTTGTCGACGTCGCGCGCACCTTGGGTGGTGTTGACCACGATGGCAAAAAAGCCGCCGACAAAAATCAGCGAGATCGAGCCCAGATCACGGATGCCAAAGACCGCAATGGAAAAGGGCAGCCAGGCGGTGATCGGAATGGGGCGCAGCACCTGCACCATCGGGTCGGCCATGGTGGCCACCAAGCGGTTCCAACCAATCATCAGACCCAGCGGCACGCCCACCGCAATGGCCAGTGCGAAGCCCTGGATGACCCGCACCCCCGAATACTGCACATTGGACCACCAGGTGCCCAGGTAGGGGTTCAGGCTCATGCCGCCGGCTTTACCAAAGATCCAGTCGTACCAGGCGTCAAGGACCAAGGTGGGGCTGGGCAGCATGGCCTGCATGCCAGGTCGGCTGCCGATGACCTGCCAGATGGCGATCACGATGGCCGGGATGATCAGGCTCAGCAGGCTGAGGTTCTGGGGTTTTTTCACAGGAGGCTCCCTACAGTGTGGTCTGAACAGGCGTCACAGTTCAACCGTCTCGAAGTTGGCCGGCAGGATGATCTCCAGCATCTCGCAGCCGTCGGAATAGTCGATCACCTGATGGCGTATGCCCGGCGGCTGTATCCAGCTGGAGCCAGCCGTCATCTTCACGCGGCCCGCGCCTTCGTACTCGCCGATCATCCAGCCCTTGAGCATGTACAGGAATTGAAACTGCACGCCGTGGTAGTGCGGGATGTTGACCACCTTGGGGTCGCATTTGCCGAGCAGGCGGATCACATGGGCCTGCACCGCGCCGCCGGTGGCTTTTTCGGTGTGCAGGTCGCGGTAGGCCGCGTAGGCGCGCAAACCGGTGTGGAAGGCGGCGTCCTTGAGGTGGCTGGCCACAAAGGTCTGCGGCTTCCAGTTGATCTTGGGCGGCTTGCCCGGCTTGGGCGCAGCCTGCTTGGCAGGCGCTGCTTTCTTCGCGGGGGCTGCCTTTTTAGCGGCGGATTTAGGCGCGGGTTTAGACACGGGTTTGCTGACAGCGGTGGTTTTTCGGGTGGCCATGGCTGGGTTCTCCGGGCGTTGCAGGTTGAGGGTCAGGCCGAGCCCTGGGGGCGCAGCTCGATCAGATCGGGACAGCAATTGGGTTCGGCGCTCAGGGCATAGACCACCGCCTGCGCGACCTCATCAGCCGTCAAGGCTTTGAATTTGCGGTTGGCCACCGAGGCTAAGACATCGGGGTGGGTGCTGGCGGCGCGGATGTCGGTATCGACCATGCCCGGCGCTACTTCGGTGACCTTGATGCCCTGGCTTTGCAGCTCAATGCGAAAGGAGCGGGCCAGCGCCGACAGGGCGTGCTTGGTGGCGCTATAGACCGAGGCGAGGCGGTAGACCTCGCGGGCGGCAATCGAGGACATGAACACGATATGGCCGCGCTTTTTCTGCACCATGGCCCGCGCAATCACCTGCGTCACCCGCAGCGCAGCCAGCACATTGGTCTGAAACATCCAGGCGCTGTCTTCAGGGGTGAGGTCCAGGATGGGCGCGTAGCGCAGCACGCCGGCGTTGTTGACGAAAGCATCCAGGGTCGGCGCGAGCGCCTCGATCTGGCCGATGAAGGCCTCATCGTTGAGGTCGCCGGCTAAGGTGCGTATCTGGCCCGCAGGCAGCGCAGCGGCCAAGGCATCGAGCGCGTCCTGGCGCCGGCCCAGCGCGATGATGTGCGCGCCCTGCGCGGCCAGTTGCATCGCGCAGGCGCGGCCTATGCCGGCCGAGGCGCCAGTAATAAGAATGGTCTTGCCTTGCAGTCCCATGGCAACTCCTTGCGGTTCAGCGGCCCTTGAACTCGGGCGGGCGTTTTTCGGCAAAGGCACGTCGGCCTTCCACATAGTCCTGGCTGGCAAAGCAGTCGGCCACGGCAGCGTCGACGATCGACGCATCGGGCTGATCGGCGTGGCGCATTTCGATCATGGCCAGCTTGGCCGCGCGTATCGTCAGGGGCGCATTGCCGGCAATGAGCTGAGCGGTCTGTGCAACATGGGCAAAGACATCCTCGTGCACCGACTGCACGATGCCGAGCTTTTGCGCTGGCTCGGCGTTGTAGATGGTGGCGGTGAAAAACGCTTCGGCGGTGTTCATGGCACCGAGCGCGCCGACCAGCGACTTCATGCTGCGCCAAGCGTAGCCCAGGCCCAGGCGAGCGGCCGGCATGCGAAAGCGCGAGCCGGGGCTGCAATAGCGCAGGTCGCAGCTGAGCGCCAAGCCCAAACCACCGCCAAAACAGATGCCGCTGATGGCGGCGATCACTGGGCGTGGGAAGGTGGCCAGTGCGCTTTGCGCCTGGTCTACCGCTCGGTCATAGGCGGCAATGGCCTCGGGGCCACTGCGCTGCTTTTCGAATTCGGAGATGTCGGCGCCCGAGACAAAAGCCTTTTCGCCCTGGCCGCGCAGCACCACCACGCGCACCGCTTCATCCTCGCGCAGGCGGCCGAGCAAGGTGCCGAGCTCGACCCACATGCCCAAGGTCATGGCGTTGTACTTGGCCTCATTGGCCAGCACGATGGTGGCCACATGGCCATCGATGCTGTGAAGAACTTGTGCCATGCTCAAACCACCTCTTGGCTGTGAAACTGTTCGATTTCAGAATCCGAATAGCCGGCTTCGCGCAAGACCTCGTCGGTGTGCTCGCCCCAGTTGGGCGCCGGCGCCACCACCCGCCCAGGGGTGCGCTCCAAGGTGACCGGCGGCGTGATGTAGAGCATCTCTTTGCCGAAGCTGGTGGTCAAGGGGGCGGTCACCTGCAGGTGCTGCACCTGCGGGTCTTCCATCATCTGCGGCACGGTGTAGACCGGGCCGGCCGGCACACCGGCTGCGTTCAGGCTGTCGATCCAGTGCGCCACACTCTGATGGCGGAAGATCTCGGCCAGCTCCGCATTGAGGCGGGCGCGGTTTTTCACCCGCAACGGCTCGTCCAGAAACTCGGGGTCGCTCAGCCACTCGGTCTTGCCCAACAAATGGCACATGCGCTGCCAACTGCCCTCGCCCGAGGCGCCCAGGTTGAAGCTGCCGTCCGTACCGTCGAACAGACCCATGGGGCTGCTGGTCGGGTGGTCGTTGCCGACCTGCACCGGCAGGTCGCCGTCATTGATGCAGCGCGCCACCTGAAAGTCCATCATCGCAATTTGCGAGTGCAGCAGCGAGGCATGCACCCACTGGCCTTTGCCCGAGACCTCGCGTTCGAGCAGCGCAGTCAGAATACCCAGGGCGCAATACAGGCCGGCGCTCATATCGGCCACCGCCAGGCCGGCGCGCACCGGCCCGCCACCGGGGTGACCGGTCACCGACATCAGCCCGCCCATGCCCTGAATGATCTGGTCAAAGCCCGGCCGCTTGGCATAAGGCCCGTCCTGGCCGAAGCCAGAGATGCTGGCCAGCACCAGGCGCGGGTTGACCTTGGCCAGCGTCTCATAGTCCAGGCCCAGCTTGGCCTTGACGTCGGGGCGCCAGTTTTCAATCAGCACATCGGCGTCTTTGACCAGGCGCATCAGCACCTCATAGGCGCCGGGCTTTTTGAGGTTGAGTGTCATCGAACGCTTGTTGCGGTTGATGTTTTGAAAGTCGCCGCCTTTGCGGTTGGCGGCAAACATCGCCTCGTTCGGGTCGACCCCCGGCGGCGGCTCGATGCGGATCACATCGGCGCCAAAGTCGGTGAGCATGCGCACGCAGTTCGGGCCTGCGCGCACCCGCGAGAGGTCGAGCACACGAAACCGTGCGAGCGCCTGCGAGGCTTGTATCTTGGGCATTCAGTTCTCCGTGGCCAGCAGGTGCCAGCCGGGCTTGAAGCCAGCGCTACCAAAGCGCCGCTCCTGCAGCTGCGCAGCGACCGCCAGCAGCTCGTGTTCATGAAAGGGCCGGCCAACCAGTTGCACGCTGATGGGCAGACCCCGGCTGTCTTTAGCGATCGGCAGTACCAGGGCCGGTAGGCCCAGGTAATTGATGAGGCCCATGCAGCGGTGCAGGGCCAGCAGCTCGCGCACCACAAAACCACTTTGGCCCGGGTGTACTGTTTGCCAGTCGGGCACAGGGTGGGGCAGGGCCGGCATGAGCAGCACGCTGCCGGCCGGCAAATGGGTTTGGCAAAACCGGCGCAGCTCGGCGCAGCGCACTGCCAGCGCGCTTGGCAGCCACGGCGGCGGCATGAGCAGCCCCGGCAAGGCCAGGGCTTGTACGGGGGCACTGAGCCGACCGGCCAGCAGCGCTGCGCGCTGCAGTTGAGCCACCTCGCCGTGCAGCACCACATCGGCCAAGCTGCTCAGGTGCTGGTGATCGGCCTGCAGGTCCACTGGCTGCGCGCCCAGCTCGCTAGAAAGCTCGCCCAGCACGCGGGCCACTTCAGCATGCAGCCAGTCGCCTGGGATCCAGGCGCGCAACTGCGGCGCGGTGTTCGGGCTCGGCTTGAGCGTGGGCGCTAGGGGCTTGAGCAGTTCGGCCGCGTCAGCCACCGTGCGGGCGAGCACGCCAATGGTGTCCAGCGAGGGGGCCAGTGGGCTCAAGCCCTGGGTGGGGATCAGCCCCTGGGTGGTTTTGAGGCCGACCAGGCCACAGGTGGCCGCCGGGATGCGGACCGAACCGGCGGTGTCGGTGCCCAGTGCGCCGTAGGCCAGGCCACCGGCCACCGCCACCGCACTGCCGCTCGAAGACCCACCGACCACCGCCTCGGGGTGCAGCGGGTTGATGCAGCGCTCAAAGTGGGCATTGGCCGAGGTCGCGCCGCAAGCATGCTCGGCCATGACGAGCGCGCCCAGGTGGCCGGCACCGGCCTGGCGCAGCTGCTCGATCGCCCAGGCGGCCGGCCGCCCCGGGTCGCTGCGGCCCGGGCCTGCGCCGCAGCCGGGACTGCGGCCCCAGGTGTCGAAGTTGTCTTTGTGGGCCAGGCCTATGCCGGCCAGTGGGCCGCTGCTTGCGGCCTGCGCCAGCTGACCCTCCAGAGGCTCACTCAGGCAGTGCCAGCGCGCGTCCAGGGATGCCCGCCGCTCGCGCTGCAGTTGCCAGGCCTGCGCCGCAGACAGCTCGCCACCGGCGATGGCGCGCTGCAGCTCGGTCAGGGTGGCAGGCAGGCTCATGGCGGCTTCAGGCCAGATCGCGCAGACAGGCGCCGAAGTCCTGCACGGGAATGTCGGCCCGGGCGGCGACACCTGCCGTGGCCACCGCCAGCCGGGCCGAGGGTTCCAACCGCCGCAGGTGCTTGAGCTGGCGCTGCACTTCGGCCGGATCCACCGGGCCGGCCCGCAGCGCCAGGCCGCGCTCGACCCAAACGCTCAGGTCGTCGGGGTCAGGCTTGGAGTGAGGGAGGGGGTGCATACATGGGCGATTTATAAATATAAATGTAGCCCGATTCCTTATATTGCACAATCCGAGGGTAATTATGGAAAAGACCAAGCCCAACTTCGTCAAAGCCAGCGAGCAGATCCGCACCGCACTGGAGGCGGCCATCCGCGACGGCAGCCTGCTGCCCGGCGACGCGGTGGACGAGGCCGAATGGGCCAGCCGGTACGGCGTGTCGCGCACGCCGGTGCGCGAGGCCCTGATACAGCTGCAGGCCCAGGGCTGGGTCAGCAGCCTGCCGCGCGGCGGTATGGTGGTGGCCAAAATGGATCTGCGCCAGCTGCTGGCGCTGTGGGAGTTGCTGGCCGAGCTCGAAGGCGTGGCCGCCCGCCTGGCCTGCCAGCGCATGACGCCCGAGGAGCTGGCCCAGTTGCAGGCCTGTCACCGGGGCAGCGAGGCGGTGATGCAGGCCGAAGACCTGGCCGGCTGGCAGGACGACAACCTGCGCTTTCATGAAATCATTTATGGCGCCACCCGCAACCCCTATTTGCGCCAGGAGGTGCTGCGCATCCGCGCCCGCACCGGCTTTTACCGCCGCCACGCCTTCGGCGCGCTCGGCCGGGTACGCGCCTCGTTCGATCAGCACGCCGAGATCGTGCGCGCCTTCGAGCAGGCCGACCCACAAGCGGCGGTCAACGCCATGATCGGCCATATGCGCCCCGACCGCGACGGCAGCTCGATCACCGACTTCGTGGCCAAGCTGCCGCCAGAACTGCTGGCGCCCTGAGCTCACTACACGGGCTGCCACAGCTCGGTGCAACTCGCTTTTTGTCTCACACTGCCCCCGGGCCAGAGCATGCCGCAGCGTCCTCATTGAGCCCTCAGGCTGATGAACACGCCCCTCAAAAGAAGATAGTGCTGTTTTTCGAGAAGGCCGCACGGCCAGGGCTGTTGACGCTATCGGCGCGGCCGGCGCTAATCATGGGGTGGTTCCAGGCCCGAGAGCCTGACAAACAGGAGGCCCTATGTTGGATGTCTGCGGCACAGCCGATTGCATTGACCCGAACTGTTCAACCGTCGCCGAGCCTGCCCAGGCCTATTTCGGCCGACGCGGTTTTCTCAAGGAAATGGCCAGCCTGGGACTGGCAGTCGGCGCCCCGACGGCCACCCTGGTGGGCTGCGCCGCGCCCGGGCCAGCGCCTGAGCCGGCCGATACCCTGATCATCGGCGGCTTGATCACCACCCTCAACCCCAAGCAGCCTGAGGTCAGTGCGATTGCGGTACGGGGAGAGAAGATCGTTGCCCTAGGCAGTGATGCCGAGGTGATGCGCTTTCGCGGCCCCAATACCCGGGTAATCGAGGCTGGCAAACGACGGGTGGTTCCGGGACTGATCGACGCCCACACCCATTTCATCCGTGGCGGGCTGACCTATACCAACGAGGTGCGATGGGACGGCGTGTCATCGCTGGCCGACGGGCTACGCATGCTCAAGATACAGGCTGCACGAACCCCGTCGCCGCACTGGATTCAGGTCATCGGTGGTTGGACCTGGGCGCAGTTTGCAGAGAGGCGCTTCCCCACGCTCGACGAGATCAATGCGGCCACGGGCGATGTGCCAACCATGATCATGCACATGTACGACCGCCTGTGGCTGAACAAGGCGGCCATGCGGGTGCTGGGCTGGAACAGAACCACGCCCAACCCCTTTGGCTGCGTGATTGACCGCGACGGCCGGGGCGAGCCCACCGGTTTGCTGGCCGGCATTTTGCCGGGGCTGGTGGCCACCTGGCTGCGGGTTCCACGCCTGCCCCCAGAGGACCAGATTCTTTCTACCTTGCACTTCATGCGGGAGAACAACCGCCTGGGCATGACCAGCGTGATCGATGCCGGCGGTGGTGGACAAAACTACCCGGAAAACTACGTGGCCGTCGGCGAACTGGCCAAAAACAAGCAGCTGACCCTGCGCATTGGATACCAGCTGTTCGCCCAGTCTGGTGGAAAGGAGCTGGAAAACTACCAATCCTGGTCCAAGATGGTGAGCATTGGGCAGGGCGACGACTACTACCGCATGATCGGTGCGGGCGAATACATTGTCTGGGCGCTCGGCGACGTCTCAAACTTTGCCAAAGACTCTCAGCCCATCGTCCCAGCGGTTCTGGAAACCCAGCTGACCGCAGTGGGCAAGTACCTGGCGGGCATGAAGTGGCCGTTTCGCATGCATGCCAGCTTCGACAACACCGCCGCCCGCGCGCTCGATGTGCTGGAAAAGGTGCACCGTGAGGTACCGATCGACAAGCTGCGCTGGGGCTTTGACCACTGCGAGACGCTCTCGCCGCAGACGCTCGAACGCATTGCTAAGCTCGGCGGCAGCGTCAACATCCAGAACCGCATGTCGCTCGACGGCGAGGCTTTCCAGCAACGCTACGGCAATCAGGTCGCCGCCGACGCGCCACCGATCCGCCGCATGATGGAAATGGGCCTGCCCCTGGCCGCTGGCACCGACGGCAACCGGGCCACCAGCTACAACCCCTGGGTGGGGGTGCATTGGCTGATCACCGGCAAAACCCTGGGCGGCGCCAAGCTGCAGGGCGATCGCAACCTCCTAGACCGCACCACAGCCTTGCGCATGTACAGCGAGCGCGGCGCCTGGATGTCGGGTGAAGAGCAAATCAAGGGCACGCTGGAAGTGGGCAAGCTGGCCGATCTTGCGTTTTTGTCGGCCGACTACTTCAACATCCCAGTCGACGATATTCGTAACCTCGAGTCGGTCATGACCATGGTGGGAGGCCGGGTCGTCTACGGCGCTGGCAGCTTCGAGAACCTGGCTTTGCCTGCGCCCAAGGTTAATCAGGATTGGCTGCCCTTCAAGGACTATGGCCGCTACGCCAAGAGCGCTGGCTTGCCCCCACAGACGCCCTATGCGGGGCATGCGCATCCGCTCATCATTTCAGACGCAGGCAACTGGCGCACCGCCTGCCCCTGCGCGGCCTGATGCCACAAGCTGGAGACAAAACCATGTACCTGAAACACATCCTGCCGGCAGCCTTGCTCGCCTTGAGCGCAGCCGGGGCACTTGCACAAGCGCAGTCGAGCTACCCAAGCCGGCCAATCAAGATCGTGGTGCCCATCAGCCCGGGCAGCGCCACCGACGTGCTGGTACGCGCCGTGGCCGAGCGCATGCAGGCGCGTCTGGGTCAGCCAGTGGTGATTGAAAACCGAGCCGGCGCCGGCACCACCATCGGCGCTGCGCAGGTGGCCAAGGCTGAAGCCGATGGCTACACCATCCTAGCCAACTCGAACGCGCACACCGTCAACCCCTTTCTCTACCGCAGCCTGCCTTATGACAGCGCCAGCGACTTCGTCGGCATCGCGACGCTGGGCAGCTTGCCCAACATCCTGGTGGTCAGCCCGCAGTCGAGCATCAATACGGTTCAAGATCTGGTAGCCCAGGCCAAGCAAAAGCCCGGCAAGCTCAATTACGCATCGGCCGGTGTGGGCAGCGGCACGCACATGAACGCCGAGAAATTTCGCATCGCCTCAGGTCTAAGCGCCGAGCACATCGCCTACAAAGGCACGCCCGAGGCCGTGACCGAAACCATGGCCGGCCGGGTGGACTGGTTCTTCGCCCCGGGCGTGTCGGTGATGGGCGCAGTCAAGGACCGAAAGCTCAAGGCGCTTGCGGTCGGCTCTAAGGAGCGCTCCTCGCTGCTGCCGGACCTACCCACCACCGAAGAGGCGGGGGTGCCCAACTCGGCCTACACGCTGTGGATAGGCCTGTTTGCGCCGGCGCGCACGCCGCCAGCCATCGTGGCACGCCTGAATCAGGAGGTGCAGGCCGCCCTGGCCTCGCCCGAAGTCAAGGAGCGTTTCGCCAAGCTTGGCGCCGACCCCATGCCCATGACCGTGGAAAGCTTCAGAAACTTCCTGGCGCAGGAGTTCAAGGTCTCCGAGCAGATCGTCAAAGCGGCGGGGATCAAGCCGCAGGATTGAGGCCGGGGCGCCCCAGCGTGGGGCTTGAAAGCCGGGTACAGAAATCTGTACCATGGGTCCATGAAGACCACGCCGGTCGCAGATGCCATGGCCTACGTCGATGCGCTCCAGGCTGGCCCTGGCGTGCACGTGGCCCCCTTGGGTCCGGAATGGTCGACATTGCGTGAACTTTGTCTGAAAGAGCAGCTCAGTGGCAATGATGTGCCAGATGCCTGGCTGTCTGCGGCCGTGCTGCAGGTGGGGGAGCATCTGGTGAGCTTTGACCGCGACTTTCGCCGCCTGCTGCCGCGAAGCCAGTTCACCTTGCTCAGCGCCACCTAGAGTCGTTTCTCAGCAGGGTCAGTGATCGGCGCTCTTTTCCGGCTTCATCTCCAAGCCCGACACCCGCGCCTGCTGCTGCATCAGCCCCTGCGTGAAGTCCGCTTCGGCATCGCCCGCGTTGATCAGCGCCTGCAGAAAATCCCTGGCGGTATTCGACAGGGGCATGGGCATCTCCAGCGACTTGGCCAGATCCAGGCCCAGGTCCATGTCTTTTCGCATCAGCCAGGGTGAAAAACCCGGCGCGCCGTCGAGTGCCACCCAGGACGGGGTGCGGCCCTTGGTGAAGGCCGAGCCCATGGCGCTTTGGTTGAGGAAGTTCAGAAAAGCCTCGCGCGTGAGGCCGGCTTTTTGCCCCAGAACCAGCACCTCGGCCAAGGCCTGGCTGACGCCGCCCAGCCAGACGTTGTGGCAGATCTTGGCCACGCGCGCCAGCTCGCCTTCGCCCACGTAGCTGGCGGCCTTGCCCATGCTCAGGAACAGCGGCCTGACGTGGTCCACCGCCTGCGCGGGCCCGGAACACACGAAGGTGGAGTTGCCCGAAGCCACCACCTCGGGGTTCCCGCTGACCGGCGCGGCAATGAAGGCCACACCCATGGACGCCAGGCGCTCGCGGATGGACGACGAGGTCTCTACCGAGATGCTGGAGCAGTCGATCACCACCTGCGGCTTTTTCGCGCCGGGCTGGCTGAGCAGACCGGTGCTGCCCAGCAGCAGGTCCTCGACCACATCGCCGGTGGCCAGCATGGTCACGACGATGTCGCAGCCGGCCAGCTCCTGCAGGGTGCGCGCGATTCGCGCGCCGTGGGCGCGCAGGGGCTCGGCTTTTTCAGGCGAGCGGTTGTACACGCTCAGCTGCGCGCCGGCGTCGGCCAGGCGGCGCGCCATGGCCAGGCCCATGTTGCCTAGGCCCAGCCAGCCGATATGGCCCAGCTCCTTGACCGTCATGGCTTGGCCCATGTCTGCGCTCACTTGTCGAAGTTGTTTTTCTTGCCCTGGCGGACGTAGTCAACCACATCGGCGATGTGCTGCTTGCCATGCACGCCTTTAAGCTTGGCCAGGTGGCCGAACATCTGGATACCAAAACCGCCGTCCAGGCTGTCGGTGACGGCCTGGCGCCAGGGCCGGCGCACGATCTGCGTGGTCAGCCGTCGCGTGGTGCGCGGCTGGGTCATGATGTGGTCGGCAATCTTGTAGGCCCGTGCGATCAGCTGATCGCGTGGCAGCACCTCGTTGACCATGCCCCACTCCAGCGCTTTTTGCGGCGTGATGGCCTCGCCCGTGAGCAGCGCGTAGGCCGCCCGCTTGACGCCCAGCAAGGTCTGAAAGCAGGTGTGGATACCGTCGCCCGGCACCGAGCCAATGTCGTAGTGCAGGTCGTAGATGGTGGCGTCGTCAGCGCAGATGCTGATGTCGCACATCAGGCAGATCTCGGTGTGAAAACCCGGGCCGTTGAGCACGCCGATGGTGGGAATCTCCAGGTCGTTGACCAGCGCGCTGACGTTGATGCGCCCGTCCTTGTAGGCGTACTCGTAGGCCCAGTAGGGCATGTCTTCTTCTTCGAGCTTGAAGCCTTCGGGGTCGGCGTCCATCATGAACTCCTGGCCCGAGCCGGTCAGGATCAGGATCTCGTTGTCCGGATCGCCGCCAATGGCCTTGAGCATCAGGCCCAGGGCGCGGTGGTTTTCCACGCTCAGCTGTATCGGCCCGCCCAGGGTGTGGGCCTCAGCCAGCACTATGCCGTCAGCGCGGCGGCTCAGCTTGAAAAAATCCTTGAACCGCTCCTTCGTTTCTTCGAAGGTGGGCATGGGGGGAAATTTTTGTAGTGACATGCTCTCTTCTCCTCAGGTTGATAGCTCAGACGGGGGCGTAGGTGCCGGGCTCGGCCTGCTGCTGCGGCGCCTGTGGCACCTCGGTGCCCGGTCGCAGCGCCTGCCAGGCGGCGTTGACGATGGCCTGCACGCTCAGGCCGTATTTGTCGAAGAGGAATTCGCGGCTGCCCGATTCGGCAAAGGTGTCTTGCAGGCCAATGCGCAGCAGGCGCCGGCCCAGGCCGGCTTCGGCCATGGCCTCAGCCACTGCGCTGCCCAGGCCGCCCACCACCGAATGGTTCTCGGCGGTGATCACCAGCCGCGTGGCAGCCGCCGCTTCAACAATGCTTGGCGCATCCAGCGGCTTGACCACTGGCGAATTGACCACGGTCACACCCAGGCCGGCGGCTTCGAGCACCTCGGCGGCGGCCAGCGTGGCCGGCACCATCATGCCCGAGGCGATCAGGCAGACGTCGGCGCCGCGTGAGAGCACGTGCGCGCGCCGGCCGTCGAACACATGGCCCTCGCCGAAGATGACTGGAATTTCGCCGCGCTTGAGCCGCAGGTAGACCGGTCCCGGGATGTCGGCCGCCACCTGGACCGCTTGCGTGATCTCCGCGGCGTCGGACAGGTCGAACACGGTCATGTTCGGCAGCGCGCGCATCAAGGCCAGGTCGTCGATGGCTTGGTGGCTGGGCCCACCCGGGCTGGAAACACCCGGCATAAATCCAGCGATCTTGACATTGAGCTTGGGGTAGGCCAGCGCCATCGCGATCTGGTCATAGCAGCGGCGGGTGCAGAACACGCCAAAGCTATTGACGAAAACGGTGTGGCCCGCCCGGGCCATGCCACCTGCAATTCCGATCATGTTGGCCTCGGCCATGCCCACGTTGATAAAACGCTCGGGCATCTGCTCGCGGATCAGATCGGTCTCGGTCTGCCGGGTCAGGTCGGCGCCCAGGCAAAACACGTCGGGCCGACGTGCGGCCAACTCCAGCAAAGCCTTGCCGTAAGGTTTCAGGGCGATTTCGTAGGGGGGCTTACGCAAGTTGGGCCTCCAGCTCTGCTTCAATCGCTGCGGTGAGCTGCGGATCGAGCTTGACAAAGTGTGCGTCGGTGCTGGCCGGCAAGGCCCGGATACGCGACAGGATTTCTGTACGGGCGATCACCACCCGCGGGCGACCTTGGCGGGGCGACTGTAGGGCCGCATGAAGAGCCTGCACATCATGGCCATCCACATCGAAAGTCTCCCAGCCGAAGGCGCGCCATTTGTCGGCCAGGGGCTCGATGGTGGTTTGCTCGGTAACCGGCCCATCGACCTGCGAGTCATTAGCGTCAATCAGCACCGTCAGGCCCTCCAGACGATGGTGGGCGGCAAACATGGCTGCTTCCCAAACCTGGCCCTCTTCCATCTCGCCGTCACTCAGGAAGGCATAGGTGTGGCGGCCGTCGCTGGCCAGGCGGGAAGCCAACGCAAAACCAATGGCGCCAGACAGGCCCTGCCCGAGCGATCCGCAGGTCAGATCGACCATGGGCGTACGCTCCGTGCTGATGGCTTCTAGCAAAGCGCCATCAAGCCCATAAGAGGCCAGATGTTTACGCTCGATCAGGCCCAGCTCGGCAGCCACTGCAAACAGGACCACCGCATAGTGGCCCGGCGAGAGCACAAAGCGGTCATGCCCAGGCTTGAAAAAGCTGCCGTAGAGCACCGCGAAAATCTCTGCGGCTGACAAGGCTTGGCCAAAATAACCAAAGCCCTGGATGGAAACCATCCGAACCGCATTGAGCTGTATGCGCACGGCCAGTCGCCGCAATTCGCGCCGGTCGGGGGGAGTAGAGGTGGGCAAGCGCTGGCCTTTTCAAGGAGTTGCTGATCAAGAGCTCCTGCAAGCGGGAGCGATACCTCTATTGGGCCGCTATAAGTGCCTGTACGACCGTAACCGGTTACCTGGCTGCTGGACAATTCAACGCCTGGCTGAGGAGTGCAATGCAGAAGCCGCCCCGTCATGCGGCGCAGGGGTCCTGAGCTCCCCGGAGCGCCTGCGACGGCCTGACCTTATGCGTTGACCTGGATCAGGCGGTGCGCAGAACGGTATTCCAGCGGGGTGGAGCCGACCACCTGCTTGAAGCGGCGGCAGAAATAGTCCACATCAAAAAACCCGACCGCATCGCCCACCTGGGAAATTCGCAAGCGGGTGTAGGACAGCAACTCGCAGGCGCGGTCCATGCGCCTGGCGGTCACCAGATCCACAAAGGTTTGTCCAGTTTCCCGCCGCAGCAAGGTCGCCAGGTAATTGGGTGAGACGGCAGCCGCTTCGGCCGCCTGGGCCAAGGTGAGCTTGGTGGCAAGATGGCTTTCGATATAGGCCAGCGCGCGTTGCACATGGCGCTCGCCGCTGGCCTGAGGCGTGCGCCGGGCCATGAGTGTGCGTATGTCCGACTCATAGCTTTGAGCCACTTCGGCCAACAGCAGCATCAGTTGGGCGCGAACCACCGCCTGCGAGCACAGGCGCGCCTCCTGCTGCTCTTTGAGCATGCGTTCACACAATTGCTGCAGGAGTTCGACCTGAGCGTCGGACAAGGCGAAGTCGATGTCCTGCTGAAACAAAAACGGCGCAAGTTCAGGCACCTGCCCCAAAGTCTGCTGTGAAACCCCGGCGGCAGGGCTGATCTCCTTGTGCAAAAAAGCCAAGTCGAAATAGATCACATAGCAAACATCGTCCGGCCCGAAACGGGGCTGGTGCGGCGTCATGGGCGAGATGAAAAAGATGCTGCCCCTGCGACTGAGGTAGTCGCGCAAGTAAATCCGCTGCTGCGGCCCGCTGGAGACAAAAAACAGAATCTCGAAATAGTCGTGCCGGTGCAGGCGTCGATCCCCAGCGGCCATTTTTTGGGAGCGAATGCCAAAGCGTGGCCCCACCAGTCCGTCGGCAAAAGACTGCACGGGCACCAGATGGGACCGCGACGCGTCTGGCGGCAGCATGGGAGAATTTGACATAGGCGTGATGATGAGTGAGTCCGGGCCTTTATGCAAAGCAGGGATATCCCGCATGAGGGGCTGCCGCTGTTTTTCTGGAGTGAACAGTCTTGGCCCGCCGTTGCGATGAAATGCAGCGCCGAGCTTTACAGCCTGCGAAAAAACCCGCCGAAGCGGGTTTTGCGAGCTTGAAAACAGCCGAGGTCTTATTTCTTGGGCGCTTCGGGCTTGGCCTCGGCCTTGACTGCTGCGGCTGCTGCAGCGGGCTTGGCATCGGCTTTAGCGCCAGCCGCTGCAACTGCTGCGGTGGCGGGTTTGGCGTCGGCTTTAGCGTCAGCCTTCGCAGCTGGCTTTGCATCTGCCTTGGCCTCAGGCTTGGCAGCCGCCTTGGCGTCTTTGGCCGTCGGCTTGAAGCTGGCGCCGCCCACCGTCAGGCCTTCAGCCGACAGTTTGGCCGCGCTGGCCTCGCCAAAGCCATTGACGCGAGAAATGAAGTCTTGCCAGCTCTTGAACTCACCCTTCTTGCGTTCTTCAACGATGAGCTTGCTCTTGGCCGGGCCTATGCCCTTGATGGTTTCGAGCTCGGCGGGCGAGCCCTTGTTGATGTCGACGGCAGCAAAAGCAGCCATCAAGGACATGGCCGCAAAAAAGGCGAAAATTTTCTTGAACATGAAAGACTCCTGTGTAGACGAGAGACGGTGAAAGAAGTGACCGAGCCTGACATCCGAGCTTGGGTGCCTGGGCTCACCGACTCAACGGCATAGGGCGAAGCCAGGTTGACCGGCTAACTTTAATTGACCTTCTTGCCAGCGCAGCCGAGCGCTCAGGCCCGCGCGGGGCAGGGTTTGAACGCCTCAGAGAGCCCGTACTAGGCTCCCTGAGATCTTGGCACATCAAGTCAAGGCAAGTGTGGTCCACTTGAGGAATCTGGCGCCGTTGGCGCAACACCGGCTCTAACGGAAGCCGGCCTCAAAGACACTTTTTGAACATCCCAGGATCACACCATGCGCGCTATAGGATTTTTTGAGTTCGGTGGCCCCGAAGTTTTGCAAGTCTTGGACCTGCCCGAGGACCAGCCCGGCGCTGGCCAGGTGCGGGTGCGCGTGCATGCTGCGACGGTCAACCCCACCGATACCATGCTGCGCAATGGTTCGCGCGCCCAGGCCTTGCAGGGCATACAGCCGCCCCATGTGCCGGGCATGGATGTGGCGGGCGTGATCGATGCGATAGGCCCCGACACCCAGACCGATTTGGCCATAGGCGACGCGGTCATGGCCATGGTGGACAACCAGGGCAGCCATGGAGGCTACCGGGAAAGCATCGTCTTGTCGGCCGATGCGGTGGCACCCATTCCTGAAGGCGTTTCCATGGTGCAGGCCGCTACCTTGCCCATGAACGGGCTGACCGCTCGCCAAACGCTCGACGCGTTGGCCTTGCAGGCGGGGCAGACCTTGGCGGTCACCGGGGCGGCCGGCTGCTTCGGGGGCTATGTGATACAGCTGGCCAAGCAAGCGGGCCTGCGCGTCATTGCCGACGCTGGGCCAGGCGATCAGGCCCTGGTGCGCTCATTCGGTGCCGATACCGTGGTGCCCCGGGGCGATGACATCGCAGCCCAAATCCGCAAGGTCGTGCCCCAGGGCGTGGATGGACTGGCCGATTGCTCGTATCAAAGAGACTTGGCCTTCGGCGCGGTGCGCGATGGCGGCGGATTCGCCGCAGTGCGTGGCTGGTCCATGCAAGAGCGCGGCGTTGCCTGCCACGTCATCAGCGTGCGCCGTTACAACCATCGGGCAGATTTGCTGCGCCAATTGCGCCAAGACGTGCACAGCGGGGTGATCACCTTGCGCGTGGCCGCCACCTATGCACCCGAGCAAGCCAGTGAGGCGCATCGCCGGCTCGAAGCAGGCGGTACCCGCGGCCGCTTGGTGATCGTTTTCTAATCCTGGCCCCTACCCAGCCCCGCAGCGCTCTGGAGCTGCTGCGGGGCCCCCATCAAACACCAGACATCGTCCCTGCCCGCGGCCTTGTAGCCCAGGGCTGTGCACGCCATCCTGGAGGGCGCCCTTGACCCAGGGACCGCCTTGCCCAAACCCGGCTGACACCAGGTGCTGGATGCTCGGCCCGCATCTGACATCGGGCGCCGCAGCCCACTCAAAACACACTTGTTAATTCGAGTAATAGGCCCGCCAAATGGGTGGCCATGCGCGACAGAATCGGGCACTGTTCATTCGACGAGGGTGACGGCGGCGTTTTATGCCGGCCGTTTTTTTAGGCCCTCTGCTTCTTTACGACGTGCTCATAGGATCCCATGTCCAGGCCTCACAAGCTATTTTTTCCGGCATTGCTGGCCCTGCTTTTGGCGTCTTGCGGCGGCGGCGACAAAACCGATACAGCCGACATCCGCGTGACCTGCCTGGGCTCGGCCTGCGCCGCCGGCGGCGTTGAAAGCTACGCCAATGGTTCGGCTCAGGTCTGGACCTATCAAAACACCGGGGATACGC
>Ga0078894_10001171_pt1 | contig 19271 bp, 13 predicted proteins | sample LauGreSu1BDMLBSD_2_FD_67506 | JGI IMG/M metagenome (GOLD analysis project Ga0078894, IMG submission 67506) | Freshwater lake microbial communities from Lake Michigan, USA - Su13.BD.MLB.SD (version 4) (version 4) | ecosystem: Environmental > Aquatic > Freshwater > Lake | place: Lake Michigan... | reverse complement strand
TGATTTATTTATTTAAAATTAACTTATATAATAAATAGATATGTCAATATACAATGAATTATCCTACAATTCGCAAAAAGTTATTATTGAAGAAGTTAAAGGTATTCAATTTAGTATATTAGGACCTGATGAAATTATTAAACGTTCTGTTGTTAAAGTAACTAAAACTGATACTTATACAGGCAGTGACCCAATTGTCGGAGGTTTGTTTGACCCGCGAATGGGAGTTTTAGAACATAATAAAATATGTACTACTTGCGAACAAAAAAATGTATTCTGTCCCGGTCATTTCGGACATATCGAATTAGCTAAGCCAGTATATCATGCTATGTTTTTTGACATAGTAAAGAAAATATTAAAATGTGTTTGTTATCGTTGTTCTAGAATTTTAATTTCTCCAAATACTCAAATTGAAGAACTTAAAAATGAAATGACACGCATTTTAGCAATTAAAAATAATCAGAAACGTTGGGAAGCATATTTTAAATTATGTAATACAACTACTAAAATTAAGGTTTGTGGAGATGATAAACATATTGGTTGTGGAAGCAGACAACCCGATAGATATAACAAAGAAGCATCCATGAAAATCATAGCCGAATGGAAAGACAAAACTAAAGAAACATCAACACAACTCGAATTTACAGCCGAAGATGTATTAAGAATTTTTAAAAGAATTACAGACGAAGATATGGAATTGATGGGATTTAATCCAAAATGGAACAGACCAGAATGGATGATTTGCACTGTTCTACCTGTTCCACCTCCTGCAGTTCGTCCGAGTATCATTGAAGAAAATGGACAACGTCGAGAAGATGATTTAACTCATAAATTAAGTGATATCATAAAAACAAATAATAATATTATTGATAAAATTGCTAAAGGTTCTAGTGAAGATACAATCAAATTAATTACAATGGTTCTTCAATATCATGTATTTACATTTATTGATAATCAAATTCCTGGTTTGGCTCCATCTCAACAACGAAATGGACGTCGTCTTCGTTCTGTCTGTGATAGAATGAAGAAGAAAGAAGGCCGAATTCGTGGAAATTTAAATGGCAAGCGTGTGGATCAATCTGCTCGCTCTGTTATTACTCCAGACCCTTATATTAGTATCGATGAATTAGGAGTTCCTATTAGAGTAGCATTGAATATTACATTTCAAGAAATTGTTAATGAATATAACATCGAAGAAATGCGTAAATTAATTTTGAACGGGTCCAACAAATGGCCAGGCGCTAAATATGTTAAAAAGTTAAATGAAACAGGTCCTGTTAATTTGAAATATGCCGATTTAAATAAAATCGCAAATGAATTAAAATATGGCGATATCGTTCATAGACATCTAAACGACGGTGATTATGTTTTATTCAATCGTCAGCCATCATTGCATAAAATGAGTATGATGTGCCATAAGGTAATTATTATGCCTTATCAAACATTTCGATTAAATGTATTAGATACACCGCCTTATAATGCTGATTTTGATGGAGATGAAATGAATTTACATTGTCCTCAAAACATTCAAACAATGAGCGAATTAAAAGATTTAGCAGCAGTTCCATATTTAATATTAGCTCCAAGAGACGGAAAACCCAGTATCGAAGTTGTACAAGATACTCTCGTTGGTTCTTTCCGAGCATCAAAAGATTATGTAACAGTTGCTGATAAGCAAATGGCGAATTTGCAGATGATTAATAGTTATTTCAAAGGAAAATTACCAAAAGCTAATTATTATACTGGAAAAGATTTATTTTCTGAAATAATGCCACCATCATTATTTATTGAAATGAAAAATAAGAAGGATGAGAAAGTAATTATCAACAATAGCAAATTAATTTCAGGAACTTTAGATAAATCTGTATTTCATAATATTACGAATGGATTAATTCCTGTTATTTATCATGATTATGGACCTATTGAAATTAAAAAATTCTTAGATAATACTCAGCGTTTAATTTGCAGATGGCTATTAACTTCTGGTTTTAGTATTGGTATCAGTGATTTAGTTACAGATACCAGCACAGATGCCGAATTAAATAACAAAATTAAGGAAATGAAAGCCAAGGCTTATAAGAAATTAGAAGATATGCGAAAAGGTGAAATTGAAAATAATTCAATCTTTTTAAATGAAGAATTTTTAGAAAGAGAAATTATTGGAATTTTAAATCAAACTACAAATGAAGTGGCTACAATCAGTTTAGCTAAAATTGATGAAAAAACGAACCGCATGTTTAATATGGTTAAATCTGGTTCTAAAGGTAAAGAAACTAATATCGCTCAAATTATGGCATGTGTAGGACAGCAAAACGTCGATGGACGTCGTATTGCTTATGGCTACACTGACCGAACTTTACCACATTATACGAAATATGATGATGGACCTGAGGCTCGTGGATTTGTCGAAAATAGTTTTATCAGTGGTCTATCACCTCAAGAAGTTTTCTTTCATGCTATGGGAGGCAGAGAAGGCTTGATTGATACTGCAGTAAAATCAGTAACAGGAGATACTGATATTATCATAATAGAAAATGGAGTTGTCAAATTTGCTAAAATTGGAAGTTGGATTAATAACAAATTTTCAGACGAAAATAATAAAGATTTAATTGAAGTATTCGGCCCCGAAGATATGAATATGGAAATGTTAGGAGTAAGAAATGATGAGATATATACACCTACTTGTGATAAAAAAGGTAATATTATCTGGGGAAGAATTACAAATGTAAGTCGTCACGACCCAGGAGAAGTATTATATTTAGTCGAAACAAAAAGCGGAAGAAAAATTAAAGTTACGAAATCAAAGTCATTAATGATATGGAATAAAGAATTGAAAGAATTTGTAAAACAAGAAACGCCTGATATCGTAATTGGCGATAAATTGCCTGTTACATTTAATTTACCACAACTAAAACTAACTGGTCAAGAATTATCAGAAGATTATGGATATATCATTGGCGAAACAGTCGCTAATCGAGATAATAAAGTACCTAAATATGCATTCGTATCATCTGATAATTTTCTCAAAGGTTTGATAGCCGGTTATTATGATAGTATTGGTGAAGTTATTAATAATGAAATAATAGCTAAAACAAAATCAGCCGAATTAGTAAATGAATTAGTATTAGTATTTGGAAGAATTGGAATATTTGCTATAATCAAACCTAATGACGTTATTGCAATTGTAGGAGATGAAATTAATAAATTCAAGAGTTTGATTAATATGAAGAATGAAACTAAACTCAAACAAATAAATAAGATTAGTATCAATAAAACAGCAATTGAAAGATACAACGACGTTATTTTAGACGAGATTATTAATATCACTCCAATTTATGAAGAAGAATTCAAGAATATCTATAAAAAGGTTTATGATGTGTCAGTTCCTGAAACTGGCAATTTCTCAACAATCAACGGAATTCATTGTGTAAATACTAGTGAAACTGGATATATTCAACGACGACTAGTAAAAGCCATGGAAGATGCTAAAATTAATTACGATAATACCGTAAGAAATGCCAATGGTTTAATAATTCAATTTATTTATGGTGAAGACGGTATGGACGGTTGTAAAATCGAGAACCAGATATTACCAATAATCGAAATGAAATTCTTAGAAATGGAACAAAAATATAATTTAACTCCTGTAGATAATTTAAATATCTATCTAACACCAGAAGCATTTAAACAAGTAACTAAAACGACTTATGATAGATGTTATAATCATTTTAAAGAATTGATAGAGGATAAGAATTTTATTATAAATAAAGTTAATAAAAACAAAAAAGGAAGTTTAATTAAATATCCAATCCCTTTCAATAGAATTATTACTACTTGTATTAAACGAAGAGATGCGACAGGCATCAAAGCAACTTTAAGCGATTTGACACCTGATTATATTCTAGACAAAATTGAAGAAATGATTAATGATTTATATATCAAAGATACAATTCAAGGTATGGTTTATTTTCATATCTTATTGAGAGTTTATTTATCACCAAAGAAATTAATAATTGAACAAAATTTTACTAAAGCAATGTTTGATTGGCTAGTAAATCAAATTTACGAATATTTTAAAGAAGCGATAGCACAACCAAGTGAAATGGTTGGTATTATTGCGGCTCAAACAATTGGAGAAATGGGAACTCAGATGACTTTAGATTCGTTTCACGTTTCTGGAACAGCGGCAGCAGTGAAAGCTACTAGCGGTGTTCCTAGATTGAAAGAAATCTTAAGTGCAACTAAGAAAACAAAGACACCTACATTAATTATTTATATGAAACAAGATGTTGCATCTGTGAAAAATCCTAAAATGGCTGATGATGGTATTGCTTATGATGATGAGAGATTAGAACAAGCCAAGAACGTTGCGATGGCTATTAAGAATTCAATTGAAATAACAACCTTATCGAACATCTTAGAATACAGTGAAATTTTCTGGGATGCTGGAAAATTAGAAACAACTATCGATGAAGATAAAGGCATGTTAGAAATTTATAATAAATTTGCATCGTTAGAAACTAGTGTTAATAAATGTCGTAGTGATTCGCCATGGGTATTGAGAATGAAATTCAATAAAGACAAAATGAATTCGTATGGTCTGCGAATGATTGATATTTATACCAAACTAAACAAAGCATATAATAAATATATCGATTGTATTTATAGTGATGATAATGCTGATGAATGTATATTCAGAATTAAATTGACAGATTATGCATTCAAAGATATTGATAATAAAGATGAAATTGCAGCATTAAAAGCAATGGAACACAACATCGTATATCAGGTATTATTGAAAGGAATTAAGGGAATTAATAAAGTATCCTTAAATAAAACAAAATATGATTTATATAATCCTGAAAAAGAAATATTCGAGAAGGTTGTAGAATGGGTATTAGATACGGATGGAACTAACTTAACAGAAATATTATCAAATCCGAATATTGACGCTACAAGAACTATTTCGAATGATATCAGAGAAATTTATACAGTCCTAGGAATAGAAGCTGCTAGAAATGCATTATATAACGAATTGGTTAATGTAACTGGCGAAGGTTCAATGAACTATCGACATTTATCATTATTAATTGATACCATGACATTCAGAGGCAATTTGATGTCAATTGATAGACATGGAATTAATAGAAATGCCAGCAGTGCATTGAGTAAATCATCATTTGAGGAAAGTGTTGATATGTTGATTAATGCTAGTATATTTTCAGAATATGATAATACGAGTGGTGTATCACCTCAAGTAATGTTGGGTAAGGTGCCAAAATGTGGTTCTGGCAACTTTGATATAATCTTAGACGAAGAACATTTAATTGAATTATTGAAATCAATTAAACAAACAAAAGAAAATAAATATGATTTAGCAGATATCGACGAAGAAGAAGATGATGACGAAATAGAATGTTTAGAGGAAAATCTAACATTCAATATGCCAAAAAATGAAATTGACAAATGTTATTCAATCGAAACCCCACAAATCAAGATAATTAAGAAATAATTCCGAATAATTCTTCCCAATTGTTAGTAATAGTCGATAAATTTTTTTTACCAGGAGTTTCAATATTAACTAAAAATTCCTTATTTGGTAATTGAATAATTTCATATTCAATGATTTCTTCAGTTTCAAGAAGTTGTCCAATCGTTTCTTTCGTCATATTAACAATCATTTCTGATAATGATTTAAATAAAAACAAACAATCATTTTTATTGATAATTACAATTTAATTATTTCTTTTTGAAATTAAAACAAAAACATGTACTTTTAATTTTTTTATTTAGTTCAACAGCACCTTCAGCACAATAAATAATATTCTCAATAATATCAGATATCAATTCACTGGATAATAATGTATTTAAATGTTCTACAGTTGTTTTATTATCGGCTTTAGAAAGGATATTATTATCGTTATTTACAAATTCTTTAATAATACTAATAACTCTTTCTTTCTTTTGAGAGCCTTTTAAATCTTTATTTTTCTCTACTTCTTCCATAACAATCGTAATAAATTGCATGGAATTAATTTTACGAATATCTACATTATTTTGAATTAAAACGTTTTCTAAAACTTCCATTATTAATAATAATTATTTTTTTATTTTTAAATGTTCGTCAATTAGATATTTAATTGCTTGAGGAATGTCTTTAATTCTCATATAAATAGATTTCTCGCCGATTGGTGAAATTGTCGAATCAACAATAACATTATAAATAGTATTATTAGAATTATTATATTTATAAAAGATTATTAAAGGTCTATTTAAATAATTCTGTGTTGGTGCTTTGTAGAAAGTCGAAGATAATAATAAGTCTTCTACATCACCTCTGACAACTGGTTCTTTTTTGTCATTAATACCATATTTACTTCTATGAATATTTATAATATTAATATTTAGAATTTTGCACATAGCCATAATAAAATAATCATTTGGATATAATGGCTCGGTAGCGGATGTAAAGATAGTTCTTAGAATATCTTTATGTTCTTCGACTGATTTTAAGTTATAATATTTATCCCAGAAGATATTAAAATTTGTATATTTCTTTCCTATAGCTTTTCCCAATAGTTTATTGAAATAAGGGTCATCAAATAATTCTTTCAATAAAGGTTTCATCAATTCATAATCTTTTGAATTAAAAATCTTCTGAATATCATTTAATGCTGATTTTTCTAAGTCAGCATAAGTAGTTTTAATATTCAATAACGTTGCTAACCATAAATACAATTCTTTTAATGAATTTCTGTCATAATTATCATTTCTGATATATAACATATTACTCCATTTTGATTTTTTATGCATAATCCATTTACTATTGAGTTTTTCTAAATTTCCTTTGAATAAAACAGGCAATTGAACTATTTCAGCTACATCATCATTATTATAGACATAATCTTTATTTTCAAATGAATTAAAAGTTATATTAGGTGTCGAAGGATGATAAATTAATAATTTAGCAGGTATTTCACGTTGTATAGCAACTTGAGAAAATAGAAATTGATATTTATTCTCTTTTATGAGAGGATTTAAGAAATCATATTTAAAATAGATAATAAAATCATTAAGAAATTTCTTAACGTGTTTTTTAGATATGAATGGTGTTTCTTCTAGAATTATGCGCAATTTACTTTTTTCTGGATTTTTTTCTAAATCCAATTCCTTAAATAGTCTAGTAATTCTTGTTTCTTTATTTAAAGAAAGTAGTTCATTAAATTTTGCATCTGGTAAATTTAATAATTTCAAATAAATCATTAGCTGTAATTGATACCATTTTTTATTTTTGTTTTTATTGACAAGTTGATATTTATATAAATCGTCAATAATCTGAGAATGAATAATATCATTAGTCAAAGGTAATTTTTTAACAGTCAGAGAATAATAATATTCAGTCTTTGTGGTAGTTGTTAATTCACCAAAATCATAATTTATATTCAATAATTTGCACTGTTCTATAAATAAATTATAGTCTGTAATAATAAGATTAATATCTATTTGTTTGTCGATAATATCATCATAAAAAACGATTTCATTAATATCTAAATCAATGATAATTCGATTTAAGAAACTGATACTTATTTTATCGGTAATAATGAAAAAACCTTCTCTTGTTATGAAATGTGAAATAGACAAATCATTATTAATAACAACAGAAGAAATAATAAACTTTTCTTTGATTTTTAATAAACTAGATTTTATCCATGTATTGAGGGAATAGATATTATTAAAAATAGAATAATTTTCATTATATTTATTTTTTAATAAACTACATTCTTTAAACAACCGTTTGATATGTTTGTATTCATTCAGATTAATTAACTTTTCACCATCGACACCTTTTAATTTTAATTCAACTGGTTCATAATAATTTTTTTCTTTAAAAAGCATTAAAACCTGGTTATTAAGTTCCATAGACCCGATTAGGTCTTCAAAACTAGTATAATACGGACATAAAATAGACGTTGTTTCGCCTTGTTTTTCCCAAATAACTAAGAGAATATTATATAAAATACTAATTAGAGAATATAAGAAAAATGGAGATTTACCTGTAGGATAATCATTCGAACGTAAATATTCGATAAATTTCTTATAACTGTTAAAAATGCTTAATAGTCGTGATAATTTATAATTGATATTATCTATATTAGTTATTTTTGTGTTCAATTTGAATTTAATCAAATGTTCTTTTAATTCTTCTACCATTTTTTTATTATTTTCTGGAATAATTGGTAATTGGTCAATAAATGCCTTACAAACATTACCATTTTCTAAACTCATAAAAGTTATCAAATCTAAACGATTAATGATATCACTTATGAATAATTCTTTTGATTTGAAATCTAGACCATAAGCAATGGCATTAATAATACTATCAGTTTGTGCATTTTTTATTTTCTTGCTGGTTTTATGAATTATACCTCTACGAACAATACATTTATCAGTTTTATTCAACATCTTAGAACATAATGTAAATTTGACATTAGGAAATAATAATTCGTGTAATGATTGTGGAATAGCTCCATATCTGCCTACTTCGATAGGTGATGTATTGACTAAATAATTTTCATCTTTATTGGCAACGACTTCAGCAGGAGCAGGAATATCATTATAAAATTTGCATTTGTTCAATTCGTCAGCTTTAGGAGGTTTTTTAAAACAACAAGGAACACAAACATTATTTTCATCAGGTTTAATTAATTTGACAAATCTTTTTTTAGTCGGGTCATTATCAAAAAACATATCCATAGGTTCTTCATTATCGATGGGACATTTTGCATTGGGGTTTTCTGGGTCTAATGGGACTTTAGATTGAGGACACCAACGCCGAGGACATGTATAAACGTTTTTAATATCGGCTTTACTACCATAAAGAAGTTCGTTGTCAAAATGGTAATTGCCATTTTTTTGTAAAATCTTTTTATATTCTTGAGAGAAAACGACAGGTTGATTAACAGCCTGACATTTAGTTCGAGCATAATTATTTTGAAATAAATCTTTATCAGCTTTTTGTAAAAGATTAATAAAATAACTATGTTGTTTTTTACCTAATGCACCACCACTAATAGAAGACGAAGAAGAAGACGACGAAGAAGAGAATGATAATTTGCCTAATTTGCTTTCGTCATTGTCGTCATCATCGGATAAAGATGGAGAAGGAGATTTAACAACGATGGGTTTCTTTGTTATTTGAGTTTTAGTTTTTTGAACAGCAGAAGATATTATTTTAGAAAGCCAATAAATAATATTTTCAAGTTCTTTTTTATTTGGAATATTGATAATATTAATTAAAAAGCCATTTTTATAAGATTGGATAATAACAATAGTATTAATTTTATTGATAATATTATCTTGTTGTTTAATGTTTTGCTGTTCCATTTCATAAATCAATTCTTGTTCTGATTTTAATAAATCCTTAGCTTCTTGAATAGAAATATCATTATTTAAAATAATAAGTTGGCTTATGATATCTTCTTCTTCCAAACCTAAGAATAAACAATTCTTAACATACAAATGGGCATCAAAACCTTGTTTATTATAATTCGATGACCTTTTATAAATCAAATTTATAGTTTCTTTATTTGATTTGAGGATATCAAAGATATCGACATATTCGCTCAATTTCTTCTTAAGATTTTGAATAGCTACGTTTTCAACTTCAAAAACAATATTAGCTTTAATACTCAATTCATCAAATAACAATTTCTGATTTAAATAAGTAATAGCATATTCGGATATTTCTTTAATATTCTTATGTATTTCGCTCCAATTAATATTTTTCCTTAAATTGATTGTATAACTTAACAAAATGGACATATCTTGATTAATGGTTAATTTTGCATAAGTCCCGGTTGTCAAAATCGAATAACAATTAATACAATTAATTGAAGGCAATTTCTTTATATCAGTCCATTGTATGAATTTATCTTTTGTGAGTTTATTAAATTTAAATAATTTATAAATTATTTTATAATTGTCGTTAATCCATTGAATAAATTGGATGGTATTATTTGTATTGAGTTTTTCGAAAAGTTCAACTAATTCATAAGATTTTTTTAATTTAGAGGTTAATTCATATTTATGAATGCTAGTTGTAACATCAATAATAGGTTTTGTTTCGATTGTTTCTAATGACTTTAGGATATTTTCTTTAGTAATAATTTGAGATAACGGTGGAAAAGTTTTATCAGTAAAATAATAAGGATTATTTTTTAATTCAGGAAAATCTTTTTCGAAAATGATATTAATGCTATTATATGGAAAAAGACCAATGTTATAATTATAATTAACAGGTTCTTTTAATTGTTTGCTTTTGAGATTAGTGGCATTTAATGGATTTGCTGAATATCCGGTCCATTTGATATTATCAATATTGAATAACAATGATATATTACCTTTCCAAACATAAAATCTATCAGAATTATAAATAGATTTAGCAATCTTATTGATTGCAGTTTCTAAATTATCATCATCATATACATAAACCTCATGAGAATTATAAGTTTTATTATTAGTCCAATTATTTATAATAATTTTCTTATATAAATTCATTATCTATTTATAAGTTTTAATATTTTTTTCATTTGATAAAATAGAATTATTATTAAAAATGAGTGATACAATTGATTATAATAAACTACGTGATGAAATGGACAAAATCAATGATATGTTAAAAAAAAAAGAAACTAAAACCACCACAACCACAACAACGACAACAATAATATCAAAAGATGAGAAAACTTCAAATTTAGAAAAAATGCAGAATACACTAAAATGGAGTATTATTATTTTAGTTATAGTAATTGTAGTAGTAATTATAATAATAATTATTTATAAATTAGTAACTCGTCAAAAATCTATTTATGTTGATGATTATAATTATCATCCGCAGCCCGTAGCTCCTGTTTATAAAGTTAGACCAGCACCACCACCACCTCGACCAGTTTATAAAGTAGTTCAGCCACCACCTCAACCAGTTTATAAAGTAGTTCAACAACCACCACCTCAACCAGTTTATAGAGTTCAACAACCACCACCTCAACCAATAAATAGACAGGCAATATTTGAATCATCAACAGACGATTCAGTATTTACGACCGATTCAAATATTTGGAATAAAGACCAAAACATAAGAAAAATAAATGGAGGAAGAAGACTTAAACGATAATTTTTTTCATATTACAATAAATTGGCATGATATATTTAAATGATAAATATAACGATAAGAACATACCAATCAAAACAAAGAAAAGATATTTACTCGAATAATATCCAATAATCAATAAAATACATAAAATTATTAAATAATACATTTATTTTTATATAACAATTAATTTATTGTGTCCTACTCTAATATCAGTGTTAATAACAATTGGAATGCCGAGTTTTTGAATATTCTTGCAGAATGCCACATCTTCAGAGCATAAATCACGGAGGATTTTACCTTCATCGGTGATAATCTCTTGTAGGTCAGCATTAAAATAAGGATATGACATTTTGCGAAGAACATCACGTGTCATGGCAAAAAATCCCATTCCTGTATAATTGACAGGCATATATTTAAGAGAAGTTTCAGTCTTCCATTGAGTGACTTCATCAGGAGTGAGGAATTTAAATGTTCCATTCTTAGCAAAATATTCAGTGTCCCAATCCTTGACAATTGCATAAGAAGTTAAATTGCTCATACGATACATACCGGAAACAACTGGATGAACTTCAGTTGATTCAATTAGGTCCATAACTTGTTGAGGAGTGAAGATTACATCACTATCAATAGTAATCCAAACATCAAAATCCATATTATCAAATGGTTTTTGGCTAATACCTCGCATAACGTCGAGGCCTAAAGTTTGCATACGCGCGAATGTAACATAAGAACTTACTCCGGTGCTGACGATAATATCATATTTCTTACTTTCCCATAGGGCATTAATAGTTGCAGTCCAGGATAATAGAAATTTAGACGAAAATGTATCACCCGGAAGACCAAAAATAATTTTCTTCTTAACTTCAGGAGGGTCGGCGACGGTTTGAACCTCATCGGCATTATTAACAGAATATTTAGGACCTTCAGTATTACTCATTTATATCTAAAAATTAGTTTTTATTCCTTATATATTTTTTAAAGTATGAATAGATTATCATACTTTTTTTAAATTTATAATATAAATGGTTACTAACAATTATTACAACATTGAATTGGATGAAACAGATAAAGAAGCTGCTGTTGTTTCAGAAAAAATAAATGTAAAACTCAAACCACATCAATTAACCGCCTTAAATAAGGCAATAGAAATGGAAAAAAACGGGTTAATTAAATATAACATAAATCAAAATAATAATATCATAGAAATTTCGACAAATATAGGAATATTGGGTGATATGGTTGGATATGGTAAGACATTAATAGCTTTATCATTGATAGCAACAAATGACGACATTCATTTAAACAGACATTTAATTGAGACTTATAATAATACTAAGAATTATAATTATTTTTCAATATCAACAATAAATCGTTTAATACCAGAGAAAATAATAAAAGCAACTTTAGTAATAGTTCCACGAGGTCCTGTTTATTTACAATGGGAAAAGATGATAAAAACGAATACGACATTAAAAATGCTGGCAATAGACAATTATATATTCATTAAAAATTATTTACCTAGATATGATGGCACGAACGACGATGAAATAATTAATTTCTTTAATAACTATGATTTGATATTAATAAAAAATACGACATTAAGATTATTATTTGACAATTATAATAATCTCATTGAAAACTGGTTTAGAATAATAATAGACGAAGCACATGACATTATAAATAAATTGAAGGTTTATGTTAATTATCATTATCTATGGATGATATCGGCAACATATGACAAATTATTCGAGAAGATACGCCAATCATCGAATAATTCATTAATAATAGGTAAAGAGATATTTAATAATAGTGATTATAATAATCTTATGATAGTCAAAAATAGTCATAAATTCATTAAACAAAGTTTTACATTACCTGAACCAGTTGAAAAATATTATTTATGTAAATTGCCTAATAATATTAATGTAATTAAAAATTTTATTTCAGATAATATCTTAGATAAAATAAATGCAAATGATATAGCAGGAGCTATAAAAGAATTAGGAGGTAAAAACGAAACAGAAGAAGACATAATAGAATTAGTATCGAGAGAAATGAATAGAGAATTACATAATAAGAATATAGAAAAGGATTATATAAATAATTTGGATATATCAAATGAAGAGAAAGCTATTAAATTAAAAAGGATAAATACAGAAATTCAAAATTGTCAAGAAAAAATCAATGATTTAAAGGAGCGTATAACGTCAAGAACTTGTTCGATATGTATGGAATTGATAACAAACCCGATATTAATCGAATGCACTCATATATTTTGCGGTGGTTGTTTGGTGAAATGGTTAAAAACAAATAAGAATTGTCCTTACTGTAGAACGACTATTAATAGTATGGATAAATTGATAGCGATAGTTGATGATAATAATAAAACAGAACAAGATGATGGTTTGATATTAAATAAGGAAGAAACATTATTGAAAATATTAAAATCAAAACCAGGAGGTAAATTTTTAATTTTCAGTAAAAATGAGAATACATTCGAAAAGATTAAATTATTATTGACTGATTATAAATGTGATATGTTAAAAGGCAATACATCACATATGGTTAATGTTTTAAATAAATTCAAAAACGGTGAATTGAATATTATCTTTTTAAATACTCAATATGCTGGAAGTGGTATAGATATTAGTCATGCAACAGACATAATAATATTTCACAAGATGGGAATAGACAAAGAACAGGCAATAGGAAGAGCTCAAAGAGTAGGGAGAACAAGTGAATTATATATCCATAATTTATGCTACGACCATGAATTATAAATTATTTTTATATTTATTATCAATAGAATAATATAAAAATGAGTTGCTGTTCGGGTAATTATCCTACTAATCAATGTCCTCTTCGAATGTCTGACGGCCGAGCCTTTACTGATTATTCGCCTAGATGTAATTTCAACGCTTACATAAATAGCAAATTGGCTGAAAATAAAATGATAAAATCTAGTTATGAAATGAGATTATATTTACAACAAAATTACGATAAATTCATAGAAGAAGAACGAAAGAAGGCAATTGACAATATTTCACCATGTGGCGAATGTGGTGTCGGTGATTTGATAAATGACAGAAATAAGGAATTGAACAATAAATATTCGGTTCAATGTGATGGCGTAAGTTGTTATAAAACGTTAGTTAATCCTCAAGGATTAGGAACAACTAAATTTTTTTAAAACATAATAATAGATATTTATAAAAAAAATGGAAACGACAGATAATGAATATGTAAAATGTAATATTACAGAAATTGAAAATAATAAAATTAAAATTTCTGGTATAGTTAAAAACTCTTTAAATTACAGAAAGATGATTATCACAGCTCCTAATCCTATAGATACCATAACTTCATTTTCTGGAAAAGGTCTTCCATTTCCTTGTGAAGCGATTGCATTCGAAAACACACCGAATTTTAGTGTTATCGATGGAACTGGTTTAATTGATGTAACCTTTTTATATCCTAATAGTTATTATACGCCTGACGGATATACCAAAATCAAATCTCCAATAGTCATAAGTTTGGATGATAAAAAAATAATAATCGAATTAAAAGACAAATGTCCTTTAAAAACTCTACGAGATAGAGTTCGAGGAACGCCCAATTTTTATGGTGTCCGTGAATTTATATTACCAATCGGAACGGCCGAAGAAGTTATGCATAATTATTCATATGCTAAACTTAATTATAATATCGCTTAAAAAAGAAATTTATTTCTTATCAAGTAGTTTGACGGCAATCTTATTAAGTTTTCGTAGTTCATGTGAAATCGTTCCGAGATGTGTTGAAATATTCTCACCGTCTTTATCTACAAAAAAGTTTTTTAGCATTTCATATTGAATAATTGTCTTGTCAAATTCATTATTTTCGTCGTCGTCGTCATCATCGTCTTCTTCATCCTCCTCCTCTTCTTCGTCATCATCATCATCCTCTTCTTCGTCGTCGTCATCTTCTTCATCCTCCTCTTCGCCATCTTTTTTTTCTTTGATAACTACAGTTTCAGTTGTTGTATCATCATCAGAACAAACGCTATTTTCGTCATCTTTTTTGAGCATTGAGTATTTTTATATTTAACATTTATAAAATAATTCTTATATAATTTTAAGGTATGACATTAATAAAGATATTCGGATTTTTCATAGGATTGTTTATAACATTATTAATAATATCACATTTAAAAATTAATGAACCATTTACAAATGTTTCATTATCACTTCCATCTCTTCCGACGCTTCCGACCTTTCCTAATTTAGCTTCGATAATATCAGGACATTTGGAAATTGCAAATACTAGTCCTATCGTTGATGAGAATGACGATTCAATTTTGCCATACAAAGGTTATAAATTTATGTGTATAAATACTTACAACAATAAAATAAAACTATCTCAAGAACAGGGCAAATGGTTTGATATAGATAATGATAATTTATTTTTCAAATTTAACAAATTAATCCCGATAGAATATAATTATGTAAATAAGAAACAAGGGTCTCCTGGTGCTAATATAAATACAATACAATTAAACGGTCCTGAATGTTTTTATTTTGCAAATAATAGCGAAACTTATGAAATAATGGAATTTACGATGTTTATGACGATAAAAATATTTACATGTACGAATACCAATAATATTATATTTGAGATGACTGGAAACACACTAACAACTGATAAAATAACACCCACATATACAACAAGTATAATCAATATAAATTTAATATTAAAACCAAATAAGAATTATGACATACATCTTTTAGTCGGTGATAAGGTCTATAAAGGATTGGCTGATAATATTGCTAAAGACATAATTGAAAACACTGATTATTTGATAATAGGTATTTATTATACAAAAGATAAAATAGGATTGGTATTTAACAGTAAGGTTTATGAATATGAAAATTTAACTAAAAATAATATAACATTAGGTTCATCTCCGATTATAATAAACAAAACCGGGTCAATTAATATGCATCTATATAATTTTGTTTATTATAAGACATTATTTGATTTTCAATATTATGATTATTTAACGAGATATAATAATTATTATTTATCCGGATTGAATAATAAGGAATGTGTTGTTCCTACTACTACTACTTTAGATGAACCTCAAATTAAGAGAGAACCGTTATTCGATAAAATAACATTACCTGAATTCAAATTTCCGCTGTTACATAATTTCTTCGAACCCTTTAAACAATTAAATGAAGAAGAAGAACCAGAAACAGATTTTATTAAAAAAGATTACATTAATAAGCTTGAATAATCCATTCGTTTATTTAACCGATATAAACATATCTAATTTTTAATAAGTAATGGCTGAATTTTTAGAATTTCCAAATAATAAACAACAAATGACTGATACGAATTTATTATTTAACAAAACTAAAATAAGTCCTGAAATTGCATCAATGTCTTCAATGTCTTCTATGTCTATTGCTTCGAGTATAAGGTCAAGTAACAGTAAAAAAGCGAAAAAACCTCAACAATTTATTCAAGAAATGGAACATCGGCAACCAAAGAAATTAATCAATCCTAATATAACCAAAAAGACTGTTTCACGTAAATTTGATGATGACGACGAAGAAGATGAAGAAGACGATGACGACGAAGACGACTCACGAAGTAGCTGTAGTAATGAAGAAGAGGAGGAAGAAGAAGACGACGAAGAAGAAGGGGAGGAAGAAGACGATGATGACGACGAAGAAGAAGGCGGAAAAAAGAAAAAATCAATTAATCCTTATAAAGATGAATTGAATGAAAAAAAAGAAATTTTATATCAATTAAACAGATTACAAGCAAAGGGAGCTAAGATACCATCATCATTTACATTAAATTCAAATATCGAAGAAATGAGACATGAATATAATCGAATAGTAAAAGATAGGGATATCGATGCCAGTGTAAGATTTCAGCGAAAGATGCTTATGGCATTTGTAACAGGAACTGAATATTTAAATACGAGATATGACCCGTTTATGATTAAATTGGAAGGTTGGTCAGAACAGGTTCATGAGAATATAGAAGATTTCGATGATATATTCGAAGAACTTCATCTTAAATACAAGTCGAAAGGCAAGGCGATGCCGCCTGAATTAAGATTATTTATTAGTTTATCGGGAAGTGCTTTTATGTTTCATTTAACGTCAAAAATGTTTAAAGAAAGTTCGATACCGGGAGTAGAGGAGGTATTAAAAGCCAATCCGGAATTAATGAAACAATTTCAGAATGCGGCAGCTAAACAATTTATTTATAATAATATCAGTTCTCCAAAACAAACCATAGAACAACCACCAAAACAGAACAGTGGCGTGAATGGACTATTTGGCAATTCATCCGGATTATTCGGAATGGTAAATAATTTATTTAGTGGATTAAATAATAATATTTCCAAACCAGAAATTAGAGCACCAGCACCTCCACGGGCTGAACGAGATATTAATAATATCATAAACAATGTTCATAATAAAATTTCTTTAAATCAATCTGATGACGATGCCAGAATAGAAACATTATCTATAAGCGATGAAGAGATAACATCAATAATAGAAGATGCGACAGATATCAAAATTTTGAAATCATCATCAAAGGGGAGAAAAAATAATAGTAGAACTTTAAATATTTAACGCGATAATTTGCGAGTTCGTGCGAGTTGTTTTGAGGTCTTGCTGACAAAGCCCTTAATAGTATTTACATTATCTGAAATGCTCTTAGGGATTTTAGAAATAGACCCAACGGGGTCACGAATAACTCCTTTCAAATCTCCGGCACCGTCTTCGATACTCTTAACGACATTGACGACAACAGATAAAACGACGACAATAATAATATTAAGAAGGAAAAGAACAAATATTAGGATAAATTCAATAATAGAACCTATCATAATTATTTCACGGCGATTATCATCGGAACATTTGCATTTTTCACGAACTAAAGCACGGGTATATTTGAAAACTTCATATAAGTAATAGATAAATACGAGAGCAAATATTAAATCAACAAATTTATTTAATATTACTATATTACTGCCGAAATTATCATAAATCATTTGGTCGGAAACAAGACCAGTGAATATTAAATAGACGATAGCGAAAATAGTAAATCCTTTGATAAAATTAATATTGCTGGTCATGGAACATTTACAGCCTTTATTTTCTAAACTAACTAAATATGAATATATAACGATTAAAAGAATGATAGTTATAATAGAATACAAAACCTTAGGTATATATGATAAACCAAAACTAGCCATTACTTTTTTTTATTCTAATTAACTAAAATATTATTTTTATAAATTATTTCTATTATTTGGTTTTACATAATCCAATTTTAGAAATTTGAAAATGTCTTCTTCGCTTTTTACAGGTATCTTTTTACCTAAAAAGCCATGTTCGCTCAAAGATAAATTAAATTTAGTCTTAACATAATGTCGCATTGCAATATTAAAAATATTCGAACCGGTAAAATATAACAATGAATAATAATATTCATCGGGTGGTGCAATTAATATATCAAATCTTCTAGCCGGATTATTATCTATTTTCACGATACCCATGAATTTATTTTTGCCTAAAGCTAATGTTTCAATTACATATTTAGCTTTTTCTAATTTCTTAATATAATCATTTAAATCAAATTTCGGATTTTGCATAATGATTATATCAATATCACCCATCGATTTACTTCCTCTTCGATATGAACCAACAAAATCATATGTCAATTTCGGCGATGATATCAAATGTTTTTTTATTATTATTATGTGTTTTTCATATTCTTCTAATGGTATTCGTTTCTTTAAATCATCAAAATATTTCAATCCTATTTTTTGTTTATCATTGAGAAGTTTTGGATGTTTCCTTAAATCACTAAAAGAACTAATACCGGCATCAATGATATCTTTAGCTTTTTTAGGACCTATTCCATAAACTTCTAATAATTCTTGTTTGAATATAAATTTCTTGTCAGTTTTGATATTATCTTCGATATATTCAATTTTACCAGTCAAATATAATTCATAAATTTTTTCAATGATACGCTCACCGATACCTTCAAGTTTATAGATACTATCAATTGTCTCTAAATTGTCTGGATAAATAAGAATATAATTGAT
>Ga0078894_10001169_pt1 | contig 19286 bp, 23 predicted proteins | sample LauGreSu1BDMLBSD_2_FD_67506 | JGI IMG/M metagenome (GOLD analysis project Ga0078894, IMG submission 67506) | Freshwater lake microbial communities from Lake Michigan, USA - Su13.BD.MLB.SD (version 4) (version 4) | ecosystem: Environmental > Aquatic > Freshwater > Lake | place: Lake Michigan... | reverse complement strand
TACTTAATTTAAGTACTTGGCTCTGATGGCTAGAACGAAAAGTTTAAGTCACTCCAATATCATAAGGCCACAGAGTGGCCTTATCTATGGGGAGTACTTAACTTTAGTACTAGACGTTACTAGACGTTACTTACGGAAGAGCTTGAACGTGCCCTTCTTCGCCTTGTAGCCGGCCTTCACCAGGTTCTTCAGCGCCTTCTTGCCGAGCGCGTGCTTGCGCTTCGAGATAATGCGGCCCTTGTGCTTCATCAGATCCTTCTTCGTGAGGCCGCCGGACGTGTGGCGCGCCGAGCCGTGCCACACCTGCGCCTTGGAGCCGACCGCGGGCATCGCGCCGCCTTTCATCACAGGGCCAGATCCCGCAGTGGACGGCGCCGCACCGCCACGGTGGCGACGAGTGCCGTGCTTCTTACCGCGACGGCGGCGGCCGCCCTGCATGGCCCCGTTAGGCATCTTCATCTGGCCGCCGTGCATGGCGCCATTCGGCATCTTCATCTGCCCGCCACTGTGACGACGAGTGCCGTGCTTCTTACCGCGACGGCGACGGCCGCCCATCATGGTTGTTGTGGAGGACATCTGCCCCGGATTATAGGTTGCAGGGCCTCCAGGCATCATAGGAGACGCGCCAGGCATCATAGGAGACGCGCCAGGCATCATAGGAGACGCGCCAGGCATCATAGGAGACGCGCCAGGCATCATAGGGGCACCAGGAGGCATAGAGGGATTAGAGCTCATTTATATTTATATAGGAGATTTTTCTCGGGTCGGCTAAAGACAGTCTCGGAATTTTCCCGCTGCGAATTGCGTCCACGAGACCCCGAATTCTCCCCAGATCATACACACCCGCAAAATGTACGAGAAGATCGCTCGGACTCCAGAGCCGTTTTCCAGGAAGTCCCTGTAAATACGAATTGAACCGCGTGTGATCGGACGTAATTTCTACACGCTTTAGGTCGTCCCGATTCACTTCCAGCAATTTAATAATTGCGGCATTCTCCCACCAGACGTGATACGTGAGATCCGTCTGCTCGCCCACGCGCTTCCAGAAGTCGCGGAGCCAGGGCGAATTACGCAGGAACATATTACCTGAATTCAGGTGGCCGCACGAGTCAATTGTCATCAACATATCTTTCTCCGCCGGAAAGTGGGGTAAAATATGGTCTTCGAGGCGCAGTGCCGGATTGGTTATGAGGACATCGGCGTCGGAGAGCCAGAGAATCGCCCCATCCGGGAGTTTGGATAATTCGGCCAGGACAAAAGAGACCTTGGACCACGGAATCGGCCTCGAACGATCCCAGTATTCTTCAGCCCCCTCGAAGTAGTTGTAGCCGTGCCTTTCCGCATAGTCCCGTTTGGAGTCCAAACAGCCTTTTAGAGCCTTACGGAAGTCGTGGCCTATAACGAGTGTGAGTATTGTAATCATGCTGCTTGTCGTATGTAGGCGGTTTTAGACCGGAATTCGCGTTTCTTTGTTGCGATATAAATGCGTAGATTATGTATAATGGAGTACGATTTTGCCATCGTCTATTTCGGACTAACACGATCCGTCAAAAAGACATATGAAAGTCACAAGCAGCACGTATTCGATGTATTAAAGGCTGTAAATTTAAGCTGTAGAACATTCATGCATACATGGAAGACAAAAGATGATACGCAGAATGTCTGGGATAAAGTCATATCGCAGAAAATAGATTATGATGAGTATAAATTACTATCTCCTGACTTCTATGCCCTAGACGATGAAGGCGAATTCTTAGAGAGTGTCAATATGGATAATTATTTCTATAAGGACGTGTGGGCCACGATCGGACATTCCAAAAGTGGTGAATGGCTTCCTAAAATGGTCTCGAATCACCTATGTATGTTGGAATCACAAAAACGGGGGTTTCGTATGGTTAGAGACTGTGTTGTCAAGGGAGACAAGTTCAAGTTTGTAATGTTTATACGGCCGGATGTCACCCTTCAGAATGATTTACCTATAGTTACGATTACGGCAAATCCCGATATGGTCCACATACCCAATCACAGCCACTATGAAGGAACGAATGACCAGTTTGCTATAATGAACTACGAATATGCCGAATTGTATGGTAACCGAATCGATGAGTTGGCAGAGTTCAGAAAGAGTCATGGGCGAATTGTGGGTGAGAAATACTGCAAATTCATAATCACCAAATACGATATGAAAATGAATGAGATCGACCTCCAATACAGTATTACCCGGCCTTAGTAATAAAAATTGATGACGCATTCCATCGGCATATAGTATAGTCCGATGGAATTTACAAAGTGGAGTGGGCCCGAGGGAATGGAGCAGCATATTATCGCGCAGACCGGCTGTAAACCGTTCACGGGCGCCGGAATCAACCCGAGGCTTGAGAAGAAGACGACGATCTTGAAATCGGTCGATGACACCGAGTATTACGACGACGACATGAGCGATATGGAGAATCCGCAATATACCCTGTTCGGCCATAATGGGGATCAGGACGAAAATGAGAGGCACTTCAACGAGCCGCTGTTAAACCCGGAGAAGACCGAACATATATATTTGTACCGGGTTCAGAAGGACGGGAAGAGGACCAAATATGTCTGGTACGGGAAATATGAGATTGTGGGCAGAATGAGAAGGGAGCATGCCGGCAAAGATGGAACCATGCGAACGATCGTCGTGCTGCAACTAAAAAAATTGAACCCGCCGGGGCCTGTAACCGTATTTGAACCATGACCTATTCTTACACGAAAAACGCGGAGGGGCTCTTTGTCTGCCCTCACTGTAACGTTACGAAGAAGAATCAGAATACGATGCACTACCATTTGAAAAAGCACGAGACGCGGCTTCCGCATGAGTGTACGTTCTGCAAGAAAGGATTCCTACACGCCTCCACGTTGGAATTACATAAGCGCGCGCAACATAGCGTGGAGAATGAACGGCTCATGCGGTGTAATGTGCCCGGCTGTGAATTCAAGGGGACTCTCACGAAGGCGAATCTTCTCATACACTTTGTGAGGCGGCATTGTGGAGACGAGGCACAGGCGGCATTAGATCTGTCCGATGCGGGGCACCGGTGTAAGCTCTGTGGAAAAAATACGAATTCACTCACCGCGTTTCATTATCACGTGATAACGTGTATTCAACTACAGGATATCGCTACGGCGGAACGGCTGAAGGAGTTGCAGGCGCTTTGATTATCGTGATGTGTGGCTGTTATTTTTCATGGGCTGACCCCGTGTCACGTGAGACGAAAAACGGAAATAAAATTGAACCTGGTCCATATCTCTTCATACGTACCAACATACCAAAGACTATGTCACTCACCCGCAATCTGTACCGCGAAGACGAGGTTCTTGCCGCCCTCCGGCTGTCTCTGATCCGAGGGAATGCCGCCGAGGCGCTTGATTGGGCCCAAGAGGCGACCGATTCCGATATGGATATCAAGTTGTTCCAAACTCTCCTGTCCGTTTGGCTGAATTACGTAGGAGTCCAGAACATTTCTTGGCTCGGCTGGCTGATCGAAGTCATTGAGGACTCTCCGACCGAGCACGACATCATCGCCTTAGTGACCGAGCTGGCAAGGTCACCCAAGGATACCAGCGTCTTCGCCCTCCAAGTACTCGGGATGACCCAGACTACCACGACGCCCGACTACGTGAAGCGGAACGTTCTATCCGAGTGCCTAAAGGAACGCGACCTGAATGAGCACGAGACCGCATTTGTACGCGCCGTTCTCCAGCGAAAGTCCGAGTTCGCATGGAATCTCTCCGCGCCGCTCTGGGAGACCGGACGCGCCGAGGAGCTCCTCTGTGAAATTCACATGATTCCTCTTATTGAGAAGATCAGCGAAGTACTAGAGCCCATTTGGTCCGCCGAGTTCGTCTGGCCCTTTCGCGCTTTCGCAATTCTCGTAGCGACCTCAAGGGCCGAGCTCAAGGAGGTAGCCGAGCGGGGCCCCCTCGACCAAGCCTACGTGGCCGAATGGAACAGGCGGGCCACCCTATCCATGCGCAAGCGCCGTATTCTCACCGTGCCGACCGACTGTCTCTACTGGCACACCGAGCGTGGCAGAATGGCCCCCCGCGCGCAGGACACCGCCACCTCCACAGAGTCCGACATCATGCTCGATTGGCGCCGATCACTCTCCATGAGCCCCTTCTGGCTCGATAAACTCCACCGTAGCCAACACGATACGTATTTCCCCGACGACATTCCGGATGAGTGGTCGTCCAAGGATCGGCAGAAGTCGCATGGTTTCTCCACAGAGGGTAATACCTTCCAAAGATACTTGGAGGTGTTCTGGGCGACGGCACCGTCTAAGCTCATCTGGAACGGGACAGAGCGCGCCGTAAAAAAGTTGGCCGAATGCTGGAATCAGCCACCAGAGTCATTTGAAGCGGGCATCACAGATGCCTATAATCGCCTTGAAATCCACATTGGCTCGTGGGATCTTTCGCCGAAGCGCGTGGACTACCGCCATGTAGGCATCTAATCTTCATCAATGACAATATCCGCCAAATCATTTTCCCCCTCAAGCGGATCCTCGTCATCATAGACTGGTTGGCCGTTCAATAGGAACGAGAGATTGAGAGTTGGAACGATAGGCAATGGACCCGATAGGTAGTTATACCAGTCGGTGAATGTGAATATGTCGCTGTAACGAGCCGTTGGAACCAATGTTGGTCCGATGTTTGTATTTATAGTTGTGTTTGTCGTCGGCTGATTTTTGTTCAGATGCTCCCTATAAATGTCCCCAATCTCCTTCACCGACGAGATGATGAGATCATAACTGTCTCGGTGTATTTCCTGTAGCCTGTATCGGAGATACTCGCCATCCTCATACCGACACAACAGCTTTTCTCTCCTCAAGGCCAGCCCACGCCACTTCTGTATAAGCGGCATGTTCGGGCGACTCTCCAAAGCAAGACGCCATCCAATCCTATAGGGAAGTACTACAGCATGGTGAATATACTCCTCACATATACAGTCATATACCAGCTCCACGGTTTCTAGATCGGTGGGAGTATGAAAGAGCCGTACAAGGTTATCGTGCTTCAACGGATATTCGTAGAATTCCAGCAGTCGTATAGTATTATACTCGCACTTTTTGAAGGCGTCCAAGATCCAGTTATGGAAGCCGTGGCGAATAAGTGCCTCGACGGCGAAATGGATTTGGCCGTACGTTAGTTCGCCGTTTGTGAACGGATTCTTGGGGACCAGTGGACCCACGAATAGCCCGGTAGCATGGCGGAGTTTCGATGAAATGTCACGGTAAACAGTGGTTGCCTCAAACATGTATTTCGTGCGCTGCTTCCAGTCGTAGATTGTCACTAGCTTTTGCGGGACTTCGCATGTAAATATATCATCTGTATTCATCTGCTGGCACTTGGCGATTCTCCACCGAAGAATGAGTTGCCGCATACGCCACCGAAATTCCTGGTTACGCATTAAACAATCGTGTATGATACCGAGCGATTTCTCATCGCGCGTCCAGGGAGTAAAATTCCCTGTAAACCCGGGATCAAGTTGCCCCAACTTTAGTGGCGTTGATTCAATAGCGAGTAAATGCTGCATACAATAGCCGAATACATCTGAAGGATACATTGTACGTGTAAGACTCAAAAACGGACCCATAAATGTATCGTCATGTTCCGTGCGAACAATGTAACTACTCCGGATCGGCGGTAGATTACGTGTGGCTTTACAGTGTACTTCTAGGGGTTTCGAGGCTCGTTTGCGCCCGCGTGCGCGCACTCTTCCAAGAGAGAACGGGGCATCCATTGCTATCGTCTAATAAGCAAAAATATACTCAATTTTTCTCAGGCGGCGGGGACAATGAATACACGGATCCGCCCATTTTTATAGGTCCCGCACAAGTCACCGTTTACATCGTAGACACGCTCATTCCCGGCATCCACATAATACGTAGTATCCTCGTATACAAAGGGGCTTAGGGTCAACCATGAGTCCTGTTTCGGACAGGGATGAAGAGCGTGTTGGAGGCAGGTCGCCACTCGGCCACTCGGATTTGCCGACCAGATGACCGGCTCCATGCACTGTGTTACGAAATGCGGCATCGTCAGAATGGGGGTGCAGTGACTACATCGCATTTCCATATAGGACGTGTCCGTGTCCTCCGTCTCTTCGAACAAATAGACGCCCACCTGCTCCGACTGTATAGACTTTAGAAGGGGCGCCGCATCCTCTCCCAAAGAGTCAGCAATGTCTTTCACGAGACGTTTCGCCTGTGTACTGAGTACGAGTTCAAAGGAATCCCAGAAGATTTTCTGTATACCTATTCGCTGCATCGGGGGTGCTATATTATCGCGTGAAATCGGCGTCCAATTTTTCCACGAGGAAATAAATGTCCGACCCGGTCGTTTGGGGGCCGGCCCTATGGAGAATTTTACACACTCTGGCCGAGCGCCTAGGTACACAAAAAAACAGCATTCTTATCGCCGACGAACAGCGCGCCTGGATGAATTTTCTACATTCTGTAGAAAATGCTATCCCGTGTAAGCGCTGTAAGGACCATTATAGGCGCTGGTCTAGGGAGCACCGTATAGACGCGGCGTTGACAAAAGGTGCCGCGCGGAAATGGGTCTGGGGACTACATACGGAAATAAATGCGGAACAGAATAAGGTGGGACCAGAATTATCGGAGATGGACGCCCTATATGGAGAACGGACCTCATCCGATCTCACGAGAGACGTGGACGAATGCCTTCAGCATCTCACGACGGCTTCACAGCGCACTCACATTACTACGGCGGCGCTCCGATCCTTTAAGTACACGCTCTCATTCTTACGGAAATTTACTGGCTAGTTAGCCACAAGTTCGCACATTGTTCTCACGTCCGTCTGCCTTACTTGAACGAGTTGCTGGGAAATTCCGAATATATCCATGTTCTGAATACCTATGTTGGGTTGTGTGGAAGCCCACCACCAGAGCGTAGCTCCCGCACCTCCGAGTGCGAGTGCAACGAGCGACCCGAACATTCCAACAACCCCGTCGCTACCCACGTGTTCCGCATAAAGACGATATCCGACCATTCCAAGAAGGAATATAGCCGCCATCACAATCACCATGATACATCTTGACTTGCGATTATAGATTTTGGACGCGATTGCCGGATCGCTCCCACTATTCGGTGTGTCGTCCTTCTGATAGAGAGTCGCGGCGTTAGCAAGAATACACGAGAGAAAGAATGTTACTTGGGTGATCCACATGGAGGGATACTGATGCGATCTCTGGGTCGGAACGAACGCATAGAATTCCGACTTGGCTCCTTGGAAAAATAACAGGGATCGCAGAAACCATACGACAACCATCAATGTAAGTTGTCCGGCAAAAATAGACAACATTCCCATATTTCCTAGACCTATGCCGAAGGTGATCATCGTTGTCATCAGGACTATAGGGAGATAATTATACGTCGCGAACATCAGTAGACGTATTTTATCTATCGTGACCGACATCCTACTTATCCGGTAGGAAAATCCGTAACGGCATGTGCCAAAGTTAAGTACTTGGCGGTAACGGCATGTGCCAAAGTTAGGTACACCCCAAGGGTGTACCTAACTTAGCCTACATGCCTACATCACGGTACTTCACGGTTTACGAATTCGGAGAGCACACATACAGATCATTTCCATTCTCATCTCTCCGCCGAAGAATGGGTACGCCCAGAAGGTTAATACTCTCTTTACCGAATAGCATCCCGTTTTGTTTCGCCACGACGGCTCCTAGAAACAGTCCGATAAACAGGGACAAAATGATATTCATGCTGCTATCACATTTATAGAGCAGTCTGTAGCACATTAGAGCAAAGAGCAGGAAGGCAAATCCGAGTACTGATATGTATGTTCTCGTGTGGAATTCCTCGCCGTAAGAGGCAGAAAGAATCTCCAGTTCCTCCTGAAAATACAGCAATACAGACACTAAATATGACGCAATGAAGGACATAGTATATATATGTGCTGAGGGAAACGCCGAGCCTACACCTGTATCAAACACGGAGAGGCCCTGAATACTGGTACCTTCTAAGCCGGACCTACAACTCGAAGCCTCTCCTCCCAGAACCTCTGTACGTATGATCTGGAGATTCTTATTCAGTGCATGAATGGCGTGAAATAGGATCGTCCCCTCAAGCAGCGACAGGAAAAATACGGCGAACGAAAAAGATAATGTTAGCAACGCGATAAATCCGCTTCCGAAAAAGACGGCGTCAGGAAATGTTTGAAACACTCCTGCAACAATCATTTTCAGACGTTCCATTCCCCTCTGATGAGCCTTAAGGATTTCTGTGTCTTCTTTGTAGGCATGGGGATTCCTTCGTATTTTAGACATCTCTTACAGCGGTATCCGCACATACTGAGTGACGTAACAGACAAGACGAAGTCCAATATTCTTCTTGTGGATTTTAATTGTCTAATATATTTGTGTGCGAAATCCCGTAAACTTCCAATCTATACACACGAGGGGCGAGAGGTCTGGGAGGCGGCTCTCCTAAATGAGATTCGTTCCTACGTACATTATATATGGACTCTTTCGGGGAAGCCGGAGAAGGTGGTTCTCGCGGTAGACGGGGTCGTCCCTATGGCGAAAATCCGGCAACAACGCCTTCGCCGATTCAAGGGGGCCTGGCTCACAGGAAAGGAGTACGAGCTGGGCGCAAAACCGAAGAGCGAGGAGGTCTGGGACACGAATTGTATCACGCCGGGAACCGCCTTCATGGATCGCCTGGAGTTCACTCTGAAGGATATGGGGGGACCGCGTAATTGGGTTGTGAGTAGTGCGAACGAACCCGGAGAGGGAGAACAGAAGTTGATGGAGTGGGTGCGAGCACAGCCGGCAGCGGCTCTCGCCGGTAAGCATATCATCGTCTATGGACTCGACGCCGATCTGATTCTTCTGTGCCTTCTGCATGCTAGGCCAGAGACGACCTGGTCCGTCATGCGCGAGAAGCAGGAGTTCCTCAAATCGCCCCTGGTATATCACAACGAGCGCCCTCCCCACCTACTCATGTCGATACAGAAGATGCAGGACGTCATGTTTCCCGACACAGCTACGCGCGACAGGGATATACGCGACTACATCGCAGGAATGTCCCTTCTCGGAAACGACTTCATTCCGCATAACATCGGGATTCATCTCCGCGATTTCGGGCATGACCGGCTCCTGAATGCCCTTTCCGATCTGCACGAGGGCGGTTCATCCCTGCTCTCTAAGGACGAGAACGGTCTGTGGAAGTGGGACGCGACTTCCCTGCTGCGTATCATTGGGGCCTGGGTACAGACGGAGGAGTCGGACATCGAGCACTCGTTCGTGAAAAAATATAAGATGCCGTTGCCGCCTCCAAAGGGGTATGCGGAGCAGTGCTTACTTCCTATCCAGAATATGGCGATTGATCTGGCCGAAGAGGCCCGCATGTGGTCTAGACGGACGGGACAGCTGTTGCCGGAGTGGAAGGGGGGGTATTATAGGGAGAAGCGTGGGCGCTGTCTGACGAGCCCCGAGATCGGGGAGCGCTGTGCCGAATATCTGAGAGGGCTGCAGTGGAATATAGACTATTATACGGGCCAACGGCCGGTAAGCAGTTCGTGGATGTATGCGTGGACGTATTCGCCCCTCTGGTCGGATATTCGTGAGTACCTGGAACGTACTCGCGAAATGCCGTTGGCCCCAGAGGTGGCAGCTCTCGGTCTCAAACCGCAAGAACAACTCGCTCTTGTTCTTCCCAGCAATAGTTGGTGGCTCATACGCGACCCTGAACTACGGGCGATTCCTGCGAAAATCCCGCACTTCTGGCCGGATGATCTCACGTTTAGCAGCCTCGGTAAACGGTGGCTATGGGAATGTAATCCCGAGATCCCGATTCTTACACCGGCTCGTCTACGGGTTGTTCTTCACCAGAGAGCGGTCGCATAGAGAATAGAGGAACAGGGAGTTAAAGACGGCAATGGAGAGCACGACGAGCGCCATCACCATCGCCAATATGGCGGAAAGCTTCGCACCTGAACTCTTTTTCATGAGAATCGGAACGTACAGGAACAGTATGTATAGGGTCTGGAAACTGGCGGAAACAACGGCCAGAATATACATGAAGAAAAACCAGCCACAAAGCGACTTGTCTGGAATGGACGCGAGGAATTTATTGAGGGCCTCCATTCGTATAATTAAATCACATATTTTATTCAGACAAACAAATGGGAAACATTCATACAAAGATGGAGATGTTTGATCCATCTCATGTACGAATATATAAGAAACTATTGCTTATCTCGGATCCTGTGACCCGAGTACAGATGATCCAGACGCTGCTCGCAGGGAGTGAATACGTGCAGTCTGCCCGAAAGGCGGGGATCTATTCGCATCTCCTGGCCTATATGGCTCGCGTGAACGCGCGGGAGCGGCCTGCGCCCCTTCCCGGCGAAACCTCATTCGAGTCCCAGCGGCAGCCTGTATATAACAGCAATAGCAATAGCAATAGTAACACAATGAATCAAATACAGACCTACAAGGGGCAGCAGACGCAGAGCCCTTCGGCCTATGTGACAAAGGCAAAAGAAAACGAGAAGGCGATGAATTATTTCCAGAATTGCCTCATCGTTCTCGGGCTTGAAGAGGAGGTCGCTTTAACAGAGGAGGATCTTCGCAAGGCCTATAAAAAGGCCGCCGTCCGCGTGCATCCGGATAAGGGTGGGTCCGAGCAGGAGTTCGAGGCGGTCACGCGCGCCTATGCATATCTCACGGACATTCTCAAGCGTATTCACGGGGGTAGAAGCAAAGAGGGCGTCGTCCAGGAACCGTCTAAGCTCCGTGATTCGCGCGCTACTGACTCGAAAGACTGGACGATGGTGGAACCTGTCAAACTCAATCCGAAGAAACTCGATCTGAACGCCTTTAATACGATGTTCGAGAAGACGCGCATTCCCGACCCGGATGACGAGGGCTACGGCGATTGGCTGAAGAGTTCTGAGGCGGCGGCGTCGAACGCCCCGACGTTTGGTGGAAAGTTCAATCGCGACGTCTTCAATCGCACATTTGAAGACGAGTTCAAGAAACGGGCGACAGGTTCCGCTATAACGGCCACCGTTCCCCAGGCGATCACATTAGCGCCCGGACACGGTGTGGAGATTGGTCGCGGGGCGTCCGACGATTATACGGCACCTGCAGGCGGCCATATGCGCTACACGGATCTGCGCAAGGCCTACACGAGCGAAAACACATTCAGTAACCAGGTCGCGAATGTCTCCGTCGAGGATCGGAATTTCGCCGTGTATTCCGATTCCAGAAAGAAGGCGCCGACCGCTCTCACGAATTCCGAGCTGGAGGCCATTCAGGCTGCCGAGCAACATCAGCAGCGCCACGAGCAAAAAAGGACTATTCGGGCAGCGGAGGAAATGACACAGGCGGATCAATACTTTCAGCGAATGAAGCAGCTTGTTCTCACCACGGATAGGCGATAAGCCTGCCGTCAAAGCCTGCCGTCAAGTATTTTCGCCCGTATAACTAGGTACATCATGAAAACACAATATGCTCTCACTATCGGGGTAGTCGTTTTAGCGGGAATTCTAGTTGGTTGGGGATCAGTAAGCAATTTTCGTGGCTTAGACCTATTCCAGGACACCGATAATATGAGTCGTGGAAAGGAGCTCCCCAAACTATGGGTTTTCCTCAACAATAGCGACGTGAATAGTCGCTCCTGGTACGACTATATGGGGCGCAGCTCGAGGGCAATCAATATTCCCTACTTGAATCTGTGCTACCAGACAATCGTCAAATACAATCAGACCCACTTTCGCGTGGAAGTCATAACTGGTCTGGCCGATCTCGCGGGCCGTCTGGGCGGCTGGGACTCTCTTCCTGAACCAATGCGTAATCCTGATACGTTCGTCAATGAGCCGGAGCTGAATTGGATTCGCGCAGCCGTCCTAGCGAAATGGGGGGGTCTCTGGGTGTCCCCATCGACACTCTGGAAAGGCGAGTTGAAGCCTTTGCCGAAGGATAAGACGGTATTTTTCGGAACGAATACGGAGGAAACCTATACGACAAAGGCTGCTATCCCGGCCCTGGACGTCATCTGGTCACCCAAACCAGAACATCCGGTTTGGGTAAGATGGGAGAAGAATGTGCGCGAGCGGCTGAATTTCCGTACGGGTGGTTCGGAGTTTCGCCATGATGAGCGTGGGGACTTCGCAGATGCCCTACAGACTTTCCCGGACCAGATACAGGTTCTCAGACTACCTGAGATATCGAGAAAGGGCGAGAACAGGCGCCGCATCGAACTCGAGGATCTGATAACAACCTCGGGAAGTACGTCGGCCGCATTCCATTTCCCGAAGGAGGCCGCATATCTCCCGATCCCTCTAGGCGAATTACAGCAGCGCGAGAAATTCGGGTGGTTTCTTCGCATGAGCGAGGAGCAGATTATGGAGAGTGATATGGTGATTAGCCACCTGTTTAAAAAGGCGCTATTATAGAAAATCCACCTGTAAAATTGCTCCGCTCAAGTCCACTTGGGACTTGTACGGCTGAATTTGATACAGCATCGTCTTTTCACCCTTATACAGGCGTTCCTCTTTTTGAAGGGTATGCCCGTATAAATGCAAGATATGCCGAAGAATCGTGATCAGCGTGGTATCCGTCCAATTATGAATGAACCGCTTCGCCTTACAGGGGATGTAATAGGATTCCAGAACGGGCAGCCAGTCTGTGAGCGTCTCCGTCCGAATTTCGCCCTTACAGAACCAACGAAGATCGTGGAACCCGAGAAACCCCATTTCACGCAGAAAATACTCGGCGGTCCCACGATCAGGCTCTTTGCGAAATATTTTTATCGGCTTATGTGCCATACCTGTCTGTCTAGGAGAAATACTATTAGGCCTTAAAAAAGAGCCGCATCATGTCAAGCGTATGTGTCTTCCCCTGCGCGAAATTCATCCACCCCTTTATCAACATTTCGTGAATTTCCTGAGAGACGTGAGACGGTACATACTTCATTGTTTGAAACGAGACGTCGAGCTCCTGTAGAAAATCCTCATAGCTCATACCCGTCTTCCACAAATCCATAAAGATCTGAGTAGCTGCATCCCTGTCTTTGCGTATGTAGGCCTCCAACAATTTATAGCAGAGTGAGAACGAGGGTGCCGAAAACATCATTAGCAGGTCCTGATCGGTCAATTCGTGAGCCCCCTTGTTCCTGTAATTTCCACATAAAATTCGCATCATATTCCGAATTTCCGTATTCGTCTTCGCCGTACATATACTCAAATTCACGAAACTTGTGGAAAATGTGAGAGTTGGCGCATCGTACAGTTTCGCAAAATGTTCGAATAGTTGAGAGGGTGGTACGACCGACGTTTCCACATACATACATCTTGAGAAGAGCGGTTGAATCAGATCCGACTTATAGCGACTGCAGAATATGAACCGCGTAGAATCCGTATAAGTCTCCATAGGGCGTCGGAGCGCCTGTTGCGAAATGATCGGCAAGGAGTCGGCGTCGTCGATCACAATCCAGCGATAAACGCCAGGTGTATTACTCGTATGTTTTACGAACTCTGTAACCGACTGGCGAATACAGTGGATTCCCCTATCCTGCTCGGAAGAGAGCCATAAAATAGACTCACGATGCGGCCTGGACCCCTTTTTTACAAAATAGGCGGCGATGAATTCACGTAGGAGTGTCGTTTTCCCAGAACCGTATGCACCCGTTATAAAAATATGCGGCGGATCGTCTATCACCCGATTCAATATATCTGTTGCGGCAGCCTGTCCTATTAGACTCGTCTCCATGATTCCCTAAATTTACTAGATGTTTATCTTTAGGGTGTTTTCACGCGAAGAGAATGGTCTAAACAGGATTCTATACGACATAAAAGAATGCCATCTTTGTACGAGAGTCTCGGTATCGAGCGTAATGCTGAGCCCCAAGAAATTCGTAAGGCGTATTTGAAATTATCTAAGACTCTGCATCCCGATAAGGGGGGTGATCCAGAGAAGTTCAAGGTGATCCAAGAGGCATACGAGGTCCTGTCTGATGAGGGGAAGCGGTCCTTTTACGATCAGACCGGCCAGGTACAAGGAGAGGAGATGCAGCATCAACAGCACGGAGGAGGAATGCCTTTCGGCTTTCCCTTCGATATTGGGGCGATGTTCGGAGGCGGCGGGTTTCCGTTTGGGGGCATGCCTCCGCAAGGCGGACCGCAGCGGAAGAAGGGGAAGAAGGCGCCTCCGAAGATGCATGAGATCCATTTGACGCTGCGCGACTTTTTTTACGGTAAGACAATCCAAATGAAGTTCGAGAGGCAGTCTTTTTGCACGAAGTGCAAGGGCGAGGGGGCCGATACGATGAAGAGTTGCGGGGACTGTAATGGGTCTGGGGCCGTGGAACGACACATAACTATTGGGCCAGGAATGCACGCAGTTTCTAGAGGGCCTTGTGCCGTGTGTAGGGGCGGGGGGAGGGTGTCCCACGGGACCTGCTCGAAGTGTAATGGGGCAAAGTTCAGTAATCAGGAGAAGATGATGAAGGTTGAAATTGTGCCCGGCATGAAGCCGGGGGAGTCAATGATCTTTCCGAACGAGTGTTCCGATCACCCGGAATATGAGGAGCCTGGCGACGTACATATTATCATCAATGAGGCGGACGAGATGTCGACGTTTAACCGGGTGGAGAATGATCTGACGAACACGGTCGGAATAACCTTGAAGGACTGTTTGTTCGGCTGTAAGAAGGTGTTGGAGGGTCATCCGGCACATCCGAGGGGTCTCACAGTGGATATTCCGCCTGGAACGATTCGGGGAGATACGGTCGTCATACCTGGAGAGGGAATGCCTTGTCGCGGTACCGCGCAACGAGGCAATCTGCAGTTGATAATATCAATGGAAGTTCAGGCGTCCGAAAAGGAGCTTCTGAAGAAAAATGCGGATGTTCTAAATGTGCTGAGCGCCGTCTTCACTTAGACCTTGGGCGCAAAAGATGCGGGATCCTTTGCGAGCTGCCACTCGGGGTTCATGGCCGCCTCCGCGCCGGCGGCCTGGCGACCCGTGAGAAGCATTCCACCCGCATTCGCATCGCCCGGGTGCATAGCCGCGCCGCCGCCCTGCTTGCGACGAGAGTGCTTGCGACCCTTGCGACGAGAACCACCGTGCTTGCGACGGCTTGCACGACCCTTGCGACTTCTGCGACCGCCACCCTGCTTGCGACGGCTTCCGCGGCGACGGCGACGGCCGCCGTCCTGCATACCCTTAATCTCGTTGAACGCATTGAGAGTCCCGCCCACGCGCGCCGAGTCTACCAGATTCGCCGGTAAGGTCTGGCTCTGAAACGCCGGCGCACCGCCGAGAGCCGCGCCGCCCCCGTGCTGGCCTTCGTGCATCACTTTATACTCCCCGCCCTGTGAAAGAGACGCGGCAGACGGTCCAGCCATACTCGCATCATTCAAATCGGCCGGAGAAAGTTTCTGCCAGCCGCCACGCATAGATCCCCGTCTGCGAGACACCTTGCGACTAGTCTTTCTCGTACGTTTCGGCATTTCTATATAGGGTTAGGATTTTATGAATCGCGAATCACGAATCGCGAAGAGCGGGCGCCTGGATTCTCCGCTTCTGAATCTTCCCGGAAACCAGGTAAATACTGTTTTCCGTCATAATGATATACTCCTCTCCCACCTTGTAGACCTTCTTAATGAGACTTGTGAACTCGTCGCTCGACTTGACAAGCATCTTCTCCTTGGTCTCCTGATCCTCTCCCATAAAGGCCTTGCCCTCGTGGGTATCCACGTAATAATCCAGCTGGATCGGCATATCATGCTGGATGGCAAGCTTCGCTGCCTGTACGAGTAACTGCACGGATGGGGTCATGGCAGAAGATAGAGCCGGGTTTGTAGGGGGAGCAGATGCCATTTAAAATCTGGAGTAAACAACGAAAGGGTATCGGTCAATTTTACGCAACCGGGCGGGTGATTTCGGCCGAGTGACTGCGTATGATCGCATTGATGAAGTCGTACGCCTCGTCAAGCTGTTTGCGGGTGCGCGCCCCCGTAATAATGATGGAGCCCGTCTGGAATATGGCGATCGTGATTCGCTTACACTTTCCTATATCCGTTCCGTCACCCTGACCCGTACAGAATCGGGGGCACCTACAAATCCCCTGATTCTTTACGGAAGAGGCTGCCGGAGAACTCTCGTTATAATAATACTTTGTATTCACACCCTGATAAATGGTCGTCTCCAAAGTGCACGACAGATTATATGTACTACAGAGTATCTTGTGAAGCTCTGCGCGCTTTATCAATGCGTTCACCTTGTAGTCACTGTTCAAGAGTTGCACGTTGAATGTTTTCAGGCTCAGGGGTGCCGTACTGATGGGTTCGGCGAACGAGTTGAACAGGTCGATCACCCATAGAACAACGTCTCTGGAGAACTCCTCGTCCGTCACACCGGTCATCTGAAAGCCCCCATTCGCGAAGAGTTTCATATTGACCTCCTTAAAGTCCCCCGTATCCTTGCGAATTTTCCGGATTACCACGGTGCTCTGGTTGAAGAATGTCTTTTCACTCACTCGTCGCTTCGTCAGACTGTCTCTGGCGGAGAACCCGATCACCCGGTTTTCGTATTCCATCTTGAGAATACCCTCCTTCGGCACCCCTATAGGGATCAGAAGCCGATTCATTTGTGAGAAGAGGTCTGAGAGTTTTATGGGGGTACCCAAATGACCCGTTGTGACAAGAGTGGAGATTCTCAAAGGTGTAAAGGAGAGGGTTGCCATTGTACTTAAACGACCCGGACAGAGTTCTCCAATTTTTCTTTGACGAAGCGCCGAATCCAACCTGCGAGTAATTTCGACCGCTGTGAAATGGAGACATGCTTTATGAAATCTGTATCACTTATTTCCAGAAGATTCGTGAGGGCCTCATGCGACAGGCAGTTTGTGTATTTCGCACAGAATATACAGAACATCGCTGCGTCCGGAAAAGTCCATTTCTGGAGGATATCTGCGAAGAGACCGTCCATGGCGCTCGCGTGCTTTGTGAAAACCTCCGTCCAGACCTTCGCGCAATCCTTATACCGTTTCGGATTCAGCATGAAAAATCGTATGTCGCCTCTCCGAAACAGGATATCGGCCCCGGAAATTTCGGAGACAGCATCCGATTTTGTGATGAGTTTCATGCGGTGATTGAAATCGTTCGTCGTCGGGGCTTCGAATGGGACTACTAGAAATTTGTGCAGTATAGAGGCGTGAATACGGGAGATAGAATTGCAGAGGAAGATAACCATGACACGCTCAGGGGATTCGTCTAGAATGGGGCGGAGCGCGATCTGGGCCTGTTCCGTCAACGTCTCGGCCTCGTCGAACACGATGACTTTCGGGGCAGTGTTCGTGGGGAAGAGGGCATCAAACGAGGATCTTAAAAACGGGTACACGCGACTGCGGACTGCCTCTAGACCACGTTCGTCGCTGGCATTCAGAAATAGCACGCGGCCAAAAATTGTACCGGACCCCTTTTTCTTGTGAAGCGACTCTACGAAATATTTCACCGAGGTTGTCTTTCCGGATCCTGGTGGCCCGATCATAATTACGTGGGATCTTGCTGTCGGAATTTCCAACATTGTTGTCAAAAGTGTCTGAATTCTTGGGGGAAGACCAAGACTATCCATTTCTTTTTATGTATAAGGTTTGATTACCTTAGACCTATACGAGAGCCGTATTCGGCCTAAACGTGCGGAAGCGATGGATATTTAGAAAATGCCGGCAGGACAGCGTAAAACAGTTACTGCATCAGAAGATAAGAAGCCTAAGCGGACCAAGAAGCCGGTCAGCGTAATTGCCGTTGTCACTCCAGACGGTATTCAGGGCTCGTTTCATACGGAACAGCGGCGTCCTCTTATCGCCCATCTCCCGATCAGCTCCAACGATATTGTTTTCGAACGGAAAGGGACTGGCGACGGTGAACCTGCACCATATGATCCCACGGATGAATCGCTGTTTTCTATAAAAGAGGAGGAGAAGGAGAAGGAGAAGACGGAGGTCACCACGAACGCTGTGGAACCCGTGGAGACCCCTATATTTGAAACTGGAGGCACAACCGAGTCGCGCGCTATCAAGTGCTTCTCTAAGGTTGATTTGATGGTACAGTTTAAAAATACGGCGGAGTCGAAGCAGCTCCCTAAGACGAGTAATATTGCGTGTTTCTGGTGCGCGCACACGTTCTCCACGCAACCCTGTATTATTCCGGAGAGAGAGGTGAACGGGACGTATATGGTATACGGGAATTTCTGTTGCCCTCAGTGCGCGTTTTCATACCTGCTACAGGAGACAATCGATCCCCATGTTCGCTGGGAGCGTGTTGCGCTTCTGCACCGCATTTATGACAGGGAGGGGCATGGGCGCATGTTTCCTGCCCCCTGCAGAGAGTCGTTGATTCTATTTGGGGGCCCGTTGACGATCGACTCATTCCGTGCTACGATCGATAAGCGGTATGTGCGTGTGGACGTGCATATGCCGCCGATGGTAAGCATCTTGGGGAGCATTGACACGAAGCCGATTGACTTCTTTGATTCCAGTATCAAGAATACCTTGGTCGGTAGCCTGCAAAAGGAGAATACGGTAAAGGCGCAGGAGGGGCTGCGTCTAAAGCGCTCGAAGCCTTTGAAGGACCGTGATAGTACTTTGGACTCTGTTATGCAGATTAATATTCGGCGCGGATAAAAATTGAGCCAGGTATGGCTTGTTTGTTTCGCAAGAAATGGCTATGATACGTTCTCTATTCCGGTCTTTGGAGGCGGCGATTCATGAGCGGTTGGCGATGATTGAGGAGGTTATTGCCGGCGATCGTTCTGCTACGACGAGTGCTACGAACTGTAGCGCATGTGAGAGTATGGGGGCGCAACTACAAACCTTGGAGGAGAGGATTCGTAAATTGGAGGGGGGACAGCCGCAGCTGGCGGTTCCTGCTGTTGCTGTGCCTAGCGCGGCAAGCGATGGTTGTGGGAAGTGGTTTGATGCGCTCCGAGACCTGGAGATCAATCTCCCCGAGAAGATGGCAACGGTTCCGGTAAGTCTTTCGACAAGCCCTGCGGTAAGCCATGCGGTAAGCCCTGTGAAGATGGTTACCCCCCTACTTGAAAAGGAGGAGGAGGTTGAGGAAGAGGTTGAGGAAGAGGTTGAGGAAGAGGTTGAGGAAGAGGTTGAGGAGGAGGCCGAGGAGGAGGTTGAGGAAGAGGTTGAGGAAGAGGTTGAGGAAGAGGTTGAGGAGGAGGCCGAGGAGGAGGTTGAGGAAG
>Ga0078894_10001168_pt1 | contig 19298 bp, 11 predicted proteins | sample LauGreSu1BDMLBSD_2_FD_67506 | JGI IMG/M metagenome (GOLD analysis project Ga0078894, IMG submission 67506) | Freshwater lake microbial communities from Lake Michigan, USA - Su13.BD.MLB.SD (version 4) (version 4) | ecosystem: Environmental > Aquatic > Freshwater > Lake | place: Lake Michigan... | reverse complement strand
GCCGGCTCGGGATCGTCGAGCAGCGACCAGAGCCCCGGCTCGTCGATCCGCTCGATCGCCCGGAGCCCCCAAAGGCCGCGCAGGCGCAGGACCGGAGTCGCACCGTGGCTGAGCAGGGCTTCGAGTGCAGGTAGCACACCGTCGAGGTCGGCGGCGTGCGTGCCCGCCGCGTGGCGGTCGGCGAGGAGCCCGAGGGCGGTGCGGGCGTGGCGGCGATCGGAGGAGAGGCGTGCGACGAGGTCGGCGGAAGGAAGCTGCGACAGGTCGCAAACCGGAGCGGTCTCGGCGGCGGTGCCGACGTCGAACAGGTAGATCCGGCCGCTCGTGCGATGCACGCCGGTCCCTTCGTGGCATTCGCCGGTGTCACTCCAATCGAGGACCGCGAGGCGGTGGCCGGGCAGTTCGAGCAGGTCGGTGCCACGGAAGAAGGGATCGGCGAAGCGCGCCAGATCGGCTTCATGCCGGCCGACGATGCCGGTCGGTTCGGCGTCGAGGCGGTCGACGTTGATCCGCCGGCCGTGGAGGTTGAGCGTGAGCAACCGGCCGCGAAGGGCATCCGGCCAACCGGGTTCGTCGGGGACGATGACGCAGCCGGTGTGGGCATGGCCACCCCCGTGGGCGTCGGCCCGGCCATCGCGCGACTCGGTCCAGTGGCGCCCCGAGTCGAAGTGATCGTGATCGGCGTGGGCCCCGAGCGGCTCGAGGATCCAGGGGTGCGGCTCGACGGTGTGCGAGCGCGCGTAGTGGGCACCGGGAAGCACGCGCCACAGGTGACCGTTGACGGTGTTGGTGAAGAAGCCGTTGCCGAGATCGTCCCAGTCGAGCCCCCAGGGGTTCGTGGTGCCGTGGCAGATCGCCTCGAACACCTTCCGCTCGGGGTGGTAGCGCCAGATGCCGCCGCGGAGCGGCACACGTTCGGCCGGCGTGCTGCCGGGAGGGCCGATCTCCCCGGGGGAGCTCGCGCCCGAGCGGCCGTAGAGCCAGCCGTCGGGGCCCCAGGCAAGCCCGTTGACAAACGTGTGATGGCTGCTCGGCGAGACGGTGAAGCCGTCGAGGACGACGACCGCTGCCTGCAGGCGCCGGGCCGGCTCGGTGGTGTCCGGGGCATCGGGCCAGCCCGCCGGCGGGTGATGCCCCCCGGGAACGAACAGCAGCTGCGGCGGACAAAGGAGCCACAGTCCACCGCGGCCCACAGCGACGCTTGCGAGCCCTTCGAGACCGTCGATGAGCATGGCTCCGCGTTCCGCCGTGCCGTCGCCGTCGGCATCCTCGAGGATCGTCACCCGATCCCGGAAGCGGAGGTCCGCCTTGAGCGGCTTCTCGGCGTAGGTCAGGTTCTCGGCGACAAGCAGCCGTCCGGCAGGGTCGATGCACGCCGCGACAGGGTTGCGGATCGTCGGCTCGGCGGCGAACACCGTAACCCGCGCCGGGATTCGCGTCGTGATCGCGGCGAGCGCGTCTGCGGGGGAGGGGGGATCCCCGGCCGTTTCCGAGTTGTCGCTGGCCGAACGGTCCGCAGCCGGCACGCCGTCCCCGCACCGGCCGGCCACCGGGCCTGCCAGAACGAGCAGGAGAAGCATGAGCAGCCGGTGCGCGGCGGTCGTGCCACCCTCCGGGCCGGGCCGACGGGGCCCCGGGGACGCAGCGCGGAAAGGGTGGGCGAAAAGCATGCGGCGGGGCCCCGAAGCACGGGACCCCGCCGCTGTCGTCGAAGTGGCGGCCAGAGCGGAAGGCTCAGGAGCAACCCATGCTGTTACCGCAATTATGACAGAGATAGCAGTTGCCGTTGCGGACCGTGATCGCGCCGCACCCGTCGCAGACCGGGGCGTCGATCTGGAACTTGGCAAACTGACTCTGCCGGTCGCCGAGGCTCGTGCCGGGCTCGAGCACCATCACGCCGGCCTGCTCGAGCCGCTTGTTGGAAGCGGCCGTGGAAGCCTTCGCGGCGGGCTTGGGCGTCCCGGCCGCGAGGGCTCCATAGGAAGACGGCGTGGTGGAACCGTTGGCATGGGCTCCCCCCTTGGTGGCAGCCTTGGCGGCCCCGTTGGTCGGGCTCTGGGGCGCGGCGGGGGCTTTTCCTTGCCCATCGGCCAGCCCGCTCGCCTTCGTGGCGGCGGGCGAACGCTCACTCTCGGCGTCTCCACCGGCGGCCTCATCGCCACCGGTCGTATGCCCGTGCATTCCCCCAGGACGGTTGGCCTCACGGAAGCCGGGGATGAACTCGTTGCCGAGCCAGCGGAACAGGTAATCGACGAGGCTCTTCGCCACCGGGATGTCGGGGTTCTTGGTGTAGCCCCACGGCTCGAAGCGGGTGTGGGAGAACTTCTTCACATACACCTCGAGCGGCACGCCGTACTGGAGGCTCATCGACACCGCCGTGCCGAACGAATCCATCAGCCCACCGATCGTGCTCCCCTCCTTGGCCATCGTGATGAACAGTTCGCCGGGGCGGCCGTCGTCATAGAGGCCGACGGTGATGTAGCCCTCGTGGCCCCCCACGTTGAACTTGTGGGTGATGCTACGGCGGGTGTCGGGGAGACGCTCGCGCCGCGGGGCGGCGGTCACCTTGGCGGCCGTCTTGTCGGCCTCAGTGCCGGTGTTGAGCGGCTGGCTCTCCTTCGAGCCGTCGCGGTAGATCGCCAGAGCCTTGAGCCCCATCCGCCAGCCTTCCATGTAGGCCCCGCCGACCTCGGCCGGGGTCGTCTCCCGCGGCATGTTGACCGTCTTGGAGATCGCCCCGGAGATGAAGGGCTGAGCCGCAGCCATCATCTTCACGTGGGCCTGCCAGGCAATCGATCGTTTGCCGAGACGCGGCTTGAAGGCACAGTCGAACACCGACAGGTGCTTGTCCTGGATCCCGGTGGCCCCTTCGATCGTGTCGTTCTTGTCGATGTAGGCGAGGATCGACTCGACCGTCGGCTCGTCGTACCCGAGCGTCCGCAGCGCCAGCGGCACGGTCTGGTTCACGATCTTGAGCATCCCACCGCCGGCGAGTTGCTTGTATTTCACCAGCGCGATGTCGGGCTCGATCCCGGTGGTGTCGCAGTCCATCAGGAAGCTGATCGTGCCGGTCGGGGCGAGGACCGTCGCCTGGGCGTTGCGGTAGCCGTGCCGCTTGCCATGATCGAGGACCTCGTCCCACACCTTCCGTGCCGCCTCGCGGAGATAGGCCGGGCAGGCCGGATCGATCTTGTCGACTTCCGCCCGGTGCATCTGCATGACGCCGAGCATCGGTTCGCGGTTGGCCGCGAAGCCCTCGAAGGGGCCGACCGCCGCCGCCAGTTCGGCGCTCGTGCGATTGGCGGTGCCGTGGAGGATCGCCGTCAGGGCCCCGCACAAGCCGCGGCCGGCGTCGCTGTCGTAGGCGTGCCCGTCGGCCATCAGGAGGCTGCCGAGGTTGGAATAGCCGAGGCCCAGCGGCCGGTAGAGATGGCTGTTCTTGGCGATCTTCCGCGTCGGGTAGCTGGCGTGATCGACGAGGATCTCCTGGGCGATGAAGAAGATCCGGCAGGCTGCCGAGAAGCGATCGACGTCGAAGCTGCCGTCGGCCCGGCGGAACTTCATCAGATTGATGCTCGCCAGGTTGCAGGCGGTGTCGTCGAGGAACATGTACTCGGAGCAGGGGTTGCTCGCGTTGATCCGCCCGGAGTTCGGGCAGGTGTGCCAGCGGTTGATCGTGGTGTCGTACTGGACGCCCGGATCACCGCACTGCCAAGCACACTCGCTCATCCGGCCGAGCACATCGCGGGCCTTCCACGAGGGGCCGGCCTTCGAAGGATCGGTGACCCACCGCGTGGTCCAGGTGTCGTCGCGGTCGACCGCCTCCATGAAGTCGTCGGTGAGGCGGACGGAAAGATTGGCGTTTTGGAACAGGATCGAGCTGTAGGCCTCGCCGTTGAAGTTGGAGTCGTAGCCCCCCTTCTCGATGAGCACTCGGGCCTTGTTCTCCTCCTTCGCCTTGCACTCGATGAACTCCATCACGTCCGGGTGCGTGACTTTGAGCGACTGCATCTTCGCGGCCCGCCGTGTCTTGCCGCCGCTCTTCACCACCGCCGCCACCTGGTCGTAGACGCGCATGAATGAGAGCGGACCGGAGGGCTTGCCGCCGCCGGCGAGCTTCTCGCGCTGGCTGCGGAGGGTGGAGAGATCGGTGCCGGTCCCTGAGCCGAACTTGAAGAGCATCGCCTCGCTCCGCGCGAGCTCCATGATGTCTTCCATGTTGTCCTGCACGCTCTGGATGAAGCAGGCACTCCCCTGGGGATACTCGTAGGGGTTGTCCGGCATCACCACGTCGCGCTTCGCCTCGTCCCAGCGCCAGTTGCAGGGGGCGCCCTTGACGCCGTACTGGTGATGGAGGCCGACGTTGAACCACACCGGCGAGTTGAAGGCACCGTGCTGATGGACGCACAGCCAGGCGAGATCGCGGTAGAAGTTCTCTCCGTCCTCACGCGACTTGAAGTAGCCGTCGGCGATGCCCCAGTCGGCGATCGTCCGGGCGACACGGTGGACGAGTTGCTTGACGGAGTGCTCGCGTTCGGGGGTGTGGATCTCGCCGTAGAAATACTTGCTGACCACGACGTTCGTCGCCAGCTGGCTCCAGGCGGCGGGGATCTCACAGGCCGTTTGCTCGAAGAGGACCTTGCCATCCTCCCCCTTGATCGCCGCCGTCCGCAGGTCCCATTCGGTGGTGTCGAAGGGGGTCGGGACGTCGGTGGGGCAGAAGGTGGAGGGGATGGAGAGCGGCTGCCGCCCCGCCGGCCTCGAATCCTGGCCCCGCTGCGGGTCTGCTGACGCCATCGAACCTGAGTCCGAGCGGTAGGTGGTGGCGGATCCGGCGGTCGGCTCGAAGGCTGCCATCGGGGAGCTCCGGGGGGGAAGAGGGAAGGGGGCTTGAAGGGAGTATACGTTCGTATAGTTCGAGTGCCAGCGATGTCTGGCCGGAAGTCTCGCCAGGGCCACGGATCAACCGCTACGAACGGCCCGGATCACGCGATCGGAAGAAAGCAGTTCCATCTGCATGCTATCGCTAGATGTTGTGGTAGTCACATGCGGGACCACTTCATATGGTTCCCCATCGACCGGGGCGTGAATGTAACGTGAGGAATCGGGTCGTCAAGGCGCTTTTTTCACCCCCTCGATTTCGACGGGAAATTGCCGGTCTGGGAAGGTGGGTGGGGCGTCGGGGGAGTGTGAACAAGACCCCCCTCGGGGGTGGTTTCAGGAAGAGGGCTCCGCGGGCCCGTTCGACCGGCCCGGTGGGGGGCTGTCGACGGGGGGGCGGAAGGGGTAGTTTTCTGGTTTCTTCCCCCCCCTTCTGCGAGCTTCCCGAGATGGCCCCAAGCGATCCCTTCCGGCAGTCCGCTGGCCCCCCGTCGGCGTCCCTTGCTCCGGACCTGTCGGGCAAGCGGGTGGTGGTGCTCGCCGGCGACGACTACGAGGACCTCGAACTGTGGTATCCGAAGCTCCGCCTCGAGGAGGCAGGGGCCGCGGTGACGCTCGCCAGCCGGGAAGAGCCGCGGATCTTCCATGGAAAGCACGGCTATCCCTGTCGATCGGACACGACCGTGGCGGGCTTGCGCCCCGCCGACTTCGACGGGATCGTTCTCCCGGGGGGCTGGATGCCCGATGCCCTCCGCCGGGATGCGGATGTCCTGACGCTGGTGCGCGGCTGCGCTGCGTCCGGCAAACTCGTGGCGGCGATCTGCCATGGCGGCTGGATCGCGATTTCGGCCGGGGTCTACCGCGGTGTCCGGGTCACAGGCAGCCCCGGCATCAAGGATGATCTCCTCAATGCCGGGGCCCTGTTTGAAGATGCGGAAGTGGTCGTCGATCGGCAGTTCGTTTCCAGCCGCCGTCCTGCCGACCTGCCGGCCTTCATGGTCGCGGTCATCCGGGTGCTCGCCGCCCGGTGAACCGCCGGCGGCCGATCCAGGCCGATCCGACGATCGCCGTCATGGCCAAGGTGACTGTCGAGGGTTCCGGTACGGCGACGACGTTGGTCTCGTACCAGGCGATACCCGCGTCGTGGATCTCCTCGCTCAGGTTGACGTTGTAGACGACGTAGATCGGGTCGGAGGTGAGCCCGGCAGCCGAGAGAATGACGCCGAACGCGTACAAACCGTCGGGTGCCCCCTGGGTCGCGAAGGCCGAGCCGTTCCAGCCCGAGCCGATGCTCGATTCGAGATGCTGGTGGACCCTCCCGCTGACACCGGTGCTAGCGATGTTCAGCGAGCCGGACGTCGTCGCGCCCCCGATGAGGAGGTTGAACGAGCCCTTGTTGAGGTTGATGCCGACACCGTCGCTGACAGGAGCGAACGACACGCCACCGGTGCCATCCCAGTAATGGAGCGGACCGTAGCGGCCTGCGGCGACCGCCAGGGCGAGCGTGCTCGACGTCGGTAGCTTCCCGTCATTGGGGAAGACTCCGGTCGTGAAAGCGGAGCTGTTGTTGAATCCGGGATCGCCGATCACCCAGGGGTCGAGTGGATCTTCGCCGAAGTCGTAACCGAAGACCGCCATGCTCTGCGAGGTCTGGCCACCGAGGTCATCGTGTGCGCCGGTGAGCAGTCGGCCACCGGAGGCATAGGGAACGACGTCGGCGTGCTGGGCGCCCGCGGGGGCTGCCCAGGATCCGACGAGACAGACGCACCACCCGACGATCACGGCTGGCAGGCGGGGGCGGCCGGGCGTCCGAGCCTGGCCTTTGGGGACGGTGTCCACGTGCATCGAAACACTCCTTTATTCGAGGGGAATCACACTTTCAACGTCTGACCGACAACGGGATCATTGGGTGCCTCTCCGGTCACGGCGGAACGCATGCCGGCGCTCCGGCTGGGGATGGGTCGGGTACGGGCGATGGAGCGCGTTTGGAAGGTCGGGGCGGCTGGTCACCTCGGCTTCGAGAACTCGGGGTCCTGCCACGGCGGGGAACAGAGACGGGCGATCTCGTCCTCCTCGATCGCCTCGACGTGGCCGTCGGCGTAGAGGTAGTGGGCCGAGTTGAGATGGCGACGGACGGCGACTTCGTTGGCAACCCCCTGGAAGACGATTCCCCGGTTCCTCCGTGAGGTGGTGAACCAACTGAACGAGTGGACATGGTCGGCGTAAGGGTCGTCGAAGCCCTTCTTCTCGGAGAGTTCGAAGGCGAGGATCGATTTCGATTTCTCCGTGATCGTCCGCATCGAATTGAACGACGGGCGGGCCTCGGTCGAGAGCCAGCCGTTGAGCGTGTAGCTCGTCATCCGCGCTGCGAGTCGCTGCGTGGCGAGCTTGTCGTCGGGGCAGATGCGGATCGCATCGACACTCTCGATGAACGGGCCGACCGAGAAGATCCACGCCTTGGTGAACTCGCCGGTGATCGGGTCGGGTTCGACGGTGTGGGAGGTCTCGGGCCAGCGGCCGCGATGGGTGTCGGCGAAGTGGAGGATGCCGATCCCCACTTGCCGGAAGTTGCTCGCGCATTGGATTCGCCGGGCCGCTGCCCGTGCCGACTGGACGGCGGGGATCAGCAGGCCGACGAGCGTGCCGATGATGGCGATCACCACGAGGAGCTCGACGAGCGTGAATCCCGTCGCCCGTCCTCGGTCCCGCCTGGGGCGGGGCGGGGGTGCCGGACGGCTCGGGGTGGAGGGGGTGGAGGATTGCATGGGGGTGTCGGCAGAGGCGAGGCCAGGATGCAGCTGCATAGTTATTGCATATGCACCGGCTATGTGTCTACACTACAAACGCAGGTGTGGTCGGTGTGCGTGTGCCAGTGGCCTGCCGGAGTGCCTGCCAGGAGCTGCCCGATGACCCGCGTGAGCCCAGCAGCGCCCCCCTGCCTTCCCGGTCTTGGGGGGGCTGGCCCGGCAGGACTGCCCGCCGTCGTCGAGCGGTGGATCCGCCGGCCGATCGTGGTCGCCACCGTGGTAAGCGTGACGGCGCTCGTGATGGTGACGGCCTGCTCGGAACGGGCGCGTCCGGTGTGGTTGGGGTGCGCCGCCGCGCTCGCCGTCGGCGGGCTGGGGCCGTGGCTGATGGTCGGCTTCATCCGCGGCGGAATAGCGTTCGACCGGGAGCGCTGCCGGGTGGGGGAGCGGGTCGGCGTGCGGGCCAGCCTGCGGGGCCTGGCTGGTTGGAACGTCGGTGGAGAACGGGGGTATGTGTTGCAGTGGGCCGAAGGGAGCGGCGTCAGCGCCGGATGGATGAACGCCACCCCGGCCGGACTTGCCGCCGACGTGATGATGGTGGCGCGCGGCCTGCAGCCGAGCGGTCGACCGAGCATCCGCTGCGATTGGCCGTTCGGGCTCGTGACGGCGCGACGCGGGGTCCGCGTCAGCGCGCCGATTATCGTCCGGCCTGCGAGTTGGCACGTGCCGTTGCCCGTCGCGATCCTCGCGCCGGCACGGCACGGTCGCCACCCTTCGGAGGGCGCGAGGGGTTCGGGTGGCGATGTCCTCGGTGTCCGCGAGTACCGCCGCGGTGACGATCCCCGCTCCGTGCACTGGGTTCACACGGCGCGACGCGAGACGCTCGTCGTCCGCGAGCGTCCGGGCAACGGTCGCCCATCGATCCGCATCATCCTGGCGGCGGCAGGGGCCCTCGCCGGGGAGCTCGACACGATCTCCGCGGTGGCCACGAGTCTCGTCGAGTCGTGGGCCGGAGCCGGTGTGGAGCTCGAGGTGGCCTGGGGACGGGAGACACGCTGGACGGTCCGCGATCCGCGCAGGCTCGATCGGCTTCTCGACGCGATCGCGTGTGTCGACGCCGGTGTGCTCGTTCCGCCCGGCGATTCGATCGCGGGGATCACGGCGCGGCGGGATCTCGCCGGCCGGAGTGTCGACCTCGAGGTGATCGTGACGAGCCCCCGACTCGCCAACTGCGGTGATCGCTCCTCCCTCTTCCCACGGCTGTGGCTCGTGGTCTCGGCATCGTGCGGCTCCCCGCCGAGCGGCCCTCCCGGGCGTTGTCCGGGAGGAGGCAGGGAGTGGCGGGTCGATCTCCCCACCGGGAGCGCTGCCTCCGGTCTCGCCTCGACACTCGCGGAGGCCGGGCATGATCCCGATGCAGCACGCACCTGAAGCGCCACGGCAGCTCCTGCCGGTGAACCTCCTCGACGGGATCGTGTTCGCCACGAGCATCGGGCTCCAGCAACTCGCCGCCGTCCCCGACGGCGTGTCGGGATGCTGGGCCGTTGCCGCGGGCGTGGTGTTCACCCTCATCGCCGCCCGAGCGGCGCGATGGACCGGGGCCGCAGGGGATCGTTCAGCGGCCTGCTTGACCGCTGCGGCCGTCGCGCCGCGCGGGATGCGCGACGTCGCCGACCGCCGATCGACGATCGGCCATGGCTCGGCGGGAAACCAGGCAATCGTGGTTGCAGCCGATCGGCAGGCATGGCGCACGCTGCTGATGCGGAGCCTGACGCTCGGTGCCGTTGCCCTCCTCCCGACGTGTGGATCACTTGCCGCCGTGGCTTTTCTCGGTGCCTCCCCCGGGCCGGAGGTGTTCTTGCTGGGGGTCCCCGCCGGTACGGTGCTCGCCCTGTTGGCGGGGCGGCGCGGTCGCCATGAATACCGGTTCGCCCTTGCCGCCAGCGCGTTTCTCGTGGTGCTTTCGTCGATCGTCGTCTCCCATCCCGCCGCCGCGCTCGTGCAGACGCTCTATGCAGCGGCGGCCTCCGGCTGGCTCGCCAGCCGTCGCGAGGGCCCCGGCAGCGCCGACGCGCCTGCTGTTCCACGCTTCCGCGCGGCCCTGCTGCTTCCTTGTCTGGCGGTGGCTGCCGTCGTGGCCGCAAGCGGCGGCACGCTCGGCAACGTCGCGCGTTCGGTGGGGGGATTCATGCCGTTCTCCGGCGGCGACTCCTGGAACGATCCCTGGGGCACCGACGGCATCGGCGATGGCGAGATCCTCGTCGCCGGAAAGCGCGACGCCACGTCGTCCGGCCCCGTCGACTCGTCCCTCTACCTCACCAGTCAGCGACCCTCGCTCTACGACGTGTGGAACGATCAGTACGGTGAGCCGTTCCGCGCCGAGCACGAACGGGCGATCCCCATCGATGCCAGCGACGTACGCGACAGCGAAGGGAAGACGGCCGACAGCGATCATGCCGGTCGCGAGTTTTCCACGGTCCGCTCCGGTCGACGTCGGACCGCCAAGCCCCCAGACATCGCCGCCCGCGCCCTGCTCACCGTCGATGGTCCCACGCCGGTCCTCCTCCGCCTGGCGGTGTTCGACGGTTTCGACGGCCGCACCTGGTCGGGGATTCCCGCCGATGGGAGCGATCCGGAGTCGCGGGTGGTGGCTGTAGGGGATGATTGGATGCGGGTCGGTCCCGGTGTGCCCTCCGAGAGCCCGCACCACCACGAGCGGCATGCGATCACCGTCGGCACGCTCGAGAGTGCCGTGCTGCCGTTGCCGACAGGCTCCACGCGGATGCGGATCCCGCGGATGACCGAGCCGTCGATGTACCGCTTCGCCGCTGCGGAGCTTCCCACGCTCGACCGGCCCGCGGTGCCGCCGGGCACGACCGTCTCCTCCTTCAGCCGTCCGGGGGGGATCGATGGTCGCGACCCTTCGCCGTCCTTGGCGGGAGGCCCGGCGCTGATCGATCGAGCCGCGACTCCATCCGACACCGGGCCGGAGCGGTCGTGGATCGACAGCCTGCTCGAGGAGTGGCAGATCGTGGTCGCAGGGCCGGAGCGGATCGCTGGGTGGGAGTTGGTCGCTGCGGTCGTCGACCGGGTGCGGAGGCATGCGCTGCTCGATCCCGGCTTCGTCCTTTCGGGGGCGGAGTCCGACACGGTGAAAGCTTTCCTCACCGGGGCCCGCCGCGGTCCGGACTACCAATTCGCAAGCGCCACCGCCGTCGTGCTCCGTCACCTCGGCTTCCGGACCCGGCTGGTCTCGGGTCTGCGGGTCTCGGGCACGCGGCGCGACGCCCGTTCGCGGCGGGTGATCGCCGCGCGGGAGGATGTCCATGCGTGGGCCGAGATCCTCGATACGTCGGGTCGCTGGATTCCGCTCGAGGCCACCCCCGGGCAGCGGCTGCGTGGGGCGGGGATGCCGCTCGAGAAGACCATTGCCGCGCTCGTCAGGAGCTTCCTGCCGACGACTCGAGCGGGGTGGTGGGGCGTCATCGGCCTGACAGCGCTCGCGACGGTGACGTCGATCCACTGGCGGCGGTTGGCGGATCGGGTGGTGACGGTTGCGTGGTGGCTGGAGCTGCGGCGCTCGGCGGCCTGTCCACTCGAGGTGACATGGCGGCTCGTCGAGCGCCGCGGCTGGATCGCCGGGCATCCGCGGCCGGCGCATGAGACCGTCCGGCGATGGTATCTGGCCCCCTGCCGGCCGGTCGCCGCGGGCGCGGACCATTCCGAGGGCTTCGTGCGCGCCTTCGAAGCGGTTTCCTACGGCCCCCCGGATGCCTGCGGCGACCGCAGGCGGCACCTGCGGATCGCCCTCGCCGCCGAACGCATCTGGACGCTCGACGCGTTGCTCGCCCGCCGGCCGAAGGCCGTCGGCGGTTTTTCCCTCCCGTCCGTTTCTTCCTTTCGCTCCCGCCGCCGGATGCCCGCATGACACCCTTCTCCTCGGCCGTGGCCGCCCCCGATTCCCTCTCACCACTCGAGGCCATCGGCCTTGCGCGCGGGTGGCTGCGCACGGCACTCCGTGGCAAGGACGAAGCTTGCGACCTCGCGCTTGCGTGTCTGCTGGCCGGCGGCCATCTCCTCATCGAGGATGCTCCCGGGCTCGGCAAGACGACCCTCGCCAAGGCGCTGGCGGTGCTCGCCGGCGGGACATTCGCCCGGGTTCAGTGCACCCCCGATCTGCTCCCGACCGACGTCACCGGATTCACCCTCTACAACCAGCAGACCCGCCAGTTCGAGTTTCATCGCGGACCGGTGTTCGCCGATGTCCTCCTCGCCGACGAGATCAACCGGGCGACGCCGCGCACGCAAAGCGCGCTGCTCGAGGCGATGGCCGAGCGGCAGGTGACCATCGACGGACAACCCCATCCGCTGCCCGGCCACTTCTTCGTCGTGGCGACACAAAACCCCCTCGAGCACCTCGGCACCTACCCCCTTCCCGAGGCGCAACTCGACCGGTTCGCCGTCCGCCTCCGGATCGGATACCCGGCGCGGGGCGACGAGGTGGAGCTGCTCCGCACGGCACGGACCGAGTCGCGGCCCGAGACGAGTGCAGTCGATCGGGCTGTGCAGCCGGGGATGGACCTCGGCGCCCTGCAGCGGTTCGTCGCCGGGGTCGGGGTGTCGGACCGGGTCGCCGCGTACCTCGTCGATCTGGGACGCGAAGTGCGGCGAAGGCTCGGGGAAAACAGGGGGCCGAGCCCGCGTGGGCTGCTCGTCTGGCAACGCGTCGCCCAGGCCTGGTCGGCGATCGATGGACGTGAGCACGTCACCCCTGACGACGTGCGGCATGTCGCCGCGCCGGTCCTCGGCGTGCGAATCGATCTGCCCGTGAAAGACTTCGACGATTTGCTCGCTGCCGCGCTGGCGGCGATCACGGTACCGGTGGGGCGCAACGGAGGGTGACACGATGCTGGAATCGCTTGTCTGGGGGGGGCTTTACCGGGGCGTCGCCACACTGGCGCACGCGGCCCCGACGATGCTTTGTGGCCTGTTCGTCGCCGCCGTGATCCGCGACCTGTTCGGAGTCGCGCTGACGCGTCGTCTGATGGGTGCCCGTGGGCCGACGGCCCTCCTGCGGGCGTGGCTTCTCGGCATGCTTCTCCCGGTCTGTTCGATCGGGTCGATTCCCGTCGCCCGCGAGTTGCTCCGCGCCGGTCTGACCGGCGGAACCGTGCTCGCGTTCACGGTCTCCGCGCCTCTCTTCAACCCGATTTCGCTCCTCTATGGCCTGACGCTCTCCCATCCGCTGGTGATCCTCGGTTTCGCCCTGGCATCGATGGCGGTCGTGAACATCGCCGGTATGGCTTGGGATCGCGCCTGGAGAGCCCCCGAGACCGGCGATGAGCAGACGACCGGCCGCGTCGCTCCCCCCGGCTGGCGAAGGGTCGCGCTGCTCGGCATGACGACCGTCCGGGAAGCCGCCGGTAGCACGCTGGTCTATGCGGCGGTGGCGGTGGTCGGCGTGATGCTCTTGGCCGTGATGCTTCCCGCCGGAAGCCTGCAGACGACGATGAAGGCGTTCGATCCTTGGGCCGGGCCGATGATGGCCGTCATCAGCCTCCCGGCCCACATCACGCCGACCGACGCGATGATGCAGGTCGGATCGATGTTCGACCACGGGAACTCCGTCGGGGCCGCGTACGTGTTGCTCTCGGTGGGGGCCGGGTTGAATCTCGGTGTGCTCGCCTGGGCATGGCGCGCCTTCGGCGTGCGGGCCGCGGCGTCATGGGTGGCGATGCTCGTCTCGATCGTGGTCTCGATCGGCTGGTTCATCGAGCGCCCGCTGTCGTTCCGGGACACGCCACCCGAGCAGCACACCCACGCCTTCGACGGATTCTGCCTGCCGTTTCCGGCGGATGTCCCCGATCCGGCGGGGCGGGTGCGGGCCCTGCTCGCCGACCGGATCGCGTTCCACGAATGGAGTGCGCTTGCCCTCCTCGGCGTGCTCGTGGCGGTCGGTGTGCTGCTTGCGGTGTGCGATCCGCGCGAGCGGATCGAGGCGTGGTTGTGTGCCGGGGATCATCCGCGGACGGTCGTCGGGCAACGGAGGCGTTTCGACGTCGTCGTACCGGCGCCGGTGCTCGGTGTGATCCTCGTCGGGGGGCTGGTGGCGATGAGTGTCCTTGCTGCCTACGTTTACTACCCCGATCGGGAGACCGCGGTCAAAGAGTTGCAGTTCGTCGCTGCGGAAACCCATTCGGCCGTCGTCGACCGCGATCGTCGGCGAGCCGAGGTGTGGATCACGAGCTGGGAGGATCTCGTGCGTCGGGCCGAGGTGGGGGTATGGATCCGGGACGGACGCGTCGACCGGCAGTTGGTCCTCTCCTCGGGTCACCTCCGGGACCGGATCGAGGCCCTCGAACACGCCGTCATGGATGCCGAGTCCCCCGATGAGACACTCGTGGCGACGGCTCTCCAGGAGCTCAGCGCCGCGGCACTCCTCCACCGGGCCGCCGTCCGTGGGCCCGCAGGCGGGCCGTGAACCGGCCGGGTTTTTCCCGGTTCGGCATGGTGTAGGATTGGGGTATGAACGCGAAACCGAGCCGGCGATCCCCGTCTGCCGCCGCCATATCGACCGATGCAGCCCGCGCACGGATCCGCGCCGCCGGATTGCGCTGCACGCCGGCGCGGCTGGCGGTCATGGAGCGGCTCGCGGCCGCGGCCGGCCCGCGGACGCATGCCGAACTAGCGGCCGATCTGGCGGCGGGGGCGCGTCACGCCGGCAGCGGTTACGACAAGGCGACCATTTACCGCAACCTCGTCGAGCTCACCGAAGCGGGGCTCGTCTCGCGGATGGAACTCGGCGACCACGTGTGGCGTTTCGAGATCAAGGGGCAGGCGAAGGATGGCTCCTCGACCGCCGCCCACCCCCACTTCGTCTGCACCGAGTGTGGCGGGGTGTCCTGTCTCGACGGGCTCGACGTGGCGATCACCCCGCATCAGCCCGAGTCGGCCAAGGGTCGTCGCCCCGCCCGCGGTGGTCGTGGTGACGCGGGCCACCATCGGATCGGATCGGTGAGCGAGGTGCTCCTCAAGGGGCGCTGCGAGGACTGCACCTGACGGCTGCGACCTGTACCGGCCGCGCCGTTCGCCCGCTGCCGGCCGCAGCGAAGCTCCGATGATCGGGGATCGAGCGGGGGGAGTGGGCGATGGAGCGGCGTTTCATGGCGAGTCTGCCCCGGGCCCTGCGGAGGCTGTTCGTCGTCGCTCTCCTTCTGCCGCTCGTGCCCGCGATCGCCACTGCCGAGGAAGGGTTTGAAGATCTTTTCGACGGGCAGTCGCTCGCTGGCTGGGTGATCGAGTCGCATGCCGACTCGGAAGTCCATCCCGACGGCCGGCCGGTATGGAGCGTGAGGGACGGCGCGATCGACTGTGACGGCCTCGGCTTCGGGTTCCTCCGCTACGCCCGCGAGCCGTTTGCCGATGTCACGCTGCGGATGGAGTTTCGCCTCGGCACGAAGGCCGACGGCGAGCCCTGCAACGCGGGCATCGGTCTGCGGACCGGCGCCTTCGACCGGCGCCGCTCGCGCGCGACGCGGCCGAGTATCCGCGGCTACGAGCTCCAGCTCCTCGACGACGCCGGCTCCCCCCCCACGACCCACTCCTCAGGTTCCCTCTACCGCTACGTCGCCCCGCGCGAAACGTGCATCCGGCCGGCAGGGGAATGGAACGAGCTCGAGGTGAGCCTCATCGGCCCGCGGATCCGCGTCATCCTCAATGGCCGGCTGATCCAGGATGTCGATCAGGAGACGATCCCCCAGATCCGCACCAAGCCCCTCTCGGGCCATATCTCACTCCAAAACCACGGCGGGCCGGTGCGCTATCGCAACATCCGCGTGCGCCGTGAGGGCCCGGCCGATACGGGCGAAAAGTCACTCGTGTCCCAGGCGTCGATCATCGCCACGCGCGATCCCGCCATCGGCATCCGCGGCCTGCTTCGTTTTGCCCTCGAAGCGGCCGGCCGCGGCTTCGATCCCGCCGCGATCGACGAGGCCCTCGCGCTTGCCCGTTCGATGCAGGTGACCGGCGAAGGTCCGGACGAGGGCAACTTCCGCTGGCGCCTGGGCGACGGCGCGGTGAGCGACGCCAATGCCTGCGAGTTTGCCGGGCAGTTGCTCGCGCTTCTGCGCCTCGAGGACGACGGCCGACTCGTCCCGCGTCCTGCCGGCCGGCGGCTCTCTGCGCGGGGCCGCGGGCTGGTCGACTCGATGGCCCGTGACGCCCTCACGGCGATCCGCCGCCGCCGCGTCGAGCCGGGCTATACGAACATCTTCCTCACCCACACCTGGAATCTCCTCGCCCTCGGTGATCTCGCCGGGCCCGAAGGCATCGCCGCGGGCGAGGCGGCCTGGGAGGAATGGAAGGCCTTCACGCGCTCACACGGGGTGACCGAGTTCGTCGCCCCGACCTACCTCGGCGTCGATCTCGATGCGCTCGCGCTGATCGCCGACCACGCCCCCTCGTGGGAGACGCGCGTCGAGGCGGAGGCGGCCCTCGGCTATCTCTGGCGGAGCGCTGGTTGCCACTGGCTCCCTGTCGCGCAGCGTCTCACTGGTCCGCATGCCCGCGACTACGACTGGCTCTTCGGCCGTGGCTACGCCGACGAGCACCTCGTCGAGGCTGGATGGCTGACGGTGGCGCCACGGCCCGAGGGGGCCGGCTGGCTCCCCGGCGCTCCCCGCGACGGCCTTCACCTTTTCCGCACCGCCTGTCGCTGGGAGCCGCCGGGGAGCCTCCTCGAGGAGATCGTCGCGCGCGCGCCACGCTTCGTCGTCGAGCGCACGGGGGAGCGTCCCTGGCAGCGGATCACCGACTGGGTGGGGAAGACGTCGAGCATCGGCATCTCGGGCGAAGGCCGGGGCGAGGAGGACAAGACGCTCCTTGTGAATCTTCCCCCGCTCGCCTGGGTTCCCGGGGCCGAGCCCTGGCGTGGCGCGAACGTGACGCTCGTCTTCGATGGCCGCGGGGATCCTTATGGCACGGTGCACGAAGCGTCGGCCGAGACTCCGCAGGCAAAGCCGCGGCACCTCCGACCGTATCTCGTCTCCTCGCAGCAGGGGCCGCGTGTCACGGCCCTGTGGTTCCTCGATCCGCGCCGCCAGCCGTTCCGGGTCGATCCCCAAGCACTCGCCGGCCTCGCTGCCCATCTCCTCCTTCCGGCGGGGGTGGAGGTGTGGACGGTCGACGGGAGGCTTGCCGCGAATGAAAAACTTCCCGCCGACGCGGTGCTCTTTCTCCGCGGGGCTGGCACCGTCCTTGGGCTCCGCTTTCTGGCGCCCGCCGATGCCGATCTCCGGGCCATAGAACTGGAACGTGTCGCCGACGGTGGCAGGCAGGCCGTCGAACGCTTGACGGCGACGTTCGCGACGGGGGTGCCCGAGCGTGGGGCGCTGCTCGGCCTCGATCTCGAATTGCTCGAAGGCTGCGATGAGCGGGCGTTTGCCGACTTCCGGCGGGCGTTTGCGGCGCGGGAGGTGCGTCTCGAACGCGAGGGGACGCTCGCGCGCGTCACGGGCGCCCTGCCGCTCGAACTCGATCTGGCCAGTGGCGACGCCCGGCCGCGTCGGCTCCGCTTCGAGCCTGTGCTCCCTGTGGAAGGGCTCCTGATGCTCGACGGCGTCGAGATCGGTCGGGAGGCGCTCGAGCCGGAGGAGCCGCGCTGAGGCGTGGCGAACGTCGTGCCGGCGTGCGGCGGCGCCCTCCCTACGAGTGGCCGGTGAGGATCTCCCGGAGCCGCTTGGCCGGGGCACGGCCAAGCGCGAGGGGGGCCGCCACCGCTTCGAACGTGACCACCGTTTCGTTCCGCGATTTCCACTCGATCTGATTCACCGTGGCGATCTGGACGATGTGCGATCGGCCCACCCGCGCGAAGGCGTCGGCGGGCAGGATGGCATCCCATTGGCTCAGACGCCGGCAGAAGAGCAGCACCCCCTGCGGCGACTTGAGCCCCACGCGCGTGTAGTTGCGGAGCGATTCGATCCAGCAGATGTCGCCGACGGTCAGCACCAGCGACGTCGTCTTGCCGGCCAGCGGGACGGTCACCGCGGCGTCGAGGCCAAGCACGGTGGCGACGTCGGCGTCGACGGTGTCGCAAGGATCGATCTCCGGGGTGCCTGCGGCCTGCTTGCGGATCCGGGCGACCGTGTCGGCGAGTCGCTCCGGATCGACCGGCTTGACGAGATAGTCGAGGGCCGCGGCGGCGAACGCCCGCACGGCATGCCTGTCGCTCGCCGTGACGAACACCACCCGCGTGCCGTCGGGCACGCTCACGAGCAGGTCGAGCCCGCTGTCGCCGGGCATGTCGACGTCGAGGAACACGACGTCCGGCGGATTCGTCTCGAGGAGCCTGCGGGCCTCGGTGACATTCTCGGCGACACCGACGATCTCGACCTCCGGGTGGGCGGCGAGGAGCTTCCGCATCATCTCGTTGGCACGCGGTTCATCGTCGACGAGGATCGCGGAAATCATGGCGATGGTCTTGGAGATGGTGGGCGTGGCCGGTGAGCGTCAAGCCGACGTGGAGGGTGTAGCGCGATCGCTTTCGGGGGCCGCGACGCGATCGGTCCCGGTGGGCGATTGCAGCGCGAGCGTCGCCGGCATCCGGATGACGACGCGGACCCATCCGCCGTCGAGTTCGGGGTCGATCACCGTGTCGACCGTCGCGGACTCGTCGACGAGCAGGGCGAGCCGCTTGCGGAGGGAGCGGATCCCGGTGGAAGGGGACCGCGTCGTGTCGGGCGTCACCCAGCGGCCCGAGTTGGCGACCACCACCTCAAGCCGGTCGTCGACCACTTTCGCCGTGATGCTCACCCGCAGCGGCATGCTGCTCGTTTGGCTGCCGTAGTTGAGGGCGTTTTCGAGCAGCGGCTGGATGAGCATCGGCGGCACGAGCGCGGCCAAAGCCGCGCGATCGCAGGTGACGCTGCACTTGAGATTGTCCCCGAATCGAGCCTGCCGCACGCCGAGGTATTTCTCCAGGGCGTGCAGTTCGCGGGAGAGCGGCTCGAACGTGCGGGCTTCTCCGAGGACGAACCGCAGGTAGTCGGCCAGGTCGCGGATCACGCTCTCCACCGCGTCGGGGTCGTCCTTCGTGGCGAGCACCGCGTTGAGGGCGTTGAAGAGGAAGTGGGGGTTCATCTGCTCCTGGAGTTTCTCGACCTCGAGCGATCTTGCCGCCGCCTCCGCGCGGAGCATGCGGAGCTCGAGATCGATCGCCGAAGCTTCGTTCTCGGCGAGGAGGATCTCGGTCCGGTAGAGGTCCTCGATCATCTCGAGCCCGAAAATGCTCGCGCACCAGAAGAACGTCGTCACGATCCGTGGCACGAGTAGCCCGACGATCCGCGCCCCGCTCCAGTACGTCGTGCCGCTCACGCCGCTCACCGTGACCAGCAGCACCGACAGCCCGAGGCCGGCGAGCGATACCACGATCATCAGTGGCCACCGAACCCGCCGCGGGACTCCGCGCATGCGGGCCGATTCGAAGGCCAGATAGACGACCGTCGAGATCACCAATCCCGTGCCGACGCGGAGCACGATCGCCAGCCACGGCGTCGGCTGGGCGGGCTGCACCGCCCTGCTCAAACCGAGCACGGCCGCGGCGATCGCCAGCCAGAACAACACCTGGAACGACCAGAAGATCCGTGCCCGCCACCGCGGTAGCGCGTCGCGGAG
>Ga0078894_10001167_pt1 | contig 19327 bp, 22 predicted proteins | sample LauGreSu1BDMLBSD_2_FD_67506 | JGI IMG/M metagenome (GOLD analysis project Ga0078894, IMG submission 67506) | Freshwater lake microbial communities from Lake Michigan, USA - Su13.BD.MLB.SD (version 4) (version 4) | ecosystem: Environmental > Aquatic > Freshwater > Lake | place: Lake Michigan... | reverse complement strand
GCAAAGTAGCGCTCGTGCGCGGCCAGCGCCAGCTGCTGCACATGGGCGCGCTCCATGCGAGCAAAGGGCAGGTGAGCCAGCAAGGAGACCACCCAGTGCTCGAGCAGCTGATGCGATGGCTGTGCGCTCATGGGCCAACCATAACAAGGCCAGGCCCGCCAGGCAACTGCCCGCAGGCAGTGTGGGACATCACCCGGCAGCGCCTGGCCCGACTACAAAACCTAGGGTAAGCCTGTAGGACCTGAGCACTGAGGTGCTGGGGTTTGCCCCAAGCTTGCGCCTTGAATGACCCTTCAGTAAGCTTTGAGTCAGGCCCACTACAAACAGTGTGGATTCTACGTAGAAGCTGGGCCCGAGGCAGGCCCGAAAACACCCGTGCTCCAAGCTCTGAACATCGCTCAATTGCTGCTCTACATCGGCCTGATGGCCCTGTTCGGTCAGGGCCTGCTCTTTGTTTTGGCGGGCCAAAAACGCGACACCAATTTGTTTTACCAGCTGTTTCAGGTCCTCAACCGCCCCTGGATGGGTTTGGCACGGCTGATCTCGCCAGCCCGGATCGACCCACGCCACCATGGCTGGGTGGCCTTTTTCGTCACATCGGTGCTCTACATCGCCGTCACCCTGGCCAAGATCGAGCACTGTGTCAGCGTCGGGATGGAGGTCTGCCGATGAAGCTCAGCTGGACTTACCTCATCCTGAAGTGGCGGGCCATCGGCCTGATTCTCCTGGGCCGCCGCGAAGCCGCGTTGAGCTGCTTTGACCAAATGCTGGTCATGCACGCGCAAGACGCTTATGCGCTGGCCAGCCGGGCCCACCTGCGTGCCGAACTGGGCAACCCTCAGGGTGCCATGCAAGACTATGCGCGACTGACCGCCCTCCCAGGCGCCAGCGCGGCCAGCTTTTTCAACCAGGGCTTCTTGCTCGAAGCCGACGGACAGATCGAGGCGGCCGAGGCCAGCTTTCGCCGCGCCGTCACACTCGACGACAGCCTGGACCGGGCCTGGTTTGGCCTGGGACTGGTGCTGATGCGCCAGTCGCGGCTGGACGAAGCCATCAGCGCACTCAAGCGCAACACCCAATTGCAACCCATGAGTCCCTACGGCTGGTGCGAACTGGCCAGGATTCATGTCAAGCGCCAGGAGCCCGAAGAGGTGGCGAAGATCATTCGCCACCTGCAAGGGTTTGAGCCCAAGGTCGCCGCCGAACTGGCACGCGAAACCGGGATCAACGCGAAAGCGAGCCCGGTTTAGTTTCGATCCGGTTGCAAGTTGGAATGAGGGCAGTCATTCCATCGGATCGCAGGCAAATCGACCCCCCGGTCGGAAAAGAGGAGACAGACTTCATGCAATTGACTGAATCGCATCGCCAATATTGGCAGAAAAACCTGAACATCACGGCGGTCCTCATGGCCGTCTGGTTCGTGGTGACCTTTGTCGTGGCGTATTTCGCCCGCGACCTCAACTTCACATTCTTCGGCTGGCCCTTCAGTTTCTGGATGGCTGCCCAAGGCTCGCTGATCATCTACGTGGTGATCATCTGGTTCTATGCCCACTACATGAACAAGCTCGACCAAGAGCATGGCGTGGCTGAAGTCGAGGAGGACTGATCATGGCTGGAATGACCCCTGAAAACGAAAGCGGCATGTTTGCCGCATCGAGCAACGCCGCTTTCCGAAAGCAGCTCAACAAGGTCTACGCCTGGTACACCGGCGGCTTTGCCTTGTTCGTGATCGTGCTGGCCATCCTGGAGCAGATGGGTCTGCCCCGGAACTGGATCGGCTACCTGTTCCTGGCCGCCACCGTGTTGCTTTACGCCGGCATCGGCGTGATGAGCCGCACCAATGACGCGGCCGAATACTATGTGGCCGGCCGACGCGTGCCTGCCATGTACAACGGCATGGCCACCGGCGCCGACTGGATGAGCGCGGCCTCCTTCATCGGCATGGCCGGCACGCTCTACCTGACCGGCTACGGCGGCTTGGCCTTCATCATGGGCTGGACTGGCGGCTACTGTCTGGTGGCGCTGTTCCTCGCGCCCTACCTGCGCAAGTTCGGGCAATTCACCATTCCCGACTTCCTGGGCGCGCGCTACGACGGCAACCTGCCCCGATTGATCGGTATCCTGGCGGCCATCCTGTGCTCCTTCACCTATGTGGTGGCGCAGATCTACGGCGTCGGTCTGATCACCACACGCCTGACCGGCGTGGCCTTCGAGTTGGGCATCTTCCTGGGCCTGGGCGGCATCTTGGTGTGCTCCTTCTTGGGTGGCATGCGTGCTGTGACCTGGACTCAAGTGGCCCAGTACATCATTCTGATCATTGCCTACCTGATCCCGGTGGTCTGGCTGTCGGTCAAGCAGACCGGCGTACCCATTCCCCAGGCCATCTACGGCTTCCAGTTGCAAAAGGTGACCGAGAAGGAAAAAGCCCTGATCGATGATCCGAAGGAAAAAGAAGTACGCGCCATCTTCAAGGCCCGCGCCGACGAGTTTGACGCCAAGCTCAAGGACGTCAAGGCCGCGCTGGAAGCCGACAAGGCCGCCGCCGCCAAGAAGATCGAAGACCTCAAGGCTGCCAACGCGCCTGCCGCAGAGATTGCCGCCGCCGAGAAGGCTCAGGCCGCGCTGCCCAAGGATGAAGAGGCTGCCAAGAAAGCCTGGACAGCAGCCAAGGCCGCCAATGCGGCACGCACAGCACCGCTGGCTGGCATGCCGCGCCATGCGACGCAATTTGCGGGTGACCCCAATGGCGACCAGAAAGCCAAGGACGCCTATGACGCCTCGCGGCGTAACTTCCTGGCCCTGGTGTTCTGCCTGATGGTGGGTACCGCCGCGCTGCCGCACATTCTGATGCGCTACTACACCACGCCTTCGGTCAAGCAGGCGCGCAGCTCGGTGACCTGGTCGCTGTTCTTCATCTTCCTGCTTTACTTCACCGCGCCGGCTCTGGCTGTGCTGGTCAAGTACGAGGTCTTCACCGTGCTGGTGGGAACACCGTTCGACAAGCTACCGGCCTGGGTGGCGCAATGGGCGTCCGTCGATCCGACCTTGCTGTCGGTGACCGACGTCAACAAAGACGGCATCTTGCAACTCGGCGAAATGCGCATCGGCGGTGACATCATCGTGTTGGCCACACCGGAAATCGGCGGCCTGCCCTATGTGATCTCTGGCATGGTGGCCGCTGGCGGCCTGGCTGCAGCGCTGTCGACCGCCGACGGCCTGCTGCTGACGATCGCCAACGCGCTGTCGCACGACCTTTACTACAAGATGATCGACCCGAACGCACCGACGGCGCGCCGCGTGATGATCTCCAAAGTCCTGCTGTTGGTGGTGGCTCTGGCTGCTGCTTATGTGGCGGCGCAAAAGCCGGCCGACATCTTGTTCCTGGTCTCTGCGGCCTTCTCGTTTGCTGCAGCCGCCTTCTTCCCAGCGCTCACTTTGGGCATCTTCTGGAAGCGGGCGACCAAATGGGGCGCAGTCATCGGCATGGTCGGCGGCCTGGGCATCACCATGTACTACATGGTGACCACCCAGCCCTGGCTGCGCGGCATCTTCGGCGTGACCTCGCCCATCGAGCTGTGGTGGGGCATCTTGCCGATCTCGGCCGGCGTTTTCGGCGTGCCACTGGGCTTTGCGCTGATCATCGTCGTCAGCTTGCTGACTCCGGCACCGCGCCGCGAGATCCAGGAGTTGGTCGAGCATGTGCGCTATCCCAGCATCGCAGGTGATATCGACACCCGCGCAACCTGATCCCTGGCCTGATGCTCAGCTCATCTGCCCGGTGAGCTGATGGCAGCAAAACGCCCACTTCGGTGGGCGTTTTTTTTGACGCCGGCAAGACGGGCGTCAATAGCTATCCTTTGCTTGAGCTCAGGTGCGTTGCACCCCGACCGGCAAGTTCGCTGCCTCGTTCCAGGCTGGCCCTTGAAACCAAGCGCCCCCCAGCAGATGGTCGCGCAGCATGGGCAAGGCATCGAGCCCCCAAAACAGCTTGCCTTCTGAGGCCAGCGTCGGCACACCAAAAACGCCGGCGGCAATCGCCTGCTCAGACGCGGCTTTCAAGCGCTGTTTAACCTCATCGCCGGACGGGTCGAGCACAGGCTGCAGGCGCTCGACCAATTGGGCCAGCCGATGCGCATCGTTGGGGTCACCCCCTTCGGCCCAAACATGACGAAAGATGTTCTCGCAAACCCAGCGGTTGGGATGGCCGTCATGGCTGCAGGCCAGTGACAGGCGCAAGAGCGCCAGCGGGTTGAAAGGATGGGTCGCCGGCATGACCATGGGCGTGCCCTGGGCCTGAGCCAGCCACGACACATGACGGTAGGTCCATTCGCGCTTGGGCTTGAACTCGGCCGGCCCCAGATTGCCGTGCGCCTTGAGCATGCTGGCAAACAGCACCGGCTGGTAACTGAGCGCATGGCTGATGCCCTCGAGCGCCAGCGGCAGCCGCTCAAAAGCCAGGTAGGCATAGGGCGAGATGAAGTCGAGGTAAAACGTCAGGCGCTTGAATGACATGCGCAGGCTCCTTTGGGGCAGCGCCTCAATGCGGCGCAGCAGCGCGCTCGCCTATGGTCTGCCAGATACCGCGCCGTGCCGGCGGCGCCAGACTGCTCCATGCGGCAATTTCGTCGAGGGAGCGCAGGCAGCCCAGGCACAAGCCCGTGGTCTCGTCCATGCGGCACACCGAGATGCAGGGCGAAGGCGGGTCCCCGGCCGGCGCGCACTGCACACAGGCCGCGCGCGCCCGCAGCACGGCCCGCGCCCGCGCGGCCGGCGCCAAAGGGCTGCTGGCCACGTCATCAAGCCGGGCTCGCGTGAGCAGGGCCAACTGCGCTGGCGCGGCGGCAAACACCGCATGCGGGTGACCGGCAGCGGCCCAGACCTGTTCAAAGCGAAACAGGCTCAAATCTAAGACCTGGACGATGGCACTGGCATGGGCCACCGGGCTGACGCCCCCAATGACAAAGCCGGTACGTTCACGCACGAAGTCGGGGTCGGCACGGCCCAGTTTTTGGCCGGGGGCACAGACCAGGGCTGCGAGTTTTTTCTCGTCAACCCGCTGGTCGCCCGAGGTCACCACCATCACCGCCGCGTTGTCGGGAAGGCGGCGAAACACGATGCTCTTGGCAATCTGGCCCAATTGCACACCCAGGGCGTCGGCCGCTTCCTGCGCGGTGCGCGCAGAAGCGTCGAGCAGGCGCGGCGCATGGGCATGGCCGCGCGCGGCCAACCAGGCCGCCACCGGCTGAGCCGAATCGGGCAAGCTCATGCGGCGCGCTTGTTGAGCAGCGCGGTCGCCGCCCGCGAATTGGGCTTGCGCTGTAGGAAGTCGCTGATGAACACCCCGGCGTCAATCAGCTTGTCAAGGTCAATGCCGGTCTCTATGCCCATGCCGTGCAGCAGATAGACCACGTCTTCGGTCGCGACATTGCCGGTCGCTCCCTTGGCATACGGGCAGCCGCCGAGGCCGGCCGAAGAACTGTCGTACTGCCAGATGCCCATCTCCAGGCAGGCCACGGTGTTGGCCAGGGCCTGACCATAGGTATCGTGAAAATGGCCCGACACATCGGCCAGCTCATAGTGCTTGAGCGTGGCCTCCATGGCGCGCTGCACCTTGCGGGGCGTGCCCATGCCAACGGTATCGGCCACGCCGGCATGCTGCACGCCAATGGCCTTCATGAGGCGGGCCACCTCGCCCACCGCTTCGGGCGGCACCTCGCCTTGGTAGGGACAGCCGACCGCCACCGAGATGGCGCCGCGCACATAAATGCCTGCGCTGCGGGCTTTTTCAACCACCGGGGCAAAGCGCTCGATGCTCTCGGCGATCGAGCAGTTGATGTTGCGCTGACTGAAGGCCTCGCTGGCGGCGGCAAACACCACCACCTCGTCGGGCCAGTGCTCACGCGGGGCGGACAGGGCAGCCTCCATTCCCTTGAGGTTGGGCACCAGTACCGAATAACGCACATCGGGCCGGCGCTCAATACCGGCCATGACCTGGGCGTTGTCGGCCATCTGCGGCACCCATTTGGGGCTGACAAAGCTGGTGACTTCGATTTCCTTCAGGCCTGCGTCCTGCAGCCGGTGCACCAACTCAATCTTCACCTCGGCCGGCACCTGGCCTTTCTCGTTTTGCAGTCCGTCGCGCGGACCGACATCGACCAGTTTGACTTTGGCGGGCATGTTCATGGCTGTTTCTCCAGGGTGCGCTGTGGTTTTCAGTATCCTACTTGCGGCCGCACCAAACCGCCCAGGCTCTCAGGCTTGGCCCCTGCTTGCAGGGCGGCCATCTTGGCCACCATCTGGCTCAGGCTCTCCTGCTGCAGGGTGCGCGCCGAGGTGTGGGGCGTGATGCGGATGCGCGGCTCGCGCCAGAAGGGATGCTCTGCAGGCAGCGGCTCCTGACGAAACACATCCAGCAGGGCGCCGGCAAGGTGCCGATTGTCCAGCAAAGCCAGCAAGTCTTCGTCAACCAGGTGACGGCCACGCGCCACATTGATCAAATAGGCGCCAGGCAGCAGACGCGACAGGCTGCTGCGGTTGAGGATGTTCTCAGTTTCGGGGGTCAAGGGCAGCAAATTAACCAGCACCCGGCTGCCGGCCAGAAATTCATGCCACTGCGCGGGCCCGGCGAAGATCTGCACGCCCTCCATGTGCTTGGGTGTGCGACTCCAGCCGCGCAAGGGAAAGTCAAAAGCCTGCAGGCCGCGCAGCACCCGCTGACCCAACACGCCCAGCCCCATCACCCCCACCGGACATTGCGCGCGCGGCTGGGGCTGGCGCTGCTGCCAACGGCCGGCCTGGGCATCGGCCTGGACCGCATCGAGCTCACGGTAGAAACGAATGACGGCCTGGGCGACGTACTCAGCCATCTGCACCGCCATGCCGGCGTCGTCCAGCCGAAACACGGGCACGCCGGCCGGCAGGCGCAGCTTGAGCAGGGCGTCGACGCCGGCGGCGATGTTGAACAGGGCTTTGAGACGCGGCTGCTCGTCCAGCAGCTCTTGAGGCGGCGCCCAGACCAGGGCGTAGTCGGCCTGCGGAGCGCCGGGCTGCCACAGGGCGACATCGGCCTGCGGGAAGGCCTGCCGCAAGGCAGCCAGCCAGGGCTCGGGGTCAACGGTGAGGTCGTGAAAGAGGATGCGCATGGTGTTCCATCTCCCTCTCCCTCTGGGAGAGGGTTGGGGTGAGGGCACGCACGAGGAAATGCCTGCGATGCGCGATGCCCCCACCCCAACCCTCCCCCAGAGGGGGAGGGAGTAAAAGTAATCAGCCCGCCATTTTCAGCAACTCCGCCCCTTCGGCCACCTGGTCGCCGGCTGCGTACATGAGTTCACCCACTTCGCCGTCGGCCGGTGCGGCGATGGTGTGTTCCATCTTCATCGCCTCCATCACCGCCAGGGCCTGGCCCTTGCTCACCTTCTGACCGGCTTTGACCAAAAAGCCGATGATCTTGCCCGGCATGGGCGCGGTCAAACGACCGCCCTCCTGCGAGCCCTGGCCCGCTTGGGCCAGAGGGTCGATCAGCGCCATCCGGGTCGCGCCCTGCGGCGTAAAGATATGGGCCTGCTCGCCCTGCCAGTACAAGCGCGTGCGCACAGCAGGCGCGCCCCAGCTCACCAGCAGATCCTCGCCCCGCGGCTCGAAGCGCAGGGCCTGCGCTAGAGCGTCGCCCAAGGCCAGGTGCACACTGCCGTCGCGCTGGTAGCTCAGCTGCGCGCGCAGCGTCTGCTCGCCATACTCAAACTCAAAGCGGCGCTGCGCCACACCGTGCGAGCGCCAGCCGTCTCTGGCGCTGAAAGGGTCGTCTCCGGCTAAGGCCTGCTCGGCCTGCAGCACATGCGCCACCACAGCGGCCACGGCCAGGGGCGCGCCCACCTTGTCCTGGTTAAAGAGCTGCGCCGCTTCGCGCGGGATCAGTGCGGTGTCCAGCTTGGCCTGGGCAAAAGACTCGGTGGCCAGCACATGGCGCAGAAACTGCACGTTGGTGGAAAGCCCGACGATGTGCAGTTCGGAAAGCGCCTGATCCAGCCGGGCCAGCGCCTGTTCGCGTGTGTCGCCATGCACGATGAGCTTGGCCACCATGGAGTCGTAAAACGGACTGATGGCATCGCCCTCGCGCACCCCGTCGTCAATGCGCACCGTGCCCAGCTCAAAGCTGGTGCAGGCCGGCTTGCCATAGACCTGCAGCGTGCCGGTGGCGGGCAGGAACTGCTTGTCCGGGGTCTCGGCGCAGATGCGCGCCTCAATCGCGTGGCCGCGCATCGGGATCTGCTCCTGGCCCAAGGGCAGTGGCTCGCCCGAGGCCACGCGCAATTGCCACTCGACCAGGTCCAGACCGGTAATCGCCTCGGTCACCGGATGCTCGACCTGCAGGCGCGTGTTCATCTCCATGAAATAAAAACGCATGGACTCGGGCTGGTCGTAGGCGGTCTGCTCGACGATGAATTCCACCGTGCCCGCGCCCACATAGCCCACCGCCTGGGCGGCCGCCACCGCCGCCTCGCCCATGCGCTTGCGCAGGTGCTCGCTCATGCCGGGGGCGGGCGCTTCTTCCAGCACCTTCTGGTGACGACGCTGCACCGAGCAGTCACGCTCATGCAGGTAGACGCAGCGGCCGTGGCTGTCGGCAAACACCTGGATCTCAATGTGGCGCGGGCGCTGCACGTATTTCTCGATCAGCACAGCGTCGTCGCCAAAGCTGTTCGTGGCTTCGCGCTTGCAGCTGGCCAGAGCCTCGGCAAAGTCAGTGGACTGCTCGACCGCGCGCATGCCCTTGCCGCCACCGCCTGCGCTGGCCTTGATCAGCACCGGGTAGCCGATGCGGTCGGCCTCGGCCTGCAACAGGGCCGCATCCTGGTTGGCGCCGTGGTAGCCGGGAACCAGAGGCACACCGGCTTGATCCATCAGGCGTTTGGACTCGGCCTTCAGGCCCATGGCCGCAATCGCCGAGGCGGGCGGTCCGATGAAGACCAGGCCGGCATCGGCGCAGGCCTGGGCAAATTCCTCGTTCTCGCTGAGGAATCCGTAGCCAGGGTGTATGGCTTGCGCGCCCGTGGCCTGCGCCGCTTCAATGATGCGCTGCCACTGCAGGTAACTCTCCTTGGGCGCCGAGCCACCGATGTGCAGCGCCTCGTCGCAGGCTGCCACATGCTTGGCCTGCGCATCGGCATCGGAATACACGGCCACCGTCTGCACGCCCAGGCGTCGGGCGGTGGCAGCCACACGGCAGGCGATTTCGCCACGGTTGGCAATCAGGATTTTCTTGAACATCTTGGTTTCCTAGTTAAGCGAGCCAGTTGGCAGGGCGCTTGCCCAGAAAGGACTGCAGGCCTTCCTTGCCCTCGCTGCTGGCGCGAATGTCAGCAATGCGGCGGGCCGTCTCGGCGCGCAGCTCAGCACTCAGCGGCTGCCCGCTGACATCGCGCACCAACTGCTTGCAGGCCCGGACCGCCGCCGGTCCATTGGCCGCCAAGACGGCCACGATCTCAGCCACCTTGGCATCCAGCGCCTCGGGCTCGCACAGCTCATGCACCATGCCCAAGGCATGGGCCTGCGTCGCACTGAAGCGCTCGGCCGTGACAAAGTAACGGCGCGCAGCCTGGGCGCCCATGGCACGCACCACATAGGGGCTGATGGTGGCTGGCGACAAGCCCAGGCGGGCTTCGGACAGGCAGAAGGTGACATTGCTGCTGGCCACCAGCACATCGCAGATGGCCGCCAGCCCCATGCCGCCGGCATAACAGTCGCCGTGCACACGGCCGACCACCGGTACCGGGCATTGGTCCAGGGCCCAGAGCATGTCGGCCAGCTTCTGGGCATCGTCGCGGTTTTGCTCCCAGCTGTAGTCGGCCATGGCCCGCATCCAGTTGAGGTCGGCCCCCGCGCAAAAGGCCTTGCCGCGTGCGCCTAGTTGCACCACCCGCAACTGCGGATCTTGTGCAAACTGGGCAAAGGTTTGGGTCAGCTCGGCAATCACCGCGTCGTTGAAGGCGTTGCGCACATCGGGGCGGTTGAGCCAAACCTCGGCCACGTGGGCTGAGGGGCGGATGAGTTCGAGGGTGTTCATGTGCGAGGTCCTTATTCTTGGGTCTGGGCGAGGATGTTTGTCGTGGTGAGACCGGTGCCCTCACCCCTGCCCTCTCCCAGAGGGAGAGGGGGAAAAATCAGTAGCGTTTGGCCACCTCTTCGAGCATCACCTCGGTGGCGCCGCCGCCTATGGCCAGGACGCGTGCGTCGCGCCACAGGCGCTCGACCGCAGTCTCGCGGATGTAGCCCATGCCGCCGTGGAACTGCTGGCAGTTCTGCACCACCTCGTTGACCAGCTCGCCCGTGAGCGCCTTGAGCATGGAAACTTCCTGCACGATGTCGTGACCCTGCGTCACCGACCAGGCGCAGTGGTACATGAATTGGCGCGCAGCGCGGGTCTTAGCGTCCAGCATGGACAGGCGCTGGCGTATGGTCTGCTGGTCCCAGAGCGTGCCGCCAAAGGCCTGGCGCTGGCGCACATGGTCCAGCGTGAGCTTGAGCGCCTGCTGGCAGTGGCCCACCGCCATGGCGCCCAAGGCAATGCGCTCGGTTTGGAAGTTCTTCATCACCGAATAAAAGCCCTTGTGCTCCTGGCCCAGCAAGTGGCTGGCGGGAATGCGCACATTGTCAAAAATCAGCTCAGCAGTGTCGGAGCTGAGCCAGCCAGTCTTTTTGAGCGCGCGGCCCACCGTAAAGCCGGGCGTGCCCTTGTCGACGATGAACATGGACATGTCTCGCTTGCCGGGGCCGGTCTTGGCCGCCACAAAGTACACATCGGCATGCACGCCATTGGTGATGAACATCTTGGTGCCGTTGATCACCCACTCATCTCCCTCGCGGCGGGCGCTGGTGCGGATGCCGGCCACGTCCGAGCCCGCGCCGGGCTCACTGATGCCCACGGCGCTGATGCAATCACCCGCGGTGATGCGCGGCATGTACTTGGCTTTTTGCTCGGGGGTGCCTGCGTGGTGCAAATGCGGGCTGGCCATGTCGGTGTGGACCAGCACGGTGATGATGAAGCCGGCAAAGGTGGACTGCGAGAGTGCTTCGGCAAACACCAGGTTGGTCAGCGCATCGCCCTCACCACCGCCGTACTGGCCTTCGTACATCAGGCCCAAGAGACCCGCGCGCCCCATGCGCTGCAAGACCTCGCGCGGCACCATGCCCTGCTCTTCCCAGGCCTGGGCGTGGGGCTCGACCTCCTTGGCAATGAAGCGGGCCACCTGCTCGCGCAGCAGGGCGTGTTCGGGTGTGTCGTAAATGGTGCTCTGCATGGTCTCGTGTCGATCAGGCTTGCTTTTGAAGGATATGAATCAGTTTTGCGACCGCTCAGTGCATCCAGCCGCGCAGACCGCGCAGACTTTCAAAAGCCTGGAAATCTCGGTCGCGGTGCAGCAGGGCGTAGTCGTGCTCAATGCAGAAACTCGCCACCAGCACGTCGATGCCGCCTCGCACTGTGAAGCCCTGGGCGCGCAGACTGCGATAGTGCTGTGCGGCGACCTCGGCAAGCCGGATGTTGCTGGCATCGGCCAATTCCAGGGTTTCCAGCAAGGCCTTGGCCTTCCGATAGCTGCGCTCCTGGCGAAAACCCCTGAGCACCTCGAAGAACACGAGATCGGGCACCACGATGCGGACTTCGCCTTGCTCGAGCAGGGACGCGAGCATCTCCACGGCCGGGTGGTCGGCATCGTTGAAGAAGTCGATCCAGACGCTCGAATCAACGACCAGCATGGGGTTTGCGTTTGCTCGGTGTGGGAATATCGGGGGTCGGCTCCTGCACCTGATGAACTGCCTCGGGTGCGGGCTGGGTCCAGTCGATGCTTTCATCGCCCTCCCACTTGAGCTTGCCCCGCCACTTGAGCACCTCGCGGTAGGCGGCCTGGCGTGCCAAGAGCTTCAAGCCGGCCTCCACCGCCTGTTTCTTGGTGGTGTAAGGCCCGGCCTGCATGGCTTTGGCCATGAGTTGATCGTCAATATCGATATTTGTGCGCATGATGTGTATGAAGTTCTTACCTTATGCACATCGTACATCACATGCGGAAGATTCCAAACTTGGGCTCACCGATGGGCGCATTGAGCGAGGCCGACAGACCCAGGGCCAGCACCCGGCGGGTATCGGCCGGGTCGATCACGCCGTCATCCCACAGGCGGGCACTGGCGTAGTAAGGATGCGATTGGTGGGTGAACTGGTCGAGCAGGGGCTGCTTGAACGCAGCCTCCTCCTGGGCGCTCCACTGGCCGCCCTTGGCCTCGATGCCGTCGCGCTTGACCGTGGCCAGCACGCTGGCGGCCTGCTCACCGCCCATGACCGAAATGCGCGCATTCGGCCACATCCAAAGAAAGCGTGGCGAATAGGCACGGCCGCACATGCCGTAATTGCCCGCGCCATAGCTGCCGCCGATGATGATGGTGAATTTCGGAACGCTGGCCGTGGCCACGGCGGTCACCATCTTGGCGCCGTGGCGTGCAATGCCCTCGTTCTCGTATTTACGGCCGACCATAAAGCCGGTGATGTTTTGCAGAAACACCAGCGGCGTCTTGCGCTGGCAGCACAGTTCGATGAAGTGGGCAGCCTTTTGCGCCGACTCCGAAAACAGCACGCCGTTGTTGGCGATGATGCCCACGGGCATGCCCTCGATGTGCGCGAAGCCGCAGACCAGGGTGGCGCCAAAGCGCGCCTTGAATTCATGGAACTCACTGCCGTCGACGATGCGGGCAATGATCTCGCGCACATCAAAGGGCTTGCGTGTGTCGGTGGGGATGACGCCATAGAGTTCGCGCGGGTCATACAAAGGCGCCACTGGCGTTCTCCGTTGAACGTCGGGCCTCTTGGCGCGGTTGAGCGAGGCCACCGCCTTGCGCGCCAAGGCCAGCGCGTGGGCGTCGTTCTCGGCCAGGTGGTCAGCCACACCGGAGAGTCGGGTGTGTACATCGCCGCCACCCAGATCCTCGGCCGAGACGATCTCTCCGATCGCCGCTTTGACCAGCGGCGGGCCGCCCAAAAAGATGGTGCCCTGGTTTTTCACGATGATGGTCTCGTCGCTCATGGCCGGCACATAAGCACCACCGGCGGTGCATGAGCCCATGACCACCGCAATCTGCGCGATGCCCTGCGCGCTCATATTGGCCTGGTTGTAGAAGATGCGGCCGAAATGGTCGCGGTCCGGAAAGACCTCGTCCTGATTGGGCAGGTTGGCGCCGCCTGAGTCCACCAGGTAGACGCAGGGCAGCATGTTTTGCATGGCCACCTCCTGCGCACGCAGGTGCTTCTTGACGGTCATGGGGTAGTAGGTGCCGCCTTTGACGGTCGCGTCGTTGCACACAATCATGCAGTCCAGGCCTTCGATGCGGCCGATGCCCGCGATCAGGCCGGCGCTGGGCGCGTCGCCGTTGTACATGGCATGCGCTGCCAACGGGGCCAATTCAAGAAAGGGCGTACCCGGGTCCAGCAGCATCTGCACCCGCTCGCGGGGCGGCAGCTTGCCTCTAGCCACGTGCTTGGCGCGGGCGGCCTCGCCGCCACCGGCTGCGGCCTTGGCAATCTGCACCTGCAGGTCGTCCACGGCCGCCTGCATTTGCGCAGCATTGGCCTGGAACTCGGCCGAACGGGGATTGAGTTGGGAGGTCAACGCGGGCATGGAGGTCTTCCTTGAGGTCGGGGCGGGCTGGCCGCTGTAGGCAGCAGCATAGGCCTTGCGCAAACCCCTGGGGGGCGCAAATGGTTGCAAATCGTGCCACCTCATTCCCAAAATGCCTCGATGCTGAGGCACACTAGCGAGCATGGCCGCAAGCACCGACGCCCGCCTCACCATGACCCCTGGCCCGGCCCGCACGCCGATGGCCTTTGTACAGGCCATTGTGGGGGCCTATCAGCGCCAGGGGCGCAATGCATCCGGGGCCTTGAAGGCGGCACAAATTACGCCAGCACAAGCACAAAAACCGGGGGCACGCATCACCGCCGCACAGATGGAGGCGGTCTCCGGCCATGCCATGCGCGAGCTCGATGACGAGTCACTGGGCTGGAGCCGCCGCCCTCTGCCCTGGGGCAGCTACGGCATGCTGATCCGCGCCTCGCTGAGCGCGCCCAACCTGGGGGTGGCGCTCAAGCGCTGGTGCCGCCACCACGGCTTGATTTGCGACAACGTGGCCCTGCGCATTGAAGTCCATCCCCAGGGCGCCTGCGTGGTGCTACAAGAGCGCGAGCCGCTGGACGAGCTGCGCGAGTTCTGCATGGTCTCGCTGCTGCGCAATCTTCATGGCGTGGCTTGCTGGTTGATCGATTCGCGCCTGGCCCTGCAGCGCGCCGAGTTTCCTTTTGCAGAGCCTGCCCATGCCGACGTCTACCCGACCATCTTCCCAGGTCAGGTGGTGTTTCACCCCACCGACGAGCCGGCGCAAGGGCGGCTGTGGCTGGACGCACGCTACCTGGGCTTGCCGATACGCCGCGACGAAAAGGCGCTGCGCCAGATGCTGCAGCGCGCCCTGCCCTTGACGGTGATGCCCTACCGGCGTGACCGCCTGCTGCTGGCCCAGGTCCGTCAGGCCCTGCTGACCCAGCCTGAAGCTGGGCGCAGCGCCGCCGACCTGGCAGGCCTGCTGCACCTGTCGGCCCGCACCCTGCATCGGCAACTCAAGGAGGAAGGCACCTCGCTGCAGGCGATCAAAGACGCGGTGCGGCGCGAACGTGCGCTCGAACTGCTCCAGCGCGGGCGCCAGCCACTCAAGCAGATCGCTGCCGCGGTAGGTTTTTTAAACGAAAAGAGCTTCATCAGAGCCTTCAAAGGCTGGACCGGGCAGACGCCGGCCGCGTTCAGGCAAGGGCAGCGGATGTGATGGGGCCTGAAATAAGAACCGGGCTTGAACGCTGAATTGATCCCTCGGCCCTAGGCTCCAAGCCGGATCGCACGGCGCGCAAAGGCCCTTGCCAACTTGGCGTCTGCCGTCACCAGCTTCACATCCAGGAACTCTGCGATCGCCACGAACTCGCAGTCGTAGCCTGAGCAGCCGCTTTCTTTCGCCAAACGCAGGACTTCCAAAGAATCTGCCTCATATTCATCGGCGCCAATGATGGCCGCGGCCCTTGCAAACAATACGCCGGCATCGGACAGATCGAGCAAATTGCTTCTGACGTAGGTGGCCAAGACATTTCGCAACTCACTGCGCCACAAGCGCGGTGCAGCCCAATCGGGATCCGCCTCGAGCAAAGCCTCGGCAGCCTCTGTATGCCGACCAGGGAGCAGCAGGTAGGCCAAGACATTCGTATCGACAACGATCATGGGCGACCTTGACGCTTGATCCGGTCAATATCTCCATGCTTGAAGCCTACCTTGGGAAGTCGGCTGCGAATGGCACGGATGGCGGCCAAATGTTCGCTGGCTGAGGTCTTCTTGGGGAGCAGTTGTGTTTCCAGACAAACAATGACCTCGCTGTTGAGGCTCCTGCGATTGGCGTCAGCAGACTGCTTGAGCCGCAGGTAAATATCGTCGGGAACGCCCTTGAGGGTTATGGTCGTCGGCATGGCAACTCCTATTCACGGAGGCACCATTATGGTTCCACTTTGGCACACCAATGGACTCTGCTGACACCTACAGCCGCAACTGCCGCATATGCTCGAACACCCGCGCAGCCCCTGCAGCCTGCAGCGGCGCCACATCGACACCCGCAGGCGCATAGGCCCAAACGGTAGCGCCAGCGGCCACGCCAGCGGTGATGCCCACCGGGGTGTCTTCCACCACCAGGCAGTGGGCCGGCGCCACGCCCAGCGCGGCGGCAGCGGCCAGGTAGACGTCGGGATGCGGCTTGCTGCGCGGCATCTCGTGGCCGCTGAAAATGCGGCCTTCAAAATGGGCGTGCAGACCTACTTTTTTAAGCATCATCTCAACCTTGAAGCGGTCGGCACCTGAAGCCACCGCAATGCGGCCTTCGCAATGGGCGTGCAGGTGGCTGACCGCGTCATGGACGCCCTCGATGGCGGTGATGTGCAGCGTCAGCCTCTCGTTGCGACGCTCAAAGAACTGCTGCAGCCAGGCCTCGGAAAAGGCCAGCCCGGTGTTGGCCTCGATCAAGGGCCACTGACTCTTGACGGTATGGCCTACAAAACGCTGCATGCACTCGGCCAGGCTCATACGCCAGCCCTGCTCCTCAAACATATCGCGCAGCACGCCGCAGGTGATGGCTTCGCTGTCGACGAGCACGCCGTCGCAGTCAAACAAGATGGCTTGGAAGGTCATGGGCCCAGATTCTAGAAACCCGCCGACGGCCACCACCCGGCCACGGCCGACCAGGCCCAGCCTCCGGCCAGGCCCAGAACGCTCAGGCCGGCCACGCCCAGCAGCAAGGAGCAGACCATCATCAGGCCGTCGCGCGTGAGCAGGCCCAGGCCAAAGAGCAGCAAGGCCACGGCCGGAAACAGGTTGCCGAAGGGAATCGGCAGAAAGATCACCAGCGCCATCAGCACCACCCATGCAGCCCAGGCCCAGCGCAAGCGCGGGCTGAGCAGGCCCTGCCAGCGTGGCCGCAGACGGCGGTGGGCAAAGCTGTACAACCAGGCCAACCAGCGCAGACAGCGGTAGGCCGCGGCTGAGTTGAGCTTGAGCGCGCGCAGGCGCTCCAGCCGGGGCGCGTCCTGCTGGCGAGCCCAGCGCCAGGCCCAGGCCATGATGCCCAGGCTGAAAATCATCCCCACGCCGGCCACGGGCACGGTGGTGATCAGGGCCAGCAAGATCAGAAGCACGGCCATGGTGGCCTGCCCGTGCATGGACAGCAACTGCTGCAACGACAGCGGCTCGCCCTGCTGGCCAAGCTGCTGCGCCAGCCGGCGACGCCTGGCCTCGCGAACAAAACGTCGGACGAGGGCGGGATCGAGCAGACTGCGCGAAGACTCCCAGCCCGCGCTCAAGACAGGGCCTTTCGCGCCCGCCGGCTCAGCATCAGATGCCCCAGCAGGGCCATGCCGGCCGTCCAGCTGAGGATCCATCCGCCCGTAAGCACCCACAGTCCCGCCTTCACTGTCTTCTCCCTTGGTAGAGCTTCGCATTGTGTGCCGGAGCCGCTTCCCACGAAGCCCCACGCCGCTTAAGGCTTAGGAGGCAGCGGAGTTTGCGGTGCCGGGCGTGAGGCGGTGTCAGCCAGCAAGGGGCCGGACTGCACTGCCGCCCTGCGCGTCGATGGCTTTGCAGACGCCAGTCTCAGCCCACGTCGTCCACATAGAACCAGCGCCCATCTTCGCGCACAAAGCGGCTGCGCGCCTGCTGGCGCACGGCGCGCCCGCCCACCCGGTAGCGCGCCACGAACTCCACCTCGGCCGTGTCCGCCCCGGTCAAGGCATGTTCACGGACCTGCAAGCCCAGCCACTTGACGCCGGGCTGCAGCTCGAACTGCGCCGGTCGTGCGCTGGCATGCCAGCTCGCCAAAAGGTAATCCAGCCGCGCCAGCACAAAGGCGCTGTAGCGCGATCGCATCAAGCGCTCTGCGCTGGGAGCGGGCTCACCCGCCAGAAGCGGCCCACAGCACTGAGCCAGGGGCAGCGCCCGGCCGCGCGCATCGGTACTGCCGCAAGGGCAATCAGTTGGGGCGGCCATGTGGCTTAGCCCTTGCGCGCCGCGCTTTCCTTCTTGTGCTCGTCGAGCGTGACCACAGGTGCACTTTCTTTCTTCCAAGCGGCAAAGCCGCCGTCGATGTGGGCCACATTGCGCATGCCCATATCCTGCAGCGTCTTGGTAGCGAGCGCGCTGCGCCAGCCGGCGCCGCAAAACAGCACAAACTCCTTGGACTCATCGGCGAAAACCGGCTTGTGATAGGGCGAGGCCGGGTCGACCCAGAATTCGAGCATGCCACGCGGGGCCAGCAGGGCGCCGGGCACGGTGCCCTCGCGCTCGAGTTCACGGGGGTCGCGGATGTCGACGATCTGCATACGGCCATCGGCCAGCCGCGCCCGCACCTGCTCCACGCTATAGGTGGTGACCTGAGCCATGGCCTCGTCGACGAGTTGCTGAAATCCCTTGGTGATCGGCATGAATGTCTCCTGTCAAAACCCCCATCATGCCAGCGCGCGCTGGATGATGATTTTCTGGATGTCGCTGGTACCCTCATAAATCTGGCAGACCCGCACATCACGGTAAATCCGTTCGAGCGGAAAGTCGCTCACGTAGCCGTAACCGCCCAGGGTCTGCAAGGCGGCGCTGCACACCCGCTCGGCCATTTCGCTGGCAAACAGCTTGGCCATGGCGGCCTCCTTCAGGCAGGGCTGGCCGGCGTCGCGCAGCGCCGCCGCATGCCAAATAAGCTGACGCGCCGCCTCCAGCTGCGTAGCGCAATCGGCCAGCCGAAAGCCCACCGCTTGGTGATGAATCAGCGCGGTGCCAAAACTCTCGCGCTGCTTGGCATAGTCGATCGCAAAGTCCAGCGCGCTGCGCGCCATGCCCACGCTCTGGGCCGCGATACCGATGCGCCCGCCTTCGAGGGCCGACAGGGCGATCTTGTAGCCCTCGCCTTCGGCGCCGATCAGGTTCTCGGCCGGGATGCGGCAATTGTCGAAGTTGATCTGCGCGGTATCGCTCGAATGCTGGCCCAGCTTGTCTTCCAGGCGCGCCACCTGATAGCCCGGCGCGCTGGTGGGCACGATGAAGGCGCCCATGCCCTTCTTGCCGGCGGCCTTGTCGGTCACCGCAATCACGATGGCCACATCACCATTCTTGCCGCTGGTGATGAACTGCTTGACGCCATTGATCAGATAGTCATCGCCTTGCCTGGTCGCGGTGGTGCGCAGGGCCGATGCGTCCGAGCCCACATGCGGCTCGGTCAGGCAAAACGCACCGAGCATGCGCCCCTGGGCCAGCGGCTGCAGCCATTGCTTTTGCTGCGCAGGGCTGCCGTATTTGAGCAAGATCGCATTGACCGGGCAGTTGGTCACGCTGATGACGGTGCTGGTCCCGCCGTCGCCTGCGGCAATTTCCTCCAGCACCAAGGCCAGGCTGAGGTAGTCCATGCCCGCGCCGCCCAGCTCCTCGGGCACACAAATCCCGTAGGCGCCCAGGGCCGCCAGGCCTTGGTGCACCTCCTTGGGGAAGTGGTGGGTCTTGTCCCACTCGGCCGCCTTGGGCCAGAGCTCGCGTTGGGCAAAGTCGCGCATCGCCTCGCGCACCATGGTCTGATCGGCATTGAGCAGCATCGACTCTCCTGTGGCTTCACCAGGGCAGGTGCTGGCCGTCCTGGTTGATAAAAGCGCCTCGATGTTCTGGGCCAACGGCGGCCAGAACGCGGCGCATGCGCGTGACGCTATCGGCCACGGTGAGGCTGGCGCCAG
>Ga0078894_10001164_pt1 | contig 19348 bp, 17 predicted proteins | sample LauGreSu1BDMLBSD_2_FD_67506 | JGI IMG/M metagenome (GOLD analysis project Ga0078894, IMG submission 67506) | Freshwater lake microbial communities from Lake Michigan, USA - Su13.BD.MLB.SD (version 4) (version 4) | ecosystem: Environmental > Aquatic > Freshwater > Lake | place: Lake Michigan... | reverse complement strand
CATCATTTAGATTAATTATTTGCCTGATAGATTTATTGGATACTAAATCTTTCTGAATTCTATTATTGAAAAAAAATAATTTTATACTATTCCACATTGAATTAAATTTCTATGGCCGTACTCATTTTGCTATACTTTTCTATTCTATTTTCAATTCGCTTATCGGGAGATATCTTTTCCAAAGACTCTAAATTTTTTAAAATATGATGCTTCAATGTTGTAGCCATCTCTTCTGGCTTGTAATGTGCGCCTCCAGCAGGTTCCGGTACAATTTCATCTATCAATCCATTATTTAAATTATCTTCTGGCGTCAATTTTAAAGCTTCAGCAGCACGTTCTTTGTGCTCCCAACTTCTCCACAAGATACTACTACAAGATTCCGGAGAAATAACTGTAAACCAAGTATTTTGAAGCATGAATGTTTTATCCCCTACACCTATACCCAATGCACCACCCGAAGCACCTTCTCCAATAACATAGCACAAAACGGGTACACGCAATTTTGCCATTTCAAACAAATTGCGAGCAATAGCCTCAGCCTGTCCTCTATCCTCGGCTTCTATACCAGGGAACGCACCTGGTGTGTCTATAAAAGTAACAACAGGGATATTAAATTTTTCGGCCATTTTCATCATTCTCAATGCTTTGCGATAGCCTTCTGGATTGGGCATCCCAAAATTTCGATATTGACGCATTTTTGTATTGATTCCTTTTTGATGCCCAATGATCATTACTGATTTTCCATCAATTTTGGCCATATAACATACAATGGCTTTATCATCCTTTACATTTCTATCGCCATGCAATTCAATTAAACTATCTGCAATTTTATCGGCATAAAATACGGTATATGGTCTATTGGGATGTCTTGATAATTGTACTTTTTGCCAAGTAGTCAATTCTTTTGTCAATCTAATTTTCTCATCTTCCAATTGTAGTTCCAAAATTTTAATTTTGTCTTCCATTGAAATTTGAGTTTTCTTCTCCATTTCTTTCAATTCATCAATTTGATCATTAATAGCCTTTATTGGCAATTCAAAATCAAGATACTGAATAGGCATACTCTCGTTGCTCTTTTCCATAAGATTACTTTTAAGGATTGCAAAGTTACTAAATAATTGTAAAGTTAGTTGGATAATTTAAATATCATTTTTCTATAAATAACATATAAATGCTACAAAAGTTACATATTTATTTCGTTAAATAAATTACTTTTGTAGAAATTTTAAAGATTATATGAATTGTTGTATAACAGTATGTGAAAAACCTTTGGACGAAAAGTTTTGGGATGAACAATGGAAGAGCAATACCATTGGATGGGATATAGGGCACGTAAGCCCGCCTATTGCTTCGCTGATAGATACAATTGATAATAAAAATGCGTCCATATTAATACCGGGATGCGGATCTGCATACGAGGCAGAATACTTGCTTTCAGAAGGTTTTACAAATATTACATTGATAGATATTTCTGAATCAGCTTGTGATATTTTGATTGACAAATTCAGCAATACTACTAATGTAAAAATTATACATGGGGATTTCTTCAAGCTTGATACTTATTTTGATGTAATAATAGAACAAACTTTTTTTTGTGCAATTCCTCCACAATGGCGAACAAAATATCTATGGAAAATGCATCAATTATTGAATACAAATGGTATTTTATTAGGATTATTATTCAACAGAACCTTTGATGCGGGCCCCCCATTTGGAGGCAATGAGGCTGAGTACAGAAATTTATTTAATTTTGCTTTTGAAATAGCCCTTTTTGAAAAAGCTGAAAACAGTATCGATCCAAGAAAAAATAGTGAACTTCTATTTTTATTCAAAAAAAATGATGTTCAAATTTCTAGGTATCATTTTATAGGAATTACTTGTAACGGATGTAGGACAGAAATTGAAGAAAAAATAAAAGAAATCCCAAATGTATTAAATGTAATTATCAACAGTGAGTTTACTGAAATGATCATCGTTTCTAACACTGGAATTCCTAAACATTTAATTAAACAAAAAATTGCTTACGATACGAAATATAGCATTGTTGAAATCAATGAATAGTCATACGTTTAAAATTATCTACTATAATAGATGTGGCAATTGAAGCATTTAAAGACTCTGCATTGCCAAAAGAAGGTATCGTAATTTTTTTATTGATTAACTTAAAATGGCATGGATGAATGCCATGTGATTCACTTCCAATGACAAGCAACGAGTTTTTTGTAAAAGGCTCATTATAAAGTGAATTTCCTTCTAAATAGGCCCCATAAATATTGGAGAAAGCACTTTTCGCAATAAAATCATCCAATTTTTCATAGAATGGATGTACTCGAAAAATTGAACCCATTGTCGCCTGGACTACTTTGGGGCTATACCATTCTACACAATTTGGAGACAAGACTATACTTTTGATGCCATACCATTCGGCAGTTCGTATTATAGTACCGAGATTTCCAGGATCCTTTATTTCATCCAAGTAAAGCGTAAGCCATTCTTTTTTAAAAGATGCTATTTTTGGAAAATGAACTACTGCTAATACTTCAGAAGGTGTTTTTAGCGTAGATAATTGCTCCATTTGTTTTGGTGATACTTCTATTACATTTAATGAATTGATAGGATTTTGATCCATCCATTGTTTTTGTGCATAAATTTCTTTGATAATAAAAGTATTTTGATTCATCAATTCACCAACGATTTTGGCCCCTTCACAAAGAAAAAGCTTATTTTCTTCTCTGTTTTTTTTAAGATGTAGACTTTTAATAAATTTTATTTGTAAATTTGTGGCCAAGATTTAAGAAATTTGAATACAAAAATACATATTTTTTTTTTGATAGGGATATCCATTCTCTTGCTCCAATCTTGTGGTATAAGCAAACATATTCCCGAAAATCAGAGTTTATTACGCGCTAATAATTTAGCAATTAAAGGAGTGGAAAAAGATTTATTCAATGACTTTTTTTACAAAGATGATCTATTGACTATACCCATTCAAAAACCCAACAAACGCATATTAAATTTTTGGCCATTATCCCTAAATATTTGGGCTTTTTATTCAAATAAAAAAGTTACAAAATTTACCCAATTTATGAAAACAAAAGTAGGTGCAGAGCCTGTTTTATTTGATTCTACCAAATTAATTCAAAGTATAAATCGCTTTCAAAATTATTATTCAAATATTGGGCACTTTAACAATAAGGTAGATGCGACCGTATCTACTAAAAATAAAATTACAACTATTGATTTTATTGTTGAACCTCAAAAAGTTTTTACGTATAGAAATGTATTCTTTGATAGCACAACAGCTATTGAGAAAATAATATTCAATACAAAAGAGAACTCTATGATTTCAAAAGGTGAAAGTTTTAATATTGAAACATTAAAAATTGAAAGACAACGAATTACAGAAACACTCAACAACAAAGGATATTATTTCTTTAATAAAGAGTTTATTTTATTCAAAATAGATACATTTCAAAATACAAACCAATTGGATATTTATATAAAAATCCAAAAAGAAACCGATACTTCTGATTTTAAAAAATATAAATTGGATTCTATCTATGTATTAATTTTAGAAAATGAAAATGATAAAATTTCAAATGAAAATATCAAAAAAATAAAAAATATTACTTTTATCCAGCCCAAAAAAACCTTATATAATGAAAATTTTATGACTTCTTTTTTTGAGCTAAATAAGGATTCTTTTTATTCAAAAGAAAATGCAAATCGGACGTTACAGAGGCTTACCGATTTAAATAATTTCAAATTAATCAACTCAAATTTTTCAATAAATCCAAATAAAATAAATCATATCAATGCACTTTATTCATTAAGTCCATTTAAAAAACAATTTTTTTCTACAGGGTTTTATGCATATAATAGTTCACAAGGACTATTGGGAAATTCACTATCCCTCATTTATAATAATAGAAATCTTACAAAAAGAGCTGATAGATTAAATATTGCAATTTCGGGAGGACTAGAGCTTAATTTTTCTCTAGACGAAAGTGCATTAAACAACAATCAAGGAATTATTTCTAGAAGTGATATTTCTCTTACTACAAACTATACGATAGAAAAATTGATGATTCCATTTCATATCCACAAAGAAAATCTTTATATCTACAAAACAAACTTCTTCTCAAAATATACCTATGAAAAAAGAATCAACTACTATGACTTACACAATATGACGCTTAGCTTTGGATATGAATGGTCAAAAAATCCAAAAATAAGACATTTTTACAATCCTTTGGCACTGAGCTACATATACTTGCCGCCTGGATCGGTAAAAGCTGCTTTCGCCAATATTTTGGATCAAAATCCATATTTAAAAGCTTCTTTTGATGATGCTTTAATTCTAGGATCCAATTATCAATTTTCTTACTTTAATACTTCAAAAAACAAAAAAGACAACTTTGGATATAAGTTCAATGCCGAAACCGCTGGAAATTTCCCCTATTTTGCGCACAAAATTTTTAGCGATGAAAAAGAAAATACTGTAAATTTCAACAATGTTGTAGTAAGTCAATATGTAAAATTTCTATCAGAAATGGTCTATTCGCATAAATTTAATAAACAAACAGCTATGCATACTCGACTTAAAATGGGTGCGGCTTTTTCATATGGAAATTCAACATCACTCCCCTATATTAAACAATTTTTCCTTGGTGGTCCATACAGTATAAGAGCATTTCCACTAAGACAGATTGGTCCTGGATCTTTTGATGTAACCAAGCAAAACATCAAAGATCAAACAGGAAATTTATTATTGGAAGGAAATCTTGAATATCGATTCAACATTATAAAAATGTTTAAAGGAGCTTTATTCACGGATATGGGCAATATTTGGCTTACCAAAAATGAATTCAACACCGATGACCAAAAGAATTTTCAAATAGGTGAATTTTATAAACAATTTTATATTGGAGGTGGTTTTGGACTTCGATTTGACTTTGATTATTTTGCAATACGAATGGACTTGGGGTTCCCTATAAGAGTGCCATACAAAGATGGAGAAGATTCATGGATTATACAAGAAGCTAAGCCCTTTAACTCAGACTGGCAAAGACAAAATTTGGTATTTAATATTGCGGTAGGCTATCCATTCTAGCAAAAAAAAATCCCCTGATTATCTCAAGGGATTGGTATGTATCTCAAAAACTAAAAACTAGTGGTGATGGCCTCCTAAGCCATGAGCATGTCCGTGAGCTATCTCCTCAGCAGATGCCTCTCTTATATCTAATACCGTAACTTCAAAATTTAATTCTTTATTAGCCAAAGGATGATTAAAATCAATCGTAACCATACCTTCATTGATGCTTATTACTTTTCCATTAAATTGATTTCCATCCTGATCTTGCAATGGAATAAATTCTCCTACTTTTACAATTTCTTCATCGAATGCACCTGTTTCAGGATGCAAAAAATTTTCAGCAGGAATAGCTACAATATCTTCCTGATTTGAAAGACCATATCCGTTTTCAGCATCTATTTTAAAAGAAACAACTTCCCCTACTCTTTTCCCAATTAAGTTTGATTCAAATTGAGGCAATAATTGACCTGCTCCCATCAAAAAAGTAAGTGGTGCGTCCGAAGTAGTTTGATCTACTATTACCATTGCGCCATTTTCTTCAATTTGTAATTTATAGTCCACACTACAAACCATTTGATTTTTTAATTCCATTTTTTTAATTTATTATTTTTGAATTTTGCAAAGGTACAAATAATCTTTTCAATATAATTTATTATTGCAGAATCGGTAAATTAGCCCTATATTTGTCCAGTTTTTTATGAAATTGACAAAATATATTTTCCTCTTTTTAATCAGCAATATATGCGTCCCAATTTTGGCTCACAATCCTAATGGATTGGAATTTATTGAAAACAAAGGTCAATGGGATAAGAATATATTATATAAAGCAGATATCACTGGAGGTGCCATGTTTCTTGAAAAAGACAAAATGACTTTTAGTATACATGAATCTCGAAAAACACATGTTAGAAATCCAGATCCTATAGACAAAATATATAAATCACATGCGTTCAATATGACATTTTTGAATACAAATCCAAATGTCAAAATTAAGTCTAGTGGAATTTTTTCAAATTATTACAATTATTTTATTGGCAATGATTCTTCAAAATGGCGAGGGGATTGTAAAGCCTTTAGTGAAATTTTTTATATCAATATTTATCCAAATATAGATTTAAAAGTAACATCATTTCAAGGCCGTCCCAAATATAGCTTTTTTCTTAAAAAGGGTGCTCGATTGAAGGACATAAAAATTGAGTACAATGGATTGGAATCTATAGAAAAAGACAAAGCTGGTAATATATTATCAAGAACGGCGCTTGGCTATAGTACCGATCTAAAACCATTAAGTTTTATAATATCAAAAGAAAACAAATTTTCTATACCTTCAAATTTTAAGCTAGAAAAGAATCAAGTATCATTTGAAGTAGACAATTATGAGCTCAAAGAAAATGAGATACTTGAAATAGACCCTGAAATTATATTCAGCACCTATAGTGGTTCTACAGCTGATAATTTTGGCGCTACTGCTACCTATGACTTTTTTGGAAACTTATATGGTTCGGGATTAGTTTTTGGAACGGGATATCCCACTACACTCGGAGCCTTTCAAAGTACTTTTGCTGGACAAACCGATATTGCAATTACAAAATTTAATGCTACAGGATCTGCAAGAATTTATTCTACATATATTGGGGGCAATAGCTATGATGTGCCTCATAGTTTGATTGTAGATCAAAACGGTAGATTGATTTTGCTTGGCACTACGAGTTCTCCTAATTACCCAACCACATCAAATGCTTTTGACAATTCATTTAATGGTGGCAATGCACTCAGTATGAGTTTATTTAATTTTTTTTTAGGACTAGGTATTGAGTATCCAAATGGTGCCGATATAGTTATTACAAAATTCAATACCAATGGAAATGCATTGATTGGATCTAGCTTTTTTGGAGGCTCCGGAACAGATGGTGTAGGTACAGCAGCATCATTAATTGTTAACTATGGCGATTGCCTTCGTGGTGAAGTATTAGTCGATTCCAATGATCATATTTATATTGCCACCACATCCAATTCCACAAATTTACCTACCGTAGCAAACTCACTATTTAAAACAAATGCAGGTGGTTTTGATGGAATTATTGCTAAATTTAATACTAATTTATCCAATCTTTTATCTTTTAGTCATATAGGAGGAGCCGGTGATGACGCTTTATATGACATGGCTTTTGATAAAAACAAAAACATTGTAGTAGCAGGAGGCTCTAATTCTTCAAACTATCCAACTACCGCAGGAGTCTTTGCTACTGCTAATAGTGGAGGTGTAGATGGTATCATTTCTTCTTTAAGTAATAATTTATCATTATTGCGTTTTTCAGGATATTATGGCACTTCTGAATATGATCAAATCTATTTTGTAGAACTAAACAATAAAGATGAAATTCATGTTTTTGGTCAGTCCGATATCGGTACGGGAAGTTTTTATTCTTCAAATGCAACATTTGGACAATCAAACAGCGGTCAATTTGTATCTATTTTCAATACTACATATACTTCGCGGCTTCGCTCCACAATGTTTGGCGACAATGATCGATTTCCAGACATATCACCTACAGCCTTTTTAGTTGATTATTGTGATAAAATTTTTATTACGGGATGGGGAAGCAATCTTAGTGGTTTTAACACATACCAATTATCCGTAGCCGGACTTCCTGTAACAGCCAATGCCTATCAAAGTTCTACATTAGGAAATGGGTTTTATATGATGATCTTAGAGGGCGATTTAAGTCAATTGTTTTATGGTTCTTTTTTTGGAGGTACTACCTCATTATCTGATGAACATGTAGATGGTGGGACGAGTCGTTTTGATAAAAATGGTATAATTTATCATGCTGTATGTGCTGGATGCGGTGGACAGAGCAACTATCCCATTTTTCCAAGTGCTTCGGCGGTTGTTTCTGGAACCAATCAAAGCCCCAATTGTAATCTTGGTGTTCTAAAATTTGATTTTGGATTACCTGTAAAAGCCAATTTCTCTTCGGCTACAAATTGTGCCCCTGGCAATATTCAATTCACAGATTTAAGTCATACTGTTGGCACTAATGTTACCTACCAATGGGATTTTGACAATGGGAATACTTCTTCATTAAAAAGCCCAACGACATTTTATACTTCTCCGGGCATTTATAATGTAAGACTCATCATTAAAGATCCAAATTCCTGTAATAATACCGATACAATTATCAAACCTGTATTAGTTTTGGGATATTCATCTACCTCATTACCCGAAAAAACTGTATGTCCAGGTAATTCTGTTAGAATTGGATTTCCAAATGTTACAGATCCTACCATATCAATAAGCTGGACACCTTCAAATACCATTGATGATCCCAATATCTTAGCGCCCTATGCCACTCCTTTGACTACTACTGTCTACAAAGCAATCGTAACAAAAGGAAGCTGTATAGATACTTTTTTTCAAAAAGTATCTATTACAAAAGACTTAATGAAAGTAAAAGCCGATTCCATAATATGTATCAATGATACGGTGTCTATTAATGCCACACCTATTCCAGGAGCTATTTACACATGGTCTCCCGCACCATTAATCGTCAATGGAGTCGGAGCTTTGGCGCTCGCCAAATTACAAAAAGGATCTACTATTTTTGTTGAAGTGGTAGATACAAATAATTGTAAACTTTTGGATTCTATTTTTATAAATGTATTAGAACCTAACACGTTTTTCATCAAAACTATCGATACTTTGAGTTGTAAATTTGATAGTATTGAAATAGAAACAAATTATCTACCAAATGTTCAATATAATTGGACTCCCACAATTCCAATTACAAATGGCATTGGTACTAGTAAGATAAGAGGATTTATCAATTCCAATACATTATTCATTGTTACAGCATCACTGGCGAGAGGATGTAGCTTCTCCGATAGTTTATTTATCAAGAAAGACACAAATTTCGTAAAACTTTCTGCCAATCCAATTATATGTAGATTAGATACATTTTCTATCAAAGCTACAGTCAATCCTAACTATAAATATTCTTGGAATCCCACAAACTGGATCGAAAACCGAGATTCTTTGGTACGATATGTATTACAAGATAAATTACTATATCGTTGTGAAATTTCTGTAGCCCCATCCAATAAATGTAAATATTTTGACACCATTACTATTGATTATAGTCGCTTATTGGAAGATTTAGAGGCAACAGCCACACCCGTTAGAATTGAATTTGGCGATTCTTCAAGACTGCTTGCCAAAGCACAAAATGGTGTAGATTTTGTGTGGTCACCCAAAGAATCATTAGACAAGTTTATAGTTCCTAGTCCTTGGGCAAAACCAATCGTAAATACAATATATGAAGTAATAGTAAAAGATCGAAATGGATGTAAAAAATCCGATACAGCTGAAGTAGAGGTTTTTTTTGAACTATGTGATGATCCAGAAGTATATGTACCCAATGCTTTCACCCCCAATGGAGATGGAAAAAATGATGCCTTGTATGTTCGCGGCAATAATATTTTAAAAATGTATTTTGCAGTGTATGACCGATGGGGACAGTTAATTTTTGAGTCCAATACACAAAAAAAAGGATGGGATGGTACCTACAAAGGAATCCTTCTTGAACCTACTGTATATGCATACTATCTTGATGTAGAATGTATTGGCGGAGCAAGACTCAAAAAATCAGGTAATATTACGTTATTAAAATAAGGGAGCATGGACTTGAAAAAGCGCTTTTTTATCGTAATTATATCAATAACTCATTTTATTTTTAATACAAAATGTATAGCCCAAGATCTACATTTTTCTCAATTTAATAGGACCCCTTTATTTCTCAATCCCGCCTTATCGGGTGCTTTTGAAGGACAAATCCGGGTCATGGCTAATTTTCGCAATCAATGGCAAGCCATTCCTGTACCATACAATTCAATCAGTTTAAGCGCAGATTATAATTTAACGTTTGAAACCTCAAGAGATCGCGTAGGTTTTGGGGCTCAAATAGTATCTGATAGAGCTGGCGATGGAAAATATACTACAACGGTAGCCTCTTTTAGTCCAGCATATCATTATACATTTGGTGGTCGAAACCCTGCTTCTCTGAGTCTTGGAGCCCAAGTAAACTTCACACAACGATCATATGATCCCAATAAGCTTCGATTTGACAATCAATTTAATGGCGATTATTTTGATCCCAATATTCCCATCAATGAACAATTTGATCGAACCCAATTGAGCTTTTTTGATTTTGGCATAGGATTGAATTATAATCAAGTTTTTAGAGAAGATCAAATTTTTAATGTTGGGTTTTCTATCCAGCATTTGAATCAAACCAACCAAAATTTCCTCAATAAATCTTCTAACGCATTACTTCAGCGAAAATTTAATCTCTATGCTAGTGCCGATTTTGTTATATGGAAAAATATAGCCTTGATGCCATTATCCTTTTATCAATGGCAAGATAATAAAAATGAATGGGTAATGGGACTAGGAGTAAAATTAGATTTGGCGAAAGGATCTGACGATGAAAAATCCAGCATAACTTTTGGCATGAGCCATAGAATTGGAGATGCTTGGATTCCATGGTTCCATTATGAAAAAAAAGTATTTACGGCACAGCTCAGCTACGACTTTAATTCATCGCCTCTCAGTATAGCCTCCTCAAACTATGGAGGACTCGAACTTTCTATAGGGTATTTAATCAAATCTAAAGACCAACCTTCAAAAGGCGAACCCAATTTTTGCCCCTATATCTGGTATTAAAGTTAAAATCCATTTTATTTACAACCGCCCCAATATCATCTCAATAGCAGTTTTAACTGCCTTTTGAGGATTATTGGAGAATTTGCCTAAGGCTCGATTGGCTATTATTACATTGACCGAAAGCGCATGATGTCCAAGTAAATTGGATAGACCATAAATCCCAGACGTTTCCATTTCAAAATTGGTAATTTTTCCCAATGAAGATTGGAATTTAGCCATCTTATCATTATAATTTGCTACGGTGGGAATGGCGCGCACTTGACGTCCTTGTGGTGCATAAAATCCTGTATTGGTGAGCGTAATACCTTTTACAAACTCGGGGAATAAATCCAACATCTCTTGCGAAGCGGATGCTGTGTATGGCTCAATAACGGCAATTGATTCTTGTTTCAAAAAGGCTTCAAAATCCTTTTTCAACAATATTTCATTAGGAGAATGACTCGTCTGATAAAAGTGCATCAAACCTTCCATACCTATTGCATATTCACTCAAAATAACACTATTCAAAGGAATATCGGCATGCAATGCTCCAGAGGTGCCTATTCGAATAATTTTGAGCGATTTGAGTTCTTTTTTTATTTCTCTTTTTTCTAAATCGACATTAACTAACGCATCCAATTCATTTAAAACAATATCAATATTATCGGTACCTATTCCTGTTGAAATTACGGTAATTCGCTTGCCTTTCAATAGGCCCGTATGAGTCAAAAATTCTCTTTTTTGTTTTTTGACTTCTATCGTTTCAAAAAAACAAGAAATCTCGCCTACTCTATCGGGATCACCAACAAAAATAATTGTATCCGCAATATCTTGTGGCAATAGATTTAAGTGATACACACTATTATCAGGATTCAAAATCAATTCGGATGCTGCTATCATAATTCGTTAATCTATTTGTTTAAAAATTGAAAAAAAGATTTCAAAATCTTTTTGCTTCAAAGCAGGAAAATTACCGATACGAATTTGCATGGTTTTATACTGTCCATAGCCGTTACTTACCGAAATATTATGAGATGCCAAAAGTTTTATAGCTTGCGCTACCCTATCGGCACTATCAGCTTGTATGACAATAATAGAAGGAGACTGAAACTGCGCATCAAATACAAAAGGTTTGAAATGAACCATCGAATTCAATTGGTTATAAATCCAAATTGCACGAGTTTTAATTTCATTACGAAGCGATTCTATATTTTGTGATAATAGATATTTTGAAATGTGATTGAGCAAATAAATTCCATAGACATTGGGCGTGGAATGCGTTTCATTTTTTTCAAAATTTTTCCAATGAATAGGCAGCGTATGATGCGCCCCAATTCCCTTTTCCGCTTTTAAAGCAATGGATTTGGCAAGCATACGGGGGGATGCAATCCAAATCCCCAATCCTGCAGGCATTCCAAAAGCTTTTTGAACTGAAAAAAAAGCATTATCTATATAATTAAAATCCAAATTCACAATAGGTACAGCGGATACAATATCTACCGAAATCAATTTTTCGGGGTATTTTTTGGCAATATTTGCTATTTCATTTTCTGGAATCCAAACCCCTGTGGAAGTTTCATTTTGAGTAATACAGATCATCTCTACATCGTCTTCTACCAATATTTGCGAAGCATGAAATCCTTTTCCTTCTTCAAATTCAATCTTTTGCGTATCTAATTTGAGGCTTTGTGCGTAGTCATAAAATCTGCTTGAAAAAGAGCCATTGACAATATGAGCACTTTTATTTTTGACACCGTTTAACAGAATTCGTTCCCATAATTCTGATGCAGAACCTGCAAAAAAAACACCATACGATTCAGGTATATTCATTAACTTCTTTATATGAGAGACAACCTCCAAATGCAATTGCCTAAACTCTGGACTGCGATGCGATATACTTCCCATATTTTCAGCAAAAAACTGAGCGGTAAGATTAGGCACTTGCTCAAAAATCATAGCGGGTCCAACATTAAAAATAGTTTTTTTATTCATCATCGACATACTTTTCCTCCGGTTTATATCAGATTTTTAATTATCATTTGTCTATTTAAAATGCTAAAGTATAACTTTTTTTTGATATGATAAAAATAGAGCTTATCATCATTAAAAATTTAATAAATTTCATTAAATTTAATTATCACAAGTAATTGATTTTGTATATATTACAAAAACACACCTTTATTACGATTAGTTACACAAACTATTGAATTATAAACAATTATAATTTTAACAATACATATTAGATTTTATTTATAAATTTGCGAATTAATTTTAATCAATTTTTAAACGTTGCTTTAGATGAATTTAAAAAGCATTTTAGTACTCATCGTAATGTTGATTTGGTGGATAGTATGCTGGAAACACTATACCTGTGGCATCAAAAATTTTTGCGATTCGGAATATACACATATGGTAGATTCTTCTCAATTTCAAGCGCCTTCTTTTCCTATTTCATTTAATCTCAATTCGGACAGTGCAATATTAAATGATTTTGAAATATATAGAAGTGATCTTTGTAGTAAATATAATGGTCAATATATAGAAATTTTGGGTTCTTATTTCTCCAACGAAATAAATAGTTCATCTTTTGCAAATATTGGATTGGCTAGAGCACAACAATTCAAAAATCTTCTTGCTTCTTGTATAGATACAAGCAAAGTTCAGCTAGCTTCTATTGAAATCACAAAAGATTCTTTATTTAAATCTCCTTTTGAGGCATTGAAAATTCAAATAGCGGACACTACTCGTTTTTTAAATTTATCAGATATAAAAGTAGTAAGTCAGGATAATATGGCTGAATTATTTTTCCCATTACATTCAAAAATAAGTATAAAGGAAGAAACGTATTCCAATTTATTAAAAGAATATATAGCTAAGATTGGAATAAGCTCTCAAAAAATTAGATTGGAAGGGCATTTTGTGGATCTTTTAAATTCTGATACTACAAATAAAAAGCTTTCAGAAGATCGATGCAAAATGGTTAGAGATCATTTGATAAGTATGGGGCTTTCTGAAGACAAAATTATCCTAGAAGGATATGGATCTTCAAAACCAAAATATATAAATAATACGCCCGAAAACATTGCAAAAAACTGTCGTATAACAATTAAAATCATTCAATAATTATTATAAATCAAAGATTATGATATTCACATTAACCATTTTTCAAAACAACTTATTAGAACAATACGATATAACAAATGCCTCTATTGAAATTATAATTATGCTATTTGTATCTTCCTTATTGGGTTTTCTTTTGGGATATTTCATGAGTCATAGAACAAAGAAGGAATTTGTTTACAATGATGTAAAAAATGAATCTTCTAGCAAAAGTTCAATTGAAGAAAAATTTATTCAAGCTGAAAAAGAAGCTACTACATCAACAGATAATGAAAAAGTATCTGTGAAAAAAACAACAAAAAAAGAAACAGTTTTAAAAGTAGAAATACCGAAAACAAAATCAAAAGTAGAACCGCAAAAAACTACTGCTAAAAAAACTGTGGCAAAAACACCGGTTTCAAATACTAAAAATGATTTAAAAGTAATTGAAGGAATAGGACCTGGGATTGAAAAATTATTAAATTCAAAGAATATCAATACATATAATGAATTGGCAAATACAAAGATTGATGTTATTCAACAATTCTTGAATGATGGCGGACCTCGATTTGCTATGCACTCTCCTGAAACATGGCCTATGCAAGCCCAATTATTATTTGAAAACCGAATGGAAGATTTCAAAAAATTGACAGAAGAACTCAAAGGAGGCAAAATCATTAAATAGTTTTCTTTCTTCTAATACATAAAGTATAGTATATTACATGGTTATTGGTATTGCGGGCGGTACAGGCTCTGGGAAAACAACTGTAGTAAAAAAAATCATGAATCTTTTTCCAAAAAAAGATGTCGTGCTTCTTTCCCAAGATAACTACTACAAAGATAATGGCCATTTAAGCGAAGAAGAAAAGAAGAAAACAAATTTTGATCATCCCGATGCTATAGAATTTGATCTATTAGCGAGCCATATCGAGGATTTGAAGAATCAAAAAGCTATAAAACAGCCCATCTATTCTTACCTCACATGCAGCCGCAGCGAGGATACCATTCATACCGATCCCAAAAAAGCCATTATTGTTGAAGGCATATTAATCTTAACTGATAAAAAATTAAGAGAAAAAATGGACATTTGCGTATATGTAGATGCCCCTGCGGACGAACGTCTTATTCGTGTAATCCAGCGTGATATCATAGAGCGAGGACGCGATGTTAATGAGGTCTTGAAACGATACCTCGAAACTGTAAAACCAATGCATGAACAATATATAGAACCTTCCAAAAAATTTGCAGATATCATTTTGCCGCTTGGAGGTTTTAACAGTGTAGCTATAAAAGTATTAGGCGATATTATCAAAAATAAAATTCGCGAGGAAGAAGACAAAGAGAATAAAAAAGGAAATTCGTAGTTTTTTTTATAGTCTAGCTCACCTTGAATATATAATTATTCAAAATATCTGAGTCCTTTTTGAAAAATAAAGTGTAAGTTAAACGATAGAGTTTAATTCACTGGCGAGACGCAAGTAAAGGCGGGGGGTAGTCATGGATTCCCAACAGCAAAAAAACTGAGTGTAGTAGTATTACTATTCAGGGGTTCGCTTAATTTTACTCAAACAATTTATCATAGTATGCATATATTAAAGGTGAACCACCTGTATGAATAAATATCACTGTTTGGTTACTTTTAATTTTTCCAGTTTTTATATGGTCTATCAATCCGGTCATTGCTTTTGCTGTATATACTGGACAAAGAAAAATACCTTCTAGTTTTGCTAAAAGTTTGATTGTTTCAATACTTTCTTTTGTTGTTATTCCATACCCTTGTCCTATAAAATTGTCGTCTATTATTACCTTTTCAGATTTTACTTTGTCAAGTCCAAAATTATTTAAAGTTTCATTCGTCAAATCTTCAACAATTTTACTTGCTACTTCAGCTTTATGCAAAACGCTAATTCCAACTACATTAGTTTTCATTTTGTTTTTGACAATTCCTGCAATAATCCCTGCTTGAGTTCCGCCACTCCCAATTGGTGTATAAATGTAATCTGCTTCTATCTGCGATTGTTCTTTAATTTCTTCTACACATTCTACATATCCTAGTGAACCAAATATGTTTGAGCCACCAAATGGAATTATGTATGGCTTCCCACCTTTTTCAGAAACTTGTTGAGCTACTTTATTCATTTCTTTCAAAAAATCGTCCGCATTATTTATAGTTAATATTTCAGCACCCATTAAATTCATTAAAAGTGCATTACCATTTTGTAAAAAAGTAGCATTCTGATTTGGAATAAGTTCTTTACAAACTACAACAGATTTTAGTCCTAATTGGCAAGCTGAACCAACTAATTCTCTTGCGGCATTCGATTGAAAATGTCCAGCAATAATTAATGTATCGCAACTATTTGCGATTGCATCACCTATTATTCGTTCATATTTTCTAAGTTTATTGCCACCACCACTTCTACCACCTTCATCGTCTCGTTTTATATAGATTTTCGGTCCATCTAAATATTTTGTCAGTCTTGGAAGAAACTCCAATGACGATTTATTCAAAAGTAATTTTACAAAATTTTCTATCATTTTTATTTTAGATTCAGTTTTTTTAAGTTACTTAAAACGGAACAAAGTATGAAATTAAAGCAAAAAATTAATTTCACGGAATTTGCAAACTAATGTATGTTCCCAAGTACATAAAAAACCCTCTATTTTCTTCCAAAATCTGCCGGTATTTCACCCCATTTATCGGTTTCCCATTTCACAATAGGCGTAGTTATATCATTTTGTCTAAGCCAATTTTCCGCCTTTTCTACCCATTCAAAAGCCATTCTATTCTTTTCGGTTAACTCGAGTTTGGTAGCAGCTTTTTTCTTTTTTACCCATGCTATAGCGGTATTACTATCGGTATAGATTATTTTGTTCAAATTGTGTTGTTTGAGGTAGCTGAGTCCATGTACAATAGCTAAAAACTCGCCAATATTTACGGTAGCATCTTCAAAAATACCTTTTCGGAAAATTTCGGTTCTAGTTTGATAATCCACACCTCTATACTCCATTTTGCCTGGATTGCCAAGACAGGATGCATCTACACATATAGCATTTTCTATAATTTTTCCTTGCTGATTGTAGGTAAAAATAGGATTTTTTTCAGGTTCTTTCTTTTTATAAATAAAAGTTTTAAAATCGCTTCGGTAGGCTTCTATAGCCTCTTCTTGTGAATCAAAAGACTTGTATTTGGCGCCTTCAAATCCATCTACTTGGCTTTTGCATTCTATCCATGACTTATATATTCCAGGATTTCTACCTTGCCATACTACATAAAATTTAGTCCTATTCTTGCTCATTTTTTCTAAAAATAAGATATACATAAGACAAAAGCCCTCCCAAAACCAACGTAACGGTTTGTATCAACCAAAGTGCCCATGAATACGCCAATCCAATTTTTGTAGGAATATTGTATAATTCCAAGGCTTTAGTGATTAAAATTTGATATGCGCCTATACCACCTTGAGTCATCCCCACTCCTATGGTCCCTGCCGTTAAAACCAAAAAGGCACTTTTGATACTCAAATGTTCCATGCCAGGAATGGCAAGGTAAAAAATATAAGTAGTAATGAAGTAAATAAAATATATAAAAACACTGTAAATAAAAAATAAATTATAATTTTTTACTTTTCTAATAGAGCTCAAGCCTTCCGCAAATCCTTTAATTTTTTCTATTAAAACGGCATAAAACTTAGTCTTTCGAATAAAATAAAAAATAATGCTTCCCACAAGTAATAAGCTACTTAAAATAAACCATTTAAGATTTGGATTGGTATTTGAGGTAGTATTTGCTTGCAACGAATTGTATAATATACTGATCTTGTCCAATTCAAAGACCAATGCTAAAAAAGCAATAATCCCCATTCCTAATACATCTACCAGACGTTCAACGACCATAGTTCCTACACTTTTTTCAATAGGCACTTTACTATATTTAGCTAAAATAGAACATCGAAGAACTTCACCCAATCTTGGAAATGCTAAGTTGGATAAATACATAATAAATATAGAAGCTGTCAAAACTTTTGTAGAAGGATTATATCCCATAGGCTCTAACAATAATCGCCATCTCAATGCACGAATAATACAAGCAAGACTTCCCAAAACAAATAATACAAAGATATAAACCCATTTTGTATTCTTTATACTTTGTATTATAAACTGAACTTCTTCTGGCTTCAAATCTTTTTGAATAAACCAAATTAGGAATACTCCAATACCTATAGAAATAAAAAATTTAATACTATTTTTCGTAAAATTATTCAAGCTACTTATTATTTTATATACCTAAAAGGCAAATTTAAGATAAATATTATAAATCTATCTATTGATATTTTATGTAATTAAAATAAACTTTTCACATTACATTTGGTCAAAGTTTTCAAAAAAACGCAACCATGATATTTATAGTCTTATTATTATTCATTTTCCAGCATGAAATGTCCATGAATGGATTTGCCATTGCAGAAAACAAATTCGTTTTTTATAAAACCAATGCCTTCAGAAAATCAAAAGGACTGGACACTCTTCAATGGGAGAATGCATTATTTTTATCCTCTTATACACATGCCACTCATATGGATCGTTATAATTTTTTTGGGCATGAATGCAAACAAAACAAACAATTTCAAAAACCAGAAAATAGAATCAAATATTTTAGTTATAATTATGCCTATATAGCAGAAAATATTGCCTATTATGAAACCTCCAAAGAAGCTATGACTAGCGAAGATGTAGCTGAAATATTTTTCCGAATGTGGGAAAAATCATCAAAACACAGGAAAAATATGCTTTCAAAAGAGGCAAAAGACATAGGTATATCAATACACAAGATACACAGAGGCAAAAAAATAATATTTTATGGTGTTCAAAATTTTGGCAGACGACTTGAAGAAAAATAAAATTTATTTTTTAAAGTTTTTTTTATAGTTTTAATTTATATATTTTAACTACTTTTGCTCTCAATTTTATGATAAAGTTAAAAAAGTTATTCATTATTCTCTATTTTCTCCCCCTATTTTTGGGAGCAAGAAATTCAAAGTATATAGAAAAATATAAACCTTTAAGCATTGAATTGGGAGAAAAACATAAGATCCCCTATAAATTTATATTAGCTTTAGCAATAATGGAAACGGAAGGTGGCCGAAGCAAAATTTGTAAAAAATTACACAATCATTTTGGCGTAAAAGGTAAAAATAAAGCTCAATTTAAAACAAAATACAAACAATATCCTAATGATAGAGCCTCTTATGAAGATTTTTGTAAAATTGTAATGAATAAAAGGTTTTATCCTCAATTAAAAGGAAATGATAACATTTCACTATGGATTGCTAAATTAGCTAAAACAGGCTATTCCTCCAATCCTATTCAATGGCAAAAAAACATACACATCATTCTGAAAACTTTATAAATGTAAATGAATCAAAACAAAACGATTCTATGGATATGTAGTC
>Ga0078894_10001163_pt1 | contig 19350 bp, 14 predicted proteins | sample LauGreSu1BDMLBSD_2_FD_67506 | JGI IMG/M metagenome (GOLD analysis project Ga0078894, IMG submission 67506) | Freshwater lake microbial communities from Lake Michigan, USA - Su13.BD.MLB.SD (version 4) (version 4) | ecosystem: Environmental > Aquatic > Freshwater > Lake | place: Lake Michigan... | reverse complement strand
ATGAATGAATTGGTTATTTTTGTGGCGCAAAGTTATGGAGAACACCCCCATTTCCATGTTAATAAACCAAGCCGTAGCCATTGCTGAAAGCGTCGACTACCAAAATGTTAAACCAAATCCCCGGGTCGGGGCCCTTATTGTAGACGAAAGAGGAAAAACGATTGCCATTGGAGCGCACCAAAAATGGGGAGGGCCTCATGCGGAGGTGGTGGCTATCCAAGAAGCACTGCGGGCAGGAGCCAATTTGTCTAAATGCACCCTGTATGTTACCCTTGAACCCTGCTCGCACACTGGAAAGACGCCCCCCTGCACCGATCTTATCATCAGCAAGGGCGTTCCCCGGGTTGTGTATGCCTCTAAAGACCCAAATCCTAAAGTGAACGGAGCTGAACTACTCAAGGCAAACGGGGTGAACGTTATTTATTCGCCCACTGAGAAAGCACTGGAACTCAATAAAGAATTTTTTGTACATCAACTTTTTAATAGACCCTACTGCATTCTCAAGATGGCGCAGACTGCCAATGGCTATGTTTCAGAAGCTGAAGGGGTTCAAACATCTATAAGCAATTCATTTAGCAAGGCGCATGTCCATCAACAGCTTCGGAGCAACTGTGATGCCATTCTCTCTACCGCAAAAACAGTTTTGACTGATAATGCCACGCTGAATATTCGCATCGGCGACAATCACCGCGAATTAACTGCAATAGTTATAGATCACGACTTGGAGCTACTGGGCAGGCCTGATCTCGCTCTACGCTACATGAGAACTGATTCCAGGCTGTTCTTGGTAACCGATCTTACTTACAGCGGCCCTCTACATGCAGAGGGTATTGATATTATCACGACTCCTTTTTTAAATCGAAGAGTCGACCTTCATTTGCTATTACAACGGCTCTATAAAGACTATACTATCTATCGACTGCTTATAGAGTCAGGCCCGCTATTTTCTAAAAGCCTACTGGCGCAAAATTTAGTAGATGAGTATCACCTTTATACAGCCAGTCATTCAATTTCTTCTAATAAAGCCCTGCTCGGCATAGAAAGATCTCTATTGAAAAATTCGACTAAGATCCATGAGGTAGACCTAGGGGGTGACCTCTACGAGGCATTTGACTTTAGATGGTACGATAGAGAGTCTAGCTGTAAATGAGTAGCCCCATAAAATAGGCTTTGATTCTATGTTAGAATTTTGTTGCAGATTCATAACACTGAATCATTCATCTAACCTTTAGTATTGAATGTAATAGTGTAAATCCTAAAACACAGACCTAAACTCTACAAGAGGAAATTACTGCGCCTTGATCTCTACAATTCTTCCCGGCCCCTCGATGGCAACATAGACCGAACCATTAGGCGCTTGTGCAACATGTCGCACTCTGCCACCAACGCCCTCCACTATGTCAGAGGATACAATTGAAGTCCCATTCACAACACACCGATATAGTTTCTGTGCAGCCAGCCCTCCTACCAACAAGTTCCCTTTCCAGGCCTTGAACGAATTATGGGCAATAAAAGCCATACCGGATACCCCTACAGAAGGAGTCCAAGAAAATAGGGGCGCAACAATACCTGGTGCGGAATGACCCTGCGAAATAATGGTGTTGTCATAATTTGTTCCTAATGAATAAAAAGGCCAGCCATAATTAGCCCCTCGTGTTATCAGGTTGATCTCATCTCCTCCCTTGGGTCCATGCTCCGACTCCCAAATGGCCCCCGAAGTGGGATGAATAATCATCCCCTGCGGATTACGAATGCCGTACGAAAAAATAGTAGAAGCTACAGTTTGTCCCGGCAGCACAGGATTATCGGCAGGAATACCGCCGGTGGCCGTCATCCGATGGATCTTTCCCCAGTTCGAAGAAGTATTTGATGAATTTCGGTTGCTGGCGCTGGGGCCTCCATAACTACCCGTACCGCCTTCTCCTATCGAAAGATAGAGCATACGATTGGCGTCGAAGACAATGCGCGATCCGTAATGACCGCTCCACGTATTACCGCCACCGCTTTGAAAAACAGTTTCGATATTTTGTATTGATGTGCCAGCAATCTTAAAACGAATTAGTCGCAATTCACCGCTACCATCGGTAGCAGTAGCGGCATAGCAGGCATAAATCCATCCATTACTGGCATAATCGGGGTGGACCCTTATATCAAGTAATCCCCCCTGACCACTCGTACGTACGGCCGGAAATCCGGTGAGCTCAGTTGTAATGCCATTACTGTAGCGATAGACTTTTCCTTGTTTCTCGGTGAATAAAAGATCACCATTTGGAAGAAAATCGAATCCCCAAATGATCTCATATCCAGTAAGCAGCGTGCTAATGGTAAGTTGAGGCACCGTGGTCGTGTCGACGGGAGGCGGGTCGGCTTTTTTGTTGCAGGCCACAACCAGCAGCGAGGCTATTATAAGACAACGTATACAAATGCGAGGCAAATTCATACGAGCAATTTACTACTTCGATTGCTTAAAATAAAAAGCATTCAGCCCTCCCTGTCAAAAAAGTTAAATCGGTGTTAATGAAAATTTTATGACAATCTCATAACAACTCTCCGCATTGCCTTTTGTTTTTTTGTCTAAACCTCTGTTATGAAAAAAAATATTTTAGCTGCCTTACTTCTTAGTACCATTCTATTCTCTTGTACAGTAATTAGACAAGGCGAAGTGGGTGTTAAAAGAAGACTTGGAAAGATCGATCCCCAGTTTGTAGAGCAAGGGCCAAAAGCCTACAATCTTTTTACTACTACCATTCTTAAAGTACCCACACGGACTATGAACATTGAAGTCAAACCCGATCTTCCCTCCAAAGAAGGTTTGACCATCCGCTCCGAGATCTCGATTTTATATCGGATCAAACCCGAGTCAGCTCCCAAGATTGTACAAGGTATCGGCCTTAATTACGAATCAGAAGTAATATTACCGGTGTTTCGTTCAGCTGCCGCTGATATTACGGCAAAATTTTTGGCAAAAGATATGCATAGTGGGGAACGAGCCCAGATAGAGGGTGCTATTCGTAAACAAATGACTGAGATCCTGGAACCAAAAGGTTTTATAATTGATAACGTATTGCTTAAAAGTATCTCATTACCGCAGGGATTAGCCAGGACCATCGAAGAAAAATTACAAGCAGAGCAAGAAGCACAGCGCATGGAATTTGTTAAAGAACGAGAGAAACGAGATGCCGAAAGGAAGATCATAGAGGCAGAAGGAAAAAAAGAGATTGCGCGCATTCAAGCCGAGGGTGAGAAAAATGCCGCAATCATACAAGCTGAGGCAAGAAAACGCATGTACGAGATCGAAGCAGAGGGACGAGCCAATGCCATGTCGATAGAGGCGATTGCTACCCGTTTGGCCAATGACACTATCAATCGTACCCTTACCCCTGCTATCCTAAAGCTGCGGCAGATCGAAGCTTTCAGGTCCCTGTCCAACAGTAATAATAGCAAACTAGTAGTTACAGATGGTAAGACTCCCTTCTTGTCCCTGCCCGAGAAGTTCTAATTTGACTTATGTAGATGATTTTTAGCCCATTATACCAAGAATCACCCGTTCATATAAAATTACTTCCAGAACATCCAAAAGGAAAAGAGCGGTTGTACATTTACAGTCTCAAATTCAAAAAACTATTAAAACGCTAATTATGAAATCTCTTTTTAGTAAACTGGGTCTGATGATGTTGGCTCTGTTGTTCACGGCCGTTAACGGATTTTCACAAACAGTAGATGAGGTGATCGCCAAGCATGTGGACGCTACGGGTGGTGCAGAGAAGTGGAGACAGATCAACAGCATGAAGGTCGAAGGCTACATTGAAGTACAGGGCATTCAAATTCCCTTTACCCAGAATGCAATACACAACACAGGCTGGAGATTGGATGCTGAATTCCAGGGCATGCAGATCATCCAGATCGTAACCCCTACCAAGAGTTGGTCACAAAATCCCTTTGGCGGAAAGACCGAATTAGAGCCCGCTAGCGAGGATGAACATAAGCAGCAGGTGGATGAACTTGACTTGCAGAATGAATTCGTAGACTGGAAGACCAAGGGTTCTTCTGTTGAATTACTTGGCAAAGATGAGGAAGATGGCAATGAATACTATAAAGTAAGGTTGACCACCAAGACACAAAACCAAACCGTCTATTATATCGATGTAAAAAGCTATTTGGTTTACAAGACGGTCAGCACTACTAAAATGCAGGGCCAAGAGATGGAAGCTACCACTAAATTACTCGACTACAAAGAGCTTCCTATTGGTGTAAAGGTTCCTCATAAAACTGATATGATGGGCCAGGTATTGGTGTTGGAAAAGATCAGCATCAACGAAACCATCGATACGAAACTCTTTACTGCTAAGTAACTTTTTTCTGAACTAAATTGCTGTATATGCTGAAGTCAATTTTTCGGCCTGTCCTTTCTGTGGCCACTCTATTCTGTACGGTTGCTATTGGCAATGCGCAAGAACCGAAGGTAGAACTCAACTCCTCTTATTTTCAATCCCTGTCGGCCCGAAATTTAGGTCCGTCTACCATGAGCGGTCGCATTACATCGATAGTGGGTACCACAGTAGATAACCAGATCAACCTCTATGTGGGTACGGCCGGAGGAGGCATTTGGAAAAGTCTTAATGGAGGGATCACCTTTACACCCGTCTTTGACAAGTATTGCCAATCCATTGGTGCGCTTGCCATTGATCCTGCCTCTTCCAAAACCATCTATGCGGCCACCGGAGAAAGCAACATGCGAAATTCGGTTTCCATTGGAGATGGTATTTATAAGACCACCGATGCAGGATCAAATTGGCAAAAGTTGGGGCTCGACAGCACCGAACATATCAGCAAGATCTGGATCGATCCTAAAAACACAAAGCGATTATTGGTGGCTGCGCCTGGGCCACTATGGTCTTCGAGTACCCATCGCGGTCTTTATGCCACCAATGATGCCGGAAAAACATGGGAAAAAATCTTGTATGTAGATGAGAACACTGGTTGTGCGGATCTGGCCGTTAGTCCTCGCGATGCCAATATTATGCTGGCTAGCTTCTGGCAGTTCAGAAGACAACCCTTTTCATTTTACTCCGGTGGCAAGGGCAGCGGCCTGTTTCGCTCTTCCGATGGAGGAAAAACGTGGTCCAAAATAACCGCAGGCCTCCCTGAAGGAGAAATGGGCAGGATCGTGATCAGTATCAATCCCTCCAAACCACAAGAGGTATTGGCTATTGTAGAAGCAGCGGTACCCGGATTATACATTTCGCAAGATGAGGGACTCAGCTGGAAAAAGCTGGCCTCTACGGATAATATCACGGCTCGTCCATTTTATTTCAGCACGCTCGAATTCGATCCAAAAGACCCCAAGCGCGTCTATCGACCTGCTTTCGATTTTCAATACTCTACAGATGGCGGATCTTCCTGGTCTGGGCAATTGTTCTCCGATATTGTACCACACGCCGACCACCATGCGCTATGGATCAATCCCGAAAATACAAACACGCTTTATCTGGGCACCGACGGGGGTGTCTATGTGAGCCATAACAAAGGGCTCTCCTGGTCATTTTTGAATAACCTGCCCGTGGGCCAGTTCTATCATGTAAGTGTGAGTAACGACAAGGTATTTAATGTATACGGTGGGTTGCAAGACAATGGATCTTGGATGGCGCCCAGTTCTTCTCCCGGTGGTGTATCAAGCACAGACTGGCAATTTTTAAATGGCGGAGATGGATTTTGGGTGCAGCCCTCGCCTATCAACTCCAATATTGTTTATGCCGAATCGCAGGGGGGAGAGATCAATCGCATCAACCTAAGAACAGGACTCTCTACCGGTATCAAACCCCAGCGTAATCCCGGAGAGGAACTGCATCGCTGGAATTGGAATACCCCCATTGTAACGGCCATGAGTACAAAAAAGCCGGGCAGCTATAATCTGTATACAGCAAACCAGTTCTTATACCGCTCCACAGATGAAGGAACCAACTGGACAAAGATCTCGCCAGACCTTACCACCAACGATAAAGCCAAACAAAAAACGGAAAAAAGTGGTGGCGTAACGGGCGATAATACCAGTGCCGAAAATCACTGTACTATTTTTACACTCGCACAAGATCCCCGCAATGAGGACATCATCTGGGTTGGAACCGACGATGGCAATCTGCAATACACCAATAACGGCGGGAAATCCTGGACAAACTTATCGGAGCGTGTCTGGGCCACCGGAATTCCCAAGAGCGCCTGGATCTCTTGCATCGAAGTGTCTGCAATAAAGGCCAACCAGGTATTTGTAACGCTCGAAAATCATATGTACGGCGATCACAAAACCTATCTGGTTGTAACTAACGATGCCGGAAAAACATGGAAGCGTCTGCAGTCTACCGAATGGACAGGCTTTGCGCACGTGATCCGTCAAGATCCGCAAAATGCTGAACTACTTTTCTTGGGTACCGAAATGGGACTCTTTATTTCGCTGGATGGCGGTGCCAACTGGATGCGCAGTAAGTACCAGAACCTGCCCTGGTTCGCGTTGGTGCGCGATCTAAAGATCTCAGCCAGTGGCGATCTGGCCATTGCCACACACGGCCGGGGTATTTATGTCCTAGATAACCTCTCTTCTCTACGCGCCTTGGCAACATCGGACCTTACCAAAGAGGTGATATTTTATCCTGTAAAATCTTTTGTATACGATGTTTCGCCACAAACCCCTTCGGGCTATGGTAATTTAGAGGGATGGACTACCGGCAGTAAGGCCAATTTGCCAACTTTTGAATACTATCTTAAAGAGCGCTCTTCGCAAGCCGTAAAAATTATCATCTACGACAGCAAGGGCAATAAGATCAAAGATCTTAACGGCAGCACCGCTAAAGGACTTAACAAGGTATACTGGACGCTCGACCAAAATCCCTGTAAGGTGGCCACAGGAGGGTTCACGGCAGGATCACCCGTCCTTTTCGCTTCTGTAATTGGTCCACGCGCACCCCTTGGCAACTATAAAGCCGTGATCAGCATCGGCGATAAAAAGTTCGAGCAACCTTTTCAGCTACTCGAAAATCCTGCTAGCGGATTTACAAAGGCAAAACTCGATCTTCTCTTTGTACAGACCATGCGTCTCTTTAAAGTTCAGGAAGACCTCTACTACCTGGTAGATTCCCTCAATAAACGAATGGCCGAGCTAAAGAAGATCGAATCACGAACAGCCGCGCAAGAAACCAAGTATCAACAACTGGATAGCTTGCGTAAAGAGATCATTGAGACCAACCGTAAGACCGTCTTCTTCGACGAATTCAAATACCGCCGCAGACTCTCGGATGTGTATATTGCTCTTTGCACTGCCCTGGAACCTTTTTCGCCCTCCAAGACCGGGGCCATTGCGGTTTTAGAACAAGAATTCGCTTTGATCAAAAAAGAATTCGAGCGGCTTCAATAAGAATTGGATCTCCTTTAAAAACTGATTTACTAACTTTAATACATGAAGTTCAGTAGATCAGTTTTTTTTATGGCCTTGGGGGCCACTATCGGAATTAGCCTTTTTAGTTGCACGAAAAAAAACGAAGGTCGACCTGATCTCGAATTGATACAAGAGGAGATTTTTACTCCTACCTGTGCCGTTTCGGGCTGTCATGCCAGCACCGCCGATGCCACCTATAATCAACACAAATTGATCCTTACCGAGGGGCAGTCTTGGGATGAACTTATTAACCAAACTCCACAAAACGCAGCGGCCTCTTTGTATGGGTTAAAGCTGGTAAAACCGGGAGCTGCTGATTTGAGCTTTTTATACCATAAGATTACATGCGAAACTGGCCATCACCCCACCCTTGGCAATATAGGCGCTCCTATGCCCCTGGGAGGACAAGTGCTCAGTAAGGGACAGGTAGAATTTATAAAACAATGGATCGACAAAGGGGCCAGTAAGACCAGCTCCGATGTCGACGATGCATTATTAAAGGATAATACGCCCTGTCAGGCCGAAGTACAACCCCTTACTCCACCCGCTGCGGGAACAGGATTTCAAATGACGATCAGCCCCTTTGAGATTCCCAAGAATTTTGAGCGCGAAGTATTCGTGCGTAAGAACAGCCCAAATTCCGATACGGTATTTGTAAATCGTTTACAAATGCGCGGCGGCAACAACAGCCACCACTTTGTAGTGTACGGCTTTAGAAATACAACGCTCTTACCGGCTGTCAACATACTACGCGATCTACGTGATCCGGCAACGGGCGTTCTAAATTCTTCGACCCTGCTCGAAATGCAAAATCATGTTTTTATGGGGGGCGGCACCGATGTTAATACAGATATTACCTTGCCTACCGGCGTAGCCATAAAAATGGCCCCGGCAACCCCGATCGATCTCAATGCACACTATTTTAACCGAACCAACTTTATCCTTAGCGGACAAAATTATATCAACTTTTATACAGTGCCCCGGGCCGCTGTTCAGTTCGAAGCCAAAACACTAGACCTGAATAATTTTGATATCTCGATACCAGCCAACACCAGAAGAACATTTACAAAGAATTTCACCTTTACCACAACCACGCGCGTGGTCATGCTTACCTCTCATTTTCATAAACTCGGTGAACGATTTGTCATCAAGATCTTTGGAGGTCCACGGCATGGCGAAGTGGTCTACACGAATACCAGCTGGGAACATCCCCTGGTCCTTCCCTTTGCCACTCCAATTGTGTTACAAACCGGCGAAGGATTGACCTCGGAGGTTACGTACTTTAACAATACCTCCCAACCTGTTTCTTTTGGGCTTACCAGTCAAGATGAAATGAACATCATTTTTGGCTATTATTATTGATCTGGAAAAACCGCGCAATTTTTTTTTAGGGATCTCGTTCTTTATAAAAGCCCTGAATTGAGATCCCCTAAAAGTTTTCTAAATCATTTGTTAAAAGCCCTGACAATTACCTCGGCTTGCTTTTTTTCGATACTGGCATTTTCGCAGCCAACGAATAATAGTTGGCTTAAAAAATTGGAGATCGGAACCAGTATAGGTCCACAATTTTTTTTAGGCGACTTAGGGGGAAGCGTAGGAGCCGGATCGGCCTTTGTAAAAGACATCGATCTGCAAGAAACAAGACCCAGCATAGGATTGTATTTGAATACACATCCTCTCAACTGGTTTAGCATTCGCGCCGCAGCTCAATTTGGTATTGTTTCTGGCAATGATGTACACTCTCCAACCCAGTCTGTCAATGATATTTTTCGTTACAACCGTAATCTTCACTTTCGGTCGGGCACACAAGAATATTATGTAGCCCTGGCCCTGTATCCCTTACAATTGATACCGGCCCGGGAGGGATCCTTGCTAGATCATATTCAACCTTACGGAATCGTAGGAGCGGGCCTTTTTCACTTTAACCCCAAAGCACAAGATGTAGACGGAAGCTGGATACCCCTTCGACCCTTGCGACTAGAAGGACAAGGCTTTGCTGAGTACCCGCAGAGTAAGCCCTACCGTCTAACTCAATTTAATATCAACTCAGGACTAGGCATCAAATACTATATCAATTCCTCTCTCTACATAGGAGTAGAGCTCTTGTACAGAAAACTATTTACCGATCAGGTAGACAATGTCAGTGCCTCATTTTATGTAGATCCAGCCACCTTCGATACCTATCTGTCACCGGCTGATGCTACACGCGCTAAACGTCTTTACTACCAAGGCAAATACGATCTCGGAGGGCTGGCCCCCTACCAAACGGATTTTCCCCGTGGCAATCCTGCCGAAAATGATGCCTTCTTTAGCCAAACCATTCATATTGGCAAACGACTGTTTCCGCAAGGAGATCGCCGGCTAAAATGTCCTGTCAACTACTAAACAGCGATAACGCTACCCCACTTACAGGTTACGATCTACACGTTGCGAGGCCGACCGCCTCATCAGAATTGATAACAAGATACAGACGCTTATCTTTGGACAATGCAAATTGCCTTTGATGCCAAACGCGCTTTTCACAATGGCACCGGCTTGGGACACTACAGCCGTACGATCATAGGATCATTGGCCCGCATTTATCCGGAACACGACTATTGGCTATTAAATCCAAAACCTTCCGCATCCTTTTCGATGCAGGGATCTCAACTTCACGAAGTACGTCCCACGCAATGGCTTCATACAGTATTGAGCGCTACCTGGCGTAGTCACTGGTGCAAACAGTGGCTTGTCAATAATAATATCGATCTCTATCACGGACTCAGCCATGAATTACCCTTCGGTATCCACAGAACGGGTATCCCCACGGTAGTAACTATGCACGATTTGATTCCCGAGCGCTATCCGGAGCAATATGGCCTGATCGACCGGAAGATCTATCACCAAAAATTTAGGTATGCGTGCACAACGGCCGACCGTATTATCGCCATTAGCGAGCAAACCAAGGCCGATATCATCGACTTTTATAAAATTGAGGAAAAAAAGATCCGGGTTTGTTATCAAAGTTGTGACCCGCGTTTTTATCAGCCAGTGACTGAACAAGAAAAAGAACGTATCCGTCAAAAATATAGTTTACCCACTCGCTTTTTCTTATCGGTAGGATCCATCATTGAGCGCAAAAATTTATTACAGGCTTGCAAGGCCATGGACTTACTCTCCCGCCAACTAGACATCCCTTTAGTGGTGATCGGAAACGGAGGATCCTATAAAAAAAAGGTAAAAGCCTATATCGAGGAAAAAGGACTACAGCATAAGATCATTTTCTTATCGGAAAACCCCATTGCAAAACAAGATCCCGATTTTAAACGGGCGCATGATTTTCCGGCCATTTATCAATCAGCCATTGCCTTACTCTACCCTTCTTATTTTGAAGGGTTCGGGATTCCGGTATTGGAAGCACTATGTAGCAAGGTTCCTGTAATTACATCCAATCGTTCCTGCCTACCCGAAGCGGGTGGTCCGGGCGCCTACTATGTAGATCCGGATAGTGCCGAAGCGATTGCCGCAGCGATGATCAGCATTGTAACGGATACCGATAAGGCAGCACAGCAAATACAGGCAGGTTGGCAATATGCGCAAGAATTTACCTGCGAGAAAACCGCAGCAAAGGTCATGCAGGTCTACCAAGAACTAGCGAGATAGCGCCTTATTGAAAAACCGCCATTGAATACAAACCGGGAAACCCGCTTTTGCAGGCAACAGCGGAACAAGAGATCAGACCAGGGCTATTTCCAAGACCTGCGACATATTTTTTACGTAATGAAATTTTAAGCCCTTAATAAAAAGCGGCTCGATCTCTGCAACATCCTTTTCGTTTTGCGCACAAAGAATGATCTCCTTTAATCCAGCCCGTTTAGCGGCCAATACCTTTTCCTTGATCCCTCCCACCGGCAATACCTGACCGCGCAGGGTGATCTCACCGGTCATGGCCAAAAAGGGTTTCACACGCTTGGAGGTCAGCGCCGAGGCCATGGCAGTCATCAGCGTAATTCCGGCACTGGGACCGTCTTTGGGAACTGCGCCTTCGGGTACGTGCACATGGATATTTGCTTTTTCAAAACGAGCGGGATCGATCTTGTATTTTTTTGCATGCCCCTGCAGATACGTAAGGGCCGTCGTAGCACTTTCCTTCATCACATTGCCTAAATTCCCTGTCAAAGTAAGTACTCCCTTGCCATCACTTACAGTGGCTTCAATAAATAAAATATCACCACCGACATAGGTCCAGGCCAAACCAACGGCCACTCCAGGGAGCTGAACCGTTTTATAGAGATCATTGCTATATCGTGGCTTACCCAACATCTTTTCAAGCAGGGCGGGCCCGACGGTGGGTTTTATCTTTTCTTTCATCACCAATTCCTTGGCCTCATAGCGCATAACGGCAGCCAGCTGTCGATCGAGTTCTCGTACCCCACTCTCTCGGGTATAATCCTGGATAATTTTCTCGATCAACTTATCGCTAATACGAAGTGGACTGCTTTTTAATCCATGCAATTCTTTTTGACGCGGAATCAAATGCCGCTTGGCGATCTCGATTTTTTCCTCCACGGCATACCCGTTCAAGTCGATGATCTCTAACCGGTCGCGGAGGGCCGGTTGTACGTTTTGAATATTATTGGCAGTAGCAATAAACAACACCTTACTGAGATCGTATTCTAGCTCGAGATAATTATCGTAGAATGAATGATTTTGCTCCGGGTCCAATACTTCCAACAGGGCCGATGAGGGATCGCCTCTGAAATCGCTGCCAACTTTATCGATCTCATCCAATATCATAACGGGATTGGACGCTTGTACTTTCCGAAGCGATTGTAAGATACGGCCGGGCATAGCACCGATATACGTTTTGCGATGACCTCGAATCTCACTTTCATCATGGAGCCCACCCAAACTGAGTCGGACGTATTTTCGACCCAAGGCATTGGCAATACTTTTTCCCAACGAAGTCTTTCCGATACCGGGAGGTCCGGCAAAGCAAAGAATAGGGCTTTTCATATCGCCTTTGAGCTTTAAAACGGCCAGATGCTCCAAGATCCGCTCTTTGATCTTGCGCATCCCATAATGATCTTTATCGAGCGTAACGCGGGCCTTTCTGAGATCGTAATGATCTTGCGTACAACTACCCCAAGGCAGATCGAGCATCAGATCAAGATGATTATACACTACCGAATAATCAGGCGTGCTAGGGTGCATGCGCTCCAATTTCTCAATCCCTTTTTTGAAGGCATCCTTAGCGGCGGCCGGCCAATTTTTTTCTTCAGCCTTTTTTTGCATTTCCTTGATCTCTTGGGCATTGGTATCGCCCCCTAACTCTTCTTTAATGCTCTTGAGTTGTTGTTGCAGAAAATATTCTCGCTGCTGCTTATCGAGTTCGGTGCGCGTCTTGGTGGTGACCTTATTGCGCAGCTCTGCGAACTGTAGCTCTTTTTGCAATAACTGCATCAGCAGATCAGCACGCTGCCGCAGGGGATCGGTCTCGAGTAAACGCTGCTTCTCCCTGATATCGGTATTGAGATTGCTCGATACGAAGTGCACTAAAAAAGAGGGATTCTCGATATTACGAAGTATAATGCCAGCCTCCGTAGGAATATTGGGAGAAAGTTGAATGATCTGCCCAGCCAACTCTTTTATACTCGCGATATAGGCGTTAAAGTCTTCGTCCTGTGGAACATTCTCATCGGGCATAGCCTTGATAGCCGCCTTGAAATAGGGTTCCTCAGCAACGATCGATTCGATACTAAAACGAAGTTTACCCTGTATGATGATCGTGGTTCCTCCATCAGGCATCTTGATCAATTTCACAATGCGGGCAATAGTACCAACACGCTCCAGATCGGCTACACCCGGATCTTCTACCCCGCTATCCTTTTGGGCCACCACACCGATCAGCTTGTCGGCTTTGTAGGCATCTGTAACGGCACGGATGCTCTTATCGCGGCCCACGGTAATAGGGATAACCACTCCTGGAAAAAGAACCGTGTTGCGCAAGGGAAGTAAGGCAATGGACTCCGGCACCACCAGCTCTTGACCATCATCTTGTCCTCCCTCATTCAATGGAATGATGGGTAAAAAATCCATTTCTTCCTCGGAACGCAGCAGCATATTATCAACTCTCATAATTGCAAAAATTTAGACATTCTGTCACATCCTGGTCCATAATAGGACAAAAGTGATGACAGACTGAGGAAATACTAAAGGGCCAATAATCATGCCCCGGGGGAAGCACCTGACAAAATGGATCGATCTATAACAAGGTCATGCCAATAGAGAGCTGAAAACCCTGATTTTTCCAACGAGAGTCGTTGGTCAGGTCATTGATATCATTGAGACCGATAAAGTAGCGTCCATTGATCCGGAAAATACCGGCCTTGAGCTGCACACCACCCAGCATGGAAAAATCGCCCTGCTTAAAGGCGTTTTGGGCATTTTGCCCAAAGGAATTCGTTCGGTCAAACAAGATACCGAACTGAGGACCGGCCTGTAGTGAAATAAATCCACCTCCGATTTTGTAATTGACCAAGATGGGAATGGACAGATATTCCATCTTCACCGAGCTCAGCCCCCGAAAGGCATTATTCAGCAAATTATTATAGTTGGAGTCAAGCGCGGTTCTATACTGATTGATATTCACTTCGGGTTGCAAAGCCAATTGCTTGGAAAGTTTGATCTCGGCAAAAGCACCCAGGTGATATCCGTACGAAAATTCATCCCGAAACGACTTGCCTTCAACTTTGGTAATATTCGTGCCGGCCTTTACACCCAAATGAAATTGGGCCGAAGCGGATAACGAAAAAAGTACAGCAAACAACGATACAAAAAGTTTCGATCTCATATAAGATGGTTTGAACGTGGTTCTCAAATATACTAGGAGTAAACAGTTGCTCAGTGGCAATTGTTATCCACGGGCTGTTAATCTTTTGAAAATAATTCGATCAGCGTAATTTCAGGGAGCATTCCGACTCTTCCGGGATAGCCGATAAATCCAAATCCGGTATTTACATAGAGTTTCTGTCTTTCCTGCTCATAGAGTCCGGCCCACTCCTCGTAAAAATATTGTACCGGACTCCAGCGAACACCCGGCAGCTCCACGCCAAATTGCATTCCATGCGTATGACCCGATAAGGTCAGATCAATATCCTTGTAACGTTCACACACCTCTGCCTTCCAGTGAGAAGGATCATGGCTCATCAATATCTTGAATGGAGCTGTTGAGCCGGCTCCGTAGGCCTTGGCCAGATCGCCATATTTTGGAAAGCGAAGCTTGGCACTCCAATTCTCCACGCCCAGCAACAAGATTTGCTCGCCCTCTTTCTCTAGTACGATCTGCTCGTTGAGCAAGAGTCGCCATCCCATCCTCTCTTGAATTTTCTTTAGCGATTCCAAGTTGGCCTGTTTTTCAAGGTCGCTATCCCATTTCACATAATCGGCATAATCATGATTGCCCAGCACAGAAAATACACCCAGCGGTGCCTTAAGCCGACTGAACAAGTCGATATAGGGGGCCATTTCGGTCGCCACGTTATTGACCAGATCGCCCGTAAATAAAATGAGATCGGGCTGTAGCGCCAGCACTTTTTCTAATCCACGCTCAACGGCAGCATGATCGGTAAAACTTCCTGAATGAATATCGGAGAGATGAACCACCCGTAACCCATTAAAAGCCGTTGGCAAATTGTCGAATCGAAGTTGAATTTTCCTTACCTGGTAACGATACCGATTTCCCATACCATAGGTAAGCATGCCAAACAAACCTGTACCGGCAAGCATACCCGCCCAACTTAAGAAAGCGGAGCGCGAGATGGCTTCTCCTTCTTTTCCGCTAGCGGTAGGAGTGGAAAACAAGCGGGAGGCCCCCCATTGAAGACCTCTTCTGATATCATCCGTCAAAAAGAAAAAAGCGGCCAATAGTTTGGCCAGCACCAGCCCCGCAATAAGTGCGAACAGCACAGAGCGCGGAAATTGACCGGTATTCTTAGAAAATAAAAAAGGTAAAAAAAGAAGTAACAACAGGGAACAGGCCGATATGAACCAGTACGATCCGTGCAAGACCAGCCGGGCCCTATTACTGGCCCCGCTGCTCAAATGACGAACTACCTGAAAAACATAAAAGTCAAGCAGGAGTAGGAAACCAAGAAAGATCCACCAAAAGGGGCCACTTCGCATTAGGGAGCAAATTTAATGGGCAAAACTTAATTTTGTGATTTTACGCTAATCAGGCATCTTTACCACTAACATTTTCAACCAAGGGGAAGTTCAGTCAATTATGGGAAGAATCATTGGGGTAGCTAACCAGAAAGGGGGAGTCGGAAAAACCACCACAGCCATCAATCTTGCGGCCAGTTTTGCCGTGCTCGAATACAAAACATTGCTGGTGGATGCCGATCCGCAAGCCAATAGTACGACCGGTGTCGGATTCGACCTGCAAAATATAACCCAAAGTCTTTACGACTGCATGGTCAATCAGGCCAAGGCCAAAGATGTAGTGCTCAAAACAGAGATCCCCAACCTAGAATTGATCCCCTCGCATATTGACTTGGTTGGCGCCGAACTGGAGATGATCAATTACCCCAACCGCGAAACCGTGCTCAAGAATCTGGTAGAATCGGTCAGGGGTGATTACGACTTTATTGTGATCGATTGCTCTCCTTCGCTAGGACTTATTACCGTCAATGCCCTAACGGCCGCCGATGCTGTCGTTATTCCCGTACAGGCTGAATTTTTTGCCTTGGAGGGATTAGGTAAATTGCTCAATACGATCAAAATTGTGCAAAGCAGACTCAACACCGAGTTAGCGATCGAAGGCATCTTGATGACCATGTACGATGGACGACTTCGTTTATGCAATCAAGTGGTAAGTGAAGTGCGAAGACACTTCGAGGATATGGTGTTTACGACCATCATTCACCGAAATGCCCGTCTAGCCGAAGCACCCAGCACCGGCAAGCCTGTTATCCTTTACGATGCCAATAGTAAGGGGGCCATGAACTACCTTAATCTCGCCAAAGAGATCTTGCAAAAAAATAACCTGACCCGAATTAAAAACGAAGAAAAGATCTTAGAACTCTAACCTATGAGCAACCCCAAGCAACATAAAGAACAGTTGGGCAAAGGGATTCGCTCACTGCTACAAGGTATCGACACGAACATGAAGACCTCCGCCGGTCAACTCAAGCCCTCCGTGGTAGAATCAGCTACGACCAGCACGCGAATCGCTGTGGCGGACATAGAGCCAAACCCCAAACAACCCCGTCGCGACTTTGATGAAACGGCCCTGAAGGAACTGGCCGAGTCTATTCGACAGCACGACATCATTCAGCCGATTACTGTTGCCAAACTTTCTACTGGAAAATATCGTCTGATCTCGGGTGAGCGTCGCTGGCGCGCCGCTAAACTGGCCGGGCTTTTGGATATGCCCGCTTATCAGCGTCAGGCCAATGACCAGCAACTGTTAGAATTGGCCTTGTTGGAAAATTTACAGCGAGAAGATCTCAATGCGGTTGAAGTGGCCCTCAGCTACAAAAGAATGATGGATGAACTGCACTATACCCAAGAGCAAGTGGCAGAACGCATGGGTAAAGATCGCAGCACAGTGGCCAATATCATTCGGTTGCTAAAACTCCCGCCCGATATTCAGTTGGCCGTTCGAAAAGGTTCCCTGAGCATGGGACATGCACGTGCCCTGCTGGCCATTGAACTGGTAGATGTTCAACTCTACGCTTTCAATGAGATCAAGAAAAAAGAATTATCGGTCAGACAAACTGAATTGTTGATTCAGCAACTCAAAAAGCAAGAACCGGCCGCCGCAAAAACAAAAAAAGGGTCAGCCTCCTCTCCCCTCAAACGGATCGAAGACAAACTGGCTTCCCATTTCAGTACGCGGGTTCGCATCAAGCAAAATCGCGACGGACAGGGACAATTGATCATAGAATATTATTCTTCCGAAGAGTTCAATAAAATCCTTCGGCAACTGAATGCGCCGCTCGATTAATGAAATCATTCTTCTTTTTTTGCTACGTCAGTTTTTGCCTACTGCTTTCCTTGCCATCGCAAGGACAAGATAGCGCGCAGGCTCCCCTTAATCGATATGATGCCGCCACGGCTGCACATCCTCCCAAAAAAGCGGCATTAAGATCGGCCCTGCTTCCCGGCTGGGGGCAGGTCTACAATAAAAAGATCTGGAAGGTGCCCATTATCTACGGCGCCTTAGGCAGTTCGGGAGCGATCTTTTTTTATAACCTGAATAATTATCAAGATACCCGCTTCGCCTACCGAGTCAAATACAATATGCGGGTCAATCGGACGGACTCTGCGCTTTTTAATCAGATCAAACCCAATTTGCAGCCCTTACCGGAGGAAAGCCTTAAATACTATCGAAATCAATTCAGAAGGGACATCGATTACTCGGTGCTGTTCTTCTTGGTCCTATGGGGCTTGAATGTAGTGGATGCCACAGTAGATGCTCACTTGAAAACATTCGACGTAGGCAATGATCTGAGTTTACGCATTGCCCCTGGTTATAGCGAAACAGCATCCACCCATGGACTCAGTCTTCGTTTGATGATCGGAAAGTAAAGAGCAAAGCCGTTCTTATTTACAACCCAGCACTTCACATAACTTGGCCTCCAGGTCAGGACCGCGCAGATTTTTTGCAATGATAGTGCCACTGGGATCGACCAAAAAATTATAGGGAATTCCATTTACTTTATACAAACGAGCCGCCTCGTTATTCCAAAATTTTAGATCGCTCACGTGGGTCCAGGTCAGTTTATCTTTCTTAATGGCTTCGATCCATTTGTTACGTTGGTCCTCGCGATCGAGCGATACCCCCAATACCGTAAAATTCTTACTCTTAAACTTTTGAAAATTACTGACCACATTGGGGTTTTCCTGACGGCAGGGACCACACCAACTGGCCCAAAAATCGACCAGCACATATTTGCCCCTGAAAGAGGATAATGAAACCATCTTGCCGCTGGTATCAGCCTGTGTAAAATCCATTGCCTTAGAGCCTACCGCACCGATCTTTCCATCTTGTATCATGGCCTCGAGCTGTTTTCCGGAGGCACTTTCGCGAGCCGAGGATTGCAGCAGAGAAACATTTCTTTCCAGCCAAACCATATCATTGAAAAATCCAAAAGTGGCCGCCAGCACAAAAGCCGTGACAGGGGAGCCCGGTTGCTGAGCGACCATTTGCTCAATAAATTGTTGCATCCCCGTGCTGGTCGCGGTGTAGGCAGCCATCAAGCTGTCTCGTTGCTTTTCAGCACCGGGAGCATTCAAGGCAGTTGCCTGTTGATTACGTAATTGAACGAAGGGAACAAAGCCCGCTACAAACTGGGTAAAAATCCGATGAGCGCCACTACCCTCCAATTGCATAGCCCCGGGTTCGCCTTTTCGTCCGCGCAAGACCATATCGGTATTCTCCATGAATAACTCGACGGGTTGCGACTGATCTCCCAACAATAAAAAAACCAGCGAGGGCTCCGCTAATTCTCCCTTTAGCACAAATTGATTGCTGTTAATTCGGCCGGTAGTCAGCGGGGTGTTCTCGCCACTACGGATCAATTTCACCTCGCTGCCATCGGCAAATCCCTCTACTTGCCCTGTTAAGGTAAAAGAAGATTTTGATTGAGCCATAAGTAAAAAAGGACTCATCAACGAGCAACAAACGATCAATACCAGACGAGCAATCATGAGACTATTTTTTTGATGATTTTTCAAAGATAGGCGATCAGCGTAGCTGTTGTCGGAACTGAAGTAAAGATTTGAAGTCTTTTTCGCCAGGTGAAAGCTCAAATTCCGTAGTCAGGTCCACTCCAAAAAAGTCAGGATGGTCGATCCCTCTGACCAGGGAGGCCTTCGATGCATTGATGCCTCCCGAAATAAAAAAGGGCTTTTCGATACGGGCCTTTTGCAGCAGCGAG
>Ga0078894_10001162_pt1 | contig 19354 bp, 13 predicted proteins | sample LauGreSu1BDMLBSD_2_FD_67506 | JGI IMG/M metagenome (GOLD analysis project Ga0078894, IMG submission 67506) | Freshwater lake microbial communities from Lake Michigan, USA - Su13.BD.MLB.SD (version 4) (version 4) | ecosystem: Environmental > Aquatic > Freshwater > Lake | place: Lake Michigan... | reverse complement strand
CATTTATGTTTTCGTTGTTTGCGTTTTATCCTTTTTCATTGGAGAATTTGTGCTCAATTTTTTCGGAGTATCAATTCATGCCTTGAAAATTGCGGGTGGAATTATTATTTCTCGTTCGGGGTTTCAATTGTTGAATGCTCAACATAAAAGTGATGTTCATGGGCCCATTGAAGACGAATCTCGCCTAAAAGAAGATATATCCTTTAGTCCCTTAGCGATGCCACTTCTGGCAGGTCCTGGTTCTATTTCCTTATTGATTAACTTGGCAATTCAAACCGAAGATTATGAGAGTAAGGGTGTAATTCTAGCAGGAATTTTTATTGTTTGTTTGAGTATTTACCTAGTGCTCTCTTCTGCACCTTATATCTTAAAGTACCTCGGACAAAGTGGCTTGCGTACGCTTTCCAAAATTATGGGCTTATTAGTCCTTTCGATAGGGATACAGATGATTGTTGCGAGTGGCCGCTCGTTATTTTACGCGTCTATTTAATTTCTTCGAAATCGTCGAACTCGTCAGCGTCGCGCTTAGGCGCTTTTGATTTCGGACCCCGAAGCATCCACGTAATGGCTGCTAAAAAACGAACCAGCGTAGCAAGCAAAAAGAAGAATCCTGCAAATTTAAATATCCATCCAATAATCGGAATATCAATTAAATACTGCGTTTGTTCATAAAACCACTGCGTAACCACGCTATCTAATGCAACCGGGAAAAATACCCAGAAGATGGTGATGGAAATAGAGATTATCGCAACGGCTAATTCCCATTCATTTTTCATTTTCACTTTTTTATAAAGGTTCGTATAAAGTTGAACCTGCACTGCATTTTGCTCTGATCGAATATTCCTTAATAGATATAAGAAGTAAGTGATTAAAGAAAGGATGAGCATGCTATTCACGGTTAAGCTACCTTCTACGTTAGCTACAAATTTTAATACGAGCACCCCCAGAAACAGCGATTGAAGCAATTGCAGAAAATATCGAAATTGTGTGCGAATATTTTCAGGGAGAATGATCATTAGCAACAGTTGCAACCAAAACCAAATAAAGGCAAACGCAGAAAACAATACCCCCAATTGGAAAATTAATGACAGTGCGTTCATTATTTCGGTAAGATTTGAAATTCCATGTATGAAGACGGCGCTTCCGCGGCTGTTTTTGGATTGAAGTCAAGCCGTAACACTTTTCCCTCTGTCCTTCGATTCAATTGATGTAAATATTCGTAAAGTACTTCATTCTCTTTCTTACTTTGAATAAATTCTTCACTTAGTTTTATCATTTTATTTTGCGTTGGATCAAACCACATCGCGGGTTCTGACTCACCCTTACCAACGGGTATAATTCTGCGGGGGTCAATGTTAAGCTCTTGAACCAAATATTTATAACATGCTTTAGCCCGATTCTCCGATAGCATTTGATTTCTTGTTTCCTCTCCGCGCGAATCCGTATGAGAAATTAATTCAATAATTAGATTAGGGTAGTCACCAAGTAATTTAGCTACAGATTTTAGCGAGTCATAACTGTTTACCGTTGAATCATTAATAAAGGTCCATTTGTTAAATTCATATTGAATATTCGGAAAGCGAATGATGTTTTGTTCTTGTGCTTCGGGCTCAGTGATTTCAAATATCTGGCTGATTTTTTGTCCGATGGAGTCTGTAATTTGCAATTTAAAGGACCCTTTTCTAAGTGAACCAATGTCTTGTGTCGTCATGCCATTTGACCATTGGTATTTATAAGGTTTTACACCGGATACAATGTCAATATCGATCATTCCATCAGAACCTTGGAATTCACTGATATGTTTGATTTCTTTTACCGTCATAACTAATTCCGGTGGTTTAATGGCCCAAGCTGACCATAAGTCTAAATCCTTCCCGTCGCGGTTACTTGACCAAAGCGCTTGATTATCAATGAGCGAGAAATACGCATCAAAGTTTGGAGTATTAATGGTTTTTCCGAGGTTAATCGGTTTTGACCATGAATTCCATCTACCCTTTCTAACGCTGTAGTAGATGTCCGCGTCCCCTTGTCCTTTGAATCCATTAGAAGAAAAATAGAGGGTATCGTTGTTCGGAGATAGAAACGGCGAAATTTCAAACCCTGGGCTATTAATTGTTGAACCGAGGTGTTCTAATTCTGACCATCCGTCGCTGCCAAGCATCGAATAATACAAATCTTCCTCGCCTTCTGAACCCGCGCCTTCGAAGGAAACGATTACAACTTGTTGATCCCTTGAAATCGTATACCCAACATACTTTCCATCAATGTCTAAACCCGGTATGGCAAGTTTATTTTTAACCAACCAATTCGTGTCCTGATTCCTTCGTGTAGCGATTGTGATGCCTTTTTCTAAATCACGTTCGGTACCGTAGGAACTGATTAAATATAACAAACGCTGGGTACTGTCCGATGGATTCTCAGCTTCGGATATTACCGCATTATGGAGTTTATTGTTTAACGATTTCAACGCATATGGCGTACCCCATGATCCACTTGTTTTTTTACTAACCCAAATGTCTTGATCATAAATCCCCCCTGAATTTTTCGGGTCAAATGTTCTAACAAAATATAGCATGTCTCCCTGTTCCGAAAACACAGCATTGCTTTCATCCGCTGACGTGTTTATGTTTGTCCCAAAACGCAGCGGTGTTGTGAATTCATAGATTTGAGTCCAACCATAGTTGAGTACGACAAAACACAGGATAAATAAGCGGGCTTTAAAATCCATAACTTAAATAAATTTCATGTCCCCCATTACTAAACCGATTGATTCGATTGGTTGAGAAATCAAATGCATATCCAATCTTCAAATTATCTGATACTTCCATTCCAGCCATCAATCCAGCGGAGGCATTATACTGATAGTTTATTCCCGCCCAAAAAATATAATTAATGGTTGTCATGAGGGTTGCTTCAAGAGAAACCGGCCCGTGATTCATTTGTTTTGCAACAATGATAGGCTGTAAATCTAAGCCATTGGCTATTTTAAAGGTATATCCAACCAGCGCATTCCAATGATATTGTTGGTCGAAAAAGCTAGTTTGTTGAACAAGCCCATTGGGGATTCCTCCGTGGTGAATGGCACCGGAAAAAATGACTTTTTTTGAAAAAAGGGTTAACCCAAACCCACTGCTTAGGGAAAGCGCCCGTAAACCATTGGCTAAATATGCATCATACGTGGCATCTCCTCCACCATAGGGTAATTGCGGATCATTAAGATTTAATACACTTGCTTGACTTGGAGAAAACACATTGTTTCTTAGCCCCATTCGCAGCCCCGCACTTAATTTCCAGGTTTTATTAATTGGGATATTAGCAGCATAACTACCACTTACATCGAGGTATTTAAAGGCACCATAATTATCAGATATAACTTGTCCGCCAACAAAATGTTGAAGTACTATATTTTTTTTCTTTTGTAGCGGCTCATATTCACGTTGAATTCTACTTCCTGGATTGAATACCGTTTTAACCTTTTTTTTGATCATCGTTTGCCCAATGCAAGCAATCGTTCGTGGTTCGTTTCCAAAGCCTAGCATTTGCCACCTTGCGAGTAAGGATATACTACTTTGCTTGTTCATTGCCATTCCCGATGGATTGTATACTGAGTAATTCATTGGGATTTGACGAAATTGCGGCATTTGTTGACCCAAAAGACTCAGCGAAAAGATTGTAAAAACAAGGGTCACTAATCTCATGGCGCACGTAAAATTGTAATGGTTCCATTAATCGGCTCTATGCTTCCATCCACTGCCTTTTCAATAATGTAGTAATAACTTCCAACGGGTAATTCTTCACCGTTCAAGGTCCCATTCCATGGCGATGAAGCATAATCCCCTTCGATGCTCGTGTATATATTTTCTCCCCACCGATTGAAAATTTTAACTTGATTTAAAGGGAACTTTGAGTCTAAGCCGACAATATCCCATACATCGTTATCCCCATCCCCATCCGGAGTAAAAGCACTGGGTACTACTAAATTACATGAAACGATTTCAGTAGAAAATCCCAAAATGTTACTAACGCACCCATTCACGACTTGCACTACATAATACGTAGTTGAACTGTCGTTGTTTGGATAGAATATTGGGCCACTTTCCAAGTATTGACTCAAATTTGAATCGGCGAACCAGGATACAACACCGTTTGGATTTGGGTTTGTCAGGGAGATACTTCCTGAAGGCTCATTTTCACAAACAACGGTGTCTCCGGTAATTATGGGTGTTTGCGGTATTGATAAGGAGTCAAGTAATATTGTGCCGCCTAAGGTTCTGGTACAAAATTCATCGCTTATGGAAACGAGTTCATATAAACCTGCTTGTGTGCCCAAATACATGGGATCTGAGGCTCCTGCGGTCACTTGCTCCACGCCATTTAAGTTCCATACTACCGTTACGGGATAGGATGCGTTTAGGTAAAGCAATACCGAATCAAAACTTTGTAAGGGACAATTATAGGTTCCACCAGTTAAACTAAGCAAATTAGGGAGTGCATGTACTGTGAGTTCAAAAGTGTCTTTTGCCATGGTGTTACATAATGAAACGCTGTAAACTATTTGATATACACCAGCACTGCTACCTGTGGTATTGATTGCTCCGGTTATCGGGTCTAAGTTAAGTCCCCCAGGAAATGAACTATAGGTTCCGTTGCTTGGTGTTGACGGAGGTAGCGTTGGGGTGATTATCCCAGCGTTAAGACAAAGGTCATTCGGATAACTTAATCCCAAGGATGGGTTACCTTGTATGATTTGTACATTGGATTGGTTAGAACACGATCTTAAGGTACTGAAGGTAATGTCATCGATTGCGAAGTCATTCCCTAATCCACTTTGATTCAAATTTTCTATCAATAAGATTGCAATACTATCAGCACCAGAATTCCATGTGGTGCTTTGTTGTTGCCATGAGCACGTGGTATTGGTTAAGGTGTCAACACTAAGGGAAATTCCATTTATACTTGCCTTTAGAATAGCCGGGTTGTTACTTTCTACCGATTGCGCATAATAGGAAAAGGTGTAAGTGGTATTTTTTTCTACCGAAATTCCTTGTTTCCAAACGGATGTGTTTCCTGAAATTGCCCCATCAATCACCATCATATTTCCTACGCCATTGCCAAAGGTATGATCCACACAGGGGGAAAATGTTCCTTCCCAAAAACTTGCATTGGGTGTTATGCCATACGTTGTTTGTAGCCCATTGGGATTGGTTGGGGTTAGAAATGTTAAATCGCTGTAAAACCCGGTGTTCATCGCCTCAAAGTTGCCGTTTGTTACCAAGTTTTCGTTGGTGTTGTTTGTGGAAACCAGATAAACCGTGGTTTGATTCGGGCTAACCAAAACGGTATCATTGAACGGGTTTAATAGGTTTGGGTCGGGTGGTGTAGCCATCCATAAATAATTGGTGTTTGTACCACCCGTTACCGTTAAGGTCACTTGTGTGTTTGCACAAACCAAGGTATCCGTTGGATTAACTTGCAGGAAGTCATTTGGAAAAACAAGTTGATTCGTCAAGTTCACCGATTGGTTCGTCGCATCGATAACGCTCAAGCTGTACGAACCAGCAGGTATATTTGTGAAAATTCCCGTGGAGTTATTCAAGGTTCCAAAGCCTCCGGATAACGAATATTGATACGGCGGATATCCCCCTTTCGCATACCCAATGAGCACGCCACTTAAGGAATCACTACAGGTAGGTCGGGTGGTCGATGCCGTTAACGACAACGGATCCCCAACAGGCATTACCGCGATGTCGTCTATGGCAAAATCATTGCCCAATGTATTAATGTTATCATCATAAAGACTAATATTAACGCAAGAATTCGTCGCTTCAAATTCCACCGCATAGGCTTGCCATCCGGCTGCGGGGAGTGGCGCTAAGGTCGGTGTAAGCACCTGAATATTTACTGCATTGTTAAATGTAGCCTTTACATCTGCTTGAGAAGCAACATTCTGTACTAAACTTGATGCCGAATGTAACCAATAGCTGAGAATATACGTGTTGCCTACAGTTAACCCACAAACACCCCCTCCGTTGCTTCCTGCTTGCCAAAATGCTTGTCCGCCACCGATATTTACACCATCAACCACCAACATATTTCCCTGCCCAGAACTGTGGTCACCAAAGGGTAAAAAAAAGTTAGTGTTTAACGGCAATGGAATATTGGTTATCGCAAAGTCACCAGGCTGGGTGCTTCCGAAATACGGGGGAGAAACAAGGGAATAGCCTTGCCCATTTACATTAAAACCAACCCCCGGACCACCAAATTCAAAATGCCCATTAAACAGGTAGTTTTGTCCCCAACAATGAAGAGAAAAGTACATACCAATAAGGAGCAAAAAGTGCTTCACAGCATAAAGTTAACACGATTCTAATTGTGGGCTCCGTTTGCTTGCTGATAAATTTCTATATGGAATTGTTAATAATTCAATCCATACATGAACACGGAGGATCTAAATATAAGGTGCAATGCTTGAAATCATTTACCAATTGCTTGTGAAATTCATGGTTATACATTACGCCTTGGATATCCAATATCTTTAGATTTGGTAAGGTTTTTAATTGAGGTGAAATAAAATTTACAGCATTGTCATACAAATCTAAGGTCTCCAAGGCGGTGAGTTGTTCAATTTCATTTGGAATCCGTTCAATGTGATTTTCAGCGAGCAAGAGTTGTTTTAAAGTACTTAGTTGAAATATGGCAAATGGAATTGAGTACATTTTATTCTTCGTCATGTTTAAGGTCTCTAAGTGTTTGAATACTAAGATGGAATCACCTAATAACTCAATTTTGTTCTTGCTTAGATTAAGCGTTTTGATTTCGGTAAAACGATAAACGATCGATGGAAGTGCAGTGAGTTTTTCACGGCTCAAATCAATCGAAAAGACACTGTCGGGGTTTGCTTGGTTCAACTCAGCAAGCGTATAACTATGCGCTACCTGTTGACCATAGAACAAGGCACTAAAGACTAGAGAAATACCTACGAGAATCGATTTCATCTTTTTTTAATTGCTCGGTTAACTCTTCAATACCTGAAAACGTTTGTTCCCCACGTAAGCGATGCCATAGGGAGATTGTTACAGTCTCCCCGTAAATATCTGAATTAAAATCAAATAAATGCACCTCAATTACTCGATGATTTGAATTGCTAACAGTAGGCCGAATCCCTATATTCATCATCCCTTGATAGGTAATACCATCAATGCAAGTTTTCACTGCATAAACTCCATTACCAGGTATCAGTTTTGAATCGCTCATAGGTTCAATATTTGCCGTTGGAAATCCAATGGATCTTCCGAGTTGCTTTCCAGTAACTACGTTTCCCATAACTTGGTATTTATATCCCAATAAACGGTTGGCGCTTTCAACTTCCCCTTGGATTAAAGCCGCTCTGATTTTTGTTGAACTTACGATAATTTCATCCACATCTTGCGCAGGAATTTCTGTGACGAATCGGTTGGTTTTAGTAAGTACTTCTGCTAACAAGTGAACGTCACCCTCCCGATTATGTCCGAATTTATGATCGTAGCCCAATATAATTTCAGAGATGTTTAACTGTTCAATTAAGACATTCGATATAAAGTCGCTGGCTCTTTGATTGGAGAATTCTTTAGTGAATGGTAAAACTAAAAGATAATCTAATCCAGTTTGTGAGAGGAGCTCAATCTTTTCATCCAAGGTGCTGAGTAAAGAGATTTCTCCTAACCCTAAGGCTTGTCTTGGATGCGGATCAAAGGTAATAAGCATGCTGTCCTTACCTGTGTCCTTCGCCTTATTAATGAGCTGAGTCAAAATAGCACGGTGCCCCGCATGAACCCCATCATACGTGCCTAAGGTCACGATTGGATTCCGCAATAAGGGAAGCGATGATAAACTTGTTAATACCTTCATTATCTGAGGCGCAAAGGTAAGCAATCCAAATAAACGTGGATTTTAAACTTTTGAAGTACTTTTGGGAAAATGATTAACATGAAATTGAAATTCTTCACCCTTTTATTTTCTTTTACCATCCTTTTTGGATCCCTTCGGGCCGATGAAGGCATGCTTATTCCGTTGCTTATTAAAGCCTTTGAATCGGATATGCAAGCGCGGGGAATGAAATTGACTGCTGACCAAATATACAGTGTAAACCATGCGAGTTTAAAAGATGCTATTTTTCAGTTTGGTGGAGGATGCACCGCTGAATTGGTTTCAAGTCAAGGGCTTTTATTGACCAATCATCACTGCGGGTATTCTCAAATTCAGTCACATTCCAGTTTAGAACACGATTACCTGAAAAATGGATTTTGGGCAAAAGAAAAAAAAGATGAATTAGCCAATCCTGGCCTAACTGCAACACGCATCGTTCGGATCGAGGATGTCACCGCCTTGGTATTACAGAATGCACAAGGTAAACAAGACCGGACGGTAATCGCTGCAAACATCGCTGCAATCGTAAAAACAGCCATCGAAGGAACACATTATGAGGCGGAAGTTAAAGCCTTTGATTATGGAAATGCCTATTACTTAATGGTAAAGGAAGTGTTTAAAGACATTCGGTTTGTAGGTACTCCTCCTAATTCTATTGGAAAATTTGGTGGGGACACCGATAATTGGGTTTGGCCAAGACATACGGGTGATTTCTCGGTATTTAGAATTTATGCCGGGCCGGACAATAAACCCGCCTCATATTCAGCGGATAATGTTCCATACACGCCGATTCAGTATTTGAACATTTCATTCAAGGATCGAAAAGAAGGTGATTTTACCATGGTTTACGGATTTCCCGGTGTTACCGAACAGCACGTAGTTTCTGAATATTTGAAATTTATTATTGAAAAAGAACGCCCTGCGCGCATTGAGATGCGGGATGAAAGCCTAGCTGCAATTGATGCCGGCATGAAATCATCTGATTTGATACGTATTCAATATTCTGCAAAACAGGCATCCATAGCTAATGCTTGGAAAAAATGGATAGGACAGGTGGAAGGCCTGAAAAATTTAGACGGTGTTGCAGTGAAACAACGCGAGGAAGCAGAATACAGAAAGATGGCCGAATCTAAACCGGAATGGAAAAAATATTCCGACGCCTTAGATTCATTGAACCAGTACATAAAGAATAATTTTGACAAAGAATATCGCTATGCCATGGGGGTTGAATATTTTTTCTATGGCCCTGAATTTTTTAAAATGATAAAAGCTTCGAGTGAGTTATTTCATGGATGGAATGCTGGAGTCTCTGCCGAGGTGTTCTCTGCCGAACAAAAAAAGTTAATTGCCAGCGCAAGAGCTTTTTTTAAAAATTATAACAAGGGTGTAGATCAATCAATCTTTAATGCCTTAACCCTGCAATACCAAGGTTCTGAAATCTCAGCAAATCCTAATTGGAGTTTGATTAATGTTGCGGCACTCTCAGGTGATATTTATGGCAAGTCAATTTTTACGGACTCAACACGATTCATGCAATTTGTAACATCTTACACCAATAAATCATCCAAGAAACTAACTAACGATCCGGCCTTCGTTTTTTATAATTCCTATTACCCGATATTTGTACAAGAGGTAGATAAAGCCTTCCGACAATATCAGGCTAAAATCACTCCCTTGATGCAACGATACGTAGAGGGGAAATATACCATGTTCCCTAATGATAAACATTGGCCAGATGCCAATTCAACCTTGCGTCTTACTTATGGACAGCTGGAAGGGTCTTCCCCGGTAGACGGCATGGCCTATACGGAACACACCACCTTGGATGGTATGATTGCTAAAAACAGAACTGGAAACCCGGATTTTGAATTGCTACCAAGAATGTTCGAATTGGCAGCGAATAAAACCTATGGACCTTATGCGCAAGATGGCGAATTATGGGTTTGTTTTACAGGTTCTAATCACACAACGGGAGGCAATTCAGGATCTCCAGTGTTAGATGATAAAGGGAATTTGATGGGCTTGAACTTTGACCGATCCTGGGAAAGTACTATGAGTGATTATTTGTTTGATCCGAACCGTTGTCGGAATATTGTAGTCGACATTCGCTATGTGCTTTGGGTGATGGATATTTACTCCGGAGCAAGGCATTTAGTCAATGAAATGACTTTAATCAAAGATTAATTTATCTTTGCTCCTTGAAATCAACCTGCGCCATAAGTTTAATATGAGAAAATTACTTTTATTCAGCCTACTGATTATAGCCTTTAATCAGGATGCCCTTGCTTCAACCATGAGGTACAGATCTAAATTAATCAAAGGGTATTTGGTTGATTTTAAAACACGCAGGGATGTAGATGAGGTTTCCTTGTTGTTGGTTTCAAAGGAGACCGGAGAACGATTCAAAACAGAAACACGCGATGGGGTGTTTACATTTAATAATGTTCCGATTGGTGAAAATATCCTAATTCTAACTGACAAAGACTACAGAAAAGACACCTTAAAGGTTTTTAGAACCAATGCGAAAGAACATTTGGAGCATTATACCTTTAGTAAAACACAGCCTTTTGCTGCCCGTTTGAAAGTGACATGGTTATTCAATTGGGGAGATAGAACCACGGTGGTTAATGGTAAAAAAGTGATACAAGAACATTATTGGTCACACATGTTGGCTCGGGTAATTCTAGTCATTTATGGCCTCTGTTTAGTTATGATTTTTTACTACAGCGTGATTCAACTTTCATTAGCCATTGCCTACAGAAGGTCAAAACGCAATCCTCAAGCACCAATGCCTTCGTTTGATTTGGAGCACGCACCAAAGGTTACAATTCAACTTCCAATGTTTAACGAAATGTATGTTGCTGAACGAATTATTGAAACCGCTGCACGATTCGCCTATCCAAAAGATAAATTACAAATTCAGGTATTGGATGACTCTACGGATGAAACCAAAGAAATTATCGCTAAAAAAGTGGCCGAAATTGCTGCTACAGGGGTAAATATTCAACACATTCACCGCGTGGATCGAACAGGGTATAAGGCCGGAGCATTGGATGCTGCAATGGACCGCGTTACAGGTGACTTTATTGCGATTTTTGATGCTGACTTTGTTCCAGATGAAAACTTCTTGTTACGCACCGTTCCTTACTTCAATAATGAAAATGTTGGTGTAGTGCAAACACGCTGGGGGCACTTGAATAAATCATATTCTCTACTGACAGAACTTCAAGCCTTTGGACTAAATGGTCACTTTGCCATTGAGCAACAAGGCCGCAATTCTACTGGACATTTTATAAATTTTAATGGTACTGCAGGGATTTGGAGGAAAAAGTGCATTGAAGATGCAGGCGGATGGGAACATGATACCATTACAGAGGACTTAGATTTAAGTTATCGTGCGCAAATGAGGGGATGGAAGTTTACTTATTTAGAAGATGTGGAATCGCCGGCAGAATTGCCAATTACCATGTCAGCCTTAAAAAGTCAACAGCATCGTTGGATGAAAGGAGGGGCAGAGTGTTTTATAAAAATGCGGGGCAAATTACTTACACATCCTGGTGTTAGATTTTCGGATCGCGTGCATGGAATGGCTCATTTATTTAATTCTTCGGTGTTCGTTTTCATCTTAATCTTATCCATTCTTAGTTTGTTTATTCTGCACATTAAGGATTCTTTTTCTGATTTGAATTATTTCGTTCAATTTGGTGCATTTTTCATTTCAAGTACTGTATTCCTTGCCTTTTATTATTGGAATTCATACCGAGATAAAACAGGGAAATTTTGGAATGATTTATTTAAATTCATCAAGCGTTTTGTTCAGTTCTTGACGGTATCTATGGCCTTATCTATGAGCAATGCAGTAGCCGTGATTGAAGGGTATCTTCGGATAAAAAGTTCCTTTGTTAGGACGCCAAAATTCAATGTGGCTCAGAAGGATGAGTTTACAGGAAATAAATACGACAAGAAAAGTTTATCAATTTTGAATGTTGCCGAAGGCATATTTATGTTGATTTTTGGATTTACCGCGTTAAATCGTTTGGCTTTTGGTGATTTAGGGATGGTTCCCTTTCATTTGATGTTAGCCATTGGGTATGGTATCATTTTCTTTAATACACTTAAGGAAGTAAGAACGGGTCGTTAACATGAAGGTTCGATTGATGTTCATTGGGAAAACGGTATCCAATGCCCTCAAAGAGTTAGAGCAAACGTATGAAAAACGCCTAAGCCATTATGTGAGCTATGAACGCGTTGAATTACCTGATGTAAAACAAGCGGCATCCTTAACAACATCACAGTTAAAAGATAAAGAAGGGCAATTGTTTTTATCTAAACTATCAGAAGATCAGCATGTTATTTTACTGGATGAACAAGGGACAGGCTATACCTCGGAAGGATTTGCTCATGTGCTCGCCAATCATGAATTACACAGCGCAAAAAAAATCACCTTTTGCATTGGTGGTGCATTTGGGTTTTCGGACGAGTTATATGCACGTTCTAATGGTAAAATGTCCTTATCTAAAATGACGTTCTCGCATCAAATGGTACGCACAATTTTTCTTGAGCAGCTTTACAGGGCATGTACCATAAATAAAGGTGAAAAATACCATCACTCCTGAGAGATTGGTTAACTTTATCTCGATGAATCAAGTACAAATATTCTCTATTGCCGAAGGCTTAAGTGTAATACTTTGGATGTTTATACTCTATTGGATCGGTCGGTCGATACGTTCACGTTACGATAACATCAACATCTCACGGTTTTTTTATCTCGGGTGGGGATTCAAAATATTTTTCGCGCTCATATTTGCTTTAGTTTATTTGTTTACGCTCGGTGGGGGTGATATTAATGCATATTGGGATAGTGCCACAGTGCTGAATAAACTCTTTATAGACAATCCCCTGGGATATTTTCAAGAACTTTGGAGCACGGACAGATCGCTGGGTATAACCTTACATTTTAATTCGGAAACAGGTTATCCTCCAGGTTGGATTTGGCGTGAATCGGAAGCTTGGAATGCAGCAAAAATACTCTCAATCTTTTCAGTGCTTACCTTCAATAGCTTCTGGGCTACCACACTCCTCATTGCATCCTTTGTGTTTTTTACTTCATGGCTTATGGTTTATCGCATTACAACCAATGAAGCGTTTAATTCAAAAGCTGTAATGTTCGCATTTTTGTTTTTTCCATCGGTGACCTTTTGGTGCTCGGGAATTAGCAAGGATAGTCAAGTGTATACCCTTTCCTTATTACTTATATATCAATTATTTCTTTGGCTGAAGTGGGATCAAAAACGTTCCGTTTGGCGTGCATTATTAATGGTGTTAATCTTCTACTTAATTTTGAATCTCCGTCAGTTCATTGCACTTGCCATTATTGGGCCTTTTTTACTCTCTATTGTGGTTCGATATGGCAGCCGCTTATCACAACGTCCGGTAATTTTATTGTTTTTCCGATTGTTTGTTTATGCATTATTGGTGATTGGTTTTATGTTGATTGCTAATGCTGAACAAACCCAATCCCTAATTAAAGAAGCACAGATCACCCAATCGGATTTTAGTCAAAACCCCATTTATACCGGCGCAAAATATGAGCTTTCTACCATGGATGGTACCCCAACCGGTATTTTGTTAGCCATGCCAGAATCCGTTTTTATTGCCCTCTATCGTCCTTTTATTACTGAGAATCTTGGCCTGAATTTCGTGGTTAATCAATTGGAGAGTTTGTTACTCATCTTCTTATCCCTTTGGTTTTTAGTTAATAAGAATGTATTTAGTAACTTAAGACATTTGTTCAAAAGTGAGTTCGCTATTTATGCATTCACTTTTGTTTTGCTCATTGCTTTTATGGCAGGGTATACTTCAATTCTCTTTGGGGTACTTGTTCGAATTCGAGCGATTGCATTGCCTTTTTTCTTCCTTTTATTAACGTTTCGTAAACCTAAAGTAACAAGTACAACCTGATGTGTGGAATCGCCGGATTTATTGATTTAAGCAAACAGACTTCAAACGAAATGCTTGTGGGTATGAGGGATTCCTTGACCCATCGAGGTCCAGATGCAGCAGGCGTGTATTTTTTCGATTCGGATGCATTTTCTTTAGGGTTAGCACACCGTCGCTTATCCATTATTGATACCAGTGCCTTATCCAATCAACCCGTACATTTTGAACACCTTTCCATGGTGTTTAATGGCGAGATTTATAACTATAAAGAACTTAAACAGAAACTGACTTCTGCTGGGTATTCATTTAAAACGAATTCAGACACAGAAGTCGTACTTCTTGCATTTCATGCGTGGAACGTAAAGGCGCTTACATATTTCAAAGGAATGTTTTCCTTGATTATTTTCGATCGTTCAGCTCAGAAGTTGTATTTAATTCGGGACCGCTTTGGAGTTAAACCCCTTTATTATTTTCTTGATACTGACTTGCTACTTTTTGGAAGTGAGTTAAAACCCTTGCACGTTCATCCCAGGTACAAGAAAGAACTTAACACAAAGAGCGTTTGGTATTTTTTCCAATACGGCAACATCCCATCACCACATTCCATTTTTAATCAAACCTATAAAGTTGATCCAGGAACAATTGTAACGATTGATTGCAATACACTGCACCTAGAGAAAAATACCTTTTGGAGTCCAGAACTAGCGTTTCAAAAAGTTCCCTTGTCAATTTCTTTTGAGGAAGCAAAAAGGCATACACAAGAATTGCTATTTGATTCCATCAATTTACGCATGGTAGCTGATGTCCCTGTTGGATTGTTCCTTTCTGGAGGCTATGATTCAGCAACTACCGCTGCATGTTTGACACAAACACACAAAAATCTGAAAACCTTCACGGTAGCGGTCCCTGAAGCTGGTTTGAATGAAGGACCAAAAGCAAAACAAATCGCCGATTACTTAGGAACTACACACACAGAAATCACTTGTGATTTACATGAGGCATTGCAGGTAATTCCGCTTCTACCTACGATCTATGATGAACCCTTCGCAGACAGCAGTGCCATCCCAACGTATCTTGTTGCAAAACATGCGGCTAATTCAGTGAAGGTAGCCTTAAGTGCCGATGGAGGGGATGAATTATTCGCAGGGTACAACAGACACCTCTATTATTCCCGCATCCCGAATGCGGTTCGTTACCTGCCGAGTTGGGTAGGTTCAAGCGTCGCTAATTCCATTGGATCCATTGGACTGACTGGGTTAAAAGCGCAACGTTTGCAAAAATTTGCCCGCCTATTAAGTGATTTTTCAGTAGAGTCGTACATGCATGCCATGACCACCACCATGTCAAATGACCAATTAAATAAGCTTATTAACCAACGTAACATACCGGAAAATCTGCCCTTTTTTCAAGGAAGATCGCCTCTGGCAACCATGTTACTCAACGACAGCGTCAACTATCTGCCTAATGACATTTTGCATAAGGTGGATCGTGCGACAATGGCTGTAGGGTTGGAAGGTAGAGAGCCGTTTTTAGACCATGAATTATTTGAGTTCCTAGCTCAAGTACCTGATCACTTTAAATGTGATAGGAAAGATACTAAAATTCTTTTGAAAGATATTGCACACGATTTACTTCCTCCGGCCTTAATGCAAGGACCTAAAAAAGGATTCGCTATCCCGATTTCTGCATGGATGAGGGATTATTTAAAATCTGAACTGTTGGATTTTATCGAACCAAGATTTCTTAAGGAGCAAGGGATTTTTAAGGCAACTGAATTGACGCGCGAAGTAAAGTCATTTCTAAATGGAAATGATACAAACAGCTTGTTTATTTGGTATTACTTTAGTTTTCAATCATGGTACAAACAATGGATGTAAGCCCGATTTTCTCAGTCGAAAAGCATGAATTAGCTTTTAATTTTCCAGCAGGAACAAGCAGGGGAGTGCTTACGACAAAGAAACTATGGCTTATTACCCTAAGCACTGAAGGGAAGCAAGGAATTGGAGAATGCAGCATTATTGAAGGCCTTTCTCCAGATTATACGAATGATGCTCAATATGAACAGCAGTTATCTGATTTTGTCCTTCGCTTGAATCAGTGTTCGATTCCACTGGATCATTTGCTCTTCACCTTGGATGAGTTCTTACCAGAATTAACCTATTTTCCTTCCATACGCTTCGGTTTAGAATGTGCACTCCGTGCTTACTTATCTCCTATCCCAGAACTTTTATTCAATAATTCCTTTGCTAGGGGAGAACGTGCTATACCAATCAACGGATTAATTTGGATGGGCTCCCCGGATTGGATGCAAGATCAAGTAGCGAAAAAAATAAAGGAAGGATATTCCGTATTGAAATTTAAAATTGGCGCGATTGATTGGAAGCAAGAACATGAAATAATTCAACAGGTGCGTAAACATTTTGGTCCTGAATTACTTACGATTCGCGTAGACGCAAACGGAGGATTTACGGAATCTAATGTGCGACATGTGCTGAATGAACTCAGTGACTTAAGTGTGCATTCGATTGAACAACCTGTAGCAGTTAACGAGATTGATTTATTAGCAGCTTTATGCCAGGAAGCGATTGTTCCTATAGCCTTGGATGAGTCCCTCATTCCCTGCTACACATTGGCAGAAAAAGTGGCCTTGCTCGATCGCGTTAGTCCCCAATATATCATTTTGAAACCAAGCTTACATGGCGGTATTTCAGGTACAAAATCATGGATCAATCTCGCCATTGAACGCGGTATTGGGTGGTGGATGACTTCCGCACTTGAATCTAACATCGGCTTAACGGCTATCGCGCAGTTTGCTGGCGAATATGATTTCACGCTTCCACAAGGGCTTGGAACTGGAGGCTTGTTTACTACAAATTTCAACTGCGGCTTATCCTTGAATCAAGGATTTCTAACCCATCATTTACCCGAACAGGGATGAAGCTCGTCACATTGGGAATAGACATAATCGTGTAATAACCATTGTGCTGCAATCGCCAACTGACTGTAATTTTGTGAATTGTTTCCAAATCCTCCCGCTGAGGTTACCCACATTCGTTGAATGAGGTCCATGCTGCCGTTCGAAGGATTAATTTTATTTACTACCGCTGCTACATTTCCAGCCCCTGCATGATATACATGCATTACAAGCAACCTAAACCATAAATCACTTTCTGAATAACTCAACCCATGGGCATTTAATATGCGTCGAGCAGATGGAATGCATGAGGTTTTAATGAGTTGTGATGAAGCGTAAGCACTTCTCGAGAAATCGGCACGTTCGTCCGTATTTCCATTTACCGTGAGACCGTATCGTTGAGCTACCGAGGGCATGAGTTGAAATGGACCATACGCACCACTTATTGATTTTTTGAGTTGCGCTGGACTTTCAATTAAAAGGATGGCTTGCGCGTACCAAGGATCAACCTGGTTCGTTTCAAAAACTGCTATTCCTTTTCCGAGGGTTGGAAATACTTCATGAAATCTGTAAAAATCATTTTTTCCGGTGGTAACATAGAGTTCCTCTGTAGAATCTAAGCCAAAGTTTTTACGTAATGTGGCCTTATATTGCGCTTTTTCGGTTTCGGTTTTTATTCGCCACTGTTTGAATGCCATGGTCTCAAGTATCGTACGATTTTTGGCAACATTAATAATGCAAGAATCGGGAGATAAGGTCATGATGCGTCTCCAAAACTTAGCTTGCGGCAATTCAACCCAGCGGTCTTCGAACAGGTCATCAGAACGCATTACGCGGTTTAAGGTATTCTTAGTTTTAACTTCTAACTGTTCGTGTGTCCACGTTTGAGCCTGCATGAAAAACGAATAATTCAGTGATATGATAAGAAGAAATCGGAATAAATTCATGGAGGTGAAATTAAGGAATAACTCGTTTGCTAACGCGTTACGGGATCTCAGTTACAAACATCCGTTTTTTAATCCGTATATTTGACTGTGGAAATGTTAAAGAAAATCCTGGGTTTTCCCTTTATTTTTTTAGTCCGAATTTATCAGTGGGTTATTTCACCCTTGCTCCCCCCAAGTTGTAGATTTACACCGACCTGCTCTTCCTATATGATTGAAGCCATTCAAGTGTGGGGTCCAATTAAAGGCATCTGGTTAGGTACTAAGCGAATTTCACGCTGTCATCCAAAGGGAGGACACGGGTATGATCCGGTGCCGAAGAAAACGCCTCCTCTTGAATAATCCAACCTCTTGCGCTTAAGATCGCTTCGTAGGTTATTAGATCGAATACGTTGGGAGATAAATCAATCCATCGTTGGATTCGAATTTCGCGCCCGTCAATCTGATTGTTGCTAACATTGAGGATTCGTAAGGAATCAGAGGCTGATTTGGTTTGTTCAACATAAGAAACCCATTGTTTTAACACATGGATTGCTGGGTTTTCACTGATTGGAAAATCTTCAGCTCGTACCGAATGAATAAAATGGATTTTACGCTTTGCTCTACTGAATAACACGTTAAGTCGTTTATCGCCACCCTCCTGAGTTAAGGGGCCAAACCGTAAATCAAATCTTCCATCTTCATTGTATCCATAGCCAAAGGATATGATGATTTCATCGCATTCATCCCCTTGAACTTGTTCTGCAGTTTTTAAAAATAGCACATCGGATTCAAGGGCTAATTCAATCGCTATTCGTTCAGGAGCTGTGCACAAAGAAATAATGGCTTTAAGTTGCTTTTCTGAGAACGCTACTAATCCAATACGGGTCTCTTTTAATCCTAATTTTTCAATTAATAGGTTTTTTGCAGCCTGCGCTTCGATTATATTTATTCCATCTTTATAATGATTACCAGGAAGATAGATGGATGTGATGGCTTGATAGTTTGGATAGCTTGGTAAAACAATGAGTTCATTGTTATAAAAATGCCGATTCGAAAATTGTATCAACTCCTCGTGTTGGCTTCTATAATGAAATTTTAATGGACTTTGAGGTAAATTGAATGCTGCTTGATCAAGCAGGGTGAGCGCATTAGAAGTTCCTCGCTGAAAAAAGGCTGAAGGTGCCATTTGCATAGAATCGCCGGCCACAATCAATTGCTTTGAGCGATAAATCGCACCCAAGGAATGAGACAATAACAACTGACTCGCCTCATCAATTATTGCTACATCAAAACGGTTTTTAATCAAAGGTAAATCCATAGCGATTTGCACCGGACTACTCAGCCAAATGGGCTTCAATAAAGAAATCCAATGTGAAGCTTCACTTTCCAATATGGTGCGTAAGGCAGGGAAATTTCTTTTTCGACTAAAAAGCCTTGAAAGGATTCTCTTTCCAATAATTAATTCATTTTTTAACGTCTTTTCACTTGCCGTTAATTTACCGTTAGGAGAAGCAATTAATCGATGAAAAGCATCAAAGGTGTTTTTGCGTTCTACCAAAATCTGATGAACAATCCGTTCTTGAGTATTTTTTCTATTCGCCTTAATTCGTGCTAATTCATCTGCAATGGAAAGCGTAAGAAATTCCTTCATTCCTGGAAATTGGGCAAT
>Ga0078894_10001160_pt1 | contig 19370 bp, 8 predicted proteins | sample LauGreSu1BDMLBSD_2_FD_67506 | JGI IMG/M metagenome (GOLD analysis project Ga0078894, IMG submission 67506) | Freshwater lake microbial communities from Lake Michigan, USA - Su13.BD.MLB.SD (version 4) (version 4) | ecosystem: Environmental > Aquatic > Freshwater > Lake | place: Lake Michigan, USA... | reverse complement strand
CATCATTAAGAGATTTATCAATTTCTCTTTTTATGTTTGAAACATATTCATACTCTTTTTCAGCAGACGATATGAAATTAGCAATATCATAAATAAATAGTTGATATTTGTGCTGTCTAGTTATATCACACGATACCTTTGAAAAGGTATCGCGAACTTCCTCATACAAAACTGGTAGGTCTGTGTAGATAATTTTGTGGATTTGCTTATCATATGTCGCTGTAGTTTTTGTATCCATTTTATAGTTTAGTATTGTAAAAAATCTAGTTCAATTTTATAATTTACTAATCTAAATTAAATTCAGGGATTGTTATCTTTTTATCCTTAACAGCCGCCTCTAATCGCTTCAAACATTTTGTCAATGTTCCTTCACTCACTCCACATACACTCGCAATGTTCTCATTGCTAATATTGTTCTGTTTTGTGTACCGAATAATAAGAGCAATTACACCAGCTGCGAGAGAGGGAGGCATATTTTCAGGGCATAAATCCAAATCTTCAATTAAATCTGAAATTTTAATCGCAACATCTTCTATTATACCATAATTGCGCCGACTAAATGGTAAATGGCTTAGAGGATTTGAAATGTAGTTAGAAGCTCTTGTAGAAGGCTGAGAAGAGGGAGCAACATCTGTAATTAGACCTCTCTGACTTGCCATACATAGAAACTCTTGAAAGTATTTTAGCGACTTTGTAAATTGTTTAACACTCAAATGAAACATATCTGCAACAACCTTTGGCTTCCGTGGTTGATTGACATACTTTAATGCAGAATATATACAGCTCGCTACAACGGAGGTTCTTGACATTCCACGACGGTCACAATGTTCAACCAACTTTACATACAGATCCTTCGCGTAATCAATGGTGCGTTGGTCAAAGCCATTATTTGTGGCAGCAATCGCAATCTGTTCAAAGACCTGTAGTAGAGAGCGTTCGCGATATGGAAGGATGTTCCATGAATGAAATCGGCGGACTCTCGCCATCGCAATACGCGTACTTGTACTTCCTCCATACGAATGTGGAAGAATCATTGTTCCAAGACTGCTACTTGGAAAGCGAGTATCTGTTGGCGCACCAACTCTGCATGGGTCTACCATACTTCTGTCTTCAAATCCAAAGAAGCGATATTCTGCAGCAGAATCAATGTATCGTTCCTTAATCTCGCCACAATTTATACATGTTACAAAGTCTTCAGAGATCCAATTTTCGTCAAATGAATTGCAGTTATTACATTTGTTATCAACCCCTTTTTCAATCTTAGACTCTTCATCGTATTTAATAAAAGATGAACATGTTTCTGACCTTGGTTTAAGTATACCTTGGAATAATACACTCATTTAAACGTTAATATATTTTTGGATAAATACTCGGTCAAATTTATTTTACATAGAGTTCGGAATATAAAATTGAAATATTAAATATAATATAATATATTTACATAACTGTAAACACATGATATAATGAGCATGATTAATAGTCCATTCATATACTATCTTGCACTAATCCCTCTCATACTTAAATACGATGAAAAGAAGCCATTTAGCCTTCTCTATCGTATATATATTGGAATTATTACAATAAGTGTAAGCCTGTTCATATTAACCTATTTATATGGTCATAACGACATTGTTAATCTTGTACAGACTGCATACACAATTGTATGGGCTCTGCTTGATTATCTATGGGCAATGTCTCTCTCAAAGCTAGAGATTGTCAAAGTGAATTGTTACACCTTCGTTCTTTATCTTGTATTATCGCTTGGTAATAATTGGTTCTATCAATTCATGTTCAGACTCATATACGCATCTAAGTCAATATACGTATCATATCTTATTTATTCATATGATAAAGAAGGGTTTACTGTAAATATAGTTGAGCTAGAAAGATATCTAGATAAAAATATTGTATTACCAAAAAAGGAGACTCGTATACATGACATTATCTAGTTCCAACCCGAATTATTGGTTTTGCTATAGTGCTACGAACTAACACATTTTTTGAGTCTTCATCGGTGTTATCATGATCTTCCTTATTTACTATAACCTTGTGCAATCCATCTATTATTTCAGGATGAGCAACTCCTTCTATGTTCTTGAATCGCCCCTTGTATTTTTCAAGAATGAATTCAGGAATCGCTGGTGAAATTTCCATAAGACGTTCAACCTGGTCGCGCATCATTTTTAATATATCCTTTGCGTGAATACGTTCCTTCTTTGGAAGTGTGAGTTCAATAGAGAGGAATCTAGACAGTTTTTGATATTGTATTGCGGAGATTCTGTGTGCTTCTGTCCGTTTTGCCCATGCGAAATAAGAGCCAATTGTTGAAAGAACACCAGTAAAAAGTGATACGCCACCAATACCGATTGAAGATGATGTTGCATTTGAAAATATCATCTGTGAACTTCCGGAGAGAAAGCCATTTAATGTGCTTAGCACTATAACTGGTAATGCTATCCATGTTGTGCGCGTGGAAAATACCCTTTCACATTCATTATGAAGCCATGCTAAACCAATACATCGTTCGGCTTCTTCTGCAATAAGTCTTTCTAATGCATCATTCCATGATATTGTTTCTAAGTCATCCATACCTAAATGGGGAATAGAAAAAAATTGATGACATATTTATCCCATCATATATTTAACCTAAGTATAAGATGGTATATCAATATCAAGTTAATATTGCTTCGACGGATGAAGAACGTATTCATACTATGAATATGTTCTTAGATAGTAGTGAACATAATCGAATGGTAATTATTGATACAAATCTCGGATACAATATATTAAATTATATCCATACACATCATTACAATAGATATAAAGTTGTCATTGACATTGAAGATGAGGAAGATTCTTTGACACATCCATCTCAAAATCCGTATTTGGAGGCGAAAATAATCCACATACGAAGAGTAATGGATTTAGAGACGAAGACACTTATTGCCGACTTAACTCCCTTCGTTGCATTCTTCTAATATGCACTCTAGAGGCTATGAGTTTTTTTTCGGGTCATTGGTAAAGTACGTTGGCGTAACTTGCGGGTTAAGCGACGATGCGTAATTGCTTCTCTCACAGTTTCTGGAGGAGTTGGTACAACAGGTTCAGGAGGTACAACATGTACAACAGGTTCAACCGGTTCATGTACAACAGGTACAACAGGTTCAGGAGGTACAACAGGTACAACATGTTCAGGAGGTACAACATGTACAACCGGTTCATGTACAACAGGTACAACATGTACAACATGTTCAGGTACAACATGTACAACAGGTTCATGTACAACATGTACAACAGGTTCAGGTACAACATGTACAACAGGTTCAGGTACAACATGTACAACAGGTTCTACAGTTCTTTCTGTATAAATGAGTGGTTCTTTATTTTCATTAATAATAGTATGTACAATTTCATGAATGCGTATTACAGAAAATGAATCTGGCGAGTCATCTATTTTGGGATAAATTCTGTATTGAGGCTTTTCACTTAGCCATACATCAATAAGTTCAGTTAAACGATCATCTAAGAAGCATGCAAGAATATTCAGAGCATCTTCATTATCAGCCTGTATAAATTTATCAATAAAATCAACAATCATCATAAAATATTGATTAAGTTCCTCTATAATATCACCACGATGTTCAATATTTATGGGATTTAACCATATAATTCCGAAATCCTTTAGTTCATTTGGTGCAAATTCTCTTACAAGATCAACATGTGTGTCCCATACACAATCCTTTAAATTAACACACATATCCGTTGACATTAAATAGTGAATCGCCCAGCGTCTAAATGACCATATGAGCGTTTGAAATATAATTATCGTCCATGAATCATTCTGTGTTTTGTTAAAAAGATTTACAATATTTAATTCAATTATATTTTGTAAATCATTTGTAGTCTCCATATCTAGATATATTTAGTATTTAACAACCATTTAAATAGCGCAGAGGGCACAGCCTTAAACCTTACCCTTTAACTTGTATCTATCCTGTTTTGTAGAATTATTGAACAAACGAGTAGATAGTCCAGTATTTTGTTTATCAAGGTCATTACGACAATCATATGGACCGGCTGTAATAAGAACTTTAGGGAATGCGATTTCCTCTACCATCGGTGACATAGGTGTATTACGTGTTGGAACAAGAAGGCGAGAATTATACATATCACCAGTTTGATTCGGTTGAAATTGATCTGCCTCACACATTTCAAGTGGACGGTCAAGTCTACGAAGAGATGATTCATCATCTATAGCCGCCATATAACGACTAATTGGATAGTGTTGCCCACCATTTGGTAACACTGCCGAAGGATTTACATTAGGCGCAGGAGCATCTTCCCCTGTTGTCATGTATTCCATACAAATACGTGCCCATGGGCGAGGGTCAAGAGCCTGTCCAATATGTTCTGTCGGAAGAGTCTTTCTCAGAATAGCACCAGCATCCCAATGCGATTTTATGCACATTGGAGGATAAAATGGTGTGGGTCCCTCTGATGTTAAGGGGGATTCCCCCACAAGGGAACCTTTCTCTTTAGGATAATTCATAGTTCCTTCATATTCAACTAATTTAGAACCGATGTTCATTCTCTTCCTTCTCAAGAATAAAGAGTCTGATTAAATGGCGGTTCTTTCTTAGGAACTCCTATTTCAATTTTCTCTGTAATTTGAACAACTGCATTCCATTCACAGTCATTGTTATCAATAACAGCATTCGTCGCATCAAGCCATTGAAAGGTGAGTTTATCCAATTTACCAACTGGGTTCAAAAAGGCAATTGGATTACTTATGAGTGTTTGGGCGTAGCTGCCGAAATTCGCCAAGAGAAGTTTTCCATAATATGTCTTTGTTTGACCTGTAGGCTCCATGCTTTGAGAGAGATTTTCCTTAGAAATTGTATCCATACGATTCATATCAAACTCTTGGTTCAAACGGAGACGGATGAAATCATCGATGAGTTTGAAGAAGGAGGGAGCAGGTTGTACAGTAGAAAAGGGTGTATCTTCCTTTGTGTATCCTAGATTCCAACCAAGTCCCCAATTATCCTCTAACTTCAAATAATTTGGTAGGAGGGCTGATTTCCATTTTATAGAGAATCGTAGGGGGTCTGTTGAACGCTGCCGATTTAATGCGGAAGCAGGTATGATATATTTCATATCAGTTAGAATGAAATTATTAAGATTCTGATTAGTATTAGTGTTAATAGTACTTGCTAGAATACTGAGAGTTGAATAAGTACTATAGATACTCTTCATTCGTCCGTAGAAGTCACCGAAGCCTGTTACACTTGATATGTTTGAACCAGGATATCCAGAAATGATTCCACCTCCAAATGTTCTTCCATTTGAATCAATTGTAAAATTGGAATTAAAGCCAATTATTGAATTCACATAGACTGGATCCCAATAACGACTGTACAAATAACTATTTGTACTTTGTATGTATGTTGCTGTACTAATTTCACCAGAAAGGTCAATCGGGGTCACATAACCAAAGGTATGTTTGTTCGGTGCACTTATGCGGAGTGTAACCTGTGACTGTTCAGTCGGGAAATAATTTCGTACACTAATATAATAATAGTCATCTGTAGAGCGATTATCATTTAGTGGGGCAATATAGTTGTAGGCATTGAAGTAGTAGCCATTATAGTCAAAGTCGGCAGTTAAAAAGTTGCTTGATGACTCTAACCCCCATTTTCTGTTCGTATCGTTTGTAATATTACCAGATGAATCATAGACTGAAATTGCCGTGTGAGGATACTCAGGATATTTACGTCCTGATAAATCAAGAAGGAAACTGAAATTCTTAGAAATCTGATGAAAGACAATACGTTGAACTGGATTGAAAATTTGCCATACCTGTGATGCCTTTTTCGGTCCGTCTATCGCGTCGTGACGATTCGCATACAATGTCTTGTAAATATTTGCCCATTGACTTCCATTTGCACCAGAAATTAGTTTTGTAGGTGTTGATGGAAATGTGTATTCAGACACTTGTGTTGTAACGGTTGATGCAACGGTTGTAGCTTCATAGAATTTTTCAGGATTGCTTTGACTCAATAAATAAATATTATCTAGCTCAACATCACGCGTAACTATTGGACTACGATAGACGCTTGGAGTCTGTGAGCTAAGATTAAAGGGTGTAATAGTTGCATATGATGACGATGGAGAACCATAGTACGAATATATTCTAGCAGTGTAATCTGGTGAGTCCGATGTAGCCAAGGGGTCATTCGGATTTACATAGAAGAAGTTGTTGATTCCTTCAGTAATAGGACCAGCCAAATTATTCCTATAGGGGAAGACCCAGAAACGCCCATTATTTTCTTTTGGTGACTGTTGTACGATGAAATTCGTAATATTTGACTGTGTTGCTGTGTAGCGAACACTTGTGTATGATGATGTTGCACTGGTCGTCTTTGAAATTACTTCAAGGTATGATGTATCGGTTGAAGCATCATACGCCTGTGCAGAAAGAGTATATCCACCAAAATTATTGTAGGTTGCCTTGAAGAGTTGTACACTTGATTGAAGGGCAAGGGGTGATATTTCAGTATGAGCAGTTTGTATAGTTCCATTTATAGGGTCTAATGTACGAATGTATAGATAGGGGGCTGGAGATGCATTAGAAAGTCCGAAAAATGCGAATTTACTTTCATTTGCGCTTACTGTGAGATACTGAATATTAGATGCCGTTGGATATACTTGGTCGAGAGTAAACTGATTTACTTCGTCTATACTTAGTGTTGACGTGTTAGTTGGATATGAGTATACACGGAATACGGAGTCGTATGTCATAATAAATCCAGAACAATCTGCTATAATTTCTGTAGGCTCGTATGTCAAGGGATCAGCAGCTTTGAATACATTTGATATTGTAGCAATCGGATACGGTTTTGCATAAAGTATAAGATTCGTCACGCTTGTCATTGACTGTTCATACTTACTCTGACTTGTTGTGTATCCTGTTGGTGGTCCATAAATTGGATTTGCACCTATAAGTGTCCCATTAGGCACAATAAATTGTGCTCCAGTAGGCGGTGAAATAGGACCATCTGGCGATGGAACTGAATCCACTGTTTCAACTGGAGTGTACAATGGGTATGGTACAGCGGAGCCTACTAGACCATGGTAGTATTGAATATTACTTGTTGCATCAAATGGTACTGCAATATAATACATGTTCATGTCGAAATCATATTCGTATGAACTCTGAGTATAACCATATAGGTAGGAATTTGAACCAGTCAGAAAGCTGGAATCCCGTTTAAACTCATAATAGGTTCCACCAACGACATCAAAGCCGAAATTTTGATTAGATGAATTGTATGTTATTGATGATGCAAAACTGAGTACTGCGTATGCATTTGATAGTTGTAAAGTGAATAAATCCTGATTTGATGCAGCTACTGCAGGATAAATACCAATGTGACGAATAACTGAATTCGGATCATTTGTCTTTGTAGTAAAAACACTCTTAAACATAAATTGATCAATATCCCATACGCCCTGTTCTGGAAGGAATCCAATTCCCATAACACCATCTCCCAGATTCAAGAGGTTTGTTGTAGAAAGATATGTATTCCCGTTCACATCTTGACGAGTATAATACTGATAGCCACTTATACCGTTTGCAGAGGGATATGTTTCTGTGTAGGGAGATATTGAAGCAATTGTACTAGCTGGATATTCAAGTTGATTCTTTGATGGAGGAATAAATACATTACCATACCAATTTACAATACTTTTCTGTCTTACTGGAATTGTGGTTGGAACATAGACATCTGCGCCAGCAGGATACAAAATAGAGTTGGATGAACCTGGTGGAAAGTACTGCGATGTACTTACATCATATGGTGATTGAACCTGTACGATGTATCCATTAGTTGGATCGGTACGAATTTTTGCTGTTGGAACTGAATTTGAACCTACTACGTTAGATAGAAAGCCAATATAATTTGTCAAATCCGTTGATACACCATTAGTATCGTACCCCATTAAACTAGTTGAGAATGCAAGAGATGTAAACGATTCATCCAAGGTTGGAAGTGGGTATAGATTAGACGATGTGGGAACCCTTATAAAATTCGGATCGTTCACCTGTGCATAATTGTAATTTGTAAGATTTGATGTAGGATCCGCAAGTGGATCAAAGCCAACAAGACTATTTGTAAGTGCTGTAAAATAGGTGGTTGATGGGAAATTTGGAACAATACGAAGAGTTTCGGTGGCGAAACTGTTTAGAATTGGACGAAGAAGCACATAGTACTGTCTATTTGCATAGGCTGTAAAATCGAGATTTATAGTGCTGTATCCTGCGATAGTACTAATATAATATGAATAATGCTGTGGATTTTCACTACCATTTCCAGAAATATCCGCCATGAAGGCAGACCTATCTTGATAAACAAAACAGTTCATCGGTGTTGTCAGAGGCTGACCTTCAGTTGAATGGGCAAAAGTTAATCTGAATGGATAGGTGTAGGCAGGAGCGTTTAGTGTTGTATATGATGGTGGAAAGGGTGTATAAAAGGTATTAAAGGTTCTCGTATCAATAATGGAAATTGTTAAGAAATTTGAGCCCCAATATGACTTTGATGTAGCATAATCTACTCCAAAGGTGTTCGTAGCAGCTATTGTAGAAAATCCTGGAATATACTGGAGTTCAGAGACGTTAAATGTGTTTGATGATACATCAACTGCAGCTATAGGGGGAATAAAACAATAACTGAGGTCAAAGAGATTTTGATGTGAAATGTCATATGCGATTGCATTATAGGCTGGATATCTGTACTTTGTAGGTCTAGGTAAAGTCTCTACACGGAGTGTCTGTCTTACAGGGCTTTTAAATCGGAACACAGTATATTTCGATGACTTCGTAGGTATTATAACATCTGCATATTGGGTGCGACGATTAACATAGAGGCTACCGATTTCAGTCGTGTTAGGATTATTAGGGTCTAGAACATTTGAGAGGACGATGGGATGCAGGGAATCCTGCTGGTCCATTTCATTGTTCCATGTATCATAATTTAGTCCAGCATCTCCTGATTCTCCAGATATTACTGGATTCATGTACGCAATCGTTGGTTCTGACAGATTTGACATACGATTCCAATAGTAGTGAGGATTCTTACGAAACTGACCTATAATATTTGATGTGAGGGCGAGTTGAGGAGCCGTGGCACTGAAATTCGATGTTACACCGATTGCATTGTATCCATCACGAATTCCTATATAGAACTCAGACGTGAGAAGATAGTCACGAGTATACGTATTGTAATTTATACCAAAATAGGTTGCAAGATATGTCTGATAAAAATTTACCATGTCTGTGAGGATTGCTAGAAGGATGGCTGTTTGTGAATTCAAGGAATTAAATGTTGCCTGCGTTAAATCATTATAGGACAGCTGTTCTGCAAAGTATTGTGCTCGTCTATAGGTTAGTAGGTTGAAGAGACTTGTGTTCAAATTTGGAGACGATATTGTAATTTGATTTGATTGTGTTTGATATGTAATCACGTATTTATTAATAAGAGTATAACGGAAGGTATGTTCTAGGCGATATTTTGTGAGAAGATCCACATTTAAATTAATTAGCTCAAGTACAACAGGGTCAAAAATTCCTTGGAATGTATAGACAATTCGCGAATAGGGTGTCTCAGTATCAAGTAGAAATGAAGTACTTGTTACTAAAGTGTAATTTATGAGATTTACATATTCAGCATCTAAGGCAGCCTCCTTTAGAACAGGATAGTAATAGGCAATCTTAATATTCTCAACTGTGTATGATGTTAAATTCGCATACTGACTTACAAAATATTTTGATACAATAGTTGTCATTGTTGGATTCGGAATATATTGTCTAAGAAGTGCATCATAATAGGTATCACCTGCAAAGTTGAAATTTAATGAGAAGTCGCCTGTCACTGAGAATTTTGTTGCAAAATCAGTAAATCCATTAACATAGTCATAAAATATAGGTGTTCTATTCATTTGGACTGTCAGCTCATTAATTAAACCATTAATATCATATGTTCCTTGTCGTATAGTATTTTTAATAATATTTTCTACATAGATTCCATCCTTATCTGGAATCGTTCGACCAAGTTCTAAAATAGAAACACTCACATTTTGCTTACTTGGTCTAAAGTAATAGAATGCAGATAGTAGTTTCATTTGAACGACGTTAAATCCAGTAACATTTTTGTAGGTCCGGGGTAGTCGTAGAGTTAGGCTTGTTGGTTGAGGATATGCAACCGTATCCCTATCACGACTGTCAATCATAACAACATTTGCTATAGACTGTGAAGTTGCCTCAAGTGTTACATCTGCAGGTGTTGGAGGTGGAGGAGTAACCTTCGGTGGTGGAGGTTTAATAATACCTGTATTGAGAATTTCAAATCCAAATTGTGTTGGAGCTGTATTAATACTATTGACAACCTGTCCAGAGCTATCAAGTATAACTGGTTTCGCGAGACCATCAGCTAAAGCCTTGAAGTCTGCTGTTTCAAAGCCTTCACGAATATCTGTTGAAGATGATGTATCGCTTGATGAAGAATCTGAATCTGAACCAGATTCATCTGAATCAGAATCTGAATCAGAATTATATGGTTTATAGTGATGTCTAAACATCTGCCCCTTCTACCAAAGGGTAAAAATATCTTAAGTGGTTAAAATTATCCCCTTCAAAGTTGATACCCTCTGAATAAGCGCTTGTGTTGCTGCAAGATGAGCGTAACGAATCTGCGTGCGATCAACAGTCTTTATCTTATCTATTCCACAGTGATTGAACTCGACATCATGAACCATTGTTGAAAAGATGGGTTCAACTTCTGATGTAAGAACACCGAGTTGACTACGATCCGCCGTACAAAATGTGGAGCGATATGCATCTGAGAAATTGTAGCGACGTAGAGGTAAATTACTTATTGCTGTCATGTATAGGCTTGAATCGATATATTCGATGGAATTCTTCAGATTTGAATCAGATGCATTATAAAGGGCACCAGTGTATAAAAGGGAACGCGTTTGAATATCGTTGAATCGGTTCTGAATTGTTATTCCATTATGGGCATTGTTCCATTTTATAAAGGACCTATTCATTATTAGACCGAAATTTGAATTTACATAGGATGTTGTCATGGGCGTACTCGTATCAGATAGATAGACAGATAATTCACTTGTTTGTAGTCCAGTGTTATAGCTCGTATGGAAAAATTCCAAGAACTCAACTGCATTCGGATTAACCTGTGAATTTCTTACAACTGTACTGTAGCGTTGAGATGAATTAGAATTTACCCAATTCGCATATACGTAGGCATCTCCATCCGTTTTTGTTCCCCTAATATGGAAATTAAATGTATCTCCTGAATTATACGATATAGCTGTTGGAACATTAAACGCCAATGAATATGTTGACACATTTGTTAGATTAACATTTGATACAACATTCGTACTGAAATATTTAGTCGTATTTATGTAGACATCTGCATAAAATGATGTAGACGCGTTGGAAAGAGTTCCTCCAGCTGTTAAACTGAGCGTCCATACACTGGGAACAATGTCATCGTTCAGTGTTAGATATAACGGTGGACTAAAGGGCACATTAACTCCAGGAGTTGTCGTTGCAATAAATGAGGCTGTACTCAAGGTGCTTTGTACAGGATTCAAACTGTATATTTCGTGGAAATCGAGGTCTTTTATTACAGAATTAGGACTAAACATAATACAACTCATGTGAAGGGGAGCACCAACCGCTCTTGAAGTACTTCTTAAGAGGGTCGTATTCCAATAGTACTGTACCCTTGTTCCATTATATATAATTTTAAACGTATCACCAAGATTAAATGATGAAAATGTTTGGACTACGAATCCAACTTGGTATACAGTTATAATTCCAGAATTGCATGAGATTGCGTAATTCAACTGTGTGGGTGTCGTGCCTGCTGATGGTGTCTCTGATAATCCTACCATGGTCCATGTAGATTTTGATGTGGGTGTGAATGACAGATATGCTGTATTCGTGTAGGACTCCGCCGTATATACTGCAGAATCCCATGCAGATGATGATGTAAATTTTTGCACGACCGTCTGAGAAGTTGCCGCGCCACCTCCAACAGATCTTAAATTGTATATACGCGCTTCACGAACAGAATAGCGTTTTATAGGGAAGGTTCCCTTTCCACCGACGCCCTTCGGAGCAGAAAAGACGGATGTGCCTAGTCCAGACCAAACAAATCCATCTGCCGATATTGCCAGTGTATTTGTTCCCTCGCCAGTAGCAACAAAGTTCTGACCATTCCAATAGACCGATGTTCCTCTAGTAGAAAATATGGTAGAACCTAGACCGGTCCATGTAAGTCCGCCATCAGTTGAAACCGCAATAGTGTTTGTTCCCTCTCCTACAGCGACCCACGAGGTTGAACCGTAAATTACTCCTGCACATTTTGTTGAAAATATCGTAGCACCCAGACCAATAAAGGTAGAGCCATTAAAAGATACTGCAATAGTGTTCGTCCCTGTTCCACCTGCAACAAATTGCTTACCATTTGTTCCAACTGAATACACCGCTGTAAAAAGCGTGGAATTCACGTCGGTCCATGTAGTGCCATCAACAGAACTTAGGATTCCAGGGAGACCCGTGGCGATCCATCCTCCAACACCACCTATAATTGCATATGAATCGCCGGCGAAGAAGCCGCCAGAACTATTGGCTATAGATGTCCATGTTATACCATCAGTTGATTCGGCGCGATTAAATGAACCGCTTCCTACAGCAACCCATTTCCCTGTAGACCATGCAACACCATAGATGGCGGTCACATTTGGAAGTGTTACACCCGTCCAATCAATTCCGTTTGTACTGTAGGCGACTTGATATGTTCCTGAACCGCCTGCAACCCATATAGTGCCGTTCCATGCAACACATAATGCCGATGTAGTGAAGGGGCTTGTTATAGAGAACCAATATCGCCCATCACTTGAACCCGCCATTTTGGTGGCTCCTGCAGAACAGCCAATTACAACAGCCTTAGTTATTGTACCGTATGGTAGGATATTTTTGGATGCAATTGCGTATGCTGGTCCTGAAGTGCTTGAGCCAGATGACCAGTTTATACCGTCAGTGCTTTTGTATATAAGTGTAGTTGTCCCTGTGAGATACCAGAATGTTCCAGACCATGTAAGTCCCTTAACAGAGATGTCTGCGACCGTTATACCGGTCCATGTAAGCCCTGTAGAGGAGTAAGCCACATTAACCGTATTGGAATTTGTTCCAATCGCCAGCCATATGGAACCATTCCAAGCGACATCGTATGCACTTACAGAGAAGGGTGGCGATGCGACAGGTGTCCATGTAAGTCCTGTAGAGGAATACGCCATGCTTGATGTTCCTGCTACGCCACACGCGATGAATAGTCCATTACCATAGGCGATTTTTCTTCCCTCTGTAAAAACGGTTGAGCCACTTGCTGTCCAGTTAATTCCATCAGGACTTGAAGCGAGGCATGCAGTTCCAGAGCCAGTTGCTACGAACAGCCCACCACCCCAGGCTATACCGAATGCTTCAGTAGTAAATATCGTAGAACCGAGACCAGTCCATGACAGTCCATCATAGGAGTAGAAAAGTGTGTTCACACCGAACCCTGTTGCGACCCATAGAAACCCGTTCCATGCAATCTGATTACACCGTGTATTAAAGGCGATTTGTCCAAGACCAATCCAGTTCACACCATCGTATGAGTAGATGATTGTATCAGAACCTGTAATCATTCCAGCGAGCCACATGCTACCATTCCAAACGATGGATCCTGCAACACCCATAATAAGAGATTGCACAGTGTTCCATGTACTCCCTCCAAGTGAATAGGCTATTGTAAAATTATCACCGGTTGCGTAGAGCAGAGAGCTTTGTAGGGCAACTCCTTCAAACTGACTTCTGGCGGTAATCCCGTAGCCATTTCCTGTAAACTCGGTTGTTGCACCTGAAGTCCAGTTCGCCCCATCACTACTTCTGGCAAATCCCCCAGAAGAACCAGTTATTGTCCATGACTCTCCAGCCCATGCAACTCCGTATATGGAAGTCATTGGCGATGATACGGCAAGACTCCATAAGGTTCCTGATGAACTGTAGACAAGAGGGTATGTTCCAGTTCCACCAGCAACCCATAGTACTCCATTCCATCCGATACATTTTCCGCCACCGGTTAAAACGACTGATGATGTTGTCCAAGTCAGACCTGTTGAACTGTATGCGACGGTGGCGGATCCTTCACCCACAGCGACCCATTTATTTTGTCCCCATGCAACACCATTTCCAGCAGTTGTAAAAACATCAAACAGAAGACCAGTCCATATAAGTCCATCTGAACTGTATGCAAGTGTATTTGTTCCTTGACCAGCCGCAATAAACATATAGCCATTCCATGCAATGCTGTTTACTTGAACGGAGAAAATGACAGAGCCGAGTCCAGTCCATACAAGACCATCATAACTGTATGCAAGTGTATTCGTGCCTGAACCGCCTGCAATCCATATGGCGCCATTCCATACGACTGCCCTGCCCTCTGTGGTAAAAACGGATGAACCTGTTCCATACCAGACTAAACCAGTGTAGGAATATCCGAGAACGTTTCCACCCTGCCCAGCAACAACCCATTTTTCTCCATTCCATGCGGACGCATTTGCCTTCGTTGTAAAGATTGAATTTGGAGGATTCATCCATGTAGTCCCTGAATCTGTACTATACTGAATGGATGTTCCACTAGTCCCTTCACCTACACCTATCATTACATTTGGGGTCTCCGTTGTCAAGGGGCTTGTATTCACACCTGATATAAAGTATGTAGTACCAATCGGACTAAAGTCTCTTACGAGAGGATAATTGCTGAGTGTTACAGTTTGCAAGGGTTGCACAGGATTTGCGTTAAATAGAATAAGAGTACTGTATGTATCGGTATTTCTGATTCTGAATCCTGCAACACCGTTTGTGTTACCGTCATTCCGATAATTCATTGTAGCATTTATATAGGAGGTTGAAAAGCTTGATATATTTCCTAGACTCATGTATACACTCCTATCATTTGAAGCCTTGCATACGAGAGGCGAGTAGAATGTTCCCAGACCCGATACATACTCATATGGTGTATTTGTAGATAATCCAGAGACGGTTGAGGGAATTAAATAGAGAGTTCCTGTGCTGTATGGTAAGGGGGAACCGAACTGTATGCTTACACCCTTTAATGAACTTGTTACAGCAGAACCTACTTGGGCAGAACTTACTATAGCTGTTGATATCCGTGTCATAGGACTACTAAACTGAATAGGGGCATTTCCAGAATTTATTTCGTAGACACCTAATAATGGATTTGTAACCGTCACTGTGCTGCAGAATGTAGAGCGTGTCTGTATTGAACCAGATGTGTTCACAATGCTTCCCTGCGACATTTGAATAGAACTAAGGTTAGTACCATTTACTGCTGTTGAAATAAAGAGTGTTGAAAGAGTGAGAGAGTCTGATTTCAACTCTGTATTCCCTAAATTGATAGTGCTCGTATTTACGAATCCACTACGAAGGGTTGATACGTTTGTCGATTCCACTGTTAGACTATTCGTAAGCGATAAGTACTGAACAATGGTATTTATTGCGGTAGCAGTCTGTGTTGCTACTCTTGGTAACTGTTCTACGCCTCCAGGACCGTACAAGTTCATTATATTTCCAGAACCACATGCAATTGATGATACAGAGAAAGAACCATTCGCATTTAGTATAGAGGTATTTGAGAGCATTATAGAGGAGAGTGTTGTAGATGAAATACGACCACTTACAAAGATATATCTTGTAGCATGCAGATTTGCGGTTAATGAATTCATAATGGTAGATGTTGCGGATAGCCCACCCTGTATTTCCAAAACTGGATTAACAGAACCTGTATATGTGGGGTCAACGACTGATATATCTGATCGCGATAGATGGTATGCTGACGATAAATATAATATGTTTGTATTAGCAATTCTTGAAATTGTTGACTGTGTGAAAAATGTAGATACTGTTAAATTACGATTTAATGTTGCACTTGTTGAGAGTTGAAACTGTCTTCCCGTGGAAAGTTCGTTAAGAACAAATAATTCGTATCCAGTTGAAATAGACCCCTGTACTTTGAAGAGACCGTTTATAGTTGATTGTGTAATTCCCCCATTTATGTTAAAGGAACCGGTTGTTGAAATTCCTGTTCTTACCGTTAAAGAGGAAAAGAGAGATACGTTGCCGACCGTGGAGACTTCGCCATTTATATAGTATGAACCTGTATTTAACACGATTCCGCTTGTATTGGCTACATATGGAGATAGGTTAGAACTGTTAACATTTAATGTACTTGTAATTAGAGTTTCGTAACATACTAAGCTATTATTAATATTAAGAGTACGACTATTTATTAGGCTAATTGTTGATACATAATTTTGTACGTTCGCAGTCGAGATAACGTTTATGTCAAGAGTATGTAAGCCTCTTGTAGTATAATCAACTGACGGATTGAAAAATGCTGATTTATTTACAACCTTCCATACGTTTGATGTAATACTTTGTAGGGACAGATAACTAAATCGTTGTTGTAATACAATGGGCTGAGATTCATCCGTAATGCTACATCCTACAGTTGAAATTATAATAGATTGCGGCGATGATATAAATCCATCAACATCACGAATCGTGATAAATTGGTCCGTTTCAGTTGTTGTTGATACATATACAATAATAGAGCTCCCCCCTTGTAATGTTTGGGTGTTAAGACTGATAAGGGATGAGTCACTATTTACTATATATTGATTCATATCTTAAATCCTATCTATTGATATATTCATATTTTACTGGCATTCATTTTAGCAATAAGCGATTCTAGATGTGCAACCTCTTCGATTAAATACTTCGTGGCTCCAAGATGAGCCATTTCAATTTGCGATGTATCAATGGTAAGGAGAGATGTTGAAAATTCGGGGAAGATTGTGTCTGATGAATGAACTGACTTGGGAAAGTGTGGGAGAAGGTCTGTAGCTAGAAATCCCAGGCGATGTGTATCCTTAACTTGAAATGTGGAGCAGTATGAATCAATGTATTTATAGCGACGAAGAGGTAAACTATTAATCGTATCATAACACCGTTTAAGATCGGCGTCTTCTACGTTCTCTTTAAGGCGTGGATCCGATGCGAACTGAAGTCCACCATAGTAGTATAAATTGCGGGTTGATATATCATTTAATGAATTTTGTATAGTCGTACCGTTTAATGAATAATTCCACCGAAGAATTCCATTATTGAATTCTAGAACAGCATTTGAATCAATGTTATTTACATTTGATGAAAACTGGTAGGCAAATGTAATACTGATTGCACTGTTTCCGTACAAGGCTCCTTGAATTTGGAAGGTACTTTGGGTCAATGTTCCAGAGACAGTTTGATCCTGATTGTATATTCCGTACAGAATTGAGGCACCGTTTCCAATATTGATAAAACTAGCAGATTGTCCAGCCCAGAAGAGTGTTGCGGAGTAACCTATAACAAGTCCAGGTGGAACAGGATTATTGTATTGGGTATTGTAGGTCACTGTTGGATTGTATGCTACAGCTGGATTCTGTCCTGACGGCACGACATTTGAGAGGAAATAGGGTGTTAAGTAATCTCCAGGACCACCTGTGACGACTACATTGGACGTAGTCACTGGCACAAGTGTTGGTCCATTCGTAAATGCGGTTGGACTCGCACCTATTGTTATTTGTGTAGCAGTGATTGTGCTTACCTGTAGAGTACTTGCCGTAAGACTGCTTACGTTTAGTGAATTTATAAAGGTATTTGGAGCTACAATGTTTAGATTACAACTTGTTTGTATAATCCCAGAGTTAAGTGTAACTGTACTAGCGGTGAGAGCGGTGGTAAAAAGAGAGGCTGTAACGATGGAACCGTTCCCGTTTTGTATAGTGGTAGTAGGAATTGAAAGTGTTGTAAATGCCGGTCCGCCGATGATAGTCTGTGCGACTGTTAGGGAACTGACTGAAACTGAAGGAGTAGTAATTACATTTGCTTGAATTGAATTTGTTATCACCTCTCGCGTGGTTACAGTTGATGTATTGAGGAAACCTGTACTAATAAATCCTGTAGGGGATATAACAGTTTGTGACTGTGTAATAAGGGATGAAACATATAGAGATGATGTTATGATAGAACCGGTTGAAAAGGTGTTTGAAAGTGTAAGTGCGTTTGTATTAATACTACTGATTAGTAAATTCCCTGAATTGTTCTGAATTGTAGTGGAACTCATAATAAAATGTGTAAGAGTTGGAGCTGAAATTGTAGTTCCTACTTGGAGAATGTTTGTACGTGTGTAATCATTTACGTGAACTGTATTTGTGCTTAAAAAGGGCGTGTAAACTGGCGATGTCCATGCTGCAACAAGTTGTCCAGGAACTATATCTGTACGCCCTTGAAGTGTTACATTTGAACTGAGCTGTAGATATCCTCCTTCCGCTGTATTAATGTTCAATGTGCTTGTATTAAGTGTTACCAAGGTCGCACTTCCTAGAACTCGTACATTTGAATTTACAACTACATTGGAATTAAAGAGGGCAGTTCCCAAAACAGTCAATGAGCTTTGAATGTTTGCAGATCCGCATTGTAATTGACCACTTCCTATTGTCTGTAGATTCCCTGTTAGATTGATGTCGCCACCAATTGTCAATCCCGTTCCAACATTTAGCTGAGAACCAACTGTGATTGAACTCTGAAATTGGGACAAGCCATTGACAGTTAAATTTCCACCGATTGTCACATTTGAAGAAAAGTAACTAGACCCTACAACATAGGAAGCGTATCCAGGCTGTGACAGTAGTATAGATGGGGATTGGGTGCCGACAATTAGTGTTGATGTAAAGGTAGACCCGAGGACACGTGAAGAACTTGTCAAAAAGAGGGAATTTCCTATAATATTTCCTGTACTAATCGTTCCTTGAACCATCAAGCTTGTAGCATTAATCGTGGATGTTGTTAAAGAATTCACATTTGCGATTGTGTCATACAAGGGAAATCCAAAGGTATTAATGATATTCCATGTATTTGCGTCACGAGATACGAATGAAAGGGTTGTAAAGGCTTGAGATGTTTTAATACTGCTTGTTCCATCTGAAAAAAATATATTATTTGTTGTACTTACAATTATTGACTGTGGAGATGATAGGTATCCAAGACTATCACGAATTGTTACATTTCGCCCCGGAGGCATTTGACTTGACAATAATACTATGGCTGATGCCCCTGATGTTAAATCTGATGTATCAAGAAGTACAACTGATGTACTTGGATTTACAATATATGTACT
>Ga0078894_10001158_pt1 | contig 19392 bp, 25 predicted proteins | sample LauGreSu1BDMLBSD_2_FD_67506 | JGI IMG/M metagenome (GOLD analysis project Ga0078894, IMG submission 67506) | Freshwater lake microbial communities from Lake Michigan, USA - Su13.BD.MLB.SD (version 4) (version 4) | ecosystem: Environmental > Aquatic > Freshwater > Lake | place: Lake Michigan... | reverse complement strand
GATAAAGAAGGATTTGCTCCTGAAGACCCTTGGAAATATACCGGGGTTGAAGTAGTAAGTACCAAAATGCCAAAGGCAGTAAAACCATATGTAAAAAACATAATAGAAACATTAATTATGACAAAGTCTGAATCAGAGACCAATAAAATGTTTTTAGAGGCATATGAAAAGTTTTTGTCTATGACTGTTGAAGATATTTCCCAAGTTTCTGGAATTAGAAATTTGGAAAAATACGAATTACAATGTGATGGATTTACCACATGCAAGGGTATGCCTTGGCATGTTAAAGCAGCTTATTATTACAATTTATTACTAGAAGAATTATCAATTTCTCACAAATATGAAAAAATTTCTAGTGGAGATAAAATGAAATTATTCTATGTAGAGACTCCAAATAAATATGGAATAAAAGTAATTGCTTTTAAAAATAGATATCCAGTAGAATTTCATGAAATATTCAAACCAAATATGTTTGAAATGTTTGAGAAAGATATGTATAAATGTATTGAAAGGTTTTATAAAATAATGAATTGGGTTCCTAGAAAACCCACAGAACAATTAATGTGTACATTAGATGAATTATTATCTTGATTTTCAAAAATAATATGTTACTATATTAAAGTATATGAAAAACATTACATTTATCGATTCAATTGGTAGAACAATTTTGGCAGAAGAAGTTAATCGTACTGATACTACATTGGTGGTTAAGAATCCTGCTATGATTAATGTAGCTCAAGCTCAAAACGGTCAATTGCAAGTTCAATTAATTCCTTTGTTCTTTGCAGAATTTATTGACTCTGTAACAAGAGCAGACGGCACATTGTGGACTTATAATACGAATACAATTACTCTTGGAGAAGTTGTAATCGATGGAAGATTAGTAGAACAATATTCTAGAGTATTTGGAGCAGTGGCTTCTGTTCCGCAAGAAGCAAGTAGTGAATCCGTGGTAAAGTTGTTTGACGAATAATAGTTGTAATTAGATTCTTGCTTCAAAAACCCTCCCTAAATTTAGGGAGGGTTTTTTCTTGCTTTTATATTTAAGTATGATATAATTAGGTTGATTATGGATAAAGATTTAATTAAAGCATTAGAAGTTTTAGATGAAGGAAATCCGTTTGCATCCTTTTTAAATAAATCCACTTTGAGTCGGGTTGATAATTGGATTGATACTGGTTCGTATGTTTTAAATGCGATTATGAGTGGTAAATTAAAGGATGGTGGGGTTCCTTCTGGAAGAGTTACAATGATTTATGGTGAATCACAAACAGGTAAAAGTTTATTTGTTCAGAAGATTCTTGCGAATGCTCAGAAAAAGGGAATGACTCCAGTTATTTTTGATACAGAAAATGCTATTGAAGCTGAAGGAGCAGAAAGATTGGGTTTGGATTCTTCTAAAGTTAAATTAGTTCCAATTTTTAATGTCGAACAATGCAGAAATAGTATTCATAAATTTTTAACAGGAGTTAAAGAAAAGGGGTTAGAGGGTAAATTTATTATTGCTATAGATTCTCTTGGTAATTTACAAAGTGCAATGGAAGCTGGTAGGATCGAAAAGGATTCGACTAGTTCAGATATGGGAACTAGAGCAAGAGCAATTAAATCTTTAATGCAAACTTGCACTCAATTAGCAGCAATTACCAAGACCCCAATTATTATTACTAATCACGTATATGATAATCCGGGGGAGATGCATCCGTCTCTTATTAAAACTATGAGCGGAGGAAAAAGTACAATTTATATGCCTAGTATTTCTGTTCAAATATCTAGAAAACCTGTAAAAGAAGACGAAATTAAAAGCGAAACAGGATCTACAGCAGCATTACAACGTAATTATGTTGGAATATTATTACGTGCATTGATTGCAAAAAATAGGTTTATTAAACAATATTTGCAAGGAGAAATTTATCTTTCGTTTAATACAGGAGTAGACAAATATTATGGATTATTAGAATTAGCTGTTGAATTAGATGTTTTACAACAAACTGGATCTACTTATATGTTCAATGGAGAAAAAATTGGGTATGCTAAATCTTTCATAAAGGATGATAAATTTTGGGAAGAACAAATTATTCCTTTATTACAAGATAAAATTGATGTAGCATGGACATATTCATCAGAACAAGACAAAGAAATTAAACAAATGGAAGCAGAAGCAAGCGAGGAAGGAGGTGATGAAGAGTGACATTAAATGAAGTTTCGAATGCAATTTTTACAGAATTAGCCAGTTGTAGTAAGCCAGTAGCAGTTCATTCAGAAAATAATGTATTAATTGTTAAGGTTGGAGAAGCTGATACTAGAATTATGAATTGGCAATCAATGTCTGTGGCATCGATTTTAGATATAGCTAAAAGTTTGGTTTTAAAAGAGAACTATAAAGGCAACGTACTGTTACATGGTTAATAAAAAAGCCCCCTAATTAGGGGGCTTTTTAGTTTTTAGTACATTCTGTACTTTTCTTCAAATTTAAATTGATGTTGTTTCTTTTTGATAAAATTTTCTTTTAGAAGTTTATTTACTGCTGTTGGTGATAATTTAACTGATTCTTGCTTAATTGATCCCTTATCAGGAGTTTTTGATCTTTCTAGATTCTTTTTAGCAATTTCTGGATTAAAAACCATTTTTTTCTTTTCACAACCACAAGTATCTACTTCTTCGGCATCCTCTTCTGTGTGTTTTTCGTCTTCGGAATCCTCTTGCACAGAAGCAGAAGGAATAGGTGCTACTGGAGGAGCGGAAGTTTCTGTAGAGGAAGCAGTAAAATTCATGGAAATGGGTGAATTTTCTTCTGGTTCTCTGTAAGAAGGATCTACTGCATTGGTTGTTTGAAGTGTACTTGTGTAAGAAGATTTTAGTTCAGGAGTGAATTTTCCTCTTGTAACAGCATCAGAGGATGCAATACTCATTATATATTCATCAGAAACCTTACTAATATCCATTTTATCACCTTTTTCGAGTCTAATTATGTTGGAAATTTTATCCACAACATGGTTGGGGGAGTATCCTAAAGATAAGCGATCAAACATTCTTCCTATTCTTTCTTTTAGTTTATCATTATGTAACCTTCCTTCTTCTAGGATCTCATAATTGTTCCAACCCGGTCTTTTTAATATACTCATGTTAATTATTTATTGATTTTAGTTTCTTTTTTGGTATAATATTATAATGAATCCTAAAGTTGTTATTGTTTCGTGTACAAGAAAATTACAAGAAGAAGCTAAAACTTTACCATTATATAGATCTTGGCTTGATGGGCTTAATACTCCTAATTATAAATTGGATATTGTCTGGAATAATACAGATGGTATGCCAGTTGTTTATAATAGAAAAATTCAAGAATATAAAGATTCTAATATAGAATTTTTAGTTTGCGTTCACGATGATGTTTATATTGATGATCTTAAATTATATGAAAAATTAAAGACGGCAAAAGACAAATTAGCCTATGATATAATTGGATTAGCAGGTGGTTTGAATCCAAAGCTGACAAACCCAGCACTATGGCATATAATGACAGAAAGAAACCAACAGAGAGGAGAAGTGGCACATCCTGCTGGTAATAACAATCAGACTATGACTACAGCATTTGGTCCAACTCCATCTAGAGTTGCTATAGCTGATGGGCTATTTTTAGCTTTACATCTACCTTCTATTTTAAAAACAGATTGGAAATTTAATGAAAATTATACTTTTCATCATTACGATATTTCAAGTTGTATAGATGCTAATAGAGCTAAATTAAGATTGGGTGTATATCCAATTCATGTAATTCACAGTTCACCGGGGTTACTATCTATACATAATGAAGTATGGTCAAAAAGCAATGAAAAATTTTTGAAGGAATATGCAGAATAGATTTTTTTCATTTGTGTGATAAATCATATAAATGGAAAATGAATTGGAAAAAAATGAACTAAATCATAATTTTTTATGTTTTTGTAGTTTATTATGTATTATAAATAATAAGAAATTAAATCTACCAAATATTTTTTTGTTGGTATTAAAAAACGAAACATATAAAAGCTTATTAAAATATCTATTGACAATAGACAATGATTATGATTTACTAAAGTTTTTCATAGACTATGATTACACCATATCAAAAAGTAAATATATATCCAAATATTTAAACTCTAATCAAGGAACAAAAATAAAGAAAAATGTGTACGGATTTAGAAAAGACAATATACAACGAGTTTCTAAAAGAATCAAGAAAAGCAAAAAACCTTCCGTTCAAACCAAGGAAAAACTTCCAGAAAATAAACGAAAAAACAAAACTCTGCCTGCAAAAACTGTCTAATTTTTTTATCAATAATAAGTCTGTTAATATTGCAGATTACTTCAAGGCTCCATATTTCGTGTACCCAAAAAATGAATTTTTTGATTTGACTTTTTTTGTGTCTCAGAAAGCTAAAAGTGTTTATAAAATCTTTGAGGAATCAAAAAAAGAAAAAACTATTGACATATCCAAATAGTGTGATACTATTAAATCCATAAGAATATAAATTATATTTTTTAACTAACTAACTAACTAACTAACTAACTAACTAACTAACTAACTAACTAACTAAATTATGTATAACTCATCAATGTTCGAATCAATTAAAGAAGCACTATATAAAAGCGAAAAATCTGGCGGCAATCCCCTATACAAGGAAATCTTAAAATTCAAAGCTGGTAATACTTATGTATTACGTTTGCTTCCAAATATTGCAGATCCAAGTAAAACATTTTTCCATTACTTCCAGCATGGCTGGAACAGTTTTGCTACAGGGGAATATGTTTCAGCATTAAGCTTACAAACAATTGGTAAGCCTGATCCAATTGGAATGGAGACATATAGAATCAAGAAAAACGGAACAGAAGAAGAAAAGAAGAAGGTTCAAGCAGTTAAGTGGCAAGAGCAATGGTATGTTAATGTATATGTTGTTGATGATCCAGTTACACCAACAAATAACGGAACTGTAAAAATCTTTAGATTTGGAAAGAAGTTAAATAACATTATTGAGTCTGCTATTAATGGTGATGATTCTGATGAATTTGGTCCTAGAGTTTTTGATCTATCTAAAGATGGGGTTAATTTTAAATTAAAAGTGGAGAAGCAAGGTGAATATATTGCTTATGACAGCAGTAGATTTACATCTCCAGTAAGTCTGAATTTAACAGAAGACAAGATTGAACAGATTTATAAAAGTGTTCATGATTTAACTACGGTAAACCAGATTAAATCTGAAGAAGAATTAATGGATATGTGGTTGAAGCATTTTGTTGTTAAAGAAACATTTGAAATTAAATCGCAAAACAAAGCACCAGTTGGTTCTACTGTAGATGAAGACGATTCTTCAGATCCAACAAAAGAACTCTCAGATGAGATGGTCAACGAGCTATTAAAAGGATACGATCAATAATTTAAACTAGATTCTTAACACAAAGAAACCCATGAGACTTGAAACTCATGGGTTTCTTTGTAAGTAGTAATATGATTGATCCATTGTTAGAAAATGTAGATTTTAATGAAAATATAGACCCAGCAGAATTACAAAAAACTTTATTAGGTTTTTTGGGACAAACATATTCAGAAATATCGAGGTATGATAATAATTTAGTATCTCCCAATCAATTTTTAGCTCCTAAAAAACACGAATTTCAAAGAACGGCACAACAGGTTTTACGAGAAATTTCAGTAACACAATCACCAAATAACATTACACAGACCAGTTCAGTACCTATCAATCAACCTAATTTAGATGCAAGACCTTACATAGACTATAAGACTCAACCATCACCTCCTGCTACATCTGATCCAAATCAGATGGAATTTAATTTTGATAATAGTATAACTGCTAAATCAATTGATAATAAATTAAATAGCCTTGAAAAATCAATAAAAAAGCTGGACATAATGCTACAAAAAGTGGTATCATATATCGAAAGCCATGATAATAAAAATATTAAACAAGAATAATTTTATTCAGAAATTTTTAACTCCGATTTCTAAAATAAATGAATTATGCTCTCTGACATTAGAAAATAATTCTATTTATAATATTAATAGAACTTCTGATACAAATTTTAGTTTGTATGCAAAAACTGAAGATATTGCTTATGAAGGAATTAAAAGAGTCATAAGCTTTTCGGATATTAAAAGATTTATTAAGATATTAGATTGTATTCCTTTAGATAATAATATAGAGCTTATTTTAAACGAGAATAATATTGAATTTGCTTCGCATTCTACAAAATTTAAGTTTCATTTAATTGATGATAATATTGTTAGAGGACCAGCATTTAATGTAGACAAAATAAATTCATTACAATTTAATAGTGAATTTACTTTTAATTACAATTCTTACATGAATCTACTTAAAGGTAGTACATTTATTGTTGATAGTAGTAAAATTTACTTTTCTAATGAAGGAGAAAATGTTGTAGCAGAATTAAATGATAAAACAAAATCAAATATAGATGTATATTCTACGTTTATATCTAATACATTTAGTGGGGATAATATCAAAAAGCCAATTGGATTTGATTTTGATTTATTTAAAAATATATCTTTTCCAAAAAATGGAGAAATAACAATTAGGTTAAATACGGATATAGGTTTTATATCCTTTGAAATAAAGGATGGTAATTATATATTGAAATATACCACAACAGCAAAAGCTAATTAATATGAATTTAAATAAAAGACAACAAAATAAAATTAAAACACCGGGATATTTTATTAAAAGACTTAGAGATAATAAGTATGGTGTTTTGAGAGTATTCCAGCAATACGGGATACATGATCATCGTAGATGGACAGTTCTAGTTGATCCCGGCGGATATTCAATTTTTGTTACATGTTATAATAATAAAAATTTTAATAATGAAATTATGTTTGAATTTAATGATGGTAATAATTTCTTCCCAAAGAATTTTTCAATTAGTACAGAATCGATAGAAGTTATAATTCAGCTATTGATTGATAAAGGAGTTCCTACTATAAGCGATAATAATAAATTTTTTAAGGAAAAACAAAATGGAAAATAAAGACGATTCAGCAAAACCAAAAAAGAAAAAAACTTCTGTTAAGAATGATTCCAAATCAATGGAAGTTAAACAAATTTCATTTAAACCAGTTTCTGCTGATAGTCTTACTTCTGAACAAATTAGAAGATTACTAAAAGAAGTAATGCTAGAAAGTGCATATGAAACCAAATTAAGATCTAATACAGAAGTAGATGCCTTAATTAATGTAATGGAAGAATTTCTTCGTTCTTTTATTGTTATTGGTTATAATATGAAAAATGAGCCTGTAGTGATTACTAATGCTAAATCACAATTAGATGCAGATGCATTATATACTTCATTAGCAAGATTATTTTTATCTATTAATCATAATGGAGGTGTATAGTGAAACCTATAAAAGGAAACGCATATGCGGTAGGAACAGGTCTTTATGTTGGTGAGATATTTGTTTTTGTGGATGAAACAAATAGTGAATACAATTTCATTTCAATACCTAAAAATGTAAATAGAAGTGTTCCAAAAGATAAGTTTATTCTTGGAATACAATCAAAAATATTAGATGATGTAGGGCCAATAGATAAAAAAGTATTCTCTTTATTAGAAAAACAATTTGTTTTTAACTTAAATTTGATTAAATAAATTTATGGATATAGTTAGACCGATTCAAATTACGTCTCCAATTAGTGGAAGACCTTCATTACCAAAAATTCAGGAAAGACAATATGGTGATAAAATTTATGTAGAAGCATATTGGTATGATCCAGCATCTGGTGCTTTGATTCGTAAAGGTATGGTAAAAATTCTTGATGCAAATACAAAAGAAGACATTACTAGTCAATGTAGATAACTGTTGATATTTCAAATAAATTCTGCTATCATCATGATATGATCTTACCAGAAGACTATATAGTAGAAAAATTCTATCAATATGTAGGTAAACCAACTAAAAATCGTTACAATAACACATATCAAGGGTCATGCCCGATGTGTAGAGAAGGTAGTAGTTGGCTAAAGAAAAAAAGGTTTTATTTCATACCAGAAAATAATAATGTATTTTGTCATAACTGTGGTTATAGCAAAACGCCTTTACAATGGATTTCCGAAATTGCTAATATAAGCATTTCGGAAATTTTTTTGGAATCAAAACAATCATATACATTTTCTAAACAAGAAGAAGAAAAACCTAAATTCGTTGTTGATACTTTACCAAAAGATTGTATTAATTTGTATGACAATGTACAATTAAATTATTATAAAAATAATAATACAGTTAATAAAGTATTAAAATTTATAGAAGATAGAAGATTATTAAATTCTGTTAATAAACCTAAAGCACTTTATTTTTCTTTAGTAGATAAAGTTCATAAAAATAGGCTAATTATTCCTTTTTATGATATTGATGGGAAAATAGTTTATTACCAAAGCAGAACAGTATTAGAGGCAGATAATTTATGTAAACCTCGTTATTTGTCCAAAATAAATAGTGAAAAGACTATTTTTAATATTGATAAAGTGGATTCTAATTACGATACTATTTTTATTTTTGAAGGACCAATCAATTCATGTTTTGTTAAAAATGGAGTTGCTATTGGAGGAATTCAAGAAAATTCATATCAATTGTTTACTAATAAACAACAACAACAAATCGATAAATTTCCTTTTCACAAGAAAATTTGGGTATTGGATTCCCAAATTAAAGATTCAGCAGCAGCAAAAAAAACTCAGAAACTGATAGAACTTAATGAGTCTGTTTTTATTTGGCCTAAAGAAATAGGATCTTTATGTAAAGATTTTAATGATATTACTATATTATTAAAAAAGGATGGATTATCTCCAGATTTTATTAAAAAATATACAAAGTAAAATTATACATTATATAAATGGGTTTTCCCATCATCTGAAAAAATTATAATTAAATGATTATAGCCAGCATCAAATGATGCTTTTTGTTTTGCTAAATTCATTTCAAGATTATTTTTAAAAGTATATTCGCATTTAATTTCTACTAAAAGTTTTAATTTTGGTATATAAATATCAGGAAAATATATTCTTTCTATATCGTATTGATATTTAATTTTAGGTAAATCTTGACATCTGCCTGCTTTTATATCATGTATTGTGATATCTGGATGTTTATCCAATAAATATCGAATTCCTTGTTCTTCGTATCCTTGTAATCTATCAAATGTAACTTCATTTATAATACAAGTTTTATATTTATATCTATTTAAATTAGATTTTTCAAATATATCTGGATGTTGCATTGGATTTGCAACTCCAAATTTTTTCATATTAGCGTCAATAACTCTTTGTTTTGTATATGAATGATTTTGTGATTCTGTATTAGATCTAATCGTTACATTATTTTTTCTAAGAATGTTTAAAATAGTTCTGTGGGCTACTTTATATTTTAAACCCATTTCTACACAACTTCCCCCATTTTTATATTCTTCTATAATTGAATCTATTATAGATTGATCTTTTATTTTTGCTTTACCTTTAGAAAAATTTATTTTATAGATGTCTGTATGTCTACATTCTTTTCTGGTTCTAAGTTTTATATTATTCTCGACTAAAATTTTTTTTACAGATATTTCGGAAGAATTATATTCTTTTGATAAAGTTAGAATATTATATCCTAATATATATTTTTGTATTATTTCCCTTTCTTTATTGAATAAATTTTTGCTTCTGGATTTATATAATATTTGAATATCTGTCATATACTATATTTATCATACAAATCAATAAAGTATAGATCCTAAGTATAATTTTTTATAAAATAACCCCGATACTTTGGATCATTTTAAATTCCACGGTATTTGGCATCGTTTGAGCTTGCTAAATAGCCTTTAAACATCTCATTTAATGAAGTTAATTCCATAGAAACCCTAGCAATTTTCTTGGTTTCTGCTACACGAATTTTATCAAATAAAGTATCTGGAACACATTTTTTTAATTTAGATTGAACAGATTCAGGACCAGTTCCGTTTAAGAAATCTGCCATTTCTTCTAATTTAGAGATCCAACTTTGTAGTTGGCTAACCATATTAGCCTGCATTTTGCTAGTAGCCTGCATGTGATCAGCAGCAGCATTTGCATCCACATCAAATGCCGTAGGATCAGTTCCTTTATCTAGAGTAGAAGCCATTGCATCAGCGTCTGAAACTTGATTCTCCACACCTAAATCTTCTGGGGCTTCTCGTAAGACATTAACGAAAGCTTTTTGAAATAAATTACTCATATGATTATTTACCTAACTTGAGTAAATAATTGTAGTGAAAAAGAAAATTTTTAAAGAAGATATAATGGCTAATGCCGAACGACAAGTGGCTGGAATTGGTCCCGGTTCTAAGGACGATCCATTTGTACAAGTAGCTGTTCCTGTTAATAATCAAATAGATAATGGAAACCATATTATTAATTATCCACATGAAATTAATATGTACAAACAGCAATTGTTTGATATTTTTGAAAAATTGATAACTTTAAGAAGACAATTAGAAATGGCTAAGAGTAATCCTTCTGTTAAGAAATCACAACAAGTAGGACTCAATACATCTATAAGAGCAATAGATAAAATAAACGAACAATTATTGGAAATACCAAGAAATTTATCATTGTTTTCTGTTGATTTATAATAAAATTATGCTATAATACAAGAGTATGGTAAAGCCTATACTTATTTTGTGTACTATAAGTTCGATAATATCTTCAGTTTTTTCTAAAAACTGGACAGATTTTATAAAATATTTTTTATTAGTTAGTTTAATTCAAACTATATCTTATAATATATATAAGAATATAATGGAATATTTTGCCTTGAAACTTCAAGTTGAAAAACTTAAAGAATATTCCAAACAAGGAATGGAAGTAAAATGTCCTTGTTATCTTGAAAAAAGTATGTTTGTTCCTATCGATTTAAATGGGCCGAATGTAATCTCTTGTAAAGAGTGTGAAAAAACACTATCAATAGATGTTACAGCTAAGACGTTCATGCAAACCGATATGCTAGATTTGGAAAAAGCCGATGAAAATCTTATAAAAGCATATAAGTTTATACAAGATAATATTTAATATGAGTTTTCATTCAGATGAATTAAAAAATGCTACATTTGTAGTACCAAATTCTACTTATACAGAAAAATCTATAATAGATGTACAAAATTTAAGAAACTTATTGAGAAATTTTGTTTTAAGTAAAAATATAGATTTAGTAAATTTATATGATTTAACAGCTTTTAACAAAAAAGTTTCTTCTTCTGGTTTAGAAAATTTAGAATTTTTATTTGAAACCATCAGAAAAAATTTTGTAGACAAGTTTAATAACGATAAAAATAAACAAGCAATTATAAATTTAATGTTTGATAACATGTTATCAAATTTAAAAATATTAAAAATTATAAATGCAGACTTTTCTTCAGATGAAATAAATACAATAATTTTGGGATTTCTTATTAAAAACTTTATATAATGAAAAGCGTTTCAATAAAAACAAAATCAAATAAAACACACGTAATGTCTGTGGATGCCTATACCAGATGGCTTTGTTTGGCAGAAGCATTACAGCTTATTAACCAGCAAGCCGAAAAATCTAAAATAGATTTAGAAAAATCTGATAACTGGATTAAGCCTATTGCATTACAAAAATATATTCAACAAAGATTTCCTGCCATGAATCATGATTTTAAGGTAGAAGAGAATTTGTAATTAATATTATACAGTTATATCTATTGCATTAGAAACTGAAATACCATCTGTTAAGTATATTTTTCTAGTAGAACCAGTTGGCGACTTGCTGTCTAATACAATATTATTATATCCTGTGTCTGTGTCTACTTGTATTACATTCCCATTAGGGTAAGCTGAGTCCAAAACTATAAAGCTTGTAGGAAAACATTTAGTATTATTATAATTAGTGACGTTCCAGCTAACAAATTTAGTACTCTTAACGTAATTTGTAAGAGATATATTTGCAGGAGGTCCGTAATTAGAATAATTTACAATATTTGATGTTAATTGTCGTCCAAATCGGTCTGTTACTTTACAAGTTAAATTGCCACTGACTATAGAATATCTAGGTCTAGGACTTATACCACTTGATAATTTAGGATCGCTTAAATCTAGCCTTGCGAAGTATTTTTTTAAATTATTATTATAAGAAATTGTTGGAGATACATCAGTTATTTTGGTGCTTCCAATATAAAATTCAAAAGTAAATGGAGACGAACCTCCGTTTGCATAACAATATGCATACCGAGGAATTGAATTTTCGGTGTCTGGTATTTTACCAATTTGTGGTTTAATATCATCAAAATCAAAATTTGTTACTCCAACTAATAATCCCGGTGCACCAATTGTTAAATCAGGTAAAATATTAAATGGAGGCATATTAACCGTTAAATTAACATTAATACTAGTAACACTACCAAAACGATTGGAAATAACAACATAAACAGTACTTGTTGCTGGAATTGTTGTATATGCTGTACCTACATTTAAAACATTTCCTGTTATAATTTCTATATTAGAAATATACCATTTATATGTTAAATCTGGACCACTACAAGAAACTCGAAATGTTGTTGTTGTATCTGTTAATGTAGTGACATTACTAGGTTGAATTATAATTGACGGTGGTGTCCTACTTGCATATAGTATAGCTCTTGATCCTAACATATGTTAAACTAAATCTCCTCCTAACAGCCATGAATTAGTAGCTACTTTAAATAAAGCAACACATGAATTTTGTGCGAAAGTTCTAACTTTATTAGTGGCAGCTAAAATAGCTACACCAGCACTTCCTATTACAGTAATTTGACCGCCACCTTGTTGGTACAATACTATATTAGTTCCAACGGGAAATGGTGTGGTATTATTATTAGGTACAGTAAATGTTATTGGGCTTGCATTATTAATTCCTATAACAGAATTAGCATGTGATAAATTTGCTGTAACCGCAGTTACAGCTAGGGAATAAACATTAGAGGCATCTACATAACCTTTGGTTGCGGCTTCGTTTACTGCAACAGGAGCACCAGATAAATATAAAGATCCCGTCATTGTATCACCAGATTTCTTTACATAAGTATTACCTAAAGAAGAAGTTCTCAAAGAAATTTCATCATCTACATATTTTTTAGTTGTAGAATGATTATTTGCTGTAGGCGCAGCATTTAAAGTTAAAAAGCCAGTCATTGTATCACCAGCTTTTTTGATGTAAAGAGTGTCAGCAGTTGTTATGCTTAGAAAATTGGCAGTTTTTGTAGCAATTTGACCAGTTACCCATTGCATGGTTGTAGCATGTTTAGGTTGGGTTGGATCTTTAAATAATTCAAGATCTCCACCAGTCATTACATCCCCAGATTTTTTTAAAAATGCAGTATTAGCAGCAGCAATAGTAAGATAATTTACTAAATTACTACTAGTACCAGCAACTGCATCATCTACATATTTTTTAGTTGTAGAATGATTATTTGCTGTAGGCGCAGCATTTAAAGTTAAAAAGCCAGTCATTGTATCACCAGCTTTTTTAACGTAAAAAGTATCAGCGTTTGTTGTACTTACAAAATTAGCAGTTCTTGTAGTAATTTGATCATCTACATATTTTTTATTTGATAAATGTTTAGTATTTGTTGGTGGATTTTCATTTGCAGCGGTAATAAAACCACCAGTCATAATTCCACCAGATAAAGGAATGTATCCACTAAGAGCTTTGCCAGAATTATTAATAGAATTTTGTACTGTATTAATTTGACCAGTCACCCATTGCATCGTGGTGGCATGTTTAGGTTGGGTTGGATCTCTAAATAAAGTAAGATCTCCCGCAGTCATTGTGTCTCCAGATTTACTTAAAAATAAATTTGGATTTGCCGGATTTATATCATTTATTGCTGATAATAAAGTACGTTTATTTACTGCATCATAATCTAAAACTGGATCTTTTACATTTGATATAAAATTATTATTTACACTTACTGTATTACTGAAATATGATAATCCAGTAGCACATAAAGATGCATTAATAAATAACGTTCCTGTAACTTTTTCATTTGGATTAAAAGTTAAGCCTCTTTTATCTAATTTATTTGCTAAATTTGAATTAGTTGTATTAAGATTTGCTTGTAAGCCATCTATTAAGGTTTTTACATTAGCTGAAACATCAGAACTTAATTGTTTAGCAAGAGATGAGTATGATATTTTTCGTGTATTAAAACTTCCAGTAGTAGTATCAGCAATATCAAATACTGTATAATCAGTATTTTTAATTGTCGTACTTTCAGTTAATCTATTTATGAACAAATCCATACATTTATTTATGCATCAGATACCCATCAACAATAGGATCTGGAATTCCTATTGATATTTTTCCAGAAGTAGGAGATTGTATAATATAATAAGTTTCTGGTTTTGGAAAAACAAAAGGAGGAACCATTACTTTTGTTGTTGGTCCCTTTAAACTTCCTTGTGTATGTATATCTTTTAAACTTAATGATAGTTTATTTTCACCAGATGCTAATGGCGAAGAATATCCAAATCCTATTTTATAAAAATCGTTATCATTTACTGTTAATCCAGTATTAATAGAAATTATATTTTTATATGTATCAGTAATTGGATTTTTTATATCAATATTTAAAACTTGTCCTATATTTGTTAAATTACATCTAATTGTGAGGAAATCTCTACCAATTAAAGTATTTGAATTGATATTAATAGTGTTTAGTATATTATTAACTGTTCCCAAATTAGTAAGTCCGGTTCCATTTTTAACAACTAATGATCCATTATTAGTTATCATTACTCCTACAGTTGCTCCTTTAACTACTGAATTTGCACCATATGGAGCAAATGCTAACCCAGAATATTTTCCACCACCAACTAATGTTGGATTATTAAATAGAAATGTTGAAAATCCTCCAGTTGCATTAGTGTTTGCACTGCTAAGTTTAAATTGAAATGACCAAGTTATATCAAAATTTGGACTATAAGCACTGTTAATAAAAAAATTGGTGGATGTATCAGCCATTTTAATTATTTATAATGAATAAATACTTTGATGGCAGGAAATGCACGATTCCACGATAAACTTCATAGAAAAAATCACCACACAAACCCAACAGTTGGATTTGCTGATAGTGCTAGCGATCCTATTGCTTCTCCATCTGAACCATTTCAAGGAGATTTTGTAATAAATGGCAAGTTAAGTAGTAATAGTGGAGTTAATGTATTGTCTGCTAACGTAACAGGAGATATTTATTGTAATAATATTCATATAAGTAGTGTTACTTATACTAATTTTATATCTGGTAATAGTACAGAAACAATCATAAGTGATAAAATGGTATCTGGTAATGGTGATAATACATTAACATTAGATTTCGAAACCGGAATTTATGCAAAATCTCCGTTCGTCTCAATTAGTAATACATTATGTTCGTTAAGCGCAATCACTTCTCCAGATGCAACATTTAACACATTAACAGTTAAAACTAGTTCTAATTTAATTGGACCATTAAGTGTATTAGGAAATAGTAATTTAAATGGTAATCTAAGTGTTGGTAATAATGTTGATATAAAAGGAAATGTTTTTATATCTGGAAATTTATCTGCAATGGGTGATGTATCCGTAATAGATACAAATATAATATCGACAAGTGCATTATCAGTGATAAATTACGGTCAAAGTAGTGCTCTGGTAGTAAACCAAATAGGAAATTATCCCACTGCAAGATTCCAAAATAATGGAACTGATATTTTCGTTATTTCTGGAACTAAATTAAATGTATATGGTTCATTATCTTCTAGCGAAAATATTAATGGTACTAATATAAATTTATTACAAAATACTTCTGGTGATTGGAATTCCGTATATAATACTGTTTCCTCTACTTCTGGTAACTGGAATTCCGTATATAATAGAGTTTCCTCTACTTCTGGTAATTGGGATTCCGTATATAATAGTGTTTCCTCTACTTCTAGTAATTGGGATTCTGTATATAATACAGTTTCTTCTACTTCTGGTAATTGGAATAAATCTTATGATTTTTTAACTTCTGGTGGAACAATTAGTGGTTCGATAAATTCTACAGGGGTTATATCCAGCTCTAATATTACTTCATTAAGTACAAAAATAGATTCTTTATGCAATGGATTTAATGTTTCTTTATCATCTAATGGTTATCAAAAATTGCCTAGTGGATTAATAATGCAATGGGGAACAGAAACAAACAGTATTAGTGGAGCTATTACTATTACATTTCCAATACAATTTACAAATGCAGTATATTCAGTGGTAGCAGTTCCTGTTGTGGATAACCCAACAGGGTGGGATACGGTGACATTAAGTGGATCACCCACATTAACAAATGCTGTATTTAATAGATTACACGGAGACGGAAGCACGGGGTTTAGTAACGCAGATTTTGATATAAAATATCAAGCAATTGGATATTAATTTAAAATGTACATCAAAGGAACATACATCAAACCATCTAACATAATAGCCTATAATAGTCCATTTACTATTACAGGACCAGTAGGTGGAACAATACGTGTAGGAGATAATTACACATTAAGTGTGGATGTAGTAGGCGTACCCCCATTTTATTATAAATGGTATAAAAATAGCATAGAAATTCCAAGTCAAATTAGTAATCAATTGATAATAACCAATGCAACATTAAATGATGACGCATCTTATTATTGTGTAATTTCTAATAATTCGTTTTCCAAACAAAGTAATACAGTAAAGTTAAACGTATATGAGCCACCACTTATAGTAAAACAGCCCGTATCAATTAATACAAATCCAAACACTACAGTATTTTTTGATGCATCTGCAACTGGATCTAGTCCTATTACATATAATTGGTATAAAGGAAATACATTAATATCATCTTCTGTTAATAATTTATTATATATTTTTAATACACAAACAACAGATATAGCAAATTATTATTGTGTGATGTCTAATCAAGTCGGATCGGTAACAAGTAATACAGTTCAATTATCTTTAAATACGCCATTAGCTGTAGTCACATTACCAAATAATATTACGTTAAATCCGGGTCAAACTTTAAATACTTCATTAAGCTGTACTGGAACAACACCAATTACAGCACAATGGAGAAAAGATGGTGTTAATGTTAAACCACAAACAGTTCATAATACTGGATCAATTCCATTATTAATAACTAATATGCAGGTAACAAATGAAGGTAATTATGATTGCGTACTAAGTAATATTGTTGGTACTATTACTAGTAATTCTTTTATAGTTCATGTAAATGAATCCGTAATATTTACATTACAACCCGTATCAACAACAATTCAAGTTGGAAATTCGCACACATTTAGTGTTGATGCTACTGGGAGCGAACCAATTTCTTATAAATGGATAAAAACTAATCCATATGTTGATTTAGGAAAATTTGGGAAAACATTAACTTTTAATTCAGCGCAATTATCTGATCAAGCAAATTATGCATGTGTAGCATCAAATGCTGTTGGTTCTGTTACCAGTACATCTGTTACTTTGTCTGTTGTACAAGCAGGCATAAACATTCAACCAATGGCTAAGACTATTGCTGCTGGTGGTAGTCATTCATTATTTTTAGGAATTGATGGTACATTATCAGGATGTGGTTTAAATAATTTCGGTCAATTAGGAGATGCAAATGCTACCAGTAGGTCAACACCAGTTAAAATTAATTTACCACCAGTTGCTATGGTTGCTATTGGTGCTAATCATTCATTATTTTTGGGAATTGATGGTACATTATCAGCATGTGGTTCAAATAATTATGGTCAATTAGGAGATGGTACTACAACTAATAGATCTACACCAGTTAAAATTAATTTACCACCAGTTGCTGCTATTGCTGCTAGTTTTTACAGTTCATTTTTCTTAGGAATTGATGGTACATTATCAGCATGTGGGCAAAATTACGGTCAATTAGGAGATGGAACTAAAACCCATAGGTCAACACCAATTAAAATTAATTTACCACCTATTGCTGATATTGCTTCTAAAAATAATCATTCATTATTCTTAGGAATTGATGGTACATTATCAGCATGTGGTAATAATACTTTTGGTCAATTAGGAGATGGAACTACTACCCATAGGTCAACACCAATTAAAATTAATTTACCACCAGTTGCTGCTATTGTTGTTGGTACATTTTACACATTATTCTTAGGAATTGATGGTACATTATCAGCATGTGGTTCAAATAATTACGGTCAATTAGGAGATGGAACTACTACCAATAGGACAACACCAATTAAAATTAATTTACCACCAGTTGCTGCTATTGCTGGTGGTGAAATTCATTCATTATTCTTAGGAATTGATGGTACATTATCAGCATGTGGTTCAAATAATTACGGTCAATTAGGAGATGGAACTACTACCAATAGGTCAACACCAATTAAAATTAATTTACCACCTATTGCTGATATTGCTTCTAAAAATAATCATTCATTATTTTTAGGAATTGATGGTACATTATCAGCATGTGGTAGTAATAATTACGGTCAATTAGGAGATGGTACTAATATTGGTAAATCTACACCAGTTAAAATTAATGTGCCTCTTATAAAACTTTAATTAGAGTGAATTAATTATTAACCATTTAAATCATAAGTTCCATATATAGAAGTATCATTTACTCCCATATCAATAACATGAGTAATGCTTTCTTGATCTGCTGATCCTTCGTAGGATTTTGGTGGAGATGATAACTCTCCCATAATATTACTAGATATTTTACCGTAGAATGTATCATCATTAACTTGTTCATTAACAGTTTCAATTGGAAGACCGGGTTCCCAACTATATTCTAGCCTTTTGGCTTTAATTTGCCATCCATAATGACCACCTAATGCGTTCATATTATCACCAATATCTTGATCCCTGCGTTGAGTAATTTGGAAATAATTTCCTCCTCTACCATTTTTACGATCATTTCCATATTCAGTCATACGAAATACATCACCAGATTTAGGTTCAATATCTTGACTTAATTCTGTATAGATAGTTACTCCAGACATAGCCTTTTCAAAATTAGCATAAGCCATGTAACCAGTAAGATCATCTTCAGAATTAAATCCAAATTTACTTAATGATAATGCAGATTCATTTAAATTTATAATCATCTTAACCGGAATTGGCCCATGATAAACAGAGGTAGGTTGCTCACCGTATAATGTATCTGCTCCAGATAAAGTCATGGTATTTACATAATAATCAATCTTTTGACCCATGCTATGTACCATTTCTTCCGCAACATTAGCAATAGTTTCTCTATCAGGAGTCAAACGACTTTTATCGTATAACTCATAACAATTAGATCCATTTCCCGCACCAGA
>Ga0078894_10001157_pt1 | contig 19392 bp, 12 predicted proteins | sample LauGreSu1BDMLBSD_2_FD_67506 | JGI IMG/M metagenome (GOLD analysis project Ga0078894, IMG submission 67506) | Freshwater lake microbial communities from Lake Michigan, USA - Su13.BD.MLB.SD (version 4) (version 4) | ecosystem: Environmental > Aquatic > Freshwater > Lake | place: Lake Michigan... | reverse complement strand
CCGCGACCTCGTCCTCCGCATCGAGCGTCGCACCGGCGAGCGCCGCGCGCGCGCGCGGCGCTCGCCGGTGCGACGCTCGATGCGGAGGACGAGGTCGCGGGATGGCTCGCCCTCTACGAGGGAGATCTCGCGGCGGCGCGGCAGGCGCTTCGCCATGTGCCGACGCCGGAGCAGGACGTCGTGCGCGCGCTCGCGCTGCTCAATCGGACGACGGCCGCCCGCGCGCCCGCCGTCGGTGCCGCCTTCCTCGCCCTCGGGCGCGCCGACACCACGGACGCGGTCCGTCGCTTCGAGGCGGCGGCCGCCGACCTCCCCGATGCGGCGCCGGTGCTCCTGGCGATGGCGGCGCGCCTCGAGACGGCGCGCGGTGCTGATCTCCGTGCGCGTCGCCTCTGGCAGCGCGTCGCCGCGGAGTATGCGGCGGCACCGGAGGCCGCGGAGGCGCACCTCGAGTGGGCGCGCGGCCTCTGGCGTGCCGGTGATGGCGAGGGCGCCCGCGAGCATCTCGAACATCTCATCCTCAGCTATCCCGGGAGCGCACTCGTGCCGCAGGCCCGCCGCGAACTCGATGCCCTCCGCACGGGGGTGGCCGCGTGACCCTCCGCTCCCTGGTGCTCGGTCTCCTACTCGCGGGTCGAGCCGCGGGCGCGCAGCACCTCCTGCTCCCGATGGACGAGGGGCAGGCGAATCATCTGAAGGCGTATGGCGTCGTCTTCGGGGCGCTCGTCGACAACGTCCGCAGCGAGTGGTTGATCAACTATCGCGGCGGGGCTTTCCTCGTCCCCGACCTGCCGAGCGTGCGCCGCGCGGCTGCGCTCGCGGGCGTGACGACCGAGCCCGTCGACGGCGGCGCCCTGGCGACGATGCGTCGGGAGATCGCCGAGGGGAACATGGACGCCGTGCCGCTGGAGCGCGCGCCGCGGATCGCGGTGTACACGCCGCCCGATGCACCGCCGTGGGACGACGCGGTGACGCTCGCGCTGAGCTACGCCGGGATCAAGTACGCGAAGATCTGGGACGACACGGTGCTCGCCACCGACCTCGCGCAGTTCGACTGGATCCATCTCTTCCACGAGGACTTCACGGGGCAGCAGAACAAGCTGCACCTGGGGTTCCGGGATGCGCCCTGGTTCGTGCAGGCGCGTGAGCGCGACCTGGCGATGGCGCGTGGCCACGGGCTCGCGGACATCCCCACGCTCAAGAAGGCGGTCGCGGAGAAGCTGCGTGCCTTCGTGGAGCGCGGCGGGTTCCTCTTTGCGATGTGCGGGGCCACCGAGACCCTCGAGCTCGCCCTCGCGGCCGCCGGCATCGACATCGCCGGACCGTATGCCGACGGCTCCCCCCTCGACCCCGCTGCCGACGCGAAGCTCGCCTGGGACCGGAGCTTCGCCTTCCAGGGCGCGCATCTGGAGTTCGCGCCTGGGATCAACGCGATGAGCGACATCGACGGGCACCAGGTGAACGTCCCCGCACGACGGCAGCCCCTCGGGACCTTCTCGCTCTTCGGCTTCTCGGCGAAGTTCGATCCCGTGCCGACGATGCTCGTGCAGAACCATCGGGCGGTGATGCCCGACTTCTACGGCGTGACGACGTCGTTCACGCGCCGGACGCTGAAGCCCGGTGCGACCGTGCTCGCGCAGGAGGAGGGGGCGCCCTGGGTGAAGTATCTCCACGGGTCGTATGGCCGAGGCTCCTGGACCTACCTGGGTGGGCACGATCCGGAGGATCCACAGCACAACATCGGCGCGCCGCCGACCGACCTCGCGCTCCATCCCAACTCGCCCGGGTACCGGCTGATCCTGAACAACGTCCTCTTCCCGGCTGCGAAGAAGAAGACGCTCAAGACGTGAGCGCACGCGACGAGTCTGGGATGGAAGCGCCACCGCCGGAGGGTGCCCGCGCGGCCGACGGGGCGGGGCACGGCGAGCCCGGCCGGATCGCCCCGGCGGCCGCGGCGGCGGTGCGCACCGCGATCCGCCTCGCTGGGGGGCGCGAGGTCTGCTTCGTCTGCACCATCGACGAGGCGGGGCTCGTGGTCAGCGCTCGCGTCGCGGCCCGCGGCGACGTGTCGAGCGTCCTCGCGCTGCCGGGCTTCGCGAACCGGGGCGAACTCCTGCTGCACAACCATCCGAGCGGATGGCTCGAGCCCTCGGGGGCGGATCTCGCTGTGGCCGCGCGCCTCCACGACGACGGGATCGGTTTCGCGATCGTCGACAACGACGCGAGTCGGCTCTATGTGGTCGTCGAGGTCCCGCGCGCTCGTCCCGCCGCCGCCATCGCACCCGACGACGTCGCCGGCCTGCTCGGCCCCGATGGCCCCGTGGCGCGGCGACTCGGCCGCTACGAGGACCGCCCGAGTCAGCGGGAGATGGCACGGCTCATCTCGTCCCTCTTCTCGCGCGGTGGGGTCGGGCTGATCGAGGCGGGGACCGGCGTCGGCAAATCGCTCGGCTATCTCATCCCCGCGTTGCGATGGGCGGCCGAAAGCGGCGAACGCACGGTTGTCAGCACCAACACGATCACGCTGCAGGAGCAGTTGACGGGAAAGGATCTCCCGTTCCTCGCGGAGGCGCTGACGGACCAGAAGGTGCGCTTCGCGTTGCTGAAGGGGTGGCGCAACTATTTGTGCCTGCAGCGTCTCGAGCAGGCACGGGCGCAGGGGCCGGCGCTCTTCGACGACGCCGCGTCGGTGGAGCTCGCGGCGATCGAGGCCTGGGCGGAGAAGACCATCGATGGCTCGCTCGCTGACCTCCCCGACCCGCCGCGCGGCGAGGTGTGGGACGAGGTCGCGGCGGAGGGGGATCTCTGCACGCGGCTCCGCTGCCCGCACTTCGAGCGCTGCTTCGTCTTCACCGCGCGCCGCGCCGCGGCGCAGGCGGACGTGATCGTCGTCAACCATCACCTGCTGATGGCCGACCTTGCGGTGCGGCGCGCGTCGCAGCGCTGGGACGAGGCCGCGGTGCTGCCGGCCTTCAAGCGCCTCGTGATCGACGAGGGGCATCACCTCGAGGACGCGGCCGCGTCGCACCTCGGGCAGGAGGTCTCGCGCCGGTCGCTCGAACGGCTCTTCAATCGGCTGGACCGCCGCGGCAAGGGGCTGCTCCCCGCGCTCGAGCGGGCCCTGTCGAAAGGGACCGACCTGCTGAGCGTCGCGAGCCTCGACCTCGTGCGGGCCCGCCTCGCGCCGTCGCTGCACACCTCGCGCGTGAAGGCAGCGGCGCTCTGCGACCTCCTCTCGGGATGGCTGGCTGTGCGGGACGAGCCGCAGGTGCGCCTGACCGACGCCTTCGCCGACGACGCGATCTGGGGCGACGGTCTCGGGGTGGCGCTCGACGACCTGCTCGCGGAGATCGACCTGCTCGGCGACGGGCTGCGGATGGTGCGGGAGCGCCTCGAGAGCGACGAGCGCCGCGCCGAGGAACTCGCCCCGTTGCTCAACGAGGTGCGTGGGGTCACGCGTCGACTCGCCGGCGCCGGTGATGCGCTGCGCGCGGCGCTCCGGCCGGACGGTGACGGCCTGCCACGCGTGCGCTGGCTCGAGCGCCGAGGCGGGGAGGGGAACGTCGGCGCCACCGCCGTCCCGCTCGATCTCGCGCCGGTGCTCCGTGAGGACCTCTTCCGCCGCGTCGAGACGGCGGTGGTGACGAGTGCGACCCTCGCCGTCGGTGATGGCTTCGACTTCCTCACCCGACGTCTCGGCCTCGACGATCCCGAGCTTGAGCCCGTGACCGCGACGCTCGCCTCCCCGTTCTCGTATCCGACGCAGGCGGTGCTCGCCATCCCGAGCGACTTCCCGGCGCCGAACCTCGATGGTGGGGCGCACTTCGCCCGCACCCTCGGGGCCGCGGAGGATCTCATCGCCTTTGCGGGCGGCGGCGTCTTCCTCCTCTTCACGAGTCATCGGGATGTGCGCGAGGCGGCGCGGGTGCTGCGGGAGCGCGGGGTCGCTGGGGCGCATCCGCTGCTCGTCCACGGGGAGGCCCCGCGCGACGATCTGCTCCGCCGATTCCGCGCGCACGGCGACGCCGTACTGGTCGGCACCGCGAGTTTCTGGGAGGGGGTCGACATCCCCGGCCGCGCGCTCCGTGGACTCGTGCTGGCGCGGATCCCGTTCCGCGTCCCGACGGAGCCCGTCACCGCGGCGCAGTGCGAGGCGATCGAGGCCGAGGGGCGGAGCGCCTTCGACGAGTACATGATCCCGCACGCCGCGCTGCGGCTCAAGCAGGGGTTCGGCCGGCTCATCCGCACCGCGGACGATCGGGGTGTGGTGGTCATCTGCGATCCGCGCGTCGTCACGAAGGGATACGGACGGCGCCTCCTCCATGGGCTCCCGCCGGCGGCCCGGTTGCAGGGGCCTTGGGCGCTCCTGCGCGACGGCCTCCGCGCCTTCTACGCGTCAGGGACCGATACCCCGTCCGGAGGGTAGATTCCCGACATGACTCGACCGGGAAAGCTCGTCTGCGTGGGCCGCAATTACCGCGAGCACGCGAAGGAGATGGGGAACGAGGTGCCGACGACGCCAGTCGTCTTCCTCAAGCCCCCCTCGTCCGTCATCGCCGACGGCGAGGCGATCCTCCTGCCCCCCGATGTCGGCCGCGTCGACTTCGAAGGAGAGATCGGTCTCGTGATCGGTTCGCGCCTCTCGAAGGCCACGCCCGCTGCGGCGGCCGCGGCGGTGCGTGGGATCGTCGCCGTGAACGACGTGAGCGCGCGCGACCTGCAGAAGTCCGACGTGCAGTGGTGGCGTGCGAAGGGCGCTGACACCTTCGGACCGATCGGCCCCGAGCGGCTGGGTACGCCGGATTTCGCGGCGCTCGAGGTGATCACGCGGGTGAACGGCGTCGAGCGGCAGCGTGGGCGGAGCGCCGACATGCTCTTCACCATCCCCGACCTGCTCGTCTTCATCTCGGCGTGGGTCACGCTCGAGCCGGGCGACATCGTGTTGACGGGGACGCCGGAAGGGGTCGGGCCCTTGGCCCCAGGCGACGTGGTCGAGGTCGAGGTGCCGGGCTGGAGTCGCGTCCGCAACCCGGTCCGCGCGGGCTGATGGGGCAGGGGCGGCGGGCGATCCTCCCGGCGCGCTCGCGGCGTGACCCGCGCGCGTCGCTCGTGGCGCTCGTCATCCAGCTGGTCGTGGTCGTCGTACTCGCACGGATGGTCGTCTTTCCGGCGGCGATGGACCTCTTCGGGGGGCTCAGTGACCTCGTCCGCGAGCACCGGGTGACGTACGTGGTGCCGACCCCCGTGCGCGTCGGTGCGCCGGGCGCGCGCCCCCGCGATGGTGGTGATGGGCGGCCCGCATCGGAGACGCCGCCGGAGCGGGCGGTCGAGCCGGAGCCGGTCGTCGCGCCCGCCGTGGTGCCGAGCGGTGTGCCCACACGCCCCGGTCGCGCGGCGCCGATTGGGCCCGGGTCTGGCCCGGTGATCGGCGGGGGCGGGCCGTTGCAGGGGATCCAGCCCGGGTTCAACGACCCGCGCCTCTGGCCCACGCCGCGCCCCTACGAGGAACCGCGCCCCTTCCCGATGACCCGAGCCGATTCGCTCGAGGCCGTGCTCCATGCCTTCGGCGAGCGCTTCGTCGATTCGGTCAGTCGCGCCGCACCCACGGGGCGGCAGCCGGGGGACTGGACTTGGGAGCGGAATGGCCGGAAGTACGGGATGGATCCGCAATACATCCGGCTCGGCAAATACTCGATTCCGACCGCGCTCCTCGCCCTCCTCCCGCTCAACGTCCCGGCGAATGGGCTCGAGATGGAGCGCGCCCGGCGCCTGAGTTCGATGCGCTCGGAGATCATGGAGCAGGCCGAGCGCCGCGCCCGCGACGATGATTTCTACGCCGCCGTCCGGGCGCTCCGCGAGCGGAAGGAGCGCGAGCGCCGTGAGGCGGAGGCGGCGCGTCGCGGGAGCGCGTCGTCCGCCACGACCACCCCTCGTCCCCCGATGCCATGACGCTGCCCCGTCGCCGTTTTGTCGAGCAGGCCGCCACGCTCGCCGCGCTCCCGTTCGTGGACCGGTGGCTCGGCGGAGATCTCGGCGCGGGCCTCCACGCGGATCTCCGCCGGCTGACCGATGTCGCCCCGCTCCGCGCCGATGGCGCGTGGGTGAATTCGGCACTCGCGCGATTCGACGCCATCGGGCGCACGGCGAGCGGAATCAACCGCGTCGCCTACTCCGAGGGCGACCTCGCGGGACGCACCTTCACCCTCGACCTGTACCGCACCGCGGGGCTCACGCCGCGGATCGACGCCGCCGGCAACATCATCGCGCGCATCGCGGGGACCGACCCGCGCCTCCCCGCCATCGTCATCGGGTCCCACGTCGACTCGGTCACCGATGGCGGGAACTTCGACGGCCCCGTCGGCACCTTCGGCGCGATCGGCGTCGCCCGCGCGCTGCAGGCGCAGGGCGTCCAGCTCCGTCATCCGCTCGACGTGGTCTGCTGGCAGAACGAGGAGGGTGGCACCATCGGGAGCAAGCTCGCGATTGGCGCGCCGGTGGACCTCGCGAGCGTCGCCCGGTCCGGCAAGACGATCCGCGAGGGAATCACACTCACCGGTGGTGACCCGTCGCGCCTCGCCGAGGCCGTTCGGCCGCGTGGCAGCGTCGCCTGCTACCTCGAGCTGCACATCGAACAGGGCGGCAACCTCGATCGATCGGGCACGCCGATCGGCGTGGTGCTCGGGATCGTCGGGCTCAAGTGGTTCGAGGTGACGATCGACGGCTTCGCCAACCACGCGGGCGCGACGCCGATGGACCAGCGGCAGGATGCGATGCTCGCGGCGGCGAAGTTCACCGTCGCGGTGAACGAGGCGATCCGCTCGGAGCCAGGGCGTCAGGTCGCGACCGTGGGACGCGTGGTCGCGCTGCCGAACACACGCAACGTCATCGCCGGCCAGGTGCAGCTCACGGTGGACCTCCGGGACCTCGACGCGGCCAAGGTCGCGCGCTTCGCGTCGCGATTCCAGCAGATCGGCCGCGAGATCGGCGCGGCGACGAACACCACCTTCGCGTTCCGCGAGGCGACGAGTAGCGAGCCGGCGATGGCTGACCCGCGCGTCATGGGGTGGATCGAGGCGAGCGCCGGCGCGCTCGGGCTGGGGACGCAGCGGATGCCCAGCGGGGCGGGGCACGACGCGCAGGAGATGGCGCACCTCGGCCCGATGGGGATGATCTTCGTGCCGAGCGTCGGTGGGATCAGTCACTCCCCGCGGGAGTTCTCCCGGCCGCAGGACATCGCCAACGGTGTCGACGTGCTCCTCAACACCGTCGTCGCCGCGGACCGCGCGCTGGACGCGTAGCGGTCCATCGCGGGCGCGCCGCGTGTGTGCGCGGCGCGCACGGCCTCACCCCATCGTGCCGAGCATCGCCTCGGCGTCGGCGATCCGCCGGAGCGTACGCTCGCGGCCGAGGGCGACCATCACGTCGAAGATCCCCGGCGAGACGCCGAGGCCGGTGAGCGCCACACGGAGCGGCTGGAAGATCTTTCCGCCGCCGACGCCCTGTGCCTCGGCGAGGGCACGGAGCGCCTCCTCCATCGCGGCGGGCTCCCAGTCGGCGAGCGCGGCGAGCGTCTCGCGCGTCGCCGCGAGGAGTGGACGCACGACGGCAGGCTCCTTCCACTGCTTGGCCACTGCGTCGGCGTCGTACTCGATCACGTCACGGAAGTAGGGCACCGCCTGCCGGACGATGTCGTCCACGAGGCGAGACCGGACGCGCAGGAGGTCGAGGAGCGTCAGGTACCAGTCACGGCGCGCGGCGAGGTCGGCGGCGGTCGCGAGCCCCGCGGCCACGAGCAACGGGGTCACGCGCGGTTCGAGCGCCTCGAGCGGGAGGCGTGAGAGGTGCTGCCCGTTCATCCACTCGAGCTTCTTCGGATCGAAGACGCTCGCCTTGCGGAGGAGGCCGTCGGTGGAGAAGGCCTCGATCAACTGCTCGAGCGACATCACCTCGTCGAAGTCGCCGCCGGGGGACCAGCCGAGGAGGGCCAGGAAGTTCACCATCGCCTGCGGGAGGATCCCGAGGTGCTGGTAGTCACCGACCGCGGTGGCGCCGTGGCGCTTGGAGAGTTTCTTCCCGTCGGTGCCGTGGATCATCGGCAGGTGGCCGAACCGCGGGAGGGTGGCGCCCAGGGCCTCGTAAAGCAGGATCTGCTTCGGCGTGTTCGAGATGTGATCGTCACCGCGCATCACGAGGGTGACGCCCATCGCGATGTCGTCGGAGACGACCGCGTGGTTGTAGATCGGCGTCGCGTCGGAGCGGAGGATGACGAAGTCCTCGATGTCCTTGTTCGGGAAGGTGATGACGCCGTGCACGAGGTCATCCCAGCTCGTCTCGCCGGCGGGCACGCGAAATCGCAGCACGTGCGGCACGCCCGCCGCGACGCGGCGCTCGACCTCGGCGGGCGGGAGGAGGTCGCAGCGGCGGTCGTACTTGAAGGCCTCCTTGCGGGCTTCGGCCTCTTCGCGGCGCTTGGTCAGCTCCTCCGTGGTGCAGAAGCAGCGGTAGACCGCGCCCGAGGCGAGCATGCGGGCGGCGTCCGCGCGGTGCCGCTCGAGATTGGCCCCCTGGAACACCACCTCCTCGTCCCAGTCGAGCCCGAGCCAGGTGAGGCCCTCGAAGATGGCGCGCGTGGACTCGTCGGTGGAGCGCGCCTTGTCGGTGTCCTCGATGCGGAGGAGGAACTGGCCGCCCGTCTTTCGGGCGAGGAGCCAGTTGAAGAGAGCGGTGCGCGCCCCGCCGACGTGGAGGTAACCGGTCGGCGAGGGGGCGAAGCGGAGGCGCGGCGGAGTGGGTGCGGTCATCGGGGTCTGGATGTGCGAACGGGCCTACCGGCGCGAGGGCGCGGCAGACCCGTACCACGGAGACGGAGGGATTCGAACCCTCGATACAGGTTTAAGCCCGTATAACGGTTTAGCAAACCGTCGCCTTCAGCCTCTCGGCCACGTCTCCTTCGCGCCGGCCGACGGAGCCGAGCGAACGCGTAATGTCGCGGGTGCGGCGGGGTGGGGCAAGCCAGAGGCGCGTATCCGATGCGTCGTGGTGTCTCTGACGCGTGCTCCGATGCGGGCGTCCCGTGCGCGGGTGGAGCGGGTCGCGGCGACTCGTAGTGTGTCGTGCAGCGGAGGGCCTGGGATTCGAACCCAGAAGTCCTTTCGGACGGCGGTTTTCAAGACCGCTGCAATAGCCATTCTGCCAACCCTCCTGATGTGCGGCGGGGCCGACATCGCGCCTCGAAGATAGTCACCCCGTGGGGGTCGGTGAGATGGGAGCCTAGTGCGACGGATCGCGTGCGGCAGAATACTTGAAAGAAATCATCAGGATTGCGCATCATCCTGCTCTGGGGCTATGAGAATCGTTCTCAACTTCTGGCGAAAAAGGGGAGTGTTTTGGTCCCGTTGTTCGAGAAAATGGCGCGCAGTCAGGGCCGATTGAGCCGGCGCATCGCGTTATTCCGCAATGGGTTGGTGTCGATGGCGCTCGCCGGCTCAGCCCCGCGCCTCGCCACCACGCAGGAGCCCCAGCCCGCGCTGCCGAAGGCGGTCGACACCGTCCGGGTCATCGGCACCAAGGACGGCTACCGCGCTCGCACCACGCGGTCCCTGACACGCACCCCGACCTCGCTGATGGAGACCCCGCAGGCGGTCACCATCATCACGCGCGACGCCATCGAGGACCAGGCCATCACCGGCCTCGGGGACCTCGTCCGCTACGTGCCGGGCGTGACGATGGCCCAGGGTGAGGGTCACCGCGATGCCCCCGTGCTCCGCGGCAACATCAGCACGGCGGACTTCTTCGTCGATGGGGTCCGCGACGACCTCCAGTATCTCCGCGACCTCTACACCGTCGAGCGGGTCGACGTCATCAAGGGCCCGGCAGCGCTCACCTTCGGGCGTGGTACCGGGGGCGGCGCGATCAATCGCGTGATGAAGTCCGCCGATGGCCGTCGGGTCCGCGCGCTCGACCTCACGCGCGACGGGTTCGGGCAGGCGCGCCTGGCGGGCGACCTCGGCGGGGCGGCGGGGGAGCGCCTCGCGTGGCGCCTCAACGCCGTGGCAGAGGAGAGCCGCACGTTCCGTGAGGCGATGGCGATCCGACGTCGCGGGGTCGCGCCCGCCGCGCGGCTGGCGCTGGGGGCGCGCACCACCGTCGAGGTGCAGGGCGAGGTGTTCGCCGACGACCGGACCGTCGATCGCGGCGTCCCCTCGCTCGACGGCGGGCCGTGGCGCGGGTCCACCACGGCCTACTTCGGGAATCCCGCCGCGTCGCGCAGCACGATCGACGTCGCCACACTGCGCGCGGCGCTCGACCACGCGTGGGGCGATGCGCTCACGCTGCGCACGGTGCTCTCGGTCGGTGACTACGCGAAGTGCTATGACAACGTCTTCCCGGGTGGCGCCGTCTCCGCCGCCGATCGCACGGTGCCGATCGCGGCCTATGAGAGTGCCACCGACCGTGCCAACGCGCTCGCGCAGATTGATCTGGTCTGGACCCCGACCCTCCGTGGCCGGCGACACACGATGCTCCTCGCCCTCGAAGGCGGACGTCAGCGGAGCGACAACCGACGCATCAACGCGGCGGGCACCATCGCGAGCCTCCTCGATCGCGGTCGCGCCTTCCTCCCCGACTACGGCCGTCCGGCCGCCATCGACAACGCGAACGACCTTGGGCTGGCCGCGCTCGTCGCGCAGGACCAGTTCGCCCTGACCGACCGCCTCACCGCCGTCGCCGGCGTGCGGTGGGACCGCTTCGCGCTCCGGTTCGACGATCGCCGCCCCGAGGCGACGGATCTCCAGCGGACCGATGCCTTCGCGTCGCCACGCCTGGGGCTCGTCTGGGCGGCCCGGCCGGCGCTCGCGCTCTTCGGGGGCTGGACGACCGCAGCCCTCCCGCAGTCGGGGGAGCAGTTCAACCTCCTCGACGCCACGCGTGTGGCGCTCACCCCCGAGCGCTTCGAGAACGTCGAACTCGGTCTGCGCTGGGAACCCGGTGAGGCGCTGCTCGTGAGCGCGACGCTCTATCGGCTCAACCGCACGAACACGGTGGCTCCCAGCCCGACCGCCGGTCTGGTCGTGCAGACGGGCGCGCAACGCGCGGAGGGGCTCGAGGTCGCGCTCCAAGGCCACGTCACGCCGCGGTGGCGGACCATCGGTGCGTTGGCGGTGCAGGAGGCGTGGATCACCCGCACCACCCGGGCGGCCCCGGCGGGGCGTCGCGCTCCGCTCGTCCCGCGGGTCAGCGCCTCGCTCTGGAACCGCGTCGACGTGCTGCCGCGTCTTGGCGTCGCCGTTGGTGTCATCCATCAGGGCGCACAGTTCGCCTCGATCACCAACGCCGTGACGCTACCGGCCTACACACGGGTGGACGGCGCCGTCTCCCTCGATCTCTCCACGCGCCTGCGCCTGCAGGTCAACGCCGAGAACGTGACGGGCACGCGCTACTGGTTCACCGCGCATACCGACGACAACCTCTCGCCGGGCGCCCCCACGCTGGTCCGCGTGGGTCTCTCGCTGCGCTATTGACCATCCCGCCGGCACCGCAGTGCCGCGGCCGGCATCACTCCGGCCGCGCGGCGGTGTCCGGGCTCGCCGCCGGTGCCGGCATCTGCGCCTCGAGGCTCGCCGCGATGTCGTCGAAGCGCATCGCGCGGGCGATGTCGCGCACGGTGCCGATCATCCGCTCGGCATCGGCACGGAGCCCGATCTGATTGAGCGCCTCGGCGGTGCTGATGCCGGTGCTCACGAGCAGGAAGGGGATGCCGCGCGACGGCGCGTCCACCCAGCCGCCACGCCGGATGAGCGAGGCCGGACCCTTGAACTCATCCCAGAGCTGCTTCGAGCGGAGCACGTCGACGTACCCCTCACCGGGCACGGGGACGACGGTCGCGCTCGCCGTGACGGGCCGGTTCACGACGCGGCGCGCGTGCCCCTGCATCACGACGTACGGGCCGAGGCCGAGCGACTCAGCCAGGTCGGCGGAGGTTCGGCTGAAGTGGACCACGCGGATGTCGTTCTCGATCAACATCTGCAGGACGAGCACCTCCGCCAGCGGGAGGATGCGCGGTTGGATGACGGCCCGGATGCTGTCCTTGGTGACCAGAACCGGTTCCCGGATGTCCTCGTAGAGACGCGTCCGAGCGAGGTCAGTCCCCTGCGCGAGCGACATCGACAGCACGGGCGTCGTCGGCTTCGGCCACGTGCGGTCCGCGTAGGCCTTCGGCCCCTTCGCCGCGTCGTACTCGTAGATCGGCCGACGGATCATCTGCCGGACGTACCACTCGGTGTTCAGCAGCGAGGTGTTGGCGATCACGACATCCTTGCGGACGCCGAGCACTTCCTGGGCATACCAGAGCGGGAAGGTGTCGTTGTCCCCGACGGTGACGAGGATCCCGTACGGTTCCACCGAGTTGAGCATGTCGATGGCGAACGCCGAGGTGTCGTCCTCGCCCGCGCGAGAGGCGGACGACCAGTTCGCGACCATTGGGATGAACGCGACGGCGAGGAGCGGGGCGCTGAGCAGCCAGCTCCGGCGCGTCGGGAGGTCGAAGCGCTGCGTCCCCACCTGCGTCGACTGGTGCCCGAGCGTCACGGCGACGGATTCCCAGAGGTAGACCAGCCCCAATGCGGCCCAGACGCTCCAGGCGGAGAAGCTCCAGAGATAGAAATAGTCGCGGTCACGAACCTCGCGGGCGACGGTCCCGCCGAGCTCGGGTGCCTGCGACGCGCCGTACTTGAAGTTGAGATAGAAGATCAGGCCGAGCGTCAGCGTGAGCATCAGCGGGCCGAAGAACGCGAAGCTGTGCGGGTCCCGCTTGTAGTGGACCCAGCCGCCAAGGAGCCCCAGGAGGAGGAAGAACGCGGCCACCGCGCCCTGCAGTCCCGGGCGCTCCGCATAGGCGTCGCGGATCCATTGCCACTTGAAGTAGAGCCACCACATCCCGACCTGCGCCGAGAAGGGGGCCATCCGCTCATACACCGGGGGCTTCTGGTACTGCCCGCGGTTGAAGTTGTACATGAACTGCTCGTAGGTCTCCCGCGAGAAGGTGCAGGAGGCTTCGAGCTTCTCCCAGCAGCCCGTGGGCTCGCCCTCGCTGATCGCGGGGAAGTGCGCGGCGCGGATGGGCTGCGTCGCGAACGGCGTGGCCCCGAGGACCGCGGCGCCGACCATCGCGAGGAGGAGTCGCCAGCGGAGGAGCACGGCGGGGCGACGGACCAGGATCGCGATGCCGAGCGCGGGGATCGCGAGCATCCCCGCCATGTGGTTCGCGTAGCCAAGCCCGCACAGATACGCGACGAGGACGAGGAGGCGGTTCGCCTTGGGGGCGTCCGGCTCGTCGCACCACCGCACCACGAGCCACGCGCAGATGGCGAGGCCCGCGAGGGAGACGGTGTAGACCTTCTCGTTCACCACCGAGTTCCCCCAGACGGTGAACGCCGTGGCGCCGATCAGGACCGCGAGCGACCCGCCGACGATGCGCTGCCACCGCTCGGCGAACCAGCCGACGAGGACGCGCTCGGTGATCAGGAACCACATGCCGGCGCTGACGGCGCTGGAGAGCGCGGCGAGGAGGTTCACGCGCATCGCGACATTCGGCGCGATCGGGAGGATCGACGCCACGCGACCGATGAGCACGAAGAACGGATTCCCCGGCGGGTGCGGGAGACCCATCGTGTACGCCGCCGCGATGTACTCGCTCGTGTCCCACATCGCCGAGTCGGGCGAGAGGGTCACGATGTAGAGGAGCAGCGTCAGCCCCGCCGCGATCGTGGCGGCGAGGTAGGAGGGGCGGTAGTCGAGCGTCGTCGAGGCCATCGGGTCGTCGGCTGGGGAGACGGGGAAAGCTAGGGCGCAGGCCCGGGGGGCGGGAGCCGCGTCGCGGATCGGTGCCGGGCGCGGGCGGGCGTGGGTGCCGCGTCGGGCGCCGTGTTCTGTGGGCGCGCTAGTGCCTGAAGGTGCGGCGCCCGGTGAAGATCATGGCGATGTCGTGCGCATCGGCGGCGGCGATGACCTCCGCGTCGCGCACGGAGCCGCCTGGCTGGATGATCGCGGTGACGCCAGCCGCTGCCGCCTGTTCCACGCCGTCCGCGAAGGGGAAGAAGGCGTCGGACCCGAGCGCAGAGCCGCGCGTCTCGTGGCCGGCGGCCCGTGCCTTGTGCGCCGCGAGGAAGGCGGCGTCGACGCGCGACATCTGTCCCGCGCCGATCCCCAGCGTCGCGCCATCGCGCGCGAGGACGATCGCGTTCGACTTCACACTCGCCACCGCGCGCCAGGCGAAGGCGAGGTCGGCCCGCTCCGCCGTGGTCGGCGGCCGGCGGCTCACCACCGTCCACGCCCCCTCGTCGAGGGGCGGGGTGGCGCGCTCCTGCACGAGGATGCCGCCGCGCACCCCCTTCACATCGAGGGTGGGGACGATCTCGGCGGCAGAGCCCTCGAGGATGCGGAGGTTCTTCTTCGCCCCGAGCGCGGCGAGCGCCTCAAGGGTGTAGGCGGGGGCGACGACGCACTCCACGAAGAGCTGCGCGACCGCCTCCGCAGCGGCGAGATCCACCGGCTGCGAGAAGGCGATAATCGAGCCGAACGCGGAGACGGGGTCGCAGGCGAGCGCCTTCCGGTAGGCCTCCACGGGGGTCGGGGCGACGGCGAGTCCGCAGGGGGTCGTGTGCTTCACGATTGCGCAGGCGGTCTCCCCGGTGAACGGGGCCACGGCGAGCATCGCCCCCTCGAGGTCGAGGAGATTGTTGAATGAGAGCTCCTTCCCGCCGTGCTGCCGGAGCGCGCCGAGTCCGCTCCCCCGACGCTCCACGTAGAAGGCCGCCCCCTGGTCGGGGTTCTCGCCGTATCGCAGCGGCTGCGCGCGCTCGAAGGCGAGGGTGAGCCGCTCGGGGAAGCGCTCGCCGCGCTGTGCGGCGAACCATCCCGCGATCGCCGCGTCGTACGCCGCCGTGTGCGCATACACCTTCTCTGCGAGGTCACGACGGAGCGTGGTGTCCCCACCGCTCGTGAGCGCGTCGAGCACCCGCGCGTAGTCCGTGGGGTCGACCACCACGGTGACTGCGGCGAAGTTCTTCGCCGCGCTCCGCAGCATCGAGGGGCCCCCGATGTCGATCTGCTCGATCACCTCGTCCGGCGCAATCCCCGGCGTCTCGGCGGTCCGCACGAACGGGTAGAGGTTCACGCAGACGAGGTCGATGGGGGCGATCCCGTGCGCGGCGATCGCCGCCATATGCTCCGGCAGGTCGCGTCGTGCGAGGAGGCCGCCGTGGACCGCGGGGTGCAGCGTCTTCACGCGCCCGTCGAGCATCTCGGGGAACCGCGTCACGTCGGCGACATCGGTGACGGCGAGGCCCGCCGTCCGCAACGCCTTCGCGGTGCCGCCGGTGGAGAGCAGCGTGTAGCCGAGCGCCTGCAGCCCCTCGGCGAAGGGGACGAGGCCGGTCTTGTCGGAGACGGAGAGCAGGGCAGCGGGCATCGACGGATGGGTCAGGCGGAGTGTGAGGGCGGTGCGTCCGCGGGGACGAACCGCTCGAACGGGAGGGATGGGGCGGTGACGACCCGCCCCGCCTCGAGACGGAGCGCGCCGGCACAGAGTGCGGCGACGCAGCGGGGGTAGAGACGATGTTCGACGGCGAGCACTCGCGCCGCGACGGCCTCGGCGTCATCCGTCGGATGGACGGGGACGGCCCACTGCGCGATCACGGCGCCCTCGTCGTAGCGCTCGTCGACGAAGTGCACCGTCGCGCCGGTGGTGGTGACGCCGGCACGGATGACGGCCTCATGCACGTGGTGGCCGAACATCCCGGGGCCACCGAAGGCGGGCAGGAGCGCGGGGTGGATGTTCACGAGGCGGCCGCGGAAGGCGGCGACGACCTCGGACGGAATCAGCCGCAGATAGCCGGCGAGGGCGACGTGCGTCACGCCGGCCGCCTCGAGGCACGCGAGGAGGCGGTGGTTCTCGCGCGCCGGGAGGTGCGTGGTCGCGATCCCCGCCCGTCGCGCGCGGTCGAGGGCACCGGCGGCGGCGCGGTCGCTCACCACGAGCACGACCGCACCCGGCGCGGAGGCGCCGAGCGCGGCGAAGTGGTCGAGAATCGCCTGCAGATTGCTGCCGCCCCCGGAGGCGAGCACGGCGAGCCGCGCGCGCGGGTCGGTCACGTCGGCGGTCACGTCGGCGGTCACTCGGGGCATCCCGGCGGGAGGAGGGCGGCGGCGACGGCCTGGCGGTCGGGCGCGAGGTGTGCCTCCTGCGCCGCACGCTCCCGCTCGTCCGGCGGCGTCTCCTCACTCGGCACGAGGAGGCCCCGACCACCGAAGACGAGGGCGGGGGCGACGTCGTGCCAGCGGTCCCCGATCCACGCGGAGCGTGGCAGGTCGATGGCGAGATCCTTCGCCGCCGCCTCGTAGAGGGCCGTCCCCGGCTTCCGGCAGCGGCAGGGTCCGGTGAACTCGGGGTGGTGCGGGCAATGGTAGGTCGCGTCGAGCGTCACCCCCTCGGCCGCGAGCAGCGCGTCGAGGCGCGCGCGCACGGCCTCGTACTGCGCCGGCGTGATGAGCCCGCGCGCGATCCCCGCCTGATTCGTGACGACGACGAGCGCCCATCCTGCCGCACGGAAGGCGCGCAGCATCGCGCCGGCACCGTCGAGGAGACGGACCTGCTCTGGGTCGCGGAGATAGTGCGCGTCGTGGATCAGGGTGCCGTCACGGTCACAGAAGAGCGCTGGCCTCACGAGAGCGCCTCCCGCACGAGCGCGACGAGCGTCGCGTCGTCCTCCGGCGGGAGGCTGCGCAGGTCGAGACGCACGCGGCCCTCGGCGATCCGCGCGACCACCGGGATGCGTCCGGCGCGCAGCCGCCGTTCGATCGCCATCGCGTCGCCGCTGAGCGTGACCGCCGAGGACGGGATCCGCGCCGTCGGGAAGGCGCCGCCGCCGACGGTCGCCTCGCTCGCCTCGACCGCCGCCGTCGGTCCCATCGCGGCGGCCACCGTGGTCGCACGCGCACGGATGTGCTCGGGCGCCGCGGTCAGCATCGCGAGCGCCGGGATCTCGGTCCGCGCACGCGCGGGGTCGCGGTAGAGCGCGAGGGTCGCCTCGAGCGCGGCGAAGGTGAGCTTGTCGACGCGGAGCGCGCGGGCCATCGGATGGCGTCGCAGCGTCTCGACCGCGGCGCGTGTCCCGAGCACGATCCCCGCTTGCGGGCCGCCGAGGAGCTTGTCGCCGCTCATGATGACGAGCGTCGCCCCGGCCCGGACCGCCTCGGCGGCGGTGGGTTCGCCGGTCAGGCCCCACGCCGAGAGGTCGAGGAGGAGGCCGCTCCCGAAATCGTGGATGAGCGGGAGCCCAGCGCCTGACGCGATCGGCACCAGGTCGGGAATCGTCGTCTCGGCGACGAATCCTTCGAGCGCGAAGTTGCTGCGGTGGACCTTCACGATCGCTGCGCTCCGCGGGCCGATGGCGCGCGCGTAGTCGGCGGCGTGGGTGCGGTTGGTGGTCCCCACCTCGACGAGCGTCGTTCCGCTCGCGGTCATGATCTCCGGGACGCGGAAGCTCCCGCCGATCTCCACGAGCTCGCCGCGACTGACGAGGGTCTCACGGCCGGCGGCGAGCGCCTGGAGCGCGAGCACGAGCCCCGCCGCGCAGTTGTTGACGACGAGCGCATCCTCCGCGCCGGTGAGTTCGCGCAGCAGCGCGGTCGCGTGGCCGTGCCGGTCGCCGCGTGCGCCGGCGGCGACGTCGTACTCTAGGGTCGAGCCGCCGCGCGCCACCGCGGCCATCGCCTCGAGGGCCGCAGGCGCCAGCGGCGCGCGGCCGAGGTTGGTATGCAGCACGACGCCCGTGGCATTGAGCACGGGGCGGAGCGAGGCCTGTGTGCGCGCCGTGAGGTGACGCGTCACCTCGACGGCCCACGCGGCGTCATCGGCGGGGAGCGCGGCACCCCCGCGGGCGGCGGTGAGGATCGCGCGCACGGCATCGGTCACCATCGCGGGGGTCCAGTGCGCCGCGCAGGCTCGCACCTGCGCCCCGTCGAGCACCGTCCCCACCGCGGGGAGCGCGCGGCGCGGATCGGTCACGGCCGTCGCGGTCGCGCGGCGGTGGAGTCCTTCGGCGCCGGTGGGCGGACGCGGATCTCGCGTTCGGAGTCGCGCACGCGGCCGGTGAGGCCACGCACCTGCTGGACCTTCAGTCGATACGTCCCCGGCGGGAGCGGCTGCTCGAGGGGGACGACCCACCCGAGAATCGGGACGGGCCGCTCGAGCGTCGGCGCGGGGCGAGCGTTCACTGACGAAGCCGCCACGGCCGCAGGCGCAGGAGCGACTGAGTCCACCACACTGGTATCTGCCTCGGCGGCCCGTGCGGCACGGAGCGAGTCGAAGCGCGCGCCCGGGATGGCGAGCCCGATCGGGACGCGCGAGGAATCGGCGCGCTGCAGCGTCACCGTCGTGCCGACGGGGGACCAGTCGGGGGCCGGGGCGCGGTCGAACTTCAGCCGCAGGCCCGTCGAGTCGACGAGCTCCACGCTCTCGAGACGCGGCCCGATGGTATCGTGCTCGAAGGCGTAGAGCGCGCGCGTCGCGGTGTCACCCACCGTCACGGTGGCGGTGTCGAAGGCCTCGCGGCCGTCGATCGTCCCGTTCTGGTTCTGGTCGATCCAGCCGCGCAGGTGGTAGCGGCCAGGCGCGAGGGTGGGGAGGACGAAGCGTCCCGACGAGTCCGTGCGCGCGCGCCACCGGAAGGTGGTGTCGCCCGGGACGAACGCCTCCAACCGCGCCCCGCCCGCGGGCTTCCCGCCAACCCAGTCGAAGACGACGCCGTCGATGGCGCCCGTCGCAAGCGCGGGCCCGGTGGAGAACACCAGCGCCATGCCGTCCTTCCGCGCGTTGCCGCGCAGGTCGCTCAGGCCCGGGAGGAGGGCGATCCGATACGTCGTGTTCGGGCGGAAGCCGCCACGCGGTTCGATCTCGATCGCCTCGCGGCGCCAACGCACCCGCTCGCGCCCGTCACTCGGGGAGATGGCGAACATCGCCGCGAGAGAGGCCTCGCCGCCCATTGAGGCACCGCCGAACCCGCCGCCGAAGCCCCCGCCAGTGCCGCCCATGCCGCCCGACGCGCCTGAGCTGCTCATCCCTGGTGTGGAGCGTTCGTTCACCACTTCATCGAAGCGGAAGACCACACTCGTGGCGCGCACACCCACGGCCAGCGTCTCCGGCGTGACCGCGACGATCGCCGGCGGGTCCCGGTCGGGCGGTCCGCCCGGCGGCATCCCCGGCGAGGCACACGCCGAGACCGACGCGAGCCCGATCACGACCGCGCCGGCACGGATCCACCGCGGCCGGACGATGGGGATGCGGACGGTGTCGGCCAGCACGGTCACCCGCCGAGCTCGGCGACCTTCGCGCGG
>Ga0078894_10001156_pt1 | contig 19393 bp, 13 predicted proteins | sample LauGreSu1BDMLBSD_2_FD_67506 | JGI IMG/M metagenome (GOLD analysis project Ga0078894, IMG submission 67506) | Freshwater lake microbial communities from Lake Michigan, USA - Su13.BD.MLB.SD (version 4) (version 4) | ecosystem: Environmental > Aquatic > Freshwater > Lake | place: Lake Michigan... | reverse complement strand
CGATCAGCCTCTCGGTTGATGTTTCTCAATCTCTTGCTATCCCCGGGGCTTCTAGCACTTCTGGGCTTGATTCGCAGGATCGAGCGTTTCAAATCCCGAGCGACTCGAGCAACCTAGTTGTTCGGGCTTTGGAAAAACTCCGAGCGAGACTTGAACTTCCACATCACCGTAACCAAGGTGCCAGCGTGGTGCTTCGCAAACGTATCCCTGCACAAGCGGGGCTTGGGGGTGGAAGCGCTGATGCAGTTGCCGCGCTGTTGCTTGGTTCTTTACTGTGGACACAAAGTGTCGATGTTGACTTATTGCGTCCATTGGCAGCCGAACTCGGAAGCGACCTGAATTTCTTTCTCGATGGGCAATGCTTGGCCAAAAAAACCCCAAGCTCCGCAGCCATGATCGGCTCGGAGAAGGATTTGTTGTTAAGTTGGAGTGCGCGGTGCACCGGGCGTGGAGAATTGGTTGAGCCGCTAAGCTCCGACCTGTCGCTTCATGGAGTCATTGTCCATCCCAGAGAAGGTTGCAATACTGGAGAAGTGTTTAAGAAGCTTCGTAGCGGCGGAGAATTAGATGGGCCACGCCGTTCGCCGGAGGGTTTGTTGAAGCGAATCAGCGAATTGCAAGCGTTGAGCGTTTTGAATGGAAAAGCCCCACACGATTCGCAGCCTTGGAATGAGCTTGGGCATTTACTGTATAATCGACTCGATGCGGCGGCCAAGCAGACCACGGCTTGGGTGCAGCGCGCGTCGAACCGGCTTGATCGCTACAATCCGCACGGTCAGTGCTTAACCGGTAGCGGTTCGGCCCGGTTTTGCTTGTGCTCGAGTCGGGAGCAAGCCGACGAAATAGCTACAGAGATAAGAAAAGAAGAAGAGTACCGAGCTTATTCGGTATCGAGCTGGAGGACACCAGCTTTGTCCGTTCAGATTGCGAATTGTCTGCACTCATCATAAGGGTGCTAAGGATTCGCATCGGATGGTTTAAGGTCGGGATTTAAACATCAATGGAATGAGAAGCATCAAGATGGACATCACTGAGGTTCGAATCAAATTAATGGAGGAGTCAGAAGACCGCCTGCGGGCTTTCTGCTCTATTACATTTGACCAAGCGTTTGTTGTTAGAGATTTGAAGATCATCGAGGGGACGAACGGTCCTTTCGTCGCGATGCCGAGTCGCAAGATGACGGCCAGGTGCGGCAGGTGTGGTTGCAAGAACCACATGCGAAGCAACTACTGCAACCAATGTGGAACGCGGTTGCGAGGACAAGACTTGCGCGAAGTAGAAGGTGCACCCAACAAGTTTTACGCAGACATCGCTCATCCGATCAATCAAGCTTGCCGAGATCAAATTCAGCAGTCGGTGATCAAAGAGTACCATCTGGAACTTGAGCGGGCCAAGCAACCCGGTTACTTCTCCAGGTATGACGAAGAGTATGTCGAGCAGTTCCCGCATAGTGGGCACGGTACTCATAGTGGGCATGGTATGCAAGGTGGAAGCAAATCAGCGGTACCCCGGCCGCACATGCTTGAGAAACCTCGGGAAGTTGAATCGCACGATGCGACGCTGAGTCAATCTGAGGCGAAGGTTGTGCCGGCAAGCGAAGTGGCATCAGAAGTTCCCGAGCAGGGAGATAAAACCGAAGCGACTGATTTCGGCGACGGGATTTTCTAATCGATGCATCGCTATGATGCTTGGTTGATAGGTATGGTTCGATCGGAATCCTTCGAAGGGATTCGCGATGGGCTTTCGAGCGAACCGATTTTCACGCCACAAGCCATGGCAGCTTGGAATGGCTATGGAGCTGCGGATCCCTTTGCAATCTGGGTCAAGGGAGTTTGTTATGTGTTCTTTGAGATGTTGGTCCGTGGCCAAAGCAAAGCCGTAATCGCAGTAGCGTTCAGTAGTGACTTAAAGAACTGGACTCTCGGTGGGATTGTGTTGCAGGAGCGGCATCATCTGTCGTACCCGTTTGTCTTCGAGTACGGCGGGGATTGGTACATGATGCCCGAATCGAAATCGCAGCGGCGAGTCGATTTGTATCGGGCGGTCGAGTTCCCGATGCGATGGGAGCGAGTTTCAACGTTGCTACATGGACGCTACATGGATGCGACTTTGGTGGAACATGCGGGTCGTTATTGGATGTTCGCGGGTTGGCATTCTTATTGGATGCGTTTGTTCTACGCGGATTCTCCCTTGGGGCCTTGGAAAGCCCATTGGCAACCGGTGGCACGATTCTATAGTAAGCTCAATGTTCGGCCCGGAGGCAGGCCGGTAAGAGTCGGGAAAGAACTTGTTCGGTTCGCCCAAGACAACCGCAAGTGTTACGGTCATCAGCTTCGTGCGATGCGCATCGACAAGCTTAACAGGCTATGGTTTCGTGAAAGGGAGTGGAGGAGCAATACCGAGAGATCGCTTGGGGGAAGTAATGAACCTTTCTTAAGCCCCAGAACCGATCGTTGGTACAGCAGGTGCTTGCACCATCTCGACATCGCATATCGCAACGAGGAATCGGACGGTGGTGCGCAAGGCAAACGTTGGATTGGGTTCTTTGATGGGTATTGATGTGGGAAGGCTGCTTGGTCTGTGGTTCTTTTTGAAACACAGAGGCACAGAGTCACAGAGAGACTCCGTGACCTCTGTGACTCCGTGTTTCCAAAGTCCGCGCAAGGTAGGCTGCTTGGTCTGTGGGTTTTTGAAACACAGAGGCACAGAGTCACAGAGAGACTCCGTGACCTCTGTGACTCCGTGTTTCCAAAGTCCGCGCAAGAAGGGCTGCTTGGTCTGTGGTTCTTTTTGAAACACAGAGACACGGAGGCACAGAGAGAGGAGAGGGGAGGGAGGGTGAGAGAGGTCGGACGACTGATTATTCTTTTGCGGCTGGTTTCTTAAGGAACGGTACCGGCTTGAGTTCGATCGTCTTAACCGATTGAAGATAATCCAAGGTCCCTTGCGATTTCTCTCCACCGACTTGAGCGTGGAAATGCAAGCTGAATCCGTGGGGGCCTTTGGCATCGATCAGGTTCGGTTGCAGGGTCAAGAAGCTGCGAACGACATCGGTGAGCCCTTGCATCGCCGCGCAGAAAATGTCGATGCGAGCTGAACGACTAAGAAGGAATTCGACGATGTCATGGCGGCCCATGTGCGACGCGCCTCCGAGTGCGGTCTCCCAGTCGCCCGCCCCCCAATCGATGCTTGCATTGATCAAGCCTGGCTCGCGGTCGAGAAGTTTGCGAGTCATGTCCAAGTCGGAGTGGGCGAAAATGATAAAGTCTTGGGCGAGAATTCGATTGATTTGCTCTTTTTTCCAAGCCGGCTTGAACTTCGGTGGTTCGTAGTCCCGTTCAAAGGGGGCTTCGACCGGAGTGCTAGGCGGGGTTGGTGGAGCAGGTGGTGCTGGCTCTTGGCCAAAGAGCGGGTGATCGGTCCGAAGAGACAGTGCTACTCCCGATAAAAGGCCGGCCACGCCAGCCGACTTGGCAAAGAAATTTCTGCGGGTTGAATGACGCACTTCCGAGTCCATTTCCGTAAGTGCTTCTGAGCTAATGCTTTCGACCACCAAGTTGCTTTTGGCGGACATGTAGAGTTCTTCGTTTTGCATGGGATTATAAGTTCGGCTAGGGGTGAGCAGGTCAAGTGGTTTACAAGAGGGCGTTCAGGGCGGCTTTTAGAACAGCTTTTAGGACAGCGTTTAGGTTAATGCTCAAGATAAGGTCTAAGAGGACAGTGAATCATAGCATTGTTGGTAGTGGCAATAAACCTTTCGGGAAAGAGTTGGGCTTTTCGGGGGACTTGGTACTATTAACGGTGTCGGTCTGTGACTTGAGCCTCTCGGGACGTAGCGTCTTGGGGGGCGAAATCGAGCTTAGTTGCTGACGAATGAAAATTGATTTCGGCCATGAATTGATAGGATTGGATGATCCACGCATATGAACGCACAGTTTCTCGAGCATTTAGCCCAAGCCAATCGATCGATGCAGGATGCAGGGACGTTCAAGCGTGAGAGGATTATCGATTCGGCTCAAGGAACGATGGTCAAGCTGTCGGATGGCAAAGAGTATTTGAACCTTTGCGCTAACAATTACTTGGGGCTTGCTCAGCATCCGCAAGTCCGCCAAGCGGCCGACGATGCGCTCGGACGTTGGGGCTACGGGATGGCTTCGGTCCGTTTTATTTGCGGAACGCAGACTATTCATAAGCAGTTAGAAAGCCAGCTTAGTGGATTCCTCGGTTTTGAAGACACGATTTTGTACAACTCATGTTGGGATGCCAACGGCGGGTTGTTCGAAACGATCCTTGGAGCAGAAGATGCGATTATCTCCGATGAGCTCAATCATGCCAGCATCATCGATGGAATTCGGTTGTGTAAAGCTCAACGGTTCCGATACAAGAACAACTCGATGGATGATTTGCGAGCGAAGCTAGAGGAGGCGAAGTCGGCGCGGTTTCGATTGATCGCTACCGATGGTGTGTTTTCGATGGATGGAACGATTGCGAACTTGGCTGGCGTGTGCGAGTTGGCCGACGAGTATGATGCCATGGTGATGGTGGACGATTCCCACGCGGTAGGTTTCGTCGGTGCTACAGGGCGTGGATCGCATGAGCACTGCGGTGTTGTCGATCGGATCGACATCATGACAGGGACGCTTGGTAAAGCCCTTGGAGGGGCTAGTGGTGGGTACACTTCGGGCAAAGCTGAGATGGTTGAGTTATTGCGACAGCGATCGAGAACGTATTTGTTCTCCAACACGATTGCTCCTCCCGTTGTAGCAGGCGCGATACGCGCTTTGGAATTGCTGCAAGAGTCCACGGCGCTTCGCGATCAGTTGGAAGCGAACACGGTCTTCTTCCGATCCGAAATGCAACGACTTGGAATTTCAATTCTCGATGGTGTTCACCCAATCGTCCCTGTGATGATCTACGATGCGGCTCTAGCCGGAAAAGTAGCACAAGGGATGTTGGGTGAGGGAATCTATGTGATCGGTTTCTCGTATCCCGTTGTGCCACAAGGCAAGGCGAGAATTCGCACGCAAGTCTCCGCTGCTCATTCCCGAGATCAGCTTGCACATGCCGCAGAGAGTTTCCGTAAAACGATTGCCAACGCAGCGAGCTGAGCATGAGTGAATCGAAGCCGGCGGCACAAGGGATGGACGGTTCGCAAGCCGAGCACTGGAAGCTTGCGAGTGTCCAGTTGCTTGCGCACCTACAGCGGCTCGGCGTGCACTTTTTGCCTAAGTCGCTTGGGGACCCTCGAGAGATGTTCCCCGATTGGGTGCTTGAATCGCCCCAGGTTGGGAAATCGCCCGGCATGCAATCGCCCGGCATGCAATCGCGCGTTGGACAATCCCAGGGTGGGGGGGCGACCGACAGTCAAGCTCGAACACAGCCTGCGGTACCGGCGGTGAGCACTAGTTCAAAAGATTCTCAAGGTGCAGTGGGCGGTAGTTCGCTAGGAGCGAACCGGACGGGTTCAAGCGTTCCTGTTCGACAGCAACCCGCCCCTCTTTTTACGCGATCCACAAAGTCTGTTGCTCAGATACAAGTCGAACCGACGGCTTGGACGCAAGCTCCCCTGCCGGTTCTCGAACGCACAGCTTCTTTCGAGACACTCGCTCAAAGAGTGAGCGAGTGCAGATTGTGCAGCAACATCGTTTGCCAAAGAGAGAAACCAGTCTTCGGAGCCGGGCCTGCAAACGCTCGGATTGTTCTTGTAGGAGAAGCCCCTGGGGCTGAAGAAGATCGCACTGGAGTGCCCTTTGTGGGTGAAGCGGGCAAGTTGTTAGATAAGATTCTTGCGGCGAGCGGGATACCGCGCGAGCAAGTCTACATCATGAACACCCTCAAGTGCCGTCCTCCGGTGAACCGTACGCCGACGGAAGCCGAGATGGAGAACTGTCGGCCATTTTTCGAAGCCCAGCTCGAAGTACTACAACCCGATTACATCATTTGTTGGGGGGTCTCAGCGATGAAAGCGGTGCTTGGGACGAATGAGCCGATCGGCAGGGTGCGAGGCAGGTTCTATCGTTATCATCAAGCGAAAGTTTTGGTGACTTACCACCCGTCGTACTTGCTGCGGACGCCGGAAGCAAAAAAGGAAACTTGGTTGGATATGCAGATGCTCATGCGTGATCTTGGGATCCCGATCCCCGGTAGCGGGGCATCACCTGGTGGCGGGGCATCAACTAGTAGCGGGCCGGTCGCTAATCGCCCTGGCAGGGGCAGTTCTTAGTTAAGCGCTCTTTTTACGGCATGAACGGCTTGGCGGAATTTTCGAAGAGCCGTCAAAATCGTCAAAAAGAAGGACTTCGCGGAAAGCTTGTGTTTCCCTTGGGGGCGTTTGTCGATTATCTTAAAGTAGGCGAGTAGCTTGCTATTTAGTTAGCCAGCCTGCTTCACAGCCCACCCACTCCGCACCCCTCCCACCTTCCGATATCCTCAAGTGCCTTGTGCGAGGCGCTCCCACCTATGAGGCCAGTAGCCCTATGAGGCCAACAGCAACGAAGAGATATTCGGTCGACAGAGTCGCTGACCCACTTGATGCCAACTCGCGCTTCGCTGGGATTATTAACTCGCGCAGCGGGGGGGGAGCTACCAGAGCATCCGCAAAGGGTTATGCGATCGCTACTTCGATCTTCGCGATCGTTCTCGCGTGCACTTGGGGGCTGCGAGCTTCGGAGCCGTCCGGTGAGGCGGGCTTACCTGATCCCAAGGTGGCTGATTCGCAACTGTCGATGAAGTTCGAGTTGGACATTCAACCGATCCTCACGGCTCGAGGTTGCAATTCGGGGCCATGTCATGGAAAGTCGCGGGGGCAAAACGGATTTGCTTTATCGCTTCTAGGGTTCGACTCGGATATGGACTTTCGTTCGATCGTCACCGACGGTCGTGGACGAAGAGTCGCGGCGGCAGCACCCTTCGAGAGTTTGTTGTTGCAGAAGGCCACGGGGTTGGTGCCGCATGGTGGTGGGCAAAAGATCGAACCGGGTTCACCTGACTACCATACGCTGGCCCAGTGGATAGCAGGCGGTTTTCAACGTGTGTCATCGTCGGACCCAACGCTGGTACAAGTGGCGATATCCCCGGCACCCAAGCCGTTGTTTCCGGGAGAAGAATTAGCATTACGAGTAACAGCCAGTTACAGCGATGGATCGACCCGCGATGTCACCTCGACGAGCGCTTATCAGTCGAATGAGCCGGCGGTTATACGGGTTGGGGTAGATGGTAAAGTGCGAGCTGGCGAGTTGCCTGGTGAAGCGACGATCATGGCGCGTTACATGGGTAACATCGCTACTTGGAGTTCTGCGATCCCTCGCCCAGATCCCGTTCCAGCAGAGCGCTACGCGAGTTTGCCTAGAGCGAACTTCATCGATGATCATGTTTATGAGCGATTATCTCAGCTCAATATCTTACCGAGTGGCCCTGCGAGCGATTCTCAGTTCTTGCGTCGCGCTTATATCGATGTGATAGGGCGAATGCCTACGGCGGAGGAATCGCGGAGTTTCTTCTCAGATGCTGAGGCGGGCAAGCGAGAGCGATTGATCGACCGGTTGCTTGATCGACCCGAGTACGCAGATAACTGGGCGAACAAATGGGCGGACTTGTTGCGACCCAATCCGTACCGTGTTGGGATCAAAGCAGTGCTGAGTTTAGACACATGGCTTCGCGATGCCTTTAGAAAGAACATTCCTTACGATCAGTTTGTGCGAGGGTTGTTAACCGCTCGCGGTAGCAATTGGCGAAACGGAGCTGTGACGATTTTCCGAGATCGCCGAGAGCCAGACGAGATCGTGACGATGGCCAGTCAGTTGTTTTTGGGTGTTCGGTTGGATTGTGCGAAGTGCCATCAGCATCCTTTCGAAGTCTATGGCCAGAGTGACTTCTACTCGTTGGCAGCGTTCTTTTCGAGGGTAGGGTACAAAGGGACGGGACTTTCTCCACCGATCTCTGGTGGTGAAGAAGTCGTATTGGTAAAGAACAGTGGTGTGGTGAAGCATCCTTTGACGGGCAAGCCATTGGCACCTCGGATCTTGCGAGGTGCGGAAGTAGAAGTTGCCGAGGGGGAGGATCCGCGCGAGAAGTTAGTCGATTGGATGGTCAGTCCCGAGAATCCGACTTTTGCCAAAGTCGCGGTCAATCGGGTTTGGGCGGAGCTATTTGGAGTCGGCATTGTCGATCCCGTGGATGATTTGCGGGCGACGAATCCTCCGAGCAATCCGAAGTTGCTCGATGCGCTTGCGGCTCATTTCCGAGAAGTGAAGTTCGACCAGAAAGCGTTGCTTCGAACGATCATGAAGTCGCAGGTCTACGCGTTAGCTTCTGAACCAAACGAGACGAACCGGGGTGATCATCGCAATTACTCGAGGCATTACCGGCAGCGGCTGCGAGCCGAAGTCCTTGCGGATGCGATTTGCGACATTACCGAAGTCCCGAGTCAGTTTTCCGGGGCGGCAGCGGGTACAAGATCGATGCAGTTGTGGACGGTGCGAACAGAGTCCGAGATTCTTGATGCCTTTGGCCGTCCGGATCCGAATCAAGATCCCCCATGCGAGCGGATTCCGGAATCGACGGTGGTTCAAGCGTTGCACTTGATGAATGCCCCGAACATCGCTTCGAAGCTCACTTCTGACGCAGGGTTGTGCAAGCGGTTGGCGGAATCGGATCGAACGGCTCAACAGTTGGTTGAGGAGTTGTATCTGATAGCTTTTTCGCGACTTCCAACTGCTCAAGAGCAAACCGATCTGGTGGCTGAATTTGAAAAACCCAACAATGATCGTCGGAAACTGGTCGAAGACATCCTCTGGTCGATGCTTAACTCTCCCGAATTCATCTATAAGGACTAAATGATGCTCCGAAGAAATTGGCTCCAACTCGGGGTCGCTGGCTTGGCCGGCGGAAGTTTCTCGAATTTGTTGAAGTTGCGAGAGGCTTGTGCATCGGACCGACCGGGTCAGAAGTCCCCTTCGAATTGCATTTTGATTTGGATGGATGGAGGGCCCACGCATTTCGAGACGTTTGATCCGAAGCCTGAGGCACCGGTGGAGATTCGGGGTGAGTTTCAGGCGATTGAAACCAACGTATCGGGGATTCAGATTTGTGAGCACTTGCCAAAGCTTGCGAGTATCGCCCACAAGTACGCTATTGTTCGGTCGGTGTGTCACAACCAAGGGAATCATGGAGCGGGAAATCACTACATGATGACCGGAGCACCTCCACGAATTCCGGTCGGTTGTGGGGCTTTCGTCAGTTTTCATCCATCGATGGGATCGGTTGCAGCAAGGGAGAGGCAAGCTCCGCATGGATTGCCACCGTATTTCTCGATGCCGAGCATGTCTCGTTCAGGTGGTCCGAATTTCTTGGGTGCAAAGTATGCCCCATTTGTGGTCGGGGGTGATCCGAACAACAAGCACTTCCGGGTGCGTGATGTGGAACTGCCCAGTGGGGTTAACGATGAACGGTTTACTTCGCGACGCGACTTGCGCCATTTAGTGGACCGCTTGCCTCGCTTCAGCGACCCTGCGACGGCCGATCCGGTTGTAGCAGTCGATGAGTTCTTCCAGCAAGGTTTGGAGTTGATCACAACTCCCGAAGCGCAGAAAGCTTTTGATATCAGTTCTGAGAGCGAAGCGACCCGGGACGCTTATGGTCGGAACAGTTTTGGTCAGCGGGCTCTATTGGCTCGTCGGTTAGTCGAAGCTGGAGTTCCTTTTGTGACTCTCTATGACGGAGGATGGGATCACCACTCCGATCTATTTGGAGCGTTGAAGACACGTTTACCATCGTGGGATCAGACGGTTGCTGCTTTGATTGACGATCTTGACCAACGCGGGTTGCTCGAGACCACTATGGTGATCGCATTGGGTGAGTTTGGGCGCACTCCGAAGATCAGTACATTGCCGGGGCAATCCAAGCCGGGTCGGGATCACTGGGCGAACGCCATGTCTATTTTGTTTGCTGGTGGTCGGACGCCGGGCGGGCAGGTTATTGGTGCAACGGATCGCCAAGGCCATTCGGCTTGTGAACGCATCTTATCACCGGAGAACTTTGTATCGACCGTCTATCACAAGATGGGGATTGATCCTGACAAAGTGTATTACACGCCATCGGGTAGGCCAGCGCATTTGGTAAGCGATCCGACTCCTATCCGCGAATTGATGTAAAGATCTCGCATGAATCTCAGTAGAAGTTTGTTGCTTGTTAGTCTTTGGTGTCTTGTCGGTTCGCTTGATGGGGTGTGTGGGCAGAGTGTAGAGAATGCGCGATTGCTGCCGATGGGGGGGATGCGAGGTACCGAGGTAAGCATTGAGTTGCCGGGCAAGTACGAGAAGTGGCCTGTTGGTTTCTGGGCAGAGCCGGCTCAAATCCAGTGGGTTGCAACTGAGGTTCCGGGCAAGATCACGGCGAAGATCCCTATGGATGCGGAATTAGGGGTTCATCACTTGCGGATTCACAGTCCGGAGAGTGTCGCTCCGTTGCTGCGTTTCGTGGTCGGTGAGATTCCTGAGGTAACAGAGGTCGAGCCCAACGATGGGTTTGAGAAACCTCAAGTGCTTGCCGCATTGCCGATGTGCATCAATGGAGTGTTGCAGAAGTCTGGGGATGTGGATCATTACCAAGTTCGATTGATGGCGGGCGAGGTTTTGCGAGCGACGTTAGATGCTAGTCGCGTGTTGGGTTCGCCGATGGACGGTTGTTTAGAGTTGGTCGATCACCGAGGTAATGTGCTTGCGCAGAATCTCGATGCTCTTGGGCTCGACCCTCGATTGGAATTTCAAGCTCGTGTCGAGGGGGTTTATTCGTTGCGAGTGTATGCATTTCCAGAAGCTCCCGACAGCACGATTGGTTATGCGGGTGGGGATAAGTACCAGTATCGGTTGCGATGTTCGGTAGGTAGTGCGAACGATTCGTCCGCAGGTCCTAATTCAACGGATGATTTAGCGTTTGGATTTTCTCAAGGAGCGCAGTGGATCGGAGAGCCGAGTGGTAGAGAGATGCCAAGTTCCCTCGCGAATACTGCTGGTCCGACAGTCGCCGCATATGGAGTTTTTGAAACTTCGCGAGACGAAGATGTTCTCCTGTGGCAAACAAGTGAACCGGGGTTTTGGAAAGTCACTGCGAAGGCTTTAACTTTGGGTTCACCGGTTGATCCAGTCATTGAGATCCTTGATGCGGAGGGTAAGTCGCTGGCTAAGCAAGGGGAATCCGGGGAGATTTTAGATCCGAGTTTATCGGGTCAGATGAAGCAGCCTGGAGTTTACCGTATTGCTGTACGTGACTTGCACGGTGGTTTTGGGCCAGAGCATCGTTATCGTTTGGAGATTGTTCAAGAGTATCCGGTGGTGCGAGGAACGGTCGGCAATGACTTGTTGGTTGGAAAACCTGACAAGCCGATCGAAATCGAAGTGACGCTTGAACGGATCCATGGGTGTGACTCAGAAGCGACGGTGCGGTTGGTGGGATTGCCAGCGAACTACGTTTGTGAGCCGGTGGTTTCGAAGATGAAAGAAGAGAGTGAAAAGAAAGTCACGTTAAAGGTAGTGGCGGGGCAAGCGGGAGAGCAGGGTGTTTGGAGTGGTCCTGTTGGGATCGAGATTCAAACGACGGGAAGGAGTCTTCCTGAGAAAGTGATCGCTACTGGAACGAAGCAAAGTTGGTTGTGGTTGCGGATCGCTCCATAGGTGGCACGACCAAGGTTGGTCAAGTACACTCTAGGGCTTCGATGAATCCCGCTTGATACATCGATTCGCTATAGGCAAACGATTCACAATTAACACAAGACGGTGGCCAAAGATGTCCAAGTTGTTCTCGCGAGTTGCATTTCATAAGTTGTGCGTTGGGGCCATTCTAGGCGGAAGTTTGCTTGTGGGGCTGGCGAGCGAAGCGGGTGCGCAGCAGAAGGGTGAGGCGCGAAGTGTGTTTGCTGCGGATTATCAAAAGAAGCTTGCGGCTGTCGTCGGTTCGAACAACGAAGTGAAGTGGACGATTGGGATTCGAGACATTCATGATGTGCAACATCTGAGCGACGGACACTGGTTACTTCAAACATCGTTCGGCAATGTCGTCGAAGTCGATGCAGAGGGGAAAGAGGTTTGGAGATACGAAGCGGGGAAGACGGATCGAGGGGGGCCGATCGAAATTCATGCGTTTAGGCGATTAGAGAATGGATTGACCATGATTGCCGAGAGTGGCGCCGCGAGAATTATCGAAGTTGATCGTGACAAGAAAATTGTTCACAGCATACCGTTAAGCGTTCCGAACCCAGATGCGCATCGAGATACGAGATTGGTTCGTCCAACGCCAAACGGGAACTACTTGGTCGCTCATGAAGCGTTAGGGGTAGCTCGAGAGTACGATCGCACAGGGAAGATTGTTTGGGAGTACAACGTTGGTTCCAAGCTTTATTCGGCGGTACGGTTGAAGAATGGTAATACCCTTATCGGGACCGGCGATGGGCACAGAGTAATTGAAGTCAGTCCGGAAAAAGAGATCCTGTGGCAGATACAGGAAAAGGAGCTAGCGGGGGTCCAGTTGGCTTGGATCACCATGGTTGATCGGCTGGAGAACGGGAATACTTGGATCGTTAACTGCCATGCAGGCCCAGAGAACCCTCAAGTGCTTGAAGTTACCCCAGAGAAGAAAGTGGTTTGGTCGTTCAAGGATTTCGATCGGTTCGGAAATGCTCTTCCCGTTGCGATTCCGTTTCAGCGTTAGTTTGTTCGAAGGCGTCTGGCGCAGGGTTGATTGTCCGTTCGGCTAATGGACGGTAGGCTTTTGCTGAAAGCTCTTAACACAGGACTTATCAAAGTGGTGGGAGGAAACTGACACGTTTCCCACCCATTTAGCGAGTGTGAATTCAAGGTTAAGGGGGCGGTATCTAAGCTCTGCCGGTAGGGAATTGTTAGATTACAGGCAAATTGTGTCCTTTTTGTCGTAGGCTAGTTGCAAAAGTGGCCGTTTGAAAAAAAGGATCTTTCAGTTATCCTAGTAGCCTACACGCCCCTCCGATGACAGTTTCCCTTATCCCTACGCAGCGATCCGTTGCGTCCGGACGCCGCGTGAACGTGTATTCTTTCGCACTTTAGTGTGATGGTTTTGCTCATCGTTTGGCAAAGTTAGGCTTGAGTGGCGGAACTCCAGGGCCTACAAGTCCTTGAATTAGAATGGCTTTTTTAGAAGAGTAGTTGAAAGGCAGTCATTATGCGCGTTTTGGGAATCAGCCCATTGGACAAAGATTCGACAGTGTCCTTTGTTGAAAACGGGAGGATTCTCTTTGCCTGCGGAGAGGAAAGGCTCAGTCGCGTCAAGCTTCAAGATGGCTTTCCCAGCCTAGCTTTGGAGTTGGGGCTAAAGCGAACTGGTTGGACTCTTGATTCGATCGACGTGGTGGCTTATTCCTTTTTTGACGGCAAGGAAGAGGCGAGGCTGATCAAGGAGTCGCAAGACTACGACACACAATGGCAGAAGAATTCATCGAGTGAGCCATCGTTGGCGATTTTGCGCCAGAGGACCGACGGAAGCTATCGTCCGGACTTATCGACGAGCGTCCCAGGTTTGGATCCTGCGAAGGAGTTTGCAGACAAGAAGAGTTGGTGGAAGCGAAAGGCTTATGAGCAAACCTTGCGGTCGAGTACTTTCGATCGCATGGCGCATGAGAGATCTTTTAAGAAGTGGATTGAATTGGCGGTTGCGGACCACACGAAGTGGACAGAGGTCTTGGAATCGGAGTTGGGCAAGCGTGGGTTGTTAGGCAAGCTCAAGCGGTACAATCACCACCTCTGCCATGCTGCGAATGCTTTTTATGCATCGGGTTTCGATCGCTCTTTGATCATCTCCTTTGACGGCTATGGATCCGGCAATTGCGGAGCTGTGTATGTCGGTTCGGACAAAGGCTTGGAGAAAGTGCATGAGTTCAAATTCCCGAACTCATTGGGCCAGTTCTATGAGTACGTGACTTCTGCTCTGGGATTCCGTCCGAGTCGCCACGAAGGGAAGATCGTTGGATTGGCGGCTTATGGCAATCCAGAAGTTGTTGGTCCGATTTTGCGAAGTCGATTCGAGGGGCTTGAAGAGGGTGACATTCGAATCATCAATGCATCGAACTACTATCTTTCGCGATATATGGCTCAGAATTTCGCGATGCGAGATGTCGCTGCTGCCTATCAGACAGTACTTGAAGAAGTCGCTAAGAAGGTCGCTGGCTATTGGTTGAAGAAGACCGGTTGCGAATACGTTTGTCTTTCCGGTGGTGTGAATGCAAACGTCAAGCTTAATCAGCGAATTCAAGAGTGCGAAGGTGTTAAGGGTGTCTACGTTTACCCGAACATGGGTGACGGAGGTTGCGGTACTGGCGCGGCTTATGTCGCAAGTGTCGAATCGGGAATTCGTCCCGAAAGAGTCGACAGTGTTTACTTGGGACCCGATTACAGCGATGAGGAAATTGAGAGTTGCTTGAAGGCTGCGGGTGTTCACTACAAACGACTTCAGGAACCTGAAGTGGAGATCGCTGCTGAGCTTGCTAAAAACCGAATTGTTGGCAGGTTCAATGGGCGTATGGAGTATGGCCCTCGGGCTTTGGGGAACCGATCGGTTTTGTATCAAGCCAAAGAACCAGAAGTCAACTTATGGTTGAATCACCAGCTTGGGCGAACCGAATTCATGCCATTCGCACCAGCAGCTCTTGATGAGAGCAAGCACGAGTTGTTCAAAAACATTGAAGGTGGGGAGCGAACTGCTCAATTCATGACGATCACCTTTGATTGCACCGAAAAGATGTGTAAAGAGAGCCCAGCTGCTGTGCACATTGACAAGACCGCTCGGCCCCAATTGGTGACAGCTCAGAGCAACCCTAGTTTCCATAAGTTACTCACCGAGTATAAGAAGCTCACTGGACTTTCTGTCCTGATTAATACGTCCTTCAATATGCACGAAGAACCGATCGTATGTTCGCCTGAAGATGCGGTGCGGGCATTCCTCGATGGGCGAATCGACATGTTAGCGATTGGAAACTATTTGGCTTTCCATCCGCAGTTGGAGGAGATTGATCGCGAGCGAAGCCACTTGGATAAAGCGTCTTCGGTTTGAGGATCTGTTTAGATATTTAACATTGTTCCAAAGGATTTTTCGCAACTTGGCCGCGAAGACTTTTAGACATGGGCGATTGATTGAAGTGTTTATTTATGTCACAACAAAAAGTGGCTGTGATTGGATTAGGGAGATCTGGAACTACCTGGATTAGCAAGGTAGTAGATAGCTCTCCATTCGTATTTTATTTGCATGAACCCGACTATGTAAAAGCTGTAGAGTGTGTTCCTTACGTTTCGGATGCTGATGATTTCGAGGTTTGGGAACGCTACTTAAAGGACTATGTGGTCACGCTGCCAACGGCTTGCTCTGCAAGATCGGTTCTGAAGCGACCTTTGTTTCCCAAAGCGTACCTCGGTAGTCTAAGTGCTCGATGTAACTTCATGTTGTTCCGAGGGCGGTTGAGGTTGGATCAGTTGCTCTACAAGGCCAATGATCGCAGTCCCGCAAGGCGCTGGCCGAAAGCAGTTGATAATGCCGAAGTAATGCTTTGGAAAAGTGTTGACCTCGCTGGTAGCATCGGGACGATTCTTAGGGCTTTGCCTGATCAAAAGGTTCTTCATTCGATCCGGCATCCATGTGGCTTTATCGACTCCGTATTGCGAGGGGAAAAGAAGGGGTATTTGGAATCAACAATTCCCGCTAGTGAAGACGCGGGCTTGTTTGATTTCGCGATGCGTACCAAGGTTGCCCAGCGATTGGGCTTGCGCACAGCGGATTGGCTGAAATTCAGTAAAGTGGAACGCTTAGCCTACTTCTGGTTGTGCATCAATGAACAAGCAGCGGAAGATGCCCAAGGTTGCAAGAATTACATGGAGGTTTACTTCGATGAATTTTGCTTGAATCCATTGGAATATGCAAAACGGATCTTCGCTTTCCTTGGCATGGAGTTCACTCCCCAAACGCAGCAATTCCTTTCCTCTTCTACTTCTTCGAAATCCAATGAGTACTATTCGGTATCCAGGCAAAGCGATGAAGTTCCGCAGACGTGGAAGCGACATCTTGACCGGGAATCCATCGACACGATTTTAAGAATTGCGAATTCGATGCCACATATGGCAGAAGTTATTGCAAGGTCAGGTTAATCAAGTACTCTTTTGGATCCACCCGGCGTGTTTCTTCGTTCCGGTGTAAACCCCGTACTTTCCATAAACGGACGGAAGTTTTGGTTCGATGACGCTTGAACGCCTTCTTGTTTCCTTTCCCAACCTAGCGAACTACGACAAGCCCGCATCGGTGCAAGTTTCTTTCGGGTTCCCACTGCCTGCGGGCTACAGTGCCGACAAGCTAGCGACCTACGGCTTTTCTGGCGAAAACGGGCCGGTCGATCAGTCTGCGTTTCGTCCTTTGGCTTACTGGCCGGATGGATCGATCAAGTGGGTTTCGGTAGATGCATCTCTTTCGCCGAAAGAAGCAACTGGGACGCTTAGATTGCGATCACTAGATGGCATCCGGCAGTCGGAATCGAAGAAGAAGGTTGTCAATCTTAGGACAGTCACGATCGTTGGCCAAGGTCTAAGGATCGCTCGAGACGCCGACAAGGCGAAGGCTCAAGGTATTGATTTGCGATTTGAAGTCGCGGGGCCTTGGGGAGAATTTTCCCTCATCAGTGATACTGCTAAACTTCGATCTAACGCACGGGAGTTGTTTACCCATTTCGAAGTTGATACGAGTTTCTCACCACCCGGCTTGCGATACCCGGTCGACGTGAGACTGCGTGGCAAGGCTTGGAAGAACGGTCAGATTGACCTTTCTTGCACGATCTGCAACACCAATCCTTCGAATCACCCGGGAGGGAATTGGGATCTTGGTGAAAAAGGGGCCGTGCTGATCGAGAACTTCTCGGTTGTCATCACTCCAACGGATGCGGAACCCTCGAGTCGACCCGAAAGCGCGAGTCGAACCCAAAGCGAGCATCGAATTGTTATTCGACCCACGGTTGATGCGACAATTCAGACCGCCTCGCAATCATTGCATCTGTTTCAAGCGTCGAGTGGTGGCAAGAATTGGAAGTCGCCAACCCATGTGATTGCCGACGGTTCGATACCGTTACCCTTCTGCGGATACCGGTTGAAACTAGATGACAAGCAAGTTGAAGGTTTGCGAGCAACTCCCTATGTCGCGCTGCAAAATGGCGAGCAAAGTATCGGGGTTGCTGCACGACGATTCTGGGAAAATTTCCCATGTGCTATTCGCTCTGACGGAACTTGTATTGATATCGCTCTGTTTCCAAGAGAAAGCGGCTACGCTCACGAACTGCAAGGTGGAGAGCAAAAGACCTTCGAGTTCGCTATTTATGAAGGTGAGATATCCAGCGAGGAAGCTCCACTCGATGGCTATTTGCTTCATCCAATCCCCGTGTTTTGTCCCGATTACATCGAGTGTACCACTGCGGTACAAGATATTGTTGCAAAGTCAGCAGAAGACCCAGCAGCTGTTTTGTATGAATCGATAATCAACCAAGCAATCGATGGTAAAGACACTTTCGTTGACAAACGCGAAGCGATCGATGAATACGGTTGGCGAAATTTTGGGGATGTCTACAGCGATCACGAAGCTGTGTTTCACAAGGGACCGAGTCCCTTGGTCGCGCACCTGAACAATCAGTACGACTGCGCTTGGGGGTTTGCCGTTCAGTTCCTGCGGTCTGGCGATCCTCGTTGGTTCGAGCAAATGATCGACATGGCAAATCACGCTTGGGATATCGATACTTATCACACCACACACGACCGGCATCCGTACAACTTGGGATTGCATTGGCACACGTTTCACTACGCAAATGCCAGCACCGGAACGCATCGTGGATATCCGAAGACGTTGTTGGTTGATGAATTATCCGCCGAAGGTGCGGATCTTGATTCGATGGGCTCGACTGGTAAGAGCCTCAAGAAGGTTTATGGGAAAGGTGGCGGTCCATCTGCGTCGCATATGTATTCGACGGGCTGGATGGTCGCTTATTATCTCACTGGCGAACCAAGATACAAAGAAGCTGCAATCAATCTTGCAAACTATGCTTTAGAGCTCGAAGATGGCTCACAAACAAGGTTTCGTTTGCTTTCAAGCCGACCGACTGGATACGCGACGTCGAGTTCCCACGAGTACTATGGCCCAGGCCGTGCATCAGGGAATAGCATTCATGTTTTGCTTACAGGATATGAAATGACCGGCGAAACAAAGTATCTCGAGATGGTGAATTATCTAATGCGTCGCTGTGTTCATCCCGATCAGGATCTCGACAGCCTCGACTTGCTCAATGCCGAATTGCGTTGGTTCTATACGATGCACCTGCAAGCTCAATGTCGGTTGATCGATCTCCTAGAGACAATTCCCGGCCAAGAGGAAAATCACAAGTACGCTGTCGCATGCTTGTTGCATTACGCGCGCTGGATGCTCAAAAATGAACGACCAACACTCGACCATCCAGAGCACTTGCAATACCCGACCGAGACTTGGGCGGCTCAAGACATCCGCAAGTGGCATATCCTCGCTTATGCCGCACGATGGTGCCCGACGCGTGAAGAAGGGACCGCAATGATGCAAAAAGCCGATTGGTTTTACGACTATGTGATGCGGACAATTGATGGATTCCCCACCAAGTCCCTCTGCCGACCCGTCGTGTTATTGATGGTCTGTGGATGGCAACGGGAAAGCTTGATTCGTGATTTCGATCGCCTAGCTCCAAAGCAAATTCAACTACCAAGCCAATGGCCTGAACAACAACCCTTCATCCCACAGCGACGAGAAGCTATCGCTAGAGCAAAGAAGATTATTCTTGCAGGTGGCGTCCTCGGATTGGCTACAATCGCAGCCTTAGGCTGGGTCATTATCAACGCGTTTTGGAAGTAAAAAAGAAACAGTCCAAGACACGCACAACTGAACGCACAGACGTATCTGAATCAAACGAAATACACGCAAGCCGTGAATTCCTTTCACTCCGCGAGACCACTGTAAGCCATGGCTGATTATCCTGATAACCAACCGGCGTGTAAGAAGGTCGCTGTTGTTGTTCCCGTTAAAAACGATGCGAAGCGTCTTGCGGTTATGCTCGCTTCCCTGAGCAAACAAACGGTAGAGCACGAAGTGATTATCGTCGATAACGGATCGAGCGACGAAAGCCCATCGGTAGGGATCCCCTATGGCGCGAAAGTACTCGATGGTCCTGGTCTACGCGTCGGCGCTATGCGAAACCTCGGTGTCTCGCAAACAAAAGCCGAGCTGTTAGCCTTCTGCGACTCAGATCACGAAGTCCCTGAAGACTGGTTGGAATCGGCGATCGCTTCGTTGGCGAAGCATCCCGGGAAAACGATGGTCGGTGCACCCT